>Ga0187783_10002088_pt1 | contig 14863 bp, 12 predicted proteins | sample 1015_SJ02_MP02_2_FD_132471 | JGI IMG/M metagenome (GOLD analysis project Ga0187783, IMG submission 132471) | Tropical peat soil microbial communities from peatlands in Department of Meta, Colombia - 1015_SJ02_MP02_20_MG | ecosystem: Environmental > Terrestrial > Soil > Wetlands > Peat | place... | reverse complement strand
TCATGTACATCGTCGAGAGGGACTGCGTATTCCTGTCGTCCGAGTTCAAAACTGAGCACCGAATGCGCCGCCGCAGCGGCAGCCGGACTTAAAACTGCCGTCGAACTTGCGATCCCGGTCGGGTCCGGACTACGGGCGCCAAGGCGCGCGAACTGCCCGTGCAGCAGCCGATCTGGATTCAATATCTTGATCGTGCTGTCGCTCTCGCCGCCCTTGACGACGCCGTCCAGGCGGTCGGGATCGATCGCGCCTGCTCCAGCATGGTCGGTTTCCAGGGCAGAGGCGGAGAGTACTATAAGCTCGTCTACCCGGTCGACGACGAAGCCCACCGGGGAAACGCGACCGGTCACGACGATCCGCGACGCGTCATCGAGCCGCGCATCTGGCATGCCGAGCAGACGTCTCGTGTTGATAACCGGAAGCACCGCGCCACGTAGATTGGCAAGGCCGAGCAGGCTTTTTGGCGCGAGCGGCATATGGACGAGGGCCGGCACTCGAACGATTTCACCGACCTCATCGAGGTTAAATCCGAATAAGCCTTCCCCGATCCGGAAGACCAGAAGGTGGCACCGGACTGAGTCTGTGTCGACGTGGGATGTGGGGGTTGGCCTTGCGTCGAGTTTCGCCTGGGCGGCCCCCTGTCCTCGCTTAGCCATGGCGCCGTTGGATTTCCTCAGCAAGCGACGCAATCTCTTCGATCGCGGCGGCAAGGTCCTCGGCGCCCCGCGCCTGCTGTTTGGCCGCCGCCGCCGCCTGCGACGCCGCGCCGGCAGCCGCCTCGGCGATGGCCGCCACCTGCTCGGCGCCGCGGGCGGCCTGCTTGGTCGACGAAAGGATGGTTTTTGCCCCGGTGAGGATTTCCCTGCTACCGGTCACGATCTCGTTGAGATCGACTTCGACGAGGCCGAGGCTCGACAAGATAGTGATGTTCCTCTGGCTGTCGGCCTCAGCCGCCGCGATGATCTGCTCGAGGTCGCGTCGAACAATCGTGATCTGCTCCTGAGCGGCCCTCACAATGTCCTTGATGCGCCCGGCGCTTTCACCGGAATTGCGCGCCAAATTCCGGATGTCTTTCGAGACAACCGCGAAACCCTTGCCGAACTCGCTGGCACGGGCCGCCTCGACCGAGCCGCTGACGGCCAACATATTGGTCTGGACCGAGACCAAGCCGATTGCATCGACGATTTTTTCCACGTCACGGGTAATTCCCTCAAGCCCGGTGATCTGGCCCAGACTGCGCCGTGTTGTCTCCAGCGCGCGGGTAATACCCGACGACAGATCGGTCAGCGTCACGCGAATCTCCGCGAGCAATTCTTGCATCTGGCGCGCTCGCTCGAGCGACTTGCCGGCATTGTCGGTAGCCGCTTGTGCCATCTTTTCGATTTGGTCCAACGCGACACTCGCCTCCTGCGTCGCCGTAGCCTGCTGATGTCCGCCACGGCTGATTTGATCCACGGCAGACATGATCTCGGCTGCCGAGTCGGACATCTCCTGGACGGAGGTCGACAGCTGCTCGGCTGCTGCGGCCAGCCGATCAGCGCCTTCTCCGCTGCTCCAGAGGACTTGAAGATCGCTGGTCATGGCCGTCAGCGATTGGGTAGCGCTTCGGCTTTCGCGCAGAGCCGTCGCCTGCTGCTCCAGTCCGCGAAGCACTTCGGCCGCGGCGGCGGCCTGCTCATCGGCGGCAGACGCGATGATCTCGGTGCCTTTCTGGGCTTCGCGCGAAGCCACTTCCGCACCGAGCGCCGCAGTGGCAATCGCTTGACTGCTTTCGGCCAGAGTGTTGACTTCCTTGCGAACCTCGCCGAGCGCGACGATCACGGTCTGACCTTTTGCGACTTCCGCCGTGGCATCCTCAGCGGCGGTGCCAATCATCCTGGCGACCGATCCGACCTGCTCCTGAATCCGTCCGACCAAATTCTGAACGTCGTGCGCGCTCTTCTCCGACGCCTCCGCCAGCGCGCGTACCTCGTCGGCAACCACCGCGAAGCCACGGCCGTGATCCCCGGCACGCGCAGCTTCGATGGCCGCGTTGAGAGCCAAAAGACTCGTCTCGTCTGACACGTGTCCGACCGTCTTCGTCACGTCTCCGATGCTCACAGCGTGGCGGCCCAACTGTTCGATTACCGAGACGGAATCGATCTGCCGCTGGCCATTGAGTCTCACATTGGTCACCCAGGTGGTAATCTGGTTGGTGGTCTCGGTCAGCAACCCCTGTACCTTGTCGGCACGCCGTTGCGACGAGTCTGCTCGTTCACGGGCCCTGACCATGGAAGCAGCTGTTTCGCTGGCCACCGCAAGGCTCTGTTCAGAGGTGCCGGCCGCCTGCTCGGCACCGCTTGCGATCTGTTCCATCGCACGACGCAGTTCCTCGACGGCCGAGCCGGCTTCGGTCACGCCGCTCAAGAGCTGCTTAGTGGCGGTCGCCAGCCGCTCTTCGATTTTCTCATGATAGGCGACAGAACTGCTCGGTGCTGATTTCTGAGAGGCTTTGGGGGCTGGTGGCGGGCGCAATGGCTCGACGCCGGGACTGCGCGCCAAGCCGCCGCGACTGGCCAGCTCGGAAGTTTTCATGAGCGATTTTGCGCTGCGGCCGACAGCGGGCACTACGGAACTTCGGCCGCGCGCCACCTTCTCTGGAGGGCTCGGATCCCGATGCACATCCGACCGGACGTGGCCCTGTCCGACACGCCGGCCGCCGTTTGATTTCCTGCGCATTGGGCGCTACCCGTTGCAACTCGCCTACGATTCAGGGGATGCACGCTAGCCCGTATTCAGGAAGGCGTACAGACGGAACCTTCAGAATGGTTGCCAGCGGGGCCGGGCAAATGCCAAATTTAACATGGCAGGCTGCTCGGTTGGGCGCCCGGGCCGGCGAGGAAGTCCGGTTCCATGTGATCGGGAAGATATGCCCGTAACAACTTTCGGCCTGAGGTGCATGACCGCAGCCCGCTCGTCGCAAATGTCGGCTCCATTCACCAGGAGCCCAGAACACCAGAAGGGCGACATCAAATGAGTACCAGCCCTCTCACAGACCTCGAGCGGGATGCGCTTAGCGAGGTCTCTAACATCGCGATGGCTCGCGCGGCCACGAGCCTGCGTCAAATGGTCGGCCAACAGGTTCTGCTTTCCGTCCCGACAGTCGAAATTCTGTCGCAGGAGGCCGCCGCCCAGATCGTTTCGAATCCCGGCAATCCAAAATTCGTGGGGGTACGCCAGGACCTCAGCGGCGCTTTTGCGGGACGCGCCCTCCTGATCTTCCCAGAAGCCAACAGCCTGGAACTGGTGCGGGTGGTCGTCGGCCGGCAACTTCCACTGGAAGACATCGTCGATCTCGAAGATGAAGCCTTGGCGGAGACCGGCAATATCATCCTCAACAGCTGGGTGGCGACGATCGCGAACCTCGTCAAACGCCGCCTGCAAATGTCGCTGCCGGTGGTAGTGCGTGGCGACAGCCGGCGCATGTTCGAGGGTCTGGAAAAGCGGGAAAATCTGGTCCTGTTTCTTCGCATCAGGTTTGAGATCAGCACGAAGGAGATTCGTGGTTATGTTGCCCTGCTGATGGATATTCCGTCGATCGAAGAGCTGCGATCCCTCGTCGCCGAGTTGGTTACCAGCGTTGCTCCGAACCCTGACCCGTCCGGCGCCTGACTAGCCCACCGGTTCAAACAGCTGGAGACATTAATACAATTGGTATCGCCAAACGTAGCCGACCTGGCGGTGCCCGATCGCCGCAATTGTTTGGCGGCCAGCCCGAGACGTTTTTCGGCCTTGCCGGCATCTTTAACGGGATCACGAGCGCACGTGAGATTTCCAGGATGCGGTAGGTCGCCGGCCATGTACTGCTGCCCTGTCCGGACGTCCGGGTAATCCGCAAGCGCCTTCACGCACGCAGTCCTGGACCGCTCGGGTTCGCCCCTTCTTTGTGACGGCACCAATATTCTTTGCGCCTACCGTGCTTCGACCCGTTGACGCACAACTGTTTGCCGCGGTCGGATCAAGGTGCCCGCGGGCGCTACTCCGGCAATCTCGGCCAGCCTTTGCTGCGTTGCACCTTAGGAAAAATTCCGCCGCGCGGACTCCTTGGGTGGCCAAAATATTTCTGAGTCGAATGCCCCGAAAGAGTCCAATTGCCAGATGACCCTCCGCAGCCATCGCGATACCATCCGTCCATAAAAGGTGTGACAACTCGGCTGTCGCGGGCCCGTTGCGTGTAAGCTTCACACTGTTTGCGGCAACGCGAATTCGCACCAACGCGATCGCGCACCGAAGGCGGGGGGGAGGGGGCGTGGTATGCCAGGAACTCGGAAGAAAATCCTCTACATTGAGGATGACCGCACAACGGCCGAGCTCGTTGTGCTGGAGCTCGGCAAGCGCGGATTCGAAGTGACGGTTTCCCACGATGGCCGCGAAGGCTTTGGGGCGATTCTCGAAGGATCTCCCGATCTTGTGCTGTGCGATATCAGCCTGCCAACGATGTCGGGCTACGAGATACTGGAAAATCTCAAGGGCCTTTCACCTCCATATGTGCCCGTTCCCTTCATATTGGTCACCGCGATGGTCAGTCGCCAAAATGAACGGAGCGCGCGGGATATGGGAGCGGATGACTACATCATCAAGCCGATTGACTTCGACATGCTCGAGGCGACCATCGAGAGACTGACAGGTTGCCACTGCCCGGCCGAAATCAGTTCCTTCGAACCATCGCGCGATCCATCAATGTCTGAAACCGCCGATGCGGAAACAAAGACATAACCGATCCGTCTGGGCGGCGCTTTGAGCGACGTTGAAGATCGATCCAGGCAGTGTCTGTGATAAATGGCTAAATGCTGGAAAAAGTCGCAGATCTCCCGGAAGTGAGCCACCAAGTGGATCGCCGGTCGCAGTCAGATTTTCGGCTCCATGCGCGGCTCGAAGTGGCCGGGGCGTCGACGTCTTCGATCCCTGTGGGGTGAGGTGGCGTCGGTTCGGCGGCATAGCAGGGCTCGTCTGCTTATGCCGCATCCGTGATGGCAATCGGCCTGCAAATCGGCGGTGTGATGGCCGTCGAACGGCACGCTCGGGATTCGTGCAACGCGTGCCATTTTCGCAAAACGCAGCTTTTCTTTGAGCGCGGCCGAGAGAGAGTCCGCGAAAAGTGGGTCACTTGACGCCCAGCGTGGTTACGCTCCGGTCGCGGTTCGTCTATGAATACGCGCCCTGACGAGTGGCGCGTTCCCTGCGCAACAGCAAAATCCGCAATTCCCAAGGAGAGCACGAAATGGCTGAAGTCTGTACTCAGGGGGTCGACACCGGCTTTGTGGCATTGGGCTACGCCAAGGTCGCCGTGCTCGGGGTGGTACAGGGTATCACCGAGCTGTTGCCGATATCTTCGACGGCACACATGCGTGTGGTGCCGGCGCTGTTGGGGTGGAGGGATCCGGGCTCGGCATTTTCGGCTGCGATGCAGCTTGCGGCGTTGGCAGCGGTGGTGAGCTATTTCTGGAGCGACGTCAGGCAGCTGGTCGTGGGTTCGCTTCGTGCTGTTGCGCACCGCAAGTTCGGTGACCCGACTTTTCGCTTTGCGGTGTGGATCGTGCTGGCGACGATCCCGATTGGTCTCGCCGGCCTCGCGCTGGCGGGAGTGCTCAACACCTGTGGCTCGCCGCTGCGGAGCGTCAGCGTAATCGGCTGGGCCTGTGTGGTGATGGCGATTTTGCTGGCGATCGCCGAACTCGGCGCGCGCCACTTGCGCAGCATCCATGATGTTTCGTTCACCGATGCGATGCTTGTCGGCCTCGCGCAAGTTGGCGCCTTGATTCCTGGAGTGTCGCGCTCCGGCTCGACATTGACGGCCGCTCTAGCGCTTGGATTCAAGCGGGATGAGGCAGCGCGCTTTTCCTTCCTTCTGGGCTTGCCTGCCATCGCTTTGGCCGGTTTCAAGGAATTGTGGGAGCTTCACAAGGCCCACCTCGACACCCATGGATGGTTGATCCTTTTCCTGGGCCTGGCGGTCGCATCCGTGTCAGCCTTCGTTGCCATCTGGACGCTCATGAGGGTGCTGGAGCGGTTCTCTGCCTGGCCCTTCGTTGTCTATCGGGCGGTGCTCGGGATCGTGCTCCTCGCAGGGGTCGCGACCGGTTGGCTCGTCTGACAGTCCTGACCACCAGATCGAATACCAACAGACAAGCGATGCCCGCACTTCAATCCTTGACCAGCATTTGTTTGCTCTGTGTGAACGGACCCAGCCTCCAGCAGCGGGCGTCGCCGCCGGCATCGCATTCTGCTGCGCCTGCGCAATCACTCAGGCACGGGCGATTGTCGGCCGTCGGCATCAGGATCGACGTCGGCTTGCCATCGAGCCGCCGAGACTGTTGGTTCGAGACTTAGCCGACCGACGATTTTCTCGACATCGGCGTCGACGCGCTGAGCAGCGGTGAGGAAGGCAGTAACGACCACCCGGGCCGCGGTGTCGAGGTCGACGCTCTCAAGACGGCGAAGTGCCAGGCCGCTCCCGGCGAGACCCTGGAGGAGCAGGGCGCGAATGTGGGCCTCGTCCGGGCTGCGGCATGTCACCGATACCAGGTACACCATTGTGAGTTCGGTGGAACTCAGTGGCTGCCGGTTGATGAATCGGACGATGGGCCGCAGCAGCAGGTTGACAAAGATGATGAACGCTGTGGCAAGCGCGGCGTGTGCCGCAAAGCCTGATCCAGCCAGAACACCGACCGCTGCCGAGCACCACAGCGTCGCGGCCGTATTGAGCCCGCGCACGCTCAAGCCCTCGCGGAAAATCAGGCCCGCACCGAGAAAGCCGATGCCCGATACCACCTGTGCGGCCACCCGCGTCGGGCTGTCTCCTGGAATCAGGCCCTCAAAAATGACGAAGCTCGCGGCCCCCAATGCGACCAGAGTGTTGGTGCGCAGGCCGGCCAGGCGGTTGCGCCATTGGCGTTCAAACCCGATGACGCTGCTGAGGCCGACGGCGACCGCGAGATTGATCGCGGCCTGCTCAATTGCGACGGTCATGGCTGGCTCTCCTTCGGTACTGGCTCGGCATCCCCGCGCAGATAACAGGAGCCCCGGGTCGCTCCGGAATCCTCGTGCCGGCCGCCGCGAAAGGGCTCTCGCGCAACGTCGGTTGAGCCGATTGTATGAAATTCGGCGCGCACAAACATCACCCGCGGGTGGCGACATCTCGCTGGTCGGGCGTCCGCGTTACCCGATTTGGCGTTGTCATTCGACCTTGTGGCCCTCCGGCGACCCCGCAACCAATCGTCACCCTGAGCGCGGCCTTAGATCGTTCAGCATGATCGCGCGTGCGCCCGCTCCACCAGGAGAGGTGAACGCCCGTGATCGCTGGGTCCCGGCTGCCGGCTCGGCTTTGCGTTCAGTCCGCAAGCGCGCAATTTGATGAGGGGCGGACGTATTGCGACCCGCGACCGATCAGGCGTTTCTGTCTGCTCGATTGCGTGCGAGGCGTTGCGAATTCGGCGAGCGTGGTGCTATGGGGCCTTTGGTCGCGTCAGACGCCGCGCCAGCGGTTTGAGCAACTGCGGCAGCAGATAGATCGGGAACTGACAGAGCGCGAAATAGAGCCATACCAGATCGGGCAGATTTCCGCCGGTTGCCGCCAGCATCAGACCCATATTGCGTTGTGAGGCCATGAGCGCCAGCGCGAAAGCGCGCGCTCGTCCGGCTTTCGCGAATGCGCAGGCAGTGAGACCCAGCACGACGAACACGGACAGAAACGCCAGTGCGCCAAGCCCGATGATCCGGAATGGGTGGGCGAGCGCCTCGGACGCAACATTCTCGGTGACGGCCGCAACGAAAACGAACAGCACCAGAATATTGAAGCCGTCAATTTTTTCCCGGTGGCGCCTGATGGCATCCGAACCAGCGGTCAGTCGAATGACGATCGCGGCGAAGGCCGACCCTGCAAGGACCGCGAAGAGTTTGAGGCCGAGCGCCAGCGGAGACAGCGTCAGGGCCGGCCCGATGAACAGTTCAGCGAACAGCGGTGCGGTAAGCGGTGTAAGCGCCGTGCTGACGACCAGCGTGACGAGTACCAGCATGGCGTCAAGGCCCATCAAGGCCGCCAGTGCCGGCGCTGACATCATTGGCGAGGCGATGGCCTGGAGCATGAGGCCGAGGAACAGATCCGGCGAACTGCGATCGAGTCCAATTGCGAGGCAAGTGATTCCGAAGCCACTCGGCACAATCAGCATCGTCCATGCGGTGGCGGCGAGGATGAGGGCGGGACGTCTGAGATGACCGCGCAAGGCCGCGGCCTCGACACGCACGAAGGCGATCGTCAAGAGCACGAAGATTGCTTCGCTGACGAACGGGCGAAGCGCTGCGTCGAGTGGCGGCAGCGCAATGCCGATGAACAGCAGGGCCGCCACCGCGCGCGTGCCTTGCCGGCCAAGCCATGCCAGCGCCGCCCCCGGCAGTTCAAGAGTTGATTTCATCGCACCTGTCGTGATTGTCGACAACCGCCCGGAGGCCGGCGTCATTATGCAGTCTGCGAGGCAAACGGTATCATCCTCATCCGGCCCGACGATCAGCAAGATGGTCGGACTGCGGCTCGCCGTTTCAGTACGGAAACGGACCCCCCGCCACGGCGGCCTAAACGACCCGGGTGGCGGCGCGTGGGGTCGACACGCAGGCGCGCCTCGCCGCTCGCCATATCAGCGGAGCCTGTCGTTGATTGCTTTGCATCGCTCGCCCGGGACGGCGTCGTTCCGCTGATATTTTTCCCAGGATGCGAGAACGTTCTGATCCGCTATGATCGGTAGGCAGATTCGGTGGAGGTCGGGGGATCTCATGAAGACATTTGTGGCCGTTTGCCTTGCGGGCATGGTCTTGGGGTCGATCGCTGATGCGGGCGAATTAGCGGGTTCGGCCGCCGGCGGATCATTGATTTATGTCGGATGGCAGGCGCCTTCCGCCCTGCCACGACGCTTTCGCCATCACTGCGAGGCCAATGGGTTCGGCGGCGAATACTGCGCCAATAATTGCGGGACCAGCTATCAGTTTTATTATTGCTCGAGCCAATCATTCGGCTGCTGTCATGTCGGGGTGGGCTATTGTGGTTTCGACGGACACCTGCGCTGTTTCCCCTGGGAAACACCATTTTGGGACAGCGACAAGGTGAACGGTGCGCGCTGGTGAGCGGGCCGATCGATCGTCCCGATAAGAGGTGCGGCCGTCAACGTTGACGGAATTGGCGCTCCCTCGCACTGCAGCCAGTAACGATTGGATTGTAGGGGTCATCAGACAGAATCGCGTCCGCCCTCCTGACGCCGGCGAATGGCCTCTCGGTACGCTGGTGCAACCAGGTCAGGTCGATGGGACGCAGCGCTCGGGCTTGAGATTCCAGGGAGTTCAACCTGGGATGCGGGTCGTCCCGATGTCTGTCGTGCATCTCGGAATTGACGCACCGATCGGCACCATGGGCGGTCTCACGCGGGGCTGCCCAAATCATTGATTCGCGGGCTGTCTCGATGCTACACAGACAGTCCACGGCAACGAAAATTTGCCAACAGAATCAAAGGCAACCTTCCACGATGCCCGGAGAGGCCGCAATGACCATTCGCCGACACCGCGGCGATCTGCCAGATCTGTCGCGTTATCGCGGCGCAGTGGCCGTCGACACTGAGACCATGGGGCTCGATCCGCATCGCGATCGGCTCTGCGTTGTTCAGCTCTCACCGGGAGACGGCAGTGCCGACGTGGTTCAGATTCCGCCGGGGGGCTGTGACGCACCGAACCTCAAACAATTATTGGCTGATCCATCGAAGTTGAAGATTTTCCATTTTGCCCGCTTCGACCTCGGTGCGCTGTTCAACGCTCTCGGCGTCATGCCGCAGCCGGTGTACTGCACCAAGATCGCCTCGCGGCTGGCGCGCACGTATACGGACAAACACGGTCTGAAGGACTTGGTGCGGGATCTCCTTGGCATTGATCTGTCGAAGCAGCAGCAGCTCTCCGACTGGGGCGCTGAGGAATTGACCGATGCCCAGATCGCCTACGCGGCCGCCGATGTGCTGCATCTTCACGCGCTCAAGGAGCGGCTCGACGGCCTGCTCGCCCGCGAAAACCGAACCGACCTCGCATATGCCTGCTTCCACTTTCTCCCGAGCAGGGTCCGGCTCGACCTCGCCGGTTGGGCCAACGAGGATTTGTTTGCCCATTCCTAGGCAATGGGACCGATCAGGCTCTGGGATCGCGGGCGGATGGTCACCGCAACAGTCGGCCGGCTGCCGGATTGGCGGCGCCCCTGGGGCGTGATAGCTGCCCTCGATGGATGGGCTCGATCACCGGCCACGGCCCTTGGAGGGCCATATTCGACGGCGATTTTCGCGTTCTAGCCGCGTAGGATGGGTCGTGACCCATGATTCCGCCCCCAGCAGCGGGTAGAGGATGAAGCGTCAAGGGCCCGTCGACGCCACGGCCGCAGCCCGTCGGCGAGGATGGTCGGTCTCAGGCCGTCCCGATCTCCATGGCGTGTTTCGCCGGGCGCGACGGCATAGTGTCCGCGTGCGGGTGTTGCGGATTGCCATCCCGCTGGCGGTGGCCGGCGTGGTCACCGCGATCGGACTGGTCGCCTGGTTCAACCCCATGCGTTTTCTGGATAAACTCCCGATCAGCGGTTCGGTGGTGATTTCCGGCACCAAGGTGATGATGGAATTGCCCCGCCTGAGCGGATATACGCGCGACGCGCGGCCCTATGAATTCACGGCCAAAACTGCCGCTCAGGATCTCACGCAGCCCGACCGGGTCGAGCTCAAGGACATTCACGCGCGCATGGAGATGCAGGACAAGGGTATCGTCGAAATGCTGGCGACGGGCGGTATCTACAACAGCCATACCGAGCGTCTGACGCTCGACGAGAAGATTGTGCTGACGTCCACCGGGGGCTACGAGGGGCACCTGACCGAAGCAGTGGTTGACATGAACCAGGGTCACGTCGTGTCCGAGCGGCCGGTCGAGGTGACGCTCCCGAACGGCACGCTGACGGCCAACCGCCTCGAAGTAATCGATTCCGGGGCGCTGGTTCGCTTCGAGGGTGGGGTGTTGCTGATACTGACGCCCGCTCATACCGACGCCAGTGCGGCGAGTGTGGGAGCCAAGAGCCCATGAGCAAACTGCTGCGCGAATTGCTGAAATTCGGTCGCGTGCTCACGGCCGTGATGATCGCTGCACCGGCCGGGGCGGCTGCTCAGACCGCGCAGGGGGTGCCCAACGCGCTGCAAGGCTTTTCACAGAATAAGGACCAGCCGGTCAGGATCGACGCCGCCACGCTGGAGGTCCGCGACAAGGACAAGGTGGCGACCTTCTCGGGGAACGTCCAGGTCACGCAGGGCGACACCGTGATGAAGTGTAAGACGCTGGTCGTATTCTACGACCAGGAGGTGACCGGAAGCGCGAGCGGCAACAGCAACATGCAGGCGGCCCAGCCCGGTCCCGGCGGCCAGCAGCAGATCCGGCGCCTGGAGGCCAAGGGCGGAGTGACAGTGACCCAGAAGGACCAGACCGCCATTGGCGACAACGGGGTGTTCGACGCCAAAAGCAATACGGTGACGCTCAACGGTAACGTGGTGATCAAGCAGGGCCCGCAGGTGATGAAAGGCCAAAGACTGGTGGTCGACCTTACGACCGGCCTGTCGCATGTGGAGGGCGGCGTTTCGGCACTGGTGCAGCCGGGCAGCCTCAAGGACCAGAAGAAAGATGCTTCAAGCACCAATTCAACCCAGAATGCATCCAAGTCAGCACATGGGGCTCCGCTACGTCTGAATGGCGGGGTGGACGACACCCATTTGCGTTGAACGCTGCGACGCGAACGATTATTCACCCCTGCATTCGACCGAAAGGCTTGAGGCCGGCGTGCTCAATATCCTCGCGTTGTTCAGACGCCGGCGCGTGCCGGTCAAAAGGCGACGGCCGGCCGCCGACGCGGTGCGGATCGATCCTCACGCGCGCGCGCAGGCCATGTACGACGCACGCAGCAACCTGGGCGCTGCGCCGCCGCGTCGCGAGCGGCGAGCCGCCCGCGCAGAACCGGTCGCCACCAGAGCAGCGGAGTCGGACAGCTACCTGGCCGCGCACGCGATCGAAAAAAGTTTCGGCGGCCGCAAGGTTGTCCAGGGGGCAAGCCTTTACGTGCGGCGGGGCGAGGCGGTTGGTCTGCTCGGTCCCAACGGGGCCGGCAAGACGACGATCTTTTATATGATCACCGGCCTCATCAAGGCAGACCGCGGCCGTATCGATCTCGACGGATACGACATTACCGGGCTGCCCATGTATCAGCGGGCGCGGCTCGGCATCGGCTATCTGCCGCAGGAAGCCTCGATTTTCCGCGGCCTAAACGTCGAGGAAAACATTCGAGGCGTGCTCGAACTGGTCGAGCCCAACCGGCGCCGCCGGGAGGCCGAGCTCAATGAGCTGCTGGAGGAGTTCAACATCGCTCGTCTGCGCCGGACCCCCTCCATCGCTTTATCGGGCGGGGAGCGACGCCGGGTTGAAATCGCCCGCGCGCTTGCAACCAAGCCGGCCTATATGCTGCTCGATGAGCCGTTTGCGGGCATCGATCCAATCGCTGTCGGGGATATTCAGGCGCTGGTACGCCATCTCACGGAACGCGGGATCGGCGTGCTGATCACCGACCACAACGTGCGCGAGACGCTTGGGTTGACGGATCGCGCTTATATTATCTACGCGGGCCAGGTTCTGCGTGAAGGCCGCGGTGAAGAGCTGGTGGCCGACCCGGAGGTGCGACGCTTATACCTCGGTGAGGAATTTCGGCTTTAATCGGCTGGCCCCGACCGCGCGAATCATTAACCAGGATGCACAACGCGGTGGAGGGGTGATCGGGAAACCTGTAACATTTCCGCATGGCGCTGACCCAAAAGCTGGAATTCCGACAAAGCCAGACCCTGGTGATGACGCCGCAGCTGATGCAGGCCATCAAGCTGCTGCAGCTCTCCAACCTGGATCTTGCCGCCTACGTAGAAGGCGAGCTCGAACGCAACCCCCTGCTCGACCGCGCTGCGGAAGAGGGCGAGGAAGCGCCCAGTCCCGACGCAACCGCCCGCGAAACCCCGCCCGACGCCGAGACACCGGCCCCGGACTGGTTAGGCCAGGATCTTCAGACCAGCCGCAGTGCGATTGAGGATCAACTCGGGACGCGGCTGGACAATGTGTTTCCTGACGACCCCGGTGCGGCTTCGGCCCGGGCGGGAGCGGATCAGCTGCCAGCCTATTCGGAATGGGCCCATGTGGGGGCCGGCGGACGGGAAGATAGCGACTACAATCTCGAAGCCTTCGTTTCGGCCGAGACCACACTTGCCGACCATCTGGCCGAACAGCTGATGCTGGCGATCGCCGACCCGGCACGCCGTATGATCGGCCAGTACCTCATCGATCTCGTCGACGAATCAGGATATCTGCCGGGCGACCTGCAATCGGTCACCGAGAAACTCGGAGCGCCGCTGGCCGAAGTGGAAGCGGTGCTCAGCGTGCTCCAGGGCTTCGACCCGCCTGGGGTTTGCGCCCGCAGTTTGACCGAATGCCTCGCCATCCAGCTCAAGGAGCGGGACCGGTTTGATCCAGCCATGCAGGCGCTGGTGTCGCATCTTGAACTGGTGGCCCGACGCGACCTCGTGGCGCTCCGCAAAATTTGCGGCGTGGACGAGGAAGACTTGAGCGAGATGCTGGCCGAACTGCGGCGGCTCAATCCAAAGCCGGGCCTTGCCTTCGGGTCGACTCTGGTGCAGCCGATCGTACCGGATGTCTTCGTTCGGGCCGGGCCGGACGGCGGCTGGCTGGTCGAGCTCAACTCCGACACGCTGCCCAAGGTGCTAGTCAACGACAGCTATTATGCCAAGGTATCGAAGACAGCGCGGCGCGACACCGAGAAGGTTTATCTATCGGAATGCCTGCAGACGGCGACGTGGCTGGTTCGCGCGCTCGATCAGCGCGCCCGTACCATTCTTAAGGTGGCGACCGAGATTGTACGCCAGCAGGATGGTTTCTTTGCCCATGGTGTCCAGTACCTGCGCCCGCTCAATCTCAAGACCGTTGCCGACGCAATCAGCATGCATGAGTCGACGGTATCGCGGGTGACCGCCAACAAATATATGGCGACAAATCGCGGGATTTTCGAGCTAAAATACTTTTTTACTTCAGCGATTGCCGCTGCGGACGGCGGCGAAGCTCATTCGGCGGAAGCCGTACGTCACCGTATCAAACAAATGATCGACGCCGAAAACCCAGCCGACATTCTCTCCGATGACACCATCGTGGAAATGCTGCGGGCGGCGGGAATCGATATCGCGCGGCGAACGGTGGCAAAGTATCGGGAAGCGATGCGAATTCCGTCTTCTGTGCACCGCCGGCGGGACAAGCAGGCGGCCGTCGGCCTGGCGAGCTGAGGACGAGTGGGATTTTGAAGTTTACGGTTTCCCTGCGATGACCGGCGGCCGACCGGCGGACGGCGCTGCGTCGACGCGACCCTGAGGACATCGAGCCAAGGTCTCGATGGGGACGGGAAGGGGCTTCTTGCGTGGTGCGGCCGAGGAGCGCACCAGAAAGGGAGGCACGCCATGCCGTTTCGGGTTTCGGGCAAGAACATCCAGATCGGCCAGGTCCTGCGCGAACGGGTCGCTGCCCGCATCGCCGACGCGCTTGGCAAGTTTTTCAGTGGCGGCTATTCCGGGCACGTGACGATCTGCAAAGAGGGCTACGGGTTTCGCACCGAATGCGCCATCCACCTCGATTCCGGGGTCACCCTGCAAGCCGAGTCACTTGCAGCCGATGCCTATGCGAGTGCCGACCAGGCCGCCGATCGCATCGAGAAGCGGTTGCGGCGCTACAAGGGTCG
>Ga0187783_10002087_pt1 | contig 14867 bp, 14 predicted proteins | sample 1015_SJ02_MP02_2_FD_132471 | JGI IMG/M metagenome (GOLD analysis project Ga0187783, IMG submission 132471) | Tropical peat soil microbial communities from peatlands in Department of Meta, Colombia - 1015_SJ02_MP02_20_MG | ecosystem: Environmental > Terrestrial > Soil > Wetlands > Peat | place... | reverse complement strand
GTGGATGATCCCCCTGCCCGCCGGCGTCATGAGCGTCGGCGCCGTGTGCCGCCCGGAGTATCTCAAGCAGCGCCGCGGCCGCACGGTCGAGTTCCTGCGCGAGACACTGCAGCGAAATCCGGCGCTGTGGCGGCGACTCGAGCACGCCGAGCTCATTGGCAACGAAGTCCGTGTCACCGGAAACTACTCGTACGATTCCCGCTGCATGGGTGGACCGGGCTGGGTGCTCATCGGCGATGCCTTCGCCTTCATCGACCCGGTGTTCTCCTCCGGCGTATACCTCGCGATGAGCGGCGCGGAGCAGGCGGCGGCGGTAGTCGATGCGGCGTTGCGCGAGCCCGCCCGCGAGACGGCGCTGCTGCGCAATCTCGAAAAACGTCAGCGTGCCGGCATGCGCCGCTTCTCCTTCTTCATCTATCGCTTCAACGGGCCGATCATCACCGAGCTCTTCCGCCACCCCAACAACCGCTGGCAGCTCGAGCAGGGGGTGATCTCGATGCTCGCCGGCGATCTGTTCGACACACCGCGGGTGCTCTGGCGGCTGCGCCTCTTCAAGCTGGTCTACGCCGCTCTGTGCGTGCGTCACTGGCGGCTGTGGCGCGCGGAGCACCGCTATCGTCTGGCACAGGCACGCAGCCAGTTCACCGGTGGAAACACGCCGCTCGATCATGCCTGAGCGCCACCCGCTGTATCGCCCACCCGCCATGCCGCCGCGCGGCGCGGATGAGTCATGCATGCTGTGAGCGGCGGGTGCCACTGCGGCAACCTTCTGGTCACGGTCGGCCTGAGCGGCCCGCCCGACACCTACCAGCCGCGCGCATGCGACTGCGACTTCTGCCGCAAGCACGCTGCCGCCTACCTGTCCGATCCGCACGGCTCGCTTCTCATCCGCATGGGCGATGCACGCGAGGTGGCACGCTACCGCCAGGGGAGCGGCCTCGCCGAGATGCTCCTTTGCAGGAACTGCGGCGTACTCATCGCTGCGCTCTATCAGGATGAGCGACTGCTCTACGGCGTGGTGAACGCGAAAGTCCTCGACGGCTGGCAGCTGTTCCGTGCGCCCCAGGCCGTTTCCCCGAAGACACTCTCGGGCGACGAGAAGGTGAGCCGCTGGCGGAAGATCTGGTTCGCCGAGGTAACCGTCGTGGCGAACGGGCGCACTCGATCCTGACAGCGAGCACCAGGTGCACCCGGACCGCGGAGCGGCTGCGCTCTGGACAGGTTGCCGAGCCAGCCTTTACTGTTGCCGGGTCCAACCGGGGAGGCTGACATGGGAAAAGCGGCGCTGGCTCTCGTAACACTCGCGGCGCTTGCGTCAGGCGCGGCCGGAGCGGATCCGCCGAAGACGCTCCATCTGACTGAGACCGTGCAGATCAAGGCGCCGCTCGAGAAGGTGTGGGCGACCGTGAAGGACTTCGACGGCCTCGCGAGATGGCACCCCGGATTCTCGAGCGACGAGCTGGCCTCTGGCAGCAACGGCACGGTCGGTGCCGTGCGCAAGCTCACCGTGAAGGACGGCCCGGTGATTATCGAGAAGCTGACCGGCTACGACGACGCCGGTCATTCATACAAGTACATCATCGCGGAGTCGCCCCTGCCGATCGCTCATTATTCCTCGACGCTGTCGGTGCGCCCGGGTAAGCCGGGCATGACCGAAGTGGTCTGGACTGGCTCGTGGAAGCGCAAGAACCCTGCCGACGATCCGCCGGAAGCCGAGAGTGATGCCGGCACCATCAAGCTGATCAAGGGCGTCTACCGCGGCGGTCTCGACAATCTGAAAAAGATGCTCGAGGGTGGCTAGGCAGCAGGAAGCGCGCCATGAGTCGATCGAGTCTTGCAACGGCCGCGGCACTGCTCATCTCGCTGGCTGTCGGCGCATCTCTGGCGGCCACGCCCGATCCGACCAGCCAGGAGAGGAAGGCGGAGGTCGAGACGGGCAAGCCGGAGAAGGGTGCCTTCGAGCCCTTCAAGCCCGAGGCCGTGACCAGCAACGGCAGCGTCACGATCGGCGGGCGCGCGGTTGCTTACCAGGCGATCGCCGGCACCCTCATCGTGCACCCCAAAGGATGGGACGACGTACCGCGCGATCCCAACGCCGAGAAGACGAGCCCTCCGGCCGCCGCTGACGAGGGTGTCGAGCCGCGCAACCCGACCGCCGAAGCGTCGATGTTCTACGTCGCCTACTTCAAGAGCGGCGGCGGACCGGCGCGAGCGCTCACCTTCTTCTATAACGGTGGCCCGGGCTCCTCGACGATGTGGCTGCACATGGGCGCTTTTGGACCCCGCCGCATCGTCACGGCGACCGACGTGCATACCCCTGCCGCGCCCTACTCCCTCGTCAACAACGCCTACAGCCTGCTCGATGCCACCGACCTGGTCTTCATCGACGCTCCGGGCACCGGGTTCAGCCGCATCGCCGGGAGAGACAAGGAGAAGGCGTTCTTCGGCGTCGATGCCGATGCCTACGCGTTCTGCGAGTTCATCTCGCAGTTCCTCTCGAAGTACGGACGCTGGAATTCCCCCAAGTACCTCTTCGGCGAGAGTTACGGCACGCCGCGTTCTGCGGTGGTGGTGAACGAGCTCGAGGCGGACCGCTCGGTCGATCTCAACGGCGTGATCCTGCTTTCCCAGATCCTCAGCTTCGATCTGAGCCCCGACCGTCCGACCGTCAATCCGGGCGTCGATCTGCCGTATGAGACGGTGCTGCCGACCTATGCGGCGACCGCCTGGTATCACCACAAGCTCCCCGGCCAGCACCCGAGCCTCGATGCGCTGCTCGCCGAGGTGGAGCAGTTCGCCATGGGCGATTACGCGCGGGCGCTCGCAGCCGGCTCGGACCTTTCTGCCGAGCAACGCGCTGGCATCGCGGAGAAGCTCCACCAGTACACCGGGCTCCCTGTCAGCTACATCCTCAGGGCGGATCTGCGCATCGACGGCGGGGAGTTCCGCCAGAACCTGCAGGAAGACGGCGAGCTCACCACCGGGCGTCTCGACAGCCGCTTCTCAGGTCCCGACATCGATCCGCTCAGTCAGCGCGCCGACTACGATCCGCAGGCCGCAGCCCTCAGCTCGGCGTACGTCTCGGCGTTCAACGACTACGCGCGGCGGGAGTTGCACTACGGCGAGGGCAAGATATTCAAGCCCAGCGTGCAGCTTTTCCGCACCTGGAACTTCTCCCATCAGCTGCCCGGACAGGTTCAGTCCTTCTCGGCGCGGCAGGGCACCAACGTCATGCCGGACCTCGCAAACGCCATGAAGCTCAATCCGAATCTCAAGGTGCAGCTGAACGCCGGCTATTTCGATCTGGCAACGCCTTTCTATCAGGGCATCTACGAGATGCATCACCTGCCGATCCCGCAGAGCCTGCAGTCCAATATCGAATACCGCTTCTACGAGTCGGGACACATGGTGTACGCGAAGGACGCCTCGCTGAAGCAGCTGCACGACAACGTGGGCGATTTCATCCGACGCACCAGCAATGCCGGCTCATGAGCTTCGCGCGGACGGAGCGCTGCCGTGGGTAGCCGCCGGCCCGCCCGGCGTCTAAAGTGGGCCGACGAGTCCAGCAAGGGAGCGATGCGCGTGCGCAGCATCAGCAGCGGAACCGCAGCGAGGGTTGTTGCCGTGGCGTTCGCGCTCACGACGTCGCTCGGCGGTTGTGCCTCGACGTGCACGACCGCCGCCTGCGCGGCGGACGCCAAAACGACCGCCAACGTGGAGGCGCTCCTTGCCCAGCGCCGCGATCTCGGTCCCCCCAACCGGATCCACGTACAGACACGCAATGGCGTCGTCTACCTCAGCGGACAGGTGGCCACGGACCTGCAGCGCGGGGAGGCCGAAGCCCTGGCCAGGCAGGCAGCTGACGTGACCAAAGTGGTCAACAACATCGCGTTGACATACGCCGGCCGTTGAGCACGAGAGGCCCGTCCGCGGAATCATGAGAAGATCGTGGCGAATCGTCGGCTGGTCGCTGCTGGCGCTGGTGGCGCTGCTCGGCTATGCGGCCTACCGCATCGCCTGGGCGAAGCCGTTCACCATCAACATGCTCGCCAACCGCCAGGCGCTCGAGTTTCTGATCCGGAATCCGGAGCTGTTTACCGCGATCGGCCTGGCCGAAGGATCCATCTTCGACTATCACTCCGACAGGCTCGAGCCATCGACGCTCAAACAGCGCGATGAGACCTACGCGCAGTTGAGCCGCTTCCTCGAGGAAGTCAAGTGGTTTGATCGAGCGCAGCTCAACCGACAGGAGCAGATCACCTATGACATTCTCCTCGACCAGTACCAGACGGGTCTGGCGTTAAAGCGCTTCGACTGGCTGACGGCCGACGGGCTCTACCCGATCAGCCCGATGTTCGGCGTGCAAAGCGAGCTGCCTTCCTTCATGGAGACGACGCACGTCGTCAACAACGACAAGACGGCGCGCAACTACGTGAAGCGCCTCAAAGCCATGGGCGCCAAGCTCGATGAAGCGACCGCGGAGATGCAATGGCAGGCGAAGACGGGCGTGGTGCTGCCGCCGGCGCTGCTCGAGCGCTCGCTGGTGGTCATTGAGGACACGGTCCGCGGCACGCCCGAGGAGAATGCGCTGGTGAGGACCTTCGTTACACGCATGAGCGTGGTGAAGTCGCTCGATATCCCCCGCCAGCAGCAGCTCGAGCAGCAGGCCGTGGAGGCGCTCAAGTCCTCAGTCTACCCGGCGTACGCGCGCATGACCGCGGCGCTCGTGGCGCTGAAGCCCGAAGCGGCCGCCCAGGCTGCGGGCGTTGGGCGGCTGCCCGATGGCGCGGCCTACTACGCCGAGGTGCTGAAGCAGGCGACCACTACCCGCTACACGCCGGCGGAGGTACACGCGCTCGGGCTGGCGGAAGTGGCGCGCATTACTCTGGAGATGGACGCGCTGCTCAAGGCGCAGGGGCTGTCGGCCGGCAGCGTCGGCGAGCGCATGACGGCGCTCGGCAAGGATGCGCGCTTTCTCTTTCCGAACGACGACGACGGCCGCAAGCAGGCACTCGCCCGCTATCAGCAGATCCTCGATGAGATGAGCACGCGCGTGCCGGAATATTTCCGCACCGTGCCGCGCACACGACTCACGGTCCAGCGGGTACCGTCGTCGCAGGAGAAAGGCACCTCGGCAGCTTACTACCAGCAGGCGGCGATGGATGGGTCGCGGCCGGGAATCTTTTTCGCCAACCTCCGGGACATGAAAGAGCTCCCGCAATGGGAGATGAAGACGACCGCCTACCACGAGGGCCTTCCCGGACATCACCTGCAGATCTCGACGGCGCTCGGGCTGAAGAACCTGCCGCTCATCCGTCAGCAGACGCTCTACACGGCCTACGCGGAAGGCTGGGCGCTCTATGCGGAGCAGTTCGCCGCCGAGATCGGCATGTACAGCGACGACCCGTGGGGCAATCTCGGGCGGCTGCAATTCGAGCTGCTGCGGGCCGCGCGGCTGGTGGTCGACACCGGACTTCACGCCGAGGGCTGGTCCCGTGAGCAGGCGATCGACTACATGGTGAGCACCACCGGCATGGTGCCGGGCGATGTCATCTCCGAAGTCGAGCGCTACATGGCGGTCCCGGGACAGGCGTGTGCCTACAAGATCGGACAGCTCAAGATCCTCGAGCTGCGGAGCAAAGCCAAGGCGGCGCTCGGTGCGAAATTCAAGCTCAAGGACTTCCACGCAGTGGTGCTCGAGAACGGCGGTGTACCGCTGACGCTCCTCGAGCAGGTGGTTGACGAGTGGATTGCGCGCGTGCGCAGCGGCAAGTGAGCACCACGACGTCACGGCGCGATGACGGCAGTGCCCGGCCACAGCGGCGTCACGGCCGGCGCGGCGGCACGCTGCTCGCGACGCTCGCGGCGGCGGCTTGCTGCGGCATCGCTGCCGCCCAGCCAGCCCCGCCGGCCGACGGAGTGCCCGCACAGATCGCTGCCGCGATCGCCGCCGACGGCGCGCTCGTTCGCGGCCGCGCGCGCGAATACGGCGCTGCGCAGGCGCTGCGCACCGTGTACGCGAGCCGCGCGGATGCCCCGCTGTGGATCCGGGACGGGCAGCTCACGCCACAGGCGGAGGCGCTGCTGCACGAGCTGCAGCGCGCTGACGCCTACGGCCTGCGGGTTGCGGACTACGCGGCGGCTGCAGGCAGCCGACCGACGCCCGCCGCCGCGGCGAGCTCTGCGGCCGATGAGCGACGCTGGGCGCGCTTCGACGTAACGCTCAGCGCGGTCACGCTGCGCTTCATGAGCGACCTGCACTACGGCCGCGTCGATCCGGCGGCGGCGGGTTTCAAGCTTCAGGCCCCGCACGCGCCGCTCGATCTCGCCTCCGCCCTCGAGGCCCTCGCGCACGCCCAGGACGTGGGCGCCGCGCTCGCCGCGGTGGAGCCGCCGTTCTATCACTACAAACTACTGAAGGACGCCCTGACCCGCTACCTGAGCCTCGCGCAGCAGCACCCGGAGCTCACGCTGCTGCCGGCCGCACTACGCACTCTCAAGCCCGGGGACGGTTACGCGGGTGCGCGACAGCTGCGCGACCTGCTCGTGGCGCTCGGTGACCTGCCCGAAAGTGCCGCCGTGCCCTCGGCGTCGACGTTCGATGCGGAGCTGAGCTCGGGGGTGCGCGCCTTCCAGCAGCGTCACGGGCTCGACGCCGACGGTACAATCGGCAAGGCGACGTTCGCCGCACTCACCACCCCGCTCGCGCGGCGTGTGCGCCAGATCGATCTCACGCTCGAGCGCTGGCGTTGGCTGCCACCGTTTCAAACGCCGCCGATCATCGTCAACATCCCGCAGTTCCGGCTGTTCGCCTTTCGCACCACCGACGACCGCGCCGCCGACATCCTGCAGATGGACGTGATCGTCGGGCGCACCTACCCACGCATGCAGACGCCGGTATTCGACGGCGACATGCGCTACGTGGTGTTTCGTCCCTACTGGGACGTACCCTCCAGCATCACCCGGAACGAGATGCTCCCCAAGATCCGCGCCAACCCCGGCTACGTGGCTGCGCATCGCCTCGAGATCGTGAGCGGCCAGCAGGATTCCTCACCGGAGGTTGCACCGACGCCGGCGAACATCGAGGCGCTGGCCGCCGGCAAGCTGCGGCTGCGGCAGTTGCCCGGTGAGGACAACGCGCTCGGCCTGGTCAAGTTCATGTTCCCCAACACATACAACGTTTACCTGCACTCGACGCCCGCCCACCGGCTCTTCAACGAATCGGTGCGCGCCTTCAGCCACGGCTGCATCCGGGTGCGTGATCCGGCGGCGCTCGCCGTGCACGTGCTGCGGGGTACGCCGGGAGACTGGACGCTCGCGAAGGTCGAGGAGACGATGGATGACGGCAAGACGCTGCGCGTCAATCTCGCCCAGCCGGTGCAGGTTCTGATTCTCTACGGCACGGCGCTCGCGACCGAAGCCGGACCGATGCTCTTCTTCAACGACATCTACGGGTATGACCGCAAGCTCGAAAGCGAGCTCGGCCTGGCGCCGCCGCGGTAACCGCGGTGCTGGTCGCGCCTCCGGAGGCTACCAGCAGCGAACGCGGCCGTTGTCGAGGTGTACGAAATCCGACTGCGGATAGAATCCGACGCCACCGCGCGCCATGCCGAGCGCGAGATCGCGCAACCTGCTCGTCGGCAATCCCGGCAGACGCACATCGATCGCCCGACCCTGGATGTGCAGACTGTGCTCGGCCACACCACTCGAGTGATGGCGCAGCGCGGCATTGGTCTGCGGCGAGCGATAGCCGCTGATGACCTCGTACGGCTCATCACGGTCCGCTAACACGCGCAGATCCGCCAGGATGTCGAGCACGCCCGGGTCGATCGGATGCACCTCGTCGCTGCGGAAATCCCGCAACAGCTGATTGATCCTGCCGAGCTCGGCGGTGAGGTATTGCCCATCGTGGAAGTACACGCTCGACAGGCGCTCGCCGGTGTGGGTATGCACGAAGGACAACGCGCGTTGCCGCGGCGCGCCGGCCCAAACCGCGCCGAGCGGCAGCAGCATGAGCGCCGCGGCGCCCGCGCGACGCAGGAACAGGCGGCGATCGCCAAGCGACAGACCCGGGCGGGAGAGAGGTTCAGTCACGAGCAGCGGCTCCGATACCCACGGGGCGGGATCATACCGTCCCGGGGCCACGATGCCGAGCGGAGCCGTCACAGCGGCCGCGAGGGTAACGGTCTGATCCGCGCGAGGCTGCGCCCGGGCAGAGCCGGATTATGTCCAGGGCAACTTCAGCGGCGGCGCACGATCTGGCTCAGGTCCGCGACCAGCTCCTCACGCAGCGGCCCGCGCCGCTCGTCGGGAGCGCGCAGCACCGCCGATGGGTGCCAGGTGGCGAAGCCTGCAGCATTCGGGCCGAGCTGATGCCAGCGTCCGCGTTCACGCGTGAGGCTGAACGCGTTGCCGAACAAGGTCTGTGCGGCCATCGCCCCGAGCGCCACGACGATGCGCGGGCGCACGCATCCGAGCTCGGCTGCGAGCCACATCCTGCAGGCGGCCTGCTCCGCGGCATTCGCCCGCTTGTGCAGTCGCGCCCTGCCACGCAGCTCGTACTTGAAGTGCTTCACGGTGTTGGTCAAATAGACGCTGGCGCGCTCGATCCCGGCATCGAGCAGCGCCGCATCGAGCAGTCGTCCGGCCGGCCCGACGAAAGGCTCCCCGACGCTGTCCTCCTGCAGCCCGGGCTGCTCACCGATCAGCATGATCCGCGCGTCGGCGGGCCCGGCGCCGAAGACGGTCTGGGTCGCATGCTGCCACAGTGAACAGGCGCGACAGGCGCGCGCCTGTCGGCGGAGCGATGTAAGGTCCCCCTGGGGAATCTCCGCTACCGGCTTGGCGAGGAGAGTGTGAACTTCCTGACTGCTGCGCCGCATGGTGCGCCACTGCCTGGCTGCGCGCTCGCTCTCCGGACTTCCCCAAGGTGGTCGTTCTCGTTCCCCAAAGTCTGACGCAACCCCAGGCCTGCCGCAATTCCTCCCGCGCCGCGGGTTTGCCGGATCCGCAGGTTGAAAATAAAGTGGCGCAGGTCGCGCGCGCGACGGCGCTGAAGGAATGTCCATGTCACTCTTTCTCTCGGCGTGTCCGCTCTGGCTCTCGGCACTCGCGCTGGTCGTTCTGCCGAGCATCATCACCATGTGGGGCCTGGTCGCGGTCCGCAGGCTCGTCGGACTCGCCCGACTGTCGCACAACAATGAAGTGGCGGGCTTCAAGTTCGCAGTGGTCGGCGTCATCTACGCCGTGATGCTCGCGTTCGCGATCATCGTCGTCTGGCAGCGCTACAACGATGCCGAGGCTGCGGTGATCCAGGAGGCGGGAGCCGCTGCGACACTCTATCGCCTGGCGGCGGGAGATGAGCCCGAAGCGAGGCAGACACGCGACGCCCTGACCGGTTACCTGCGTGGAGCGGTCACGAGCGACTGGCCGGCTATGGCGCGCGAGAAGGTGAGTCCTGCCGTGACCGCAGAGCTCAATGCACTCTACGCGGCCGCCCTGCGCCTGTCGCAAGGCGGCGGGCGGCCCGCGGCGGAGATTTCCGAGATCTTCTATCAGCTCGATCAGGTTACGCAGGCGCGCCGCACGCGGCTGCACCTGTGCTACGGCATCGTGCCGATCGTGCTCTGGCACGCTCTCATTCTCGGCGGGGTCCTGACGCTTGCCTTCACCTACTTCTTCGGCACCCGCAACCTGCGGGCGCAGGTTCTGATGACGGGCATCCTCGCGATCATCGTGTTCATGGGTCTGTTCGTGATCGTCTCGATCGACCATCCCTTCACCGGCCCGGTACACGTCGGGAGCGGACCGTTGCTGCAGGTGCTCGCCGATTTCGGCGCGGCCGAACAGCAGCCGCACTAGGCGCGACGACCCGCGCTCACCCTCTCGAAGACGTTGCGGCGGTGAAATTCCAGATAGGCGCACTGCTCGGCGCGAAATCCCTGCAGCGGACGGGGAGCATCCAATCCCCAGGCCTTGACCACCGAGCGATTCAGGTGTCTCGAGATCATGAGGCGGCCATCGTCGGCGAAGGAGATGTGTCCGCGCAGGAACAGATGCGCGATGTGCGGTGAGAGCAGCAGGCCGTTGAAGCCATCGAGCCTCTCGCGATCGTCGCAGAGCCGCCAGGGCTTGATGTGACTCGCCCGCAGATGCCGGCGATCGAGCACGCCGGTCACCCGGCATGCCTGCTCGATCCGCTCGACACTCTCGCGGAACGCTCCCTGTCCGAACCGTGCGGCGATCTGTTGCCGCCGGTCCCGCGGGGCGAGATCGGCGCGCTGCCAGATCTGCTCCTCGATAGCCGCCTCGGCGAGCTGCCCGTCCGTCTCGATGGCAACCTGTTCCTCGATCCGCTGCAGTTGGCCGCCGAGGAGCTCGCCCAACACCGCCGCGAGTGCCGCCGGCACCTCGGCGAGATAGACGCCCGGGTTGCGCTCGCCCGTGACGCGAAGCGGAGCGTGCCTCGCCGGCAGTACGGGAGCGATCTTTCCCATGTGATCCCCCGGGACGAGTGGCTGCGCCAGGGTCTCGAAGCGCACCGCCAGCAGCCAGCCGGCATCCGCCGCGTGCGCTTGCGGCTCCCCGGGCATCGTCGTGGTTCGCACCCGCTCGATGACCACGCCGAGCGCGGCGATGGTGCCGGCGGCGCAGGAGAACACAACGTCGCCGGGAGCGACCCGGGTCAGATTGTCATAGGTGGGGTTGCTCGCCCCGGTCCGCTTCTTCTTCGGCGACCACAGGTAGCCGCCGTCGACTTCCTGACGGGCAGTTGGCCCATGATTGACCCACCAATACCGCCGGGACACCGGCAGATGGTAGCCGAAACGGCTGTGGGAACGGGCGTCAGTTCTTCAGCTTGTAGCCTGTCCTGAAGATCCAGCCCACCACGGCCACACACAGGGTAAGAAAGCAGACCGTCGCGCCGGCGCTGGCGATGATGTTCACGTCAGCGACCCCGAAGAAGCTCCAGCGGAAGCCGCTGATCAGGTACACCACCGGGTTGAAGAGGGTGATCTTCTGCCACAACGGCGGCAGCATGCTGATCGAGTAGAACGCACCGCCGAGGAAGGTGAGCGGCGTGAGAATCATGAGCGGCACGATCTGCAGCTGCTCGAAGCTCTCCGCCCACAGACCGATGATGAAGCCAAAGAGACTGAAGCTCACCGCCGTCAGGAGCAGGAACCCTGCCATCCAGGCGGGATGCATGATGTGATAGGGCACGAACACACGCGCGGTCGCCAGAATGAGGACGCCGAGCATCACCGACTTGGTGGTTGCCGCCCCCACGTAGCCGAGCAGGACCTCGACGTACGAGACCGGCGCAGACAGCAGCTCGAAGATCGTTCCCGACCACTTCGGCATATAAATGCCGAAGGATGCGTTCGAAACGCTTTCGCTGAGAATCGACAGCATGATGAGGCCCGGGACGATGAACGAGCCGTAGCCGACGCCGTCGACGGCCCCCATGCGCTTGCCGATGGCCGCGCCAAAGACCACGAAATAGAGCGAGGTCGACAATACCGGTGAGGCGATGCTCTGCATCAGCGTGCGGAACGTGCGCGCCATCTCGAAGCGATAGATGGCGTGGATCGCATGCACGTTCATGCGCGCGTACTCACCAGGCCAACGAAGATGTCCTCGAGCGAGCTCTCCTGCGAGTGCAGGTCCTTGACGTCGATGTCGAGCTCGTTCAGCCGTTTCAACAGCCCGGGAATGCCGGTCTCTCTGCTGCGAGCATCGAAAGTGAAGACCAGCGCACGTCCGTCAGGGGACAGTTCGAGCGGGTAGCAGGACAGGGCAGCGGGGAGCTGAGCCAGCGGCCGTTGCAGCTGCAGGGTCAGCTGCTTCTTGCCGAGCTTGCGCATCAGCAGGATCTTGTCTTCGACCACGATCAGCTTGCCGCCGCTCAGCACGCCGATACGGTCCGCCATCTCCTCAGCTTCCTCGATGTAGTGCGTGGTGAGGATGATCGTGACGCCGTTGTCGCGCAGTGCCCGCACCAGCTGCCACATATCGCGACGCAACTCCACATCGACGCCGGCAGTCGGCTCATCGAGGAACAGGATCGAAGGCTCGTGTGACAGCGCCTTGGCGATCAGTACGCGTCGCTTCATGCCTCCGGAGAGGGTCATGATCTTGGCGTCCTTCCGCTCCCACAGCGACAGGTCCCTGAGGACGCGCTCGCAGTAGACCGGGTCGGGTGCCTTGCCGAACAGGCCGCGACTGAAGCGCACGGTCGCCCACACGCTCTCGAACGCGTCGGTATGCAGCTCCTGCGGCACCAGGCCGATGACGCTGCGTGCCGCACGATAGTCGCGCACGATGTCGTGACCGTTGGCGAGCACCGTCCCCTCACTCGGCGTCACGATGCCGCAGATGATGTTTATCAGGGTGGTCTTGCCGGCTCCGTTCGGACCGAGCAAAGCAAATATCTCGCCACGCCGGATCGTCAGGTCGATGCCCGTGAGCGCCACGAGACCGCCCGCATAGGTCTTGCCGAGTCCACTCACCACGACGACCGGCGCGCCGCCTCCCGCGGGGTTCATGGCGCGCGTGGCCTGCTCGTGCCCGGCAGTGATTTCCCTGGCTTCAGCTTTGGCGCTCAAGAGCGTCGATGCTCCTTGGCCAATCCTGCTTCAGCAGCCGCGAAAGGGCGCGATCCGCGAGGAGCCGGCCGCCCGTCTGGCAGCGGGCGCAATAGTTCGTCTCGTTGTCGGCGTAGCGGATGCGTTGCACCGGCGTGCCGCACACCGGGCAGGGCGCGCGGAAGCGGCCATGCACCGCCATGTCGTCACGAAACGCCGTCACCTTCTCGGGAAACTTTCCGGCGGCGTCCCGCCGCAGGCGCTCGGTCCAGAGCGCGAGCTGCTCGCGGACCGCCGCATACAGCCGGGCGACTGCCGCCTCATCCAGGCGAGTGGTGAGCGTCACCGGCGAGAGTCGCGCCGCGTGCAGTATCTCGTCCGAATAGGCGTTGCCGATCCCGCTGAACAGCCTCGGGTCGGTCAGTGCACGCTTGAGCGTATGGCTCTCGCTGCGCAGCCGCGCGGCGAACTGCGCGAGGCTCGCCTGAAGCACTTCGAGACCGCCGGGGTCGAGCTGCCGCAACGCCTGCTCCCCCTCGAGCAGATGAAGCGACGCCCGGCGCTTGCTGCCGGCTTCGGTCAGGGTCAGCGTGCCATTGCCAAATCCCAGGCGCACGAGCGCGGCGCGCTTCGAGGTCACCGTGCCACGTGGAAACCAGTGCAGGCGGCCGGCGATCATGAGATGAAACACGAGCCATAAAGCACCTTCGAAGCCGAGGGCAAGCCGCTTGCCGATACGGCGAACCTCGCTCACGCGGCGGCCGTGCACCGACTCGAGAGGCGGTACGGCCGTCCGCAGCAGAAAAGGCGACACGAGCTGCACACGCTCGAGGCGCTCGCCCACCAGGCGTTGTTCGAGCGCTTCCAGATACACGGTGAGATCAGGGAGTTCCGGCACGGCCCTTGCGGACAACTGCGGGCGGAAAACCGAGGCCCGCCGGCGCTTTCGCAGAATACCATCGAAAGGCGAGCGCTGACGGCCGGAGGGGTCCGGCGGGGAAATGCCATGCCGGTGTTCTCGAGTGTCAGGCCGTACCGGTATACGCCCGAACTGAGCCGAGTGTCGCAGTGGTACCCTGTGAGCCGGATTGGCCCGGGGACCGGGCGGCACCCGCGGAGAAACCGATGCGCCGGGCGAATCGCGCACTCGCGAGGATCAAAGCCATCGGCATACTTGCGCTCGGCTGGGCGTTGCTGCCGGCCGCGGCTGAGGATGTCATCAGGTCGGCCCCCGTAAAGATCGCGGTATTCGACTTCGAGCTGGAAGATGCGACTCCGGCCGCTGCGCTCCTGGGCAGGGACACGAGCAGTGCGACCACCATGGACAGCGTCACTCGGGAGGCGCGTCGCGAATTGACGGAGTCGGGACGTTACAGCGTCATCGACGCCAGCAAGGTTGCCACGCCGCAGAAGGCACTGCGCAACTGCGACGGCTGCGAGGCGGCCCTCGCGCTGCAGCTCGGTGCCGAGCAGTCGCTGGTGGGGGTGGTGACGAGGGTCACGCAGACCGATTACTACGTCCGCATTCAGATTCGTGACGCCCGCAGCGGCAAGCTGCTCGACCAGGAAGAGGCGAACTTCGCCGGCAGCGAGGAAGGTTGGGCCACCGGCGTCCGCATGCTGATCAGGCACCAGGTGCTGGCAGGCCCGCAGTAACTGCGAGCCGCTACCGACAGCCCCAAGCGGCGCAGGTCAGCCCGGAGGCGACTTCAGCTTCCGCCGGCGGCGCAGACGAACAGCTGCGCCGGCGGGAGGTTGTACAGCTCGAAGCTGTGGCGGACGTCGCCGAAGGTGCGGCGCAGCGCCGGCAGCACCCGAGCCGTGAACTGATAGACGAGAAACGCGCCGCCGGGCTCGAGCGCGGCGCGGCTCTTGGCGACGATATCGGCGCGCACCGCCTCCGGCATGCTGCCGAGCGGTATGCCGGAGATGATGTAGTCGGCCTTGTGCACGCCGAGTCGCGCGAGCACCGCCTGCACCTCCGCAGCGGACTCCTGCACCACGTGCAGACGCTCATCGGGCAGCTGCGCACGCAGGAACTTCACGAAGTCGCGGTTGGTCTCGATGGCAACCAGGCGGGCATCGCGGCGCATACGCTGCAGGATCTCGCCGGTGAAGGAGCCGACACCCGGCCCGTACTCGACGATCACGCGGGCGCGCTGCCAGTCGATCGGCTTGAGCACCTGGTTCACGAGGAACCGCGAGCTCGGGATGATCGAGCCGAGCATGTGGGGATGGCGCAGGAAGTTGCTGGCGAACAGTAACGTCTCCGTCATTCGG
>Ga0187783_10002086_pt1 | contig 14868 bp, 17 predicted proteins | sample 1015_SJ02_MP02_2_FD_132471 | JGI IMG/M metagenome (GOLD analysis project Ga0187783, IMG submission 132471) | Tropical peat soil microbial communities from peatlands in Department of Meta, Colombia - 1015_SJ02_MP02_20_MG | ecosystem: Environmental > Terrestrial > Soil > Wetlands > Peat | place... | reverse complement strand
GCATTCAGGTCATTGCCGGTGCCATCTATTTCTGCGTCCCAATCATCACCATTGGCTCGATCAGGATCAGTGATCCTCATTCTTCAACTTGAACCGGAAACTTCTTCTTGCCCGAGTGCGTACCCTATAGTGGGCGCCGGCTCTTCCTTGTTGCGCGCCGGCAGCGCTCCTCAGCGGAGAGACGAGCTACGCTGCCCGGCAGGGGGCTATGTTCTGCAATTATTGTGGTTCATCCGTCGCCTCAGAGCAGGCGGTCTGTTCAAACTGCGGCAAGAGCACCACTGGGGCGCGCATCGCGAGTGCGGCACGAACCCGGGTCATCGAACACCTTCACGTCCTTGCGATCTTGTGGTTCGTCGACGGAGCGCTCTTCCTTGTTCCGGCCTTCATAATGGCCCTGCTCGCCGCCGTCGTAACCGTACCGATGGCGTGGCACGGAGCGAACAAGATCGCGTTGGTGATTGCGCCGGGCCTTTTCGTTGCTTTATCGGTCTTTTTCCTACTATCAGCAACCCTTCGGTTTATCGTGGGGTGGAGTCTACTCAAAACGCAGTCTTGGGGCAGATCATTTGCCTTGGTGATGGCTTTCTTGAACCTCATCCATCTCCCGTTCGGCACCGCACTCGGCATTTACACACTGTTCGTATTGCTGCCCGACGCCGCTGGCGACGAATATCGCCAGATTTTGCGAACAGGTCGAATTTGAGGCAACACTGTAGGTCGGGTAGAACGCGATCGCGCGCTCCGTCGCCTTGGCCGACAAACTCGCAGACCAGGGCCATTCCTTGGTTCCCCCGAAAAACGCTGGCAGTGTAAACTCTTCCGGCTCGTCGATTTCGCAGGGGATACGTACGGTGTGAACGTTACCCAGACCGACTGGATCATTTTCGGCGCCGTGATCACGACAGCACTGGCCGTCGACTTATTCGTTGTCCATTCCAAAAGTGCTCGTGTCACGCTCAAGCGTGCTCTGCTCGAAACATCTGGCTGGATCACCCTCTCGCTGGGGTTCGGCGCGTGGATTTACGCTTCACGCGGCCACCAGCTTGGCGTCGAATTCTTCACCGCTTACATCCTGGAGAAATCCCTCAGCGCGGATAATATCTTGGTCTTCTTGGTGATCTTCCGCGCGTTCGGCATCCAGTCGCATTATCAACACCGCGTTCTTTATACCGGCATCGTGGGCGCGCTCGTCATGCGCCTCGCCTTTATTTTGGTGGGAGTCCAGATCTTGCGACATTTTCATTTTGCGTTGTACGTGTTCGGCGTGGCGCTCATGATTATCGGCGCTCACATGTTGTTTTCTCGCCGCGCCTTCCGTCCCGATGGCAACTGGATGATGACACTGGTCCGTAAGATTCATCCCGTTGCGTCATCCTACCAAGGCGACCGATTCTGGATCCGCCTCGACGGTCGCCGTATTGTCACACCGCCTCTGCTTGCGCTTGTCGCCATTGAAGCGATGGATTTACTCTTCGCGCTCGACTCCGTACCCGCCGTGCTCGCCATCACCCGCGATTCTCTCATCGCCTATTCGTCCAATGCTTTTGCCATCCTCGGTCTTCGCGCCATGTACTTCGGACTCGCCGAGATGATGACCCGCATGCGCTTCCTTCATCAGGGCCTTGCCGCCGTTCTGCTTTTCGTCGGTGCCAAGATGCTTTCCAGCGAATGGCTTCCGATTTCAACGCCCGCGTCTCTTGCCGTCATCCTCGGTATTCTCACCCTTGCCGCCCTTGCTTCCTGGCTTTTGCCGAGCTCGGCTCGGGTCGATCGGGAACCTACAAACTGAAATCGAGTGGAAGGACCTTGCACGGGCAACTAATCAATGCGCGACTAGGTGATGTGACTGGCGATGAGCTATATTGAACAAAAAGGGGAGGCGTGCGATGGAACCGGTCGTCGAGTCCTTGATCCTCGATCTGCTGGATTGGTTGGCAACGGGCGATAGGACCTACGAACAAGTGATGGATGCCTGGCGTACTTCATGTCCCAGGCTTCCAGTGTGGGAAGACGCGAACGATCGCGGGCTCATCACCAGCGAGCAGGTGAATGGACGGACCGTTGTTAGGGTTTCTTCATCAGGCCTTGCCCTTCTTCGAACGGCGCGCGCCGGCCAGCCAGGAGCTCGAATCGATCGTAGCTTCCCCTGCCCGGATGGTGCATCTAATTCCTAGGTTGGGACCTCTGCCGCGAGCGATGCGAGGCCGTCGGGAAGGAGAACGATATGGGAAACGAAAACGCAGATCAGTCTGTGCTGAATCACATTGACCGGTTAGTGAAAGAGGAAGAACACCTCTATCGGAAGAGCCAACTCACCGACGGTGACCGTGGACGTTTGGCTGACTTGAAGGTCCAGCTCGACCAATGCTGGGACCTGCTACGCCAGCGGCGGGCACTCCGCGAGTTTGGCGATGACCCTAACAAAGCGAAGGTGCGTCCGGCCAAGATCGTCGAGACCTACGAGCAGTAGGTCGCTGTCGGGCGGTCCGAGCGATGGTTCGGATCTGAATTTGTGCGCAACGCGTCCCGAACTCGACCCATATTAAGACCGAGCTGCCAGGGGTAGCGATAACCGGTGGAGAGCGTTTTTTCGAGCGCCGCGTCATAGCCACAGCATTTCCAACCGGGCTCAAGCTCGAGAGATGATCTGTTCGACAACGATGCTTTTGGCATCGGCGTAATTCTCGACGTACTTCCATTCCCGCTGGGCCAAAGCCAGCTTGGTGCGTGCGTATAGATCACGACGCACCGAGTGAGCCAGCCCTTTAGCGCCCCTCCCGTCGTCAGCGCCCTCCCCTAAGAATCCGTTTTCTATGCCCAATCGTCGATCAACACGCCTCGGCGGATGCCGAAATCCGTTACGAACCACATGGTCTGGACTTTACCACCCGCCACGACCACGTGCATGGCCTTGGCGTTAGTGAATGGTTTGATCAGCGCGTCATCGGGGAGCTTTCTCCAGCTGGCGTAAGGCTCGAGACCTTGCAGAGCAAAGGGAACGGCAGTGCTTTGAATGACGCCGTTTCCCCAATAGGAGGCGGCCGTCTTCGTCACATTTTGCGAGAACCATTCACTCAGTTGCGCCTTAGTTTTAAATGCATAGGTGTCGTTAAGCAGCTGAGCCACAGTGGGGTCCATCACAATGGTGGCGGCTGAGCCTGATGCACAGAACGCTCCCATGTAGTCGCGCATCAAGAAATGCGTTGGGTAGATGCTTTGGCTAGCACCCACGCTGGCGATACTGCTCCATCCCGTTCCCACACTAAGAACATTGTCGGTGGGCTTGAAACCCATTTCGACGTGCAAGGGATTCCACCCTTCCGGCAACGCCTCCTCGTTTTCGCCATAGCACATGTTGTTGTATTGGAGGTTGCTGCCCAGCGTTTCCCAAGCGTTGACATTGTTGCGGAGATCACCGGCGGTCTTCGACATCAGAGTGAAGGCACGGCCCACGACGGCATTCGACCTGTTGTAAGGGCCCATCGCATTGGTCCCACAATTGAAGTTGAGGCGGTTGCGGATCGGACCGTTGATCACGACCATATTCGCCATCGAACTAGTGGAGTTTCCAAAAGGTGCTTGTGTGGCAAGGGCCAGAATAACCGGGAAGTGTTCGGGCGACGCCCCAGCCATCACAGCGCTGATGGCGACCTTCTCCACCGTGAGCTGCCGCGCGCCGCCGGTGATATTGATCGTTTTGACCACCTTGTCGGGCTTCTGGCCCGTGCCCTTGAGCATAGCGGTCACACGCTTTTCGGTGGGAAGGATAATCGAGTTGAAATCGGTCCACTCCCTATCCTCAAACAGCTGACGCAGATTCTCCTCGGAGTCAGGCGCAAGGAGCCTCGGCTCGCCTGACTCCTCGGGTGGCGCCCCCGAGATCTTCTCCTCGGCCGTCAGAGGAGCGGTAAGAGCCTTAACGACAGCGGTCATCAGCGGCTGGCCGGTTAGCATGTCTTTGCCTGCCACATAGCCTACGTCGACTGAGCGTGGCTGACCGGTGAAGGGGAACGGTACGGACACATATCGGATCGGCATGCCGTTGTTGTATTTGAAATCGTAGCCGGTTGCGTATTGCACGATGTTCGAAGAGGCGATGCCAATGGCGGGGATCTTGCACTCCAGCTGGATTTGCTTGGCCCAGCGGCTCACGGCCGCGCAGCAGCCGTTTCAACCCGCGACGCCGACGATCGCTGCGTCGGCCTTGCTGGCAAGGATTTCCTTCGCAAGGGCGGGATCGTTCCCGAACATGCCTTCCGCCGTAACCTTCACAATGGTTTTGACGCCCGAATAATGTTTGTTAAACCACTCTGTCATCGCCTCATAGAAGTAGTTGGCAGCATCGGGGCCCTCCCAGGAAAGATTGACCATGTAAATGGTCTTGTTCTGAAGGCTATCGAGGGGAGGTGCAAGCGGCACTCGGGTTGCCAGCCTGCCAGCTATCGCGGGGTTCATGACCGTCATCAGGTCGCCCCTGCCTCCGTCTACGGAAGGAGTGTCGGATCGAGTCGTCCGAGCGTTAGCAGGAAGCCCGGTAAGAAGTGCGGGGCTGATCCCTAAGAAACTTAGCATTTTTCTTCTATCCATGGATCGTACCTCCCCACGGTGCATCCTACAGCAATCCATCTCGCCTGGAGGAGGATTTTTTCAGGCGGCTTCGAGCTCGATCAACGAGGTTATCCGGTTGCAAGCAGAGACTTTAGCTATAGGCTGAGTCGAGCCAGACGAGCCGTGTGGCTCGATCGGTCCTTCCGAATTGTAGGATTGATTCCGACCCGTTCCAGTGGAGATGTGCGAAAAAGAGCCGATCAACATTTGACTCCTATCCCGTTACCTGTGTCATTATTGGCCCGCGTGGCGCATGGAACCCGAATCGCAGACTGCTGGCCCGGTCAGCCCCAATGAGCGCATTGTTTTCATCGATGTCCTTCGGGGCATGGCTCTGTTCGGCATTCTCGCAGCCAACATGCGCGCCTTTTTCGCTCCGCTGGATTGCTACGGTGATATCGGTGCCCTCTTTCACAGTCGCGCTGACGTCTTGGCCCAAGCCTTCATCGATACTTTCATCCAAGGGAAGTTCATCTCGATTTTTTCGTTCCTGTTCGGGCTGGGCTTTGCCATCCAGCTGAGTCGGGCGGAAAAGCGCGGCGTGCGCTTTCTTAGTTTCTATCCACGGCGGCTTCTGGCTCTCGCACTATTCGGGCTGATTCATGGGGTGCTGATCTGGGCGGGTGACATTCTGCTTACTTACGCGTTTGCGGGAGCCATTCTGTTGCTGTTCCGCAATCGTCAGCAGAAGACTCTTCTGTGGTGGGCCGGGGGACTGTTCTTGCTTCCCTTTGTAGTTGGCTCGGTTTCCCTTGGCATTTACTTCAGCCGCTTTCATCGACCTTGGATGGATCCGAAACCTCCCGACATGAATAAGCTTCATCGGATTATCCACATCTACGCCAGTGGGACGGTCCGGCAGATCCTGGCACAAAACTGGGTCGAATGGAAACAGGAGCTGCCCTTGACATTGTTCGCCATCTACGCGGTCGCTCTGTTTTTGCTAGGGATGTGGGTGTGGCGATCCGGGATCATCGAACGGCTTGACCAATACAAGCCCATCTTGAAGCGTGTGTGTGCGTGGTGTATCCCGGTGGGGCTCATCCTCAATGGCTACGTGGCCATCGTAAGCGCGGTTTCTGCACCTGCCCGCGTTTCACTCGTGACCTGGTCTGCTGGAATTCTTTATTTGCTCGCTGCTCATATCTTGAGCGCCGGCTACGTTGCGGGCCTCGCGTTGATCTTCATGCACCAAAATTGGCGGCGCATCCTAGTTCCGTTTGCGGCCGTCGGACGGATGGCCTTGACAAACTACTTAATGCAATCGGTGTTGTGCACACTGTTTTTCTATCATTACACGACCGGCCTCTATGGGCGCATTGGACCCGCGATGGGGTTTGTGCCAACAGTCATCCTTTACGGCGCGCAGGTTCTTTTCAGCAACTGGTGGCTAAAGCGATATCGCTTTGGCCCGATGGAATGGTTGTGGCGCGGCTTGACGTACGGCAAGTTCCCATCGATTCGCCTGGCGCTTCCCGACACGCGGACTTTCCCGCCCGATTCGGTCCCATCCGCCTAGCCGAACTGAACCGCAATAGCCTGTGGCCGTCTCCGGCCTCCTCAGCTTGCACGAAAGCGCGAATACATGATACATGGGTTGAACACACCGTCTCGGACCAAGCGAGGTGTCATGAATCCATCGAAAGAAGCGGATATCGCGCATCCGGCGGCTGACGCAGCTGCAGGTTCTGTCGTGAGTCAACCTGGACAGAAACACGCACTTGGGCGGACTCCGCTCGAGACCGAATTGGTCAAGAGCGACAAAAAAGGGGAGTCGCGCATCCGCCGTTGGAATGTCGGTGACGTCAAAATTACCAGCGTCATGGAATCGGCGGATCGGATACCATGGGCGCCCCTATTCCCTGCGGAAACCTCCGAACACTACAAGAAATATGACTGGCTGGTCCCGCGCTTTATTACGCCCGAGGGACAGATCATACTGGCCGTTCAGGCGTTTGTGGTCGCCACGGGCGGTCGACGCATCGTCATCGACACTTGTGTCGGAAACGATAAGCTCCGTGAACTCGAGCACTGCAGCAATCTGCAGACCGCGTTCCTCGAGGATCTGACGGCAGCCGGCTTTCCACCCGAGGCCATTGATACGGTCCTATGCACGCACTTGCACTTCGACCACGTCGGATGGAACACGCGATGGGTGAACGGGCGCTGGATTCCCACCTTTCCCAAGGCGCGTTACCTATTCGGACGTCGCGAGTGGGATTACTGCCAGGCTCTCTTGCGTGACCAAGTCGGCGACGTGCGGCATATTCTCGACTCCGTTCAGCCGATTCTCGACTCCGGCCTCGCGGACCTCGTCGAGAGCAACCATCGCTTGACCGACGAGATATGGCTGGAACCAACGCATGGGCACACACCGGGGCACGTCAGCGTGCATATCGCCTCACAGGGGCAAGAAGCGGTCATCACCGGAGACGTCTTTCACAACCCCATCCAGTTTGCCGAACCCGAAATATGTTCGATCGGGTGCGTTGACAAAGAGATGTCGCGCAAGACGCGCCGAGAATTCCTGTCGCGTTATGAAAAGAAGGCGGCGCGTGTGTTCGCCGTTCATTTCAACGATCCGGTGGGATGGATCGTGCCTGACACCTGCAATTGGCGCTTTTTTCCAGACTGAAACTCTGGTTACGGGGCTTCGCGAACACCTTGGACTGTCATTATGTCGGAGCACACGCCTGCTTCTCGGAGTTTTGATTTCATTCTTGTGGGTGGCGGAACGGCCGCCTGTGTCCTCGCCAACCGTCTCACAGAGGATCCCTCTGTCGGCGTGCTGATGCTCGAGGCCGGATCTGAACCCACGAGCTTGTGGATCAAAATGCCGCTTGCCATGGGCAAGCTTTTCATCCACCCCACCCTGAATTGGGGTTTTTATACCGAGCCCGAGGCGAAATTAGATCATCGGGCGATCTTTTGGCCACGTGGAAAGGTTCTGGGCGGATGCAGCTCGATCAATGGTAGCGCCTACGTTCGCGGTCAGGTCGAGGACTACGACGGCTGGCGAAGGTTAGGAAATGTCGGCTGGGGTTGGTCGGACGTGCTGCCTTATTTTGAGAAGATGGAGCGGCGCGAATATCTATCTGACGAATCCCGCCGTGGCGTGGGTATGCTCGCGGTGAACTACCCTACCTACGTCCATCCCATTACGCGGGCTTTTATCGAGTCGGGCGTGCGTGCAGGCTTGCGTCCGAGCGATGATCTCAACGGTGCTTTTTCCGAGGGCATCAGCCTTATGCCCAACTCCGTGCGCAAGGGCGTGCGCCAGTCCTCGGTAGAAGCATTTCTTCGTCCCGCAAGAAAACGACCCAACCTTGTTGTCGAAACGTCGGCGCTTGTTCACCGCGTTGTCGTACAAGGAGGCAAGGCGGTCGGCGTTGAATACGAGAAACAAGGCACGATCCGGACGGTGCTGGCCAGGCGGGAAGTGGTGCTGGCGGCTGGCGCCATCGGCTCTCCGCAGATTCTGATGCTTTCCGGCATCGGCCCTGGCGGGCACTTACAGCAACATGGAATCGAGGTCGTAGCGGACCTGCCCGGGGTGGGAGAAAACCTGCACGATCATCCCTACACCACCTGCACGTATCGAACGACCCCGAGCAGCTCACTCAACCCCCAATTGCGGGGGTTGCGAGTGATTGGGCACGCCATTATGTATTATCTCGCCAAGAGAGGTCCTCTGACGAATGGTGCGTCACAGGCGACGGCTTTGACGCGTGGGCTGCCTGACGCTCCTTGCCCCGACCTACAGATCGTTTTCCGACCCATGAGCCATGTCTACGATCGAACCGCAAAGATCAGTCCGGATCCGATACCGAGAGTGACCGGTGGCGTTGCCTACGTGCGGCCCAAGTCGCGCGGACGCCTGTTGCTGAGGTCATCCGATCCTCGGCAAGCACCGGCCCTGTATGCGAATTACTTGGCAGAGCCAAGCGACGAGGATGGCCTACTGGCGGGCGTGAAATGGGTGCGGCGCATCTTTCAAACCGAGCCGATTAAGTCTCACGTCGTGGGCGAGGACTCACCGGGCGATGCCTGTCGGACAGACGATGACCTCCGCGATTTCTTGCACAAATCGGCCAGCACCTTTTGCCACCCGAGCGGAACGTGCAAGATGGGGCAGGATGCCATGTCGGTCGTGGATGAGCGCTTGCGCGTTCGCGGCATCGAATCGCTGCGGGTGATCGACGCCTCGATCATGCCCGCGCTACCCTCCTCGGGTCCTGCACCTGCCGTCTTCATGATCGCCGAAAAAGGAGCTGACCTCCTCAAGGAAGGCCAACGACCGAGCGCCGCCTCAGAAAGAGCCAAAAACGCTGCGTCGGCAGTCTTAACACGATCCTAGTTTTGACAGGGAGAGAAACAGTGTCGCGTCTGAAAGGGCAGGTTGCGTTCGTCACCGGGGCTGGCCGCGGGATCGGGCGCGGCATAGCGCTGGCATTCGCGGGCGAAGGAGCGATTGTAGGCATCGCGGACATTGACAGCGCCACCGCGGAAGCAACCGTCGGCGAGATCGAACGGAGCTCAGGGACAGCACGCGCGTTCCCGATCGATGTCAGCCGGCAAGACGACGTACTCCGCGCCGTCAGTCAGCTCGTCTCCGAATTCGGCCGCCTCGATATCGTGTCTAACAACGCCATCTTGTTCCGACGCGAACCGGTCTCCGAAGTGAGGCAGGAGACGTGCGAAAAGATGATCGCGGTAGGCTTGGAGTCACTGATTTGGAGTGCCCAGGCGGCCCTGCGTCATATGGATCCGCAACGGGGTGGCGTGATCATCAACAACACATCGCCCGCGGCAGAGCTAGGGGTGGCCGGCTCGGCCGTCTACTCGGCGATCAAAGGCGGCGTATCGTCACTGACCCGTTCGCTTGCTGTCGAGCTGGGTCCGCGCCGCATCCGCGTCAACGCTCTTTGTCCCGGTACGGTTCCGACTCCAGGGGCTCGCCAAATGAACAGCGATGCCATCTACGAGGCCCGGCGGCAGAGAACGCCACTCGGCCGGTTAGGTACTCCCGAGGACATTGCGGCTGCCGCAGTATTCCTGGCTTCGGCTGAGGCCTCTTTCATCACAGCAGCAATCTTACGCATCGATGGCGGAATAACGATTTCCGGTGGCGCTTGACGGCCGGCTTAGGGATCGCTGAACAGTAGGCGGACGTGCTGTTTAATTGCTTTTGATAGCAGGTCCGGCCTGCGTGATGCTGCCGGGGACGAGATCGGTCTTGATCGTAATCTTTTGATTGGGCCGCAAATTAATCTCGGTCGTGAAATCCTGATAGCCAGCAAGGGCGATTCTAACGTGGTGCTTGCCAGGTGCGATCACCATCGCCCGCCCGAGGCCGCTAAACTCCTTCGGCGTTCCCACATATCCCTCGTCCACAAAGACTGCGGCGCGGTCCGGCGTCACTTCCAATTTGACCTCGGAAGCGGCCCCTGCCGGGAATTGTGCCTTCGGGTTCTTTTGCATCGTGATGTCAATCACCGTTTTCTTACCCGGCTCCACAGTGACTTTTTGCACTTGCTCGAGGTAGCCGGCCTGCCGTACCGCAATTTCGTGCTCGCCCGGCAAAAGGAGAATTTTCTTGTCGCCTGTCAACTCCTTCACATAGCCGACATATTGCCCATCAACCCACACGCCCGACGTCTTGTCCACTTTCGTCTTTCCCTGGACTACTACTTGGCCCAAGACCTGATTCTGTGGCATGCCGGCCGACGAGCGAAGGAGAGCAAAAACAAGAATCCCTGTTCTAAAGAGCTTGGTTCGAATCATTGCCTTCCTTTGCGCAGGGAGCCCGTTGTGTCTGAACTTTCCCCGGCTTAGGGCTTCCCCTCACGCATCGTACGCCCCCGCTCGCACCTGAAACAACGAATTTGCGACCCGAGCGGCCCGACCAGATCAGCTGTCTCCCAGCGGCACGATCGAAGAGCCTATCGCACGGAAAAAGGCGGTCGTCCCCAAAGATGCCGGCTGGCCTCGGCCGCTCCGTCGGACAAGGCGCGTAGCTTGGCCCAAGCCAGCTGTGGATGGATGCGACCGCCCAAGCCGCAGTCTGTCCCGGCGATGACGCTTTCCCGGCCGACGGCTTCGGCGTACCGCATGATCCGGTCGGCGACCACTTCCCGATGCTCTAGCACATTCGTCTTGTGAGTCACGACTCCCGGGACCACCGCCTTGCCTGCAGGTAGCTTCACATCCCGCCAATCCTTCCATTCGTGCTCATGCTGCGGATTCGCCGCCTCGACGGAATACTGGCTAGCTCTCACCTTCAGCATCAGATCAATTACATTTCGGAGTGGCAGATCCGTACTGTGAGGGCCTTTCCAACTCCCCCAGCAGATGTGGTATCGGATTTTCTCCTCCGGTATGCCCGTCAGGGCATGGTTTACCAATTCCACGTGCGATTCGGCCCATTTTCGGAACAAAGCCGTGTCCTGGCTCATCGAGAACCGCCATTCGTACACGTTCACGATGATAGGATCGTCCACTTGCAGGTTAATTCCGGCGTCGGTAATTGCCTTGTACTCCCCGCGCATGGCCTCCGCCACAGCCGCAGCTTGTTCTTCCGGGTGCTTGTAGTATTCGCCAGGCAGCACCGTTACACCTGTCACGGGCGCTGTCATGAAGGCCTCTTCCACATTTCTGGCAGCGAAAGCCGCTTTCAGGTTCTTAATATCGCGCTGAATCAGTTCGTGTCCTGTGTATCGAATCGGCCCGACGTTGATGGGGAACCGTCGCGGTCGCGACGAAGGACCCGCGTAGGCTTCTGGCGTGTTGTAATACTCCGCGAAGTCCGTTCGGTCCTTGCTGCCGCCCATGATGGAATTCACGGCATTGAAATCCGCAGGCAGGTCTCGTATTTCGAAGCCACTCAATCGCTCGTAGATATAGGTTGCCCAGGCCCCGTAATCGACTTCGGCCGCCATAGGCTTTCCAAATTCGCCGTCGTTGACGATGTCTATCCCCGCTTCGATCTGCCGATACACGACTTCGGCCACAGCACTGCTCAACCTTGCTTGGAGCTTCTCCCCCGGTGCTTGCTCGCGGTACATAGCGATGAGGTCTGCGGGCCGCGGCAGGCTACCTGCGTGGGTGGTCAATATGCGATGGATGCTCTGTTTCATTCCCGCTTGACCCCCCGAGGAGCCAATAGCACGACGTGCTGGTAAGCATTGTTGTTAGCACATGATATGTCCGGTTGAAATAGCAAGTGAAACGTCCGCTTCAACCAACCGATGGGCAATTGCGAGACGAAAATCGCGGCACACGCCACTTCGGGGTTATAATCCGGGGCCTACGAATTGGGGCACCAGGTCGGAACTAGGAGTGCCCGATGGGTCAATACCTCGAAGGCGAGAGAGTTTTCCCACCACTCGGACCTCGGATAAAGGCCCTGATGGTTTGGCCGCGGTTTCCGCGCTCGTATTGGAGTCTTGGTGAAGTAACCGAGATTGTCCCCGAGCGTGCTCTCATACCTCCCCTTGGGTTAATCACCGTGGCCGCGCTATGTCCAAAGCGATGGACCATTCGTCTGATTGACGTTGCGTTGGAGGAGCTGACTGACGAGGACCTTCTCTGGGCTGACCTAGTGATGGTCAGTGCCATGCAAGTCCAGTTTGACGATGTGCGCCGCACACTTGAGCGCGCATCGAAGCTAGGCCGACGGACCATCATCGGAGGCCCCTATGCCAGCAGCGAACCGGAGACACTGCTGGCCCTAGCTGACCATGTGGTTGTGGGTGAGCCGGATGAGATCTTCCCAGAGATTGCCACCGATCTCGAGGTTGGATCGGTCCGTCGGATGTATTCTGTCACCGTCAAGCCGGATGTCAGTCGAACGCCGGTGCCGCGTTTCGACCTACTGCAACTGGAAAAGTACGCCTTGATGCCAGTGCAATTTTCGCGGGGATGCCCGTTCACCTGCGAGTTCTGCGACATTATCACTCTCTACGGACGTCGCCCAAGAACGAAGTCGCCGGCACAATTCATCGGCGAACTCGACGCTCTGTTTCGACTCGGATGGCGCAAGGACATCTTCCTTGTGGATGACAACTTTATTGGAAACCACAAAGCAGCTTTCGAGCTCGCCAAGGAGCTGGAGCGGTGGCAGCGGCGCAAGGGTTATCCGTTCGGGTTCTTTACCGAGGCTTCCATGGATCTTGCCTCGCGGCCCGAGCTTCTCGACGCTATGGTGAAAGCCAATTTCACTCGCGTCTTCATCGGGATCGAAACGCCCTCGGAGGAGTCACTGAAGGAAACGAAAAAGTTTCAAAATCTCCGCCGAGACGCGTTGGAGTGCATACACTTTATTCAAAGCAAGGGGCTTTGGGTCATGGGCGGCTTCATCGTCGGTTTTGATAGTGATCGAGCAGATATCTTTGACCGACAGATCGAGTTCATAGAACGGGCGGCCATCCCCTGGGCGATGGCGGGCGTTTTACAAGCAATCCCCACCACCCCGTTGTATGACCGGATGAAAAGGGAGGGCCGACTCCTTGCTGCCAGCGCGGCCGTCTTCACAAACTTTACTCCGCCGAACTTTCGAACCATGTTACCCCTACCCGAGCTGCTGGCAGGGGTTAAGAGAATGCTACTTAGACTTTACGACCCGCACAGCTTCTACCAACGGGCACTCGATTCTCTGGAACGCTGGCAAGTTCGCCCGGAACAGAGGCCTTCTGCGCTGTCCTTCCTATACCAGTTAAGGGTGCTTGTTAAATCGATCTGGCAGCAAGGAGTGCTGCCGGGTTACCGCGAGGCTTACTGGCGTTTTCTGGGGCGCCTTGTTCAGCGTTGGGGGCGGCACCCGCAGAAAAGGCGCCTCGGCTTCGAGTTGGGACTTTCCGGGCACCACTTCATCCGCTACGCGAAAGACGTTGCCGAGATTCTGGAAGGTGCAAAGGATCGGGCTCTTTGGCCTCGTGATCCCGGACTTGTCTGCCAAACAGGTCTCAAAGCAACGAATCTGGCGAGCGGGCCAGGATTCGTGTAACGAAGGACTGGCGGACCGCGTCTGTTCAGCAAGGCAAGGGGAGATTCTGATCTTAGCCCGGCTGAATGCCGTGCAGGAATCGCCCTCCAGGAAGATCGCTTGCCATTTGAGGAGATGAAAGATGAGGAAAACTTGCGTGTCGATTGCAGGGCTCTGCTTGATTCTGCTATCGCTAGCTTCGGTCATGCCGGCGCAGGACGCGAAAGTCAACGGTTCGTGGGATCTCAGCTCGCCTGGCCGCGACGGCAACGTGATGACGCAAACGCTCACACTGCAACAGGATGGCAGCAAGCTCACGGGCACGCTGAAGGGCCAACGCGGTGAGGCACCCGTCACCGGCGCCATCAGCGGAAACAACATCAGCTTCTCGGTGACCCGAAGCACGCCGAATGGCGACCTGAAGATCGACTATACGGGCACGGTCCAGGGAGATGCGATGAAGGGCACCTTCACTGTGATGGGTAATAGCAGGGACTGGAGCGCAAAGCGATCCGCAGGCAGCTGAAATGCGGGGGGGGCAGCTTTCACGAGGCCGGCAGTATCGCTCGAACCACGCTCCATCCAACAGGCGGACGCCCGCCTGACTGAGTTGGAGATCGATTGGGGAAAGCGCGCGAGCTTTGTTGGTGGGCTACGGCGCCTCGCTTGAGGATTCGGAGCCCACTTCCGGCCTCCGCCAGATCTTGGGTGCGATGGCACAGTTGTCGGTCTCCGACACGGCGGGGTCGGACTCCGTCGCGAACAGAAGGAGCTGGACCCAGCTCCTTCTGCACGCATCAAGTGATCTATGGGATGTAGTAGCGGAGAGCCGTAAAGAACATGCTCTCGTCCGCATGTGGCTGGCCGTTGGTGGTGTAGGTGATACCACTCGCCGTGCCAGTTCCTACACCACGCCAGGTGTTGCGCACATAGTAGGAATACTGCCCCCCAAACTGGACTCTTCCCTTCGAACCCTGGTAGAAGCGATACCAGAAGCTCAAAGTGCCCTCGATGAGGTTCCGGGTGTCACCCGTGCAGTTCTGCAGCGCTCCGGGAATAAATCCGTTGCTACCGGCAACTCCCGTCGGAACGCCTGTGCTGGTGGATGTGGACTGCGCCGTAAACGGCAAAATCTCCGTCGTGCAGCCGTAGTTGGCAAGTCCTGTGGCGCCATACCCTTCGTTGGGCAATGCCCCCGCTGTCTTTGCATACTGAGTGCGGGTCGCATATTCGCCACCCACGTAGAGGTTGACGTCAAGCTTGGGCATCGGATG
>Ga0187783_10002085_pt1 | contig 14873 bp, 12 predicted proteins | sample 1015_SJ02_MP02_2_FD_132471 | JGI IMG/M metagenome (GOLD analysis project Ga0187783, IMG submission 132471) | Tropical peat soil microbial communities from peatlands in Department of Meta, Colombia - 1015_SJ02_MP02_20_MG | ecosystem: Environmental > Terrestrial > Soil > Wetlands > Peat | place... | reverse complement strand
GTGGTGCACCCGCTCGCCGGCCAGGGCGTCAACCTGGGTCTGCTGGATGCTGCGGCGCTCGCGCAGCAGGTGACGCGCGCGGTTGCATCGGGCGAGGACCCGGGCGCGCTCAGCGCGCTGCGCGCCTACGAGCGCTGGCGCAAGAGCGAGGTCGCCGCCATGGGCGCCGCCATCGACCTCTTCGATCGCTTGCTGGCGCACGGCCGCAGCCCGCTGGCGCGCATCGCCCAGCGCGGGCTCTCCCTGGTCAACCGCAGCCAGGAGCTGCGGCGCTTCTTCATCTACAGGGCGTTGGGTATGAGCGGCGAGTTGCCAGCCGCGGCGCGCTGACCGTGCCGACCGCCTGGGGGGCCACGGCGCCGGGCCGCCACGAGAGGGCAGGTCGCGCGCCGGCCGGCCGCGAGGCAGCCGGGCGCGTCGCGAGATATACGCCGAGCGCCGCGACCGCGATGCCCGCCACCTTCAGCACGCTGAACGGGTCGCCCAGCACCGCGTAATCGATGAGCGCCGTGACCGGCGGCATCAGGAAGAACAGGGTCGTCACGCGACTCACCGCGCCGCGGCGCAGCAGCACGAAGAAAAGCGCGAACGCAACCAGCGAGTTGACCGCTACCATCCACACGAGGCTGCCGAGGAGCGCAGGCGAGGCATCGAATTGCCAGCCCTCGTGCAGCGCAAACGGCACCAGCAGCACGGTGCCCACCACATTCTGCACCGCCAGCCCGCTGCGCAGATCGACGTCCGATCCGAAGCGCTTCTGATAGAGGGTGCCGACGCTCAGCGCGAACAGACCGCCGAGCACAGCGAGGTACGCCGACGCGCCGGCGTCGTGGCCGGGGCCGATGCCTTCGCCCACGGCGAGTGCCACGCCGGCGAAGCCACACGCGAGGCCCAGCCACTGCAGCGGCCGGACGGCCTCGCCGAGAGTCAGCCCGGCCAGCGCCGTCACGATCGGCATGGTGCCGATGATGAGTGCGATCAGACCGACGTTGACGCCGCGTGCAGCGGCGAAATAGAGGCACCCGAACTGCGCGGCGAGCTGCAACGCGCCGACGACGGCGCTGTGCAGGGCCGCGCGCCCGCGTGGCCAGGCCGCTCCGCTGATGCAGGCGAGCGCGGCATAGATCAACCCCGCGCAGCCGAAGCGCAGCACGAGCACGCTGAAGGGAGCTGCGTGGTCGAGCGCTATGCGCGCCGCCGGGTACCCCGTCGACCACAGCAGCACGAACGCCGCCCCGAGTACGCCGGCAGGCACCCGGGCAGGATCGAGTCTGACAGCCATGAGGAAGCAGCATAGTCAGGCACGGATCTGCGATAAACTGATAAGAATGCAAATGACCATTGCGGATTCTGCAACAGTGTCGTGGACCGCTTCGGAGAGCTGAGCGCCTTCGTCGAGGTTGCCCGCTGGCAGAGCTTCGCGCAGGCGGCCCGGCACCTCGAGCGGCACGTCTCGGCCGTCAGTCGCGCGGTCGCGGCGCTGGAGAACCGGCTCGGGGTGCGGCTGCTGCAGCGGACCACGCGCCGCGTCATGCTGAGCGACGCCGGCCGCGGCTATTTCAAGCGCTGCGAGACGCTGCTGGCCGAGTTCGAGGGCGCCGATGCGGAGGTGCGCGAGCTGACCGCCGCGCCGCACGGCAATCTGCGCGTCAGCGCCGCGACCGGCGCCGGGCAGACGCTCATCGTGCCGCTGGTGCCGGAATTTCTCGGCGCGCACCCTTCGCTGACCCTGGACCTGCAGCTCTCCAACCGCTACGTGGACCTGATCGAGGAGGGCTACGACCTGGCGCTGCGCGTCGGGGCGCTCGCGCCCGATTCGCGCCTGGTGGTGCGCCGCCTCGCACCCACGCGCCGCGTGCTGCTCGCCAGTGCCGCGTACCTCGAGCGTCGCGGCAGCCCGCGCACGCCGGGACAGCTCGCGCAGCATGCCTGCCTGGTGCTCGACATCGGCGCCCGCTCGCAGCGCTGGGAGCTCGAGCGCGGGCGCACGCGCGCCGCGATCGACGTAACCGGCCCGCTGCGCTCGAACAATGCGTTCGCGCTGCTCGACGCCTGCCGCAGCGGGCTGGGCATCGGCCTGCTGCCGGCATCGGTCGCCGGCGCGGACCTCGGCGCGGGAACTCTGCGCCGCGTATTGCCCGGCTGGGAGAGCGGCGAGCAGGGCATCTACGCCGTCTACCCGAGTGCGCGCTTCATTCCGGCCAAGGTGCGTGCCTTCGTCGACTTCATCGCCGCACGACTGCGCAGCGCCGCAGTCGGCTGAGGGAGCGCGGGCGCCCGAGTCGAGCTCAGCTGAGCGGGATCAGGTCGATCTTCGCGGCGCACACGAAGTCGTTCTCCGACAGTCCGCGGATGGCGTGCGTCGTGTAGGTGACGCGGCAGTAGTTGTAGCCGACCTCGAGGTCGGGATGGTGGTCCTCGATGTTCGCCAGGTGCGCGAGCGCATTGACGAAGCTCATGGTCCGGTGGAAGTCGCGGAAGGCAAACGCGCGGCGAATACCGCGCGCATCGTCGGTGAGCTCCCAGGCGCTGGAGATCTGCGCCAGCAGCGCCTGCGCCTGCGCGGGCGTCAGCGGCGGCATGCCCCCCTCGCAGGGCCGGCACTTGCGGGCAGCGAGCTCGGTCATGGGTCACCTCCTTTGCGCGCGTAGTGGCGCGTCACGTACTGCTCGACGATCTCCTGGAACTCCTCGGCGATGCGCTCGCCCTTGAGCGTCACGGTCTTGGCGCCGTCCTCATACACCGGCGCCACCGGACGCTCGCCGGTACCCGGCAGGCTGATGCCGATGTTGGCGTGCTTGCTCTCGCCCGGTCCGTTCACCACGCAGCCCATGACGGCGACCGTCATGGCCTCGACGCCGGCGAACTCGCGCCGCCAGTGCGGCAGGCGCGCGCGGATGTGCGCCTGGATGCGCGCCGCGAGCTCCTGGAAGAACGTGCTGGTCGTGCGCCCGCAGCCCGGGCAGGCCACCACCAGCGGGGTGAACGCGCGCAGGCCCATGGTCTGCAGGATCTCCTGCGCGACCACGACCTCCTGGGCGCGGTCGCCGTCCGGCTCGGGCGTGAGTGACACGCGGATGGTGTCGCCGATACCCTCCTGCAGCAGCACGGCCATGCCGGCGGTCGAGGCGACGATGCCTTTCGATCCCATGCCCGCCTCGGTGAGGCCGAGGTGCAGCGGATACTCGCAGCGGCCGGCGAGCTCGCGATAAATGGCGATCAGGTCCTGCACACCGCTCACCTTGGCGGACAGGATGATGCGGGTGCGCGCCAGCCCGAGCTCCTCGGCGCGCTGCGCGCTCTGCAGCGCCGAGAGCACCACGGCGTTGCGCATCACCTGCTGCGCATCGAGCGGCTCGCGGCGCGCTGAGTTCTCGTCCATGAGCCGCGTGAGCAGCTCGGGGTCGAGGCTGCCCCAGTTGACGCCGATGCGTACCGGCTTCTGGTAGCGACACGCCGTCTCGATCATCTCGGCGAACTGCGGGTCGCGCTTGCTGCCGCGCCCGACGTTGCCCGGATTGATGCGGTACTTGGCGAGCGCCGCGGCGCACTCGGGGTGCTCGCGCAGCAGCTTGTGGCCGTTGAAGTGGAAGTCGCCGATCAGCGGCACGGCGACGCCGGCGCGCTCCAGACGCTCGCGGATCGGCGCCACGGCCGCGGCGGCCTCGCTGGTATTCACGGTGACGCGCACCAGCTCCGAGCCGGCCGCGGCGAGCGACTGCACCTGCCGCACCGTGGCCATGATGTCCGCGGTGTCCGTATTGGTCATCGACTGCACGACGATCGGAGCGCCGCCGCCGACGCGCACCTGACCGACGCACACCTGGATCGAAGAACGACGCGCGCTGCTCATGCCTGTAACGCAACGTAGCGGAGCGCGGATTCTACCGTTGCCGCGCTTGGGCGGCACCGGCGCGGACTGCTATCATGGCGGCCGCCCGAAAATCGGTCTGTTCGGAGAGTGTCCGGCGTGCGCCGGAACGCCGAAGGCGCAAATTCCGCCCGGAAACGCTCAGGCACAAGAACGGCAGACGGCGGCACCGGCAGTGCCGCGGGCTTCTGGAGAGCGGTGGAGCGCGGCATCCACCCACCGAAGGGGAGCGGCGCGGTCAGGCGCCTGATCTCTCAGGTCACAGGACAGAAGGGCGGCAGGTGACCGGCAGCCAGGCGTACAGGTTACCTGCCGCGCTTCATTCTCGACCTGAGGAGTCCGTGTTGGGACGACAGACCCCGCTGTTCAGGCTGCACCAGGAGCTCGGTGCGCGCATCGTCGATTTCGGCGGCTGGGACATGCCGGTCCAGTACGGCTCGCAGATCGGTGAGCATCACGCGGTGCGCCGCGCCGCCGGGGTGTTCGACGTCTCGCACATGTGCGTGGTGGACCTGACGGGCGCGCGGGCGCGCGAATTGCTCGCCCAGCTGCTGGCGAACGACGTCGGCCGGCTGCGCCTGCCGGGCAAGGCGCTCTACAGCTGCATGCTGAACGAGCGCGGCGGGGTGCTCGATGACCTCGTTGCCTACTATTTCTCCGACTCCTCGTATCGCCTGGTAGTGAATGCCGGCACGCGCGACCGGGACCTCGCCTGGATCCGCGCGCACGCGCGCAGCTTCGAGGTCGCGGTGCGCGAGCGCAGCGACCTCGCCATGCTCGCCGTGCAGGGCCCGGAGGCGCGTGCCAAGGCGGCGCAGCTGCTCGAGCCCTCCGACGCCGCTGCGGCGCTCGCTCTCGGCTCCTTCGTCGGGCGCGAGCTCGGCGCGTGGTTCGTGGCGCGCACCGGCTACACCGGCGAGGACGGCTTCGAGATCATGATGCCGGCGCGCGATGCCGTGCCGGCCTGGCGCCGGCTCAACTCCCTCGGGGTGGCCTCCTGCGGGCTCGGCGCACGCGATACGCTGCGGCTCGAGGCCGGCATGAACCTGTACGGCAACGACATGGACGAGAGCACGCAGCCGTTCGAGTCGGGGCTCGGCTGGACGGTGGCCATGGCGCCGCCCGAGCGCCGCTTCATCGGCCGTGAGGCGCTCGAGCCGATCGTCGCGGGCGGCTCGGCGCGCAAGCTGGTCGGCCTGCTGCTCGAGGATCGCGGCGTGCTGCGCAGTCATCAGAAGGTGCTCGCTGCGGGCGTCGGCGCAGGCGAGATCACCAGCGGCACCTTCTCGCCGACGCTCGAGCGCTCGATCGCGCTGGCGCGCGTGCCGGCCGCCACCGCCGAGCGCGTGCAGGTGGACATCCGCGGCAAGCTTCTCAAGGCGCGCGTGGTGAAGCCGCCGTTCGTGCGTACCGGCAGATCACTGGTGACCTAAGCGAAGGATTCCGTCATGAGCAACGTTCCCGCGGATCTCAAGTACACGAGCTCGCACGAATGGGTGCGCGCGCTCGGTGACGGCAGCGTCGAGATCGGCATCACCGACCACGCGCAGCAGGCGCTCGGAGATCTGGAGTTCGTCGAAGTGCCCGAGGCCGGGCGCGCCGTGCAGGCCGGCGAGCCGTGCGCGGTCGTCGAGTCGGTCAAGGCGGCCTCGGACGTTTATGCGCCGTTCGCGGCCGAGGTGATCGCCGGCAACCCCAGGCTGAGCGCCGAGCCGGAGACCGTCAACGCCCAGCCTTATGGCGAGGGCTGGCTGATGCGGCTGCGGCCCGCCGCCGGCGCGCTGGCGGCGGCCGGGCTGATGTCGGCGGCGCAGTACCAGCAGCTGTTGGAAACGGAGGGCGGCTGATGGCCTTCATTCCGCACACCGAGGCGGACGTCGCGGCGATGCTCGCCGCCATCGGCGCGGCCCGCATCGAGGATCTGTTCGACGAGATCCCGCCCGAGCTGCGGGTCGCAGCGCTCGCCGGCATGCCGGCGGCGCTCAACGAGATGGAGGTCGGCCGCCTGATGAGCGAGCGCGCCAGGAGCGACGGCACGGCGCTGTGCTTTCTCGGCGCCGGCGCCTACGAGCACCACATCCCGGCGGCGGTGTGGGCCATCGCCACGCGCGGCGAGTTCTACAGCGCCTACACCCCGTACCAGGCCGAGGCGAGTCAGGGGACGCTGCAGGTCATCTACGAGTTTCAGACCATGATCGCGCGCCTCACGGGCATGGAGGTCGCCAACGCCTCGATGTATGACGGCGCCTCGGCCAGCGCGGAAGCGGCGCTGATGGCGGTGCGCGCCAACCGCAGATCGCGCGCGGCGCGCATCCTGGTGCCGAGCACGCTGCATCCGCACTATCGCCGCGTGGCGCTGGCGACCGCGGCCAACCAGGGGCTGAGGTTCGAGGAGCTGGCGTACTGCAGCGTCGAGGGCATCGTCCGGCCCGCATCGCTGGCGAGCTACGAAGGCCACGACGTCACCGCACTCGTCATCCAGCAGCCGAATTTCTTCGGCCGGCTCGAGGACGTGGATGCGCTCACCGACTGGGCGCACGCCCACGGCGCCCTGGTGGTGGCCGTGGTCAATCCCACCTCGCTCGCGCTGCTCAAGCCCCCCGGCGCGTGGGGCGCGCGCGGCGCCGACATCGCGGTCGGGGAAGGCCAGCCGCTCGGTGTGCCGCTGTCCTCCGGCGGCCCGTACCTGGGCTTCATGGCGACGCGCACCGAGTATGTGCGGCAGATGCCCGGGCGGATCGTGGGGCGCACGCTCGACAGCGCCGGACGCACGGGCTTCACCCTGACACTGCAGGCCCGCGAGCAGCACATCCGCCGCGCCCGCGCGACTTCCAACATCTGCACCAACCAGGGGCTGCTGGTGACGGCCGCCACCATCTACCTGGCGCTCATGGGCCCGCAGGGACTCGAGCGCACGGCGGCCGCCTGCCACGCGCGCACGCGCGAGCTGCTGGCCGCGCTCACGCGCGTGCCGGGTGTGCGTCTCGCTTTCGCCGGCGCGCATTTCCACGAGGCGGTGCTGCAGCTCGATCGTCCGGTGGCGCCGGTGCTGCGGGCGCTGGCGCGCGCCGGCATCCTCGGCGGGCTCGACCTGTCCGCCTACTATCCCGAGCTCGGGCACGCGCTGCTGGTGTGCGCCACGGAGACGCGCACCACGGCGGACATCGATCGCTACCGCGCGGCGCTCGGCGAGGCACTGCAGGGCGCGCGGGCCGCCTGAGGTTGAGCACGCATGAGCAGCCACGAGCAGGTGATCTTCGAATACTCCCGAGCGGGGCGCGGCGCCAGCGATCAGTGGCCCCAGGCGAGCGCAGCCGCGGCGCTCGCCGATCTGCCGGCGCAGCTGCGCCGCACGCAGCCGCCGGCGCTGCCCGAAGTCGGCGAGCTCGAGACCGTGCGCCATTTCACGCGCCTGTCGCAGCTGAACTTCTCGATCGACACGCATTTCTATCCGCTCGGGTCGTGCACCATGAAGTACAACCCGAAGGCCTGTAACCAGTACGCGATGCTGCCGGAGTTCCTGGCGCGCCACCCGCTCGCACCCGAGTCGCACGGGCAGGGCCTGCTCGCCTGCCTGTACGAGCTGCAGGAGATGCTCAGGGAAGTGACCGGGATGGCCGGCGTGGCGCTCGCGCCGATGGCCGGAGCCCAGGGCGAGTTCGCGGGCGTCGCCATGATCCGCGCCTATCACCGCGCACGCGGCGACACGCAGCGCAACGAGATCATCGTGCCCGAGGCGGCGCACGGCACCAATCCCGCCACCGCCACCATGTGCGGTTGCGTGGTGCGCGAGATCCCGGTGGAGAGCTCGGGCGACGTGGACCTCGAGGCGCTGCGCGGCGCAGTCGGGCCGAACACCGCCGGCATCATGCTCACCAATCCCTCCACGCTCGGCGTGTTCGAGCGCCGCATCGTCGAGGTGGCCCGCATCGTGCACGAGGCGGGCGGGCTGCTGTACTACGACGGCGCCAACCTCAACGCGATTCTCGGTAAGGTGCGCCCCGGAGACATGGGCTTCGACGTGATTCACATGAACCTGCACAAGACCTTCTCCACGCCGCACGGCGGCGGCGGCCCCGGCGCGGGTGCCGTGGGGGTAGGTGCGCGGCTCATGCCGTTCCTGCCGATACCGGTGGTCGGCCGGGAGGGCGAGCGCTACCGCTGGCTCACCGAGAGCGATCTGCCGCAATCGATCGGCCGCCTGTCGGCCTTCATGGGCAACGCCGGGGTGCTGCTGCGCGCCTACATCTATATGCGTCTGCTCGGCCGCGAGGGCATGCGGCAGGTGGCCGAGTACGCCACGCTCAACGCCAACTATCTGCTCGCGCGGCTGCGCCAGGCGGGATTCGAGGCTGCCTATCCCCAGCGCCGTGCGAGTCACGAGTTCATCGTGACGTTGAAGAGGCAGGCGCGCGAATTGAACGTAACGGCGATGGATTTCGCCAAGCGCCTGCTCGACTATGGCTTCCACGCCCCGACCACGTACTTTCCGCTGCTGGTGCCGGAGTGCCTGCTGATCGAGCCGACCGAGACCGAGAGCCGGGACACCCTGGATGCCTTTGTGACGGCGATGTCACAGATTCAGCAGGAAGCGGAACGGGAACCCGGGCGCGTGACCAGCGCACCGCATACCATGCCGGTGCGCCGCCTCGATGACGTGCGGGCGGCACGGCAACTGGACCTCACATGGAAGCCGACGGCGCAGCCGTAGATCGCTACAAACCCCGCGGGATCGTGCGCGTGCTGCGCGCGCTCGCCGCCAGCCTGCACGGGCTCGCCGGCGCCTTCCGCGACGAGGCCGCGTTTCGCCAGGAACTCGGCCTGGCGGCGCTCGTCATACCCTTGGCCGTGTGGCTCGGCCACAGCGGCGTCGAGCGGGCGCTGCTGATCGCGCCGATGCTGCTCATCCTGATCGTGGAACTGCTCAACAGCGCCATCGAGGCGACGGTCGATCGCATCGGATTCGAGCGGCACGCGCTCGCCGGGCTCGCCAAGGACATCGGTTCGGCGGCGGTCCTGATGTCGTTCGTGCTGCTGGTCGCCGTGTGGCTGCTCGTGCTGCTCGGCCGCTGATGGGTTCACCGGGAAACATGCCTTGATACGACCTGCACCTCCGGCGTGGCCGGCCCTGCTGCTGCTGTGTCTGCCGCTACGCCCCGCCACCGATCTGCTCGCGCACGATGCGGCACCCGCGGCCCCCGCGAACGCGGCCAGCGCCGTGCCCGAGCCACAGAACCCGGCGCCGGCCGAGAACCCGCCGGCCCCCGCGCAGCCGCCGGCGCACGCGGCCGGCCCCCCCGAGAGCAGCCAGGCGGCGCAGGCCGCGCAGCAGGCGGCGGCGGTGGAGGGCAATCCCGATTGGGCCGAGACGCTCGAGCGCATCGCCGGCAGTGTCGTATCCATCGATGTCGACTCGACGCGCGCCTTCGACACCGAGTGGAATTCCACCGCGCAGGCGACCGGCTTCGTCGTGGATGCCGAGCGTGGTCTGATCCTCACCAACCGTCACGTCGTCACGCCGGGGCCGGTGACCGCGGAGGCCACCTTTCTCAACCGCGAGGAGGTGCAGCTGTTCCCGGTGTACCGCGACCCGGTCCATGATTTCGGCTTCTACCGTTACGACCCGAAGAAACTGCGCTTCATCAAGCCCAAGGCGCTGCCGCTGTATCCGGAGGGCGCGCAGATCGGGCGCGAGATCCGCGTGGTCGGCAACAACGCCGGCGAGCAGCTCTCGATCCTCGCCGGCACGCTCGCACGGCTCGACCGCGACGCCCCGGAGTACGGTGTCGCCAAGTACAACGACTTCAATACTTTCTATCTGCAGGCCGCCTCGGGCACCTCGGGCGGCTCGTCGGGCTCGCCGGTCATCGACATCCGCGGGCGCGTCATCGCGCTGAACGCCGGTGGTGCGAGCGGCGCGGCCTCGAGCTTCTACCTGCCGCTGGCGCGCGTGCGGCGCGCACTCGGCCTGATTCAGCAGGACAAGCCGGTCAGCCGCGGCACGCTCTACACGGTCTTCAACTACATGCCCTACGACGAGCTCGAGCGGCTCGGGCTCGACACGCGTACCGAGTCGGCGGTGCGCAAGGACTATCCGCGCTACACCGGCATGCTGGTCGTGACCGAGGTGCTGCCGGGCTCACCCAGCGAGAACGTATTGCAACCGGGCGACATCCTGCTGCGGCTGAACGGGCACTACGTGACGCAATTCGAGCCGCTCGAGGAGGTACTCGACAACTCGGTCGGCGCACAGGTGGAGGTCGAGCTCGAGCGCGGCGGCAAGCTCGTGTCGGCCAAGCTGCCGGTGGGGGACCTGCACGCCATCACGCCGAGCGCCTACGCGGAGTTCGGCGACGTGGTGGTCAACACGCTCTCCTATCAGCAGGCGCGCCACTTCAACGTACCGATCCACGGCGTGTATGTCGCCAATCCCGGCTACGTGTTCTCCGCCGCCGGCATCACCCGCGGCGCGATCGTGCTGCAGCTCAACGGCAAGCCGACCGACACGCTCGCGGACTTCGAGGCGGGCATCGCCCAGCTCGGCGACGGCGACCACGCCACGGTGCGCTACCTCACCATCGAAGCCCCCAACAGCAGCGAGCTGCACGCGATCCGCATGGACCGCCTGTGGTTCCCCGCCCATCACTGCGACCGCGACGACGTGAGCGGCCTGTGGGATTGCAGGGACCTCGCGCCCGGGCCTGCCCCCAAGCCCGTGCCGGTCACCGCCACGCAGTTTCCGCATTTCAGCGACCCGCGCCTCAACGCCCTGGCGCCCTCGCTCGCCATGGTCACCTTCGACATGCCGTACTCGGTGTCGGGTATCACCGAGCGCAACTACCACGGAACCGGCCTGGTGGTCGATGCCGAGCGCGGCCTGGTGGTGGTGGACCGCAATACCGTGCCGGTCGCGGTGGGCGATGTGACGGTGACCTTCGCGGGCACGGTGCAGGTGCCGGGGCGCGTGGTGTACATCCATCCGCTGCACAACTACGCGGTGGTCGCCTACGACCCGCGCCTGATCGGCAACACTCCGGTGCGGTCGGCGCACCTGACGCCACGCGAGCTCACCGCCGGCGAGCCGGTGTGGGCGGTGGGGCTCGGTCCTGACAGCGAGATGCACGCGCGCGGTACCGAGATCGCGAGCATCGAGCCGCTCGAGCTGCCGCTGTCGCGCACCATGCGCTTCCGCGACAGCAACCTCGAGACCGTGCAGCTGGTCAACGCGCCGACGGAATTCGACGGCGTGCTCGCCGACCGCAGCGGCAACGTGCTCGGCACCTGGTCGAGCTTCGCCTACGAGAACGGCCGCGAGATCGCCCAGGATACGCGCGGCGTGCCCATCGACCTGGTCGCCGACATGATCGACCGCGTGCGCACGCACCGACCGCTGCATTCGCTCGAGGTAGAGTTCGGCGTGCTGCCGCTCGCCAGCGCGCGCGAGATCGGACTCTCCGATGCCTGGACCCAGCGCCTCGCGCAGCACACGCCCACGCGCCGCCAGGCGCTGAGCGTGGTGCGCATGGCCGGCGGCTCGGCGGCGGCGCAGCGGCTGCAGCAGGGGGATCTGCTGCTCGCCATCGACGGGCAGGTAGTGACGCGCTTCCGCGAGGTGGAGAAGGCCGCCGCCGACAAGCAGCACGTCAGGGTGACCGTATGGCGCGGCCAGTCCGAGCAGATCATCGACGTCGCCACCTCGGAGCTTCCCGGCAGCGACGTCGATCGCCTGATCATGTGGGCCGGGGCCACCCTGCAGGCGCCGCATCGCGGCATGACCTGGCAGCGTGGCATACCCCCGGTGGGCGTATACGTGGGTTACTTCGCCTACGGCTCGCCGGCGACCCGCTATGGCCTGTATCCGGGGCGCCGCATCGTCGAGGTGGACGGCGTGCCCACACCTGACATCGACACCTTTCTCAAGGTGGTCACCGGGCGGCCGGACCGCTCCTCGGTCCGCTTGAAGACCATCACCTGGAACAACGCCCCCGAAGTCATCACGCTGAAGCTCGACAAGCATTACTGGCCGGCGTATGAGCTGACGCGCTCGCCCGAGGGCGCCTGGAGCCGCCGCGCACTCGAGTAGCGCGAGGCCGGCTGCGGCCGAGCCTCCCGCCCCAGCTGCGCCGCGTCTGCGGGGCGCCACAGCACATGGCCCTCCCCACGCGCACGTTGTGACATATGTGATGCTTTCCCACAACACGCGGCAGCCGCCGGCCGCGGCTTGCTAGAATTCATCCTTCCTATGGTGCGTGTTGTCAGGGCTACCCAGGTCGAGATCGAGACCGCCGTGCAGGCGCTGCGCGACGGGGAGCTGGTCGCATTTCCCACCGAGACCGTGTACGGCCTCGGCGCCAACGCGCAGAACCCGGCGGCGGTCGGCAAGATCTTCACGGTCAAGGGCCGACCGCCGAATCACCCGGTGATCGTGCACCTCGACAGCCCGCGCTACCTGCACCGCTGGGTGCGCGACGTACCGCAGAGCGCCACGCGACTGGCGGAAGCCTTCTGGCCCGGGCCGCTGACGCTCGTGATGCCGCGCGCTCCCAGCGTGCACGATGTGATCACCGGCGGCCAGGACACCATCGCAATCCGCGTGCCCGCGCATCCCATGGCGCAACAGCTGCTGAACGCGTTCGGCGGCGGCATCGCCGCGCCGTCCGCCAACCGCTTCGGGCGGCTCTCGCCGACGCGGGCCGAGCACGTGCGCGAGGAATTCGCCGAGACGGTGCGCGTCATCCTCGACGGCGGCGAGTGCCAGATCGGCCTCGAGTCGACCATCGTATCGTTCGAAGGCCCGCTCGCGCGGCTGCTGCGCCCGGGCGCGATCACCGCGGCGCAGATCCGCGGCGTGGTGGGCGATGAGCTGCTGCTCGGGGCGGACATCGCTTCGCCGCGGGTTCCCGGCAGCACGCCGGCGCACTATGCCCCGAGCACGCCGATGACCATCGTGCCGGCCGGTGAGATCGATGCGCAGGCGGACGCCGCCTCGATCGGCGGGCGGCGCGTCGCGGTGCTCGCGCAGCGCCTGCCGCTGCGCTCACACAAGTACGTCACCTGGATCAACGCCGGGCGGCGGCCGGAGAGCTACGCGCGCGACCTGTACACCAACCTGCGCACGCTCGACAAGGCCGGCTGCCAGCAGATCCTGGTGCAGGCCGTGCCCGACGGTGAACCCTGGGATGCGATCCGCGACCGCCTGCTGCGCGCGGCGACCAGCCTGGCCGAGAGCGACGACGGCACCGGCACCATGGCGGTGCTGCCCTAGACTCCGCCGGTGCACCGCCCGCGATTCATCGACCCGTTCCAGCCCGCCGAAGTCCGCCGCCTCGTCCGCGAGTTCGGCTCACCGCTGATGATCCTCGACTGCGAGCGGGTGCGCGTGCAGTTCCGCAAGCTGCGCAAGGCGTTGCCGCGCGTCGATCTGCACTACGCGCTCAAGCCCCTGCCACACCCGGCGGTGGTGCAGACGGTGATCGACGAGGGGGGCTACCTCGATCTGGCCAGCACCGGCGAGGTGCAGCTGGTGCAGCGCCTCGGCATCTCGCCCCAGCGCTGCATTCACACGCACCCCATCAAGCGGCCCGAGGACATTGCCAACGCGCTCGCCTTCGGCGTGCGCACCTTCGTCGCCGACAATCCCGACGAGGTACGCAAGTTCGCGCAGCTGCGGCATGCGGCGCAGCTGCTGCTGCGCGTCTCCTTCCGCAGTCCCGGCGCGGTCTGCGACCTGTCGCGCAAGTTCGGCTGCGATCCGGAGGACCTGCTGCCGCTGGCGCGGCTCGCGGCCGGGCTCGGCATCGAGGTGCGCGGCCTGTCCTTCCACGCCGGCTCGCAGGTCGCCGACGCCACCAAGCACGTCGAGGCTCTGCAGGCGTGCGCCAAGCTGATGGCGGCGGCGCGCCGCGAGCGGCTCGGGGTGTGCGACACGCTCGACATCGGCGGCGGCTTCCCGATCGACTATGGGCAGCCGGTGCAGGACATCGGCCGCTTCTGCGCGCCGCTGCGCGCCGCGCTCGCCAAGCTGCCGCGGCGCATACGCGTGATCGCCGAGCCGGGCCGCTACATCGTCGGGCCGTGCGCCATCGGCGTCGCCTCGGTGATGGGGCGCGCGCGCCGTGAGGGCCACTGGTGGTACTACCTCGATGACGGGCTGTACGGCTCCTACAGCGGGCAGCTGTTCGATCACGCGCGCTATCCGGTCGAGCCGCTGCGCGCCGGGCAGGAGCGGCTGCCGTCAGTGCTCGCCGGCCCCACCTGCGACAGCATCGATGTGATCGCCGAGAACCTCATGCTGCCGCCGCTCAAGGCGGGCGATCTGCTCATCGGGCGCGCCATGGGTGCCTACACCTGGGCGAGCGCCACGGAGTTCAACTTCTTCCCGCGCGCCACTGTCGTGGCCGTCAACCTGCGCCCGGGCGACAGCGGTTCGGTCACCGCGCTGCCGCTGTGAGCGCAGCGCCCGGCAGCGCGCCGCACGTGATCCGCAACGTGGTGTTCGACATCGGCTGGGTGCTGGTGAGTCTCAGGTACCGCCCGCTGCTCGACTTCCTCGCCGCGCACGGTGCGCGCGTCGGCGAGCGCGACGCCGTCATGGAGCACATCCAACTCGAGGAGCACGAGAGCGGGCGCATGTCGGGTCGCGGCCTGCTCGAGCAGCTGCGGGCGCTCACCCGCGTACCGGTGACCCTGGAGCAGGTCCAGGCGCGCTGGCTCGACATGTTCGAGCTCGAGCCGGCCATGGTGGAGCTCGCCCATCGCGTCAGCGAGCGCCGGCGGGTGTTCCTGCTCTCCAACATCGGCGATCTGCACTGGGCGCACCTGTCGCGCGAGTACCGGCTGCACGCCATCGGCGAGGGGGCGTTGCCGTCGTACCTGGCCGGAGTGATGAAGCCGCACGCGGGCATCTACGCCGAAGCCGAGCGGCGCTTCGCGCTCGAGCCGGCCGCCACCGTGTTCGTCGACGACCGCCCCGAGAACATCGCGACCGCCCGCGCGCGCGGCT
>Ga0187783_10002084_pt1 | contig 14873 bp, 15 predicted proteins | sample 1015_SJ02_MP02_2_FD_132471 | JGI IMG/M metagenome (GOLD analysis project Ga0187783, IMG submission 132471) | Tropical peat soil microbial communities from peatlands in Department of Meta, Colombia - 1015_SJ02_MP02_20_MG | ecosystem: Environmental > Terrestrial > Soil > Wetlands > Peat | place... | reverse complement strand
CTCCAGCGCTCCCCGTAAGCTCTGCTCGCGCGCTTCGATGTGCGGCAAACTCTTTCCAAGCTTTTTGTAATCGCCAAAGAGCGCAGCGGCTCGTTTTTTGGCTGCGTCGCGCTCGGCCGGCGAGCGCTCGTGAAGACTTGCGTAGATTCCTTCGGCTTCGGCGCGCAAAACGTCTCGCGCGAGCGCCCGCTCGCGCTGCGCCGCGAGCGTCGCCAAGTGCCGGCGCGCTTTAGCCTCACGTTTGTCGAGCTTGTGAAGTATCGCACGGCGCCGGACGTCGTCCCGCGCGCTGCGCGATTCTGCCGCTTGTTGTGCACGAAGCTCGGCGAAAACCTCCAGCAGCGAACCTTCTCGAGACTCGAGAGCGTCTTCGAAGCCGGAGAGCGGTGACATGTAGGCTTGCAGCACCGCGCCGTTGCGGCGATAGACGTACAACGGCGCCGACGCTGCCCGATCTTCATCAAGAGGCGGCGGCGTTCCAAGCACGCGCGGATGCAATGGTATTGGAGGCAGCGCGTACGCTGCGCCGGCCTGCACGTCGCGCCGAGCGTTCTGCGACGGTGCAAACTCTTTGTGCGCCGCGACTACGATGCCGTCCTTGACCAGCACCGCGTTGCCGAATCGCGGCACCAGCTCCACGTAGAGCTCGAGCGCGTCGGTCACGCCGAAGCGCGATCGCGTCTGAAAGGCCAATCGGATCGTGCGATCGTGACGTCGCGCCTCGGCCCGAACCAGAAGCATGCCTCGAAGTGAACGCGCGAGCGTGCGCGCAAAGCCGGGCTCGACGCCGATGCCAAGCTCACTCTCTTCGACCGTTACCAACGGCGGCGATCCAAATAAGTCTAGGACGAGTAGCCGGCTGCCGCCGCGCTGCCGAAACAGTATCGCGATTCGACCGTCCGGCAGCAGACCGGCGTCGGTTACTCGCGCCGCCCCGAGCCGCTGCTCGATTTCCCGAGCGAGCCGAAGGATGAGGACCCAGTCCGTGAGCATCAAACCCTCTGTTACGGTGAGAACTTCAATAGCCTTGGCGGTCGCGCTCTCGATGGTCGCCTGCAGTCACGGCGGCGCGGCCGTGCCGCCAAAAGGTTGGCAAGCGGTGCCAGGTGCGGTGACGACGTGGACGACCGGTTCGGGCGCTAACCGGCAGCAGTACGCGTACGTGCGGGCACAGTTCGGCGGTACGCTGCAGGATCTCGCATCGGCCGTCACCATTGACGTGCTGTTGCATTACCGCGCGGCGAGATTGAAAGAGAGCGTTCCTTTTCCGCCCTGTCCGGGCGCGGCCGGTGTGGCCACCTTTACCTTGCCCAACGGCCTGACGCTGCAAGACGGCTTCACGGTCCGCAACGGTCAGTCCGTCCGCACCAGCTACATTCGACCGTCCGGCCAACCGGTCGACCCGAACGTCACCGATGCGATGCAAAGCGCCCTCTGCATCACACCCGGATGAGCCCGCCGAGAAGCGCGGTCCGCACGGCGGGCGCCGGCATCGGCGCGGCGGTCATTGGCGTTGTCTGCGCGAATGGCGCTAGCTCATAGATGGTTACGCATTACAACTTACTGCCGGTCGCGACCGATGTATCGCACCACGCGGTCGTAGATCCCCGCTTCGCCTACGTACTGAACGACCAAGAGATGGCGCAAGGAAGCACCATCGGTGCCCCGCGCTGCTGCATCGTGATAAAACCGACCGGCGCGATTCAAAAGATCTACTCGCCCACTGCAGGCTACGATTTCATCGGTGCAGTCGAAATGCATCACTGGGACCGGCGCAGCCGAGTTCGCCTCGGGCGGCTCGGCGGAGAGTTCCACATTCATCCCGAGCGCCAAGACCACGTCTATATGCTCGAAAACGGCGTCCACGTGCACGAGCAAATTTTTCCGTACAATTGCCGGTGGGAAACGCCTGAAGCGATTCCGCCTCCGGCCGTTTATTATCGCGTTCATTTCAAGAATGCCGGCCCCGCCGCAGTCTCGTTCGACGCCTATTGTTTCTGCGAACTGCGCGGCAACACCGAGCACGACGTCCAGGCGCGGTACGATACAGCCTTAGACGGCATCGTCGCCTGGAATGGCGCGAAGCCCTCCCAGTTGCGACTTGTTACCATGCTGGGCGGCAACGACGGCTGGGAGGTCGCCTCCGATCCCGCGCGGGTCGTAGCGCACTCATCGCCGGGCCCGCTTGCGAATACCGCCGAAGCGCTGGGAGCCGACCCGATCGGCATGCTGCACGCGGCGATCGACCTTCCGCCGGGCGGCGACCGTCACCTCGACGTTCTCTGCGTGCTCTCGTGCGCTTCGCCGGAGGATCTCGCAGCCGCTCGCGCGCGCTGTCCGGCCGCAAACGAAGCCAGCCGCCGGACCACGGAGTACTATTGGGGGTTCCTGCGTCGTTCGGTGTTGCGAACGCCCAGCGTGGACGTCAATCACGGCGTCCTATGGGCAAAAGCCAACATTCTGCGGGTGCAAACGTACGCGCCGAGCGGCTGGTGTTTCACCAACGACCCGACCCGTAGCAATAACAGCGTCGGGCGCGACACCGCATGGATGTCGTTCGGCGCCGACTATTTGCATCCGGAGTTTGCCCGCGAGTCGCTGCGCGCATACTTCCGGCTTCAGCAACCGAGCGGAAAAATCGTCGAGTACTACGACGTGCGCAACGATCGGTCGGAGGACTACGGCCTCAACGTCAACGACGACACGCCGTTGGTGGTGCTGGCGTTATACCATCACTATGCCGCGACCGGAAACGAGCAGTTTCTGCGAGAGTGTTATCCGTGCGCCGTGCGGGCGATGGAATACATGCTTTCGCAACGCAACGGAGACGGCTTGATCTGGTGCACCGCAACGGGCATCGCCGATTGGGGGATCGTCGGCTGGCGCAACATCATACCCAACTACCGCATCAGCGGCGCTTCGACCGAGCTCAACTCCGAGTGCTATGCGGCCTTGCTCGCGCTCTCCGCAATGGCGCGGGTCATGGGCGACCCAAAGGCCGATGCGTACAGGGCCGAGGCGGATGCGCTGAGCGATGCCATCAACACCCATCTGGTCAACCCCGAAAACGACTTGTACCTGCTCAACATTGACGTCGACGGCACTAGGCGCAGCGACGTTACGGCCGATCTGATCTTTCCGGTGCTCTGCGGGGTCGCGCCTCCGAGCCGTGCGGCGCGCATCGTGAACGCTCTGAGCGTTGCTTCGTTTTGGACGGCCGCCGGCATTCGAACGGTGCCCCGCGACGCTCTCTCCTATGGCCCCGTTCATGCCTACGGATTGCTCGGCGGGGTCTGGGTCGCGGTCTCGTATTGGTTCGCCTTCGCCGCGGCCACGCATCAGCCCACCGCTATGGCTAACGCCTTGGCAGCGAGCTTTCACCACTTCTCTACCGATCCGCGCCGCAACAACACGGTCCCCGGCCAGTTTTCGGAATGGCTCCACGGCGAGATCCTTTCAAATCACGGCATGATGCTCTCGCCCTGGGACGCCCCCCGTTATCTGTGGGCGGCGATCGAAGGAGCCGGCGGCCTGTCGGTCATGCGCGAGGTCGGAATCAACCCGGCGCTGGCCGACGATTGGCGCTGGCTAACCGCGATCAACGTGCCGTACCGGGGCGGATCGCTGGCCTGGGTCGCCTGCCGGATGCCCGACGGGTTGCATCTGCACACCACCTCGGACTTGCCCTCGCGGGCGCAGAAAACGCAATATGCCCGCGATGCGACCGACAACGTCCGCGTGCAGGACCCGGCGGCGACGGCCGTTGCACTCGCCAACGACGATCGGTGGTTTCTTTTCATCGGCAACACGCACTCCAGAACCACGGTTACCGCCGCCGCTTTAGACGGCCTGAGCGACGCTGCGTATCAGGTGCGGCTCTTCTCCACCGTCTGGAACGATTGGCAGGAGAAGGGAACGCTCTCGAACGAGGCCATCGTGGCGGGTATTCCGCTGGTGATTGACGCTGGCGGCTTCGCGATGATTGAGATCCGTTCGGTTCCAGACAAGCAAGGCTCAGCTTGACCGCTGGTCCCGGGCTGCTATTCGTCGTTTCGGGACCCTCGGGGGCCGGTAAGGACACCTTGGTCGCAGCCCTGCGGGAACGCCGTCCAAGCCTGCGGTACTCGGTTTCGGCCACGACGCGGCCGGCGCGATCGGACGAGCGAAACGAGGAGCATTACTTCTTCGTTAGCGAATCGGAGTTCGGCCGGCTTCGTTCGAGCGGCAACCTGCTGGAGTCACGGGAGTACAACGGCAACCTTTACGGCACGCCGCGAGATTACGTCGAGCGGACGTTACGCGAGGGCTACGACGTCGTCATGAAGCCTGAGGTCAACGGTGCGCTGGCCGTCAAGTCCGCGTACCCGGATGCGGTGCTGATTTTTCTCGTTCCCGATCGGTTCTCGAACCTTCGCGAGCGGCTGCTGGCTCGCCGCACCGAAACCAACGAAGAAATCGCTCGCCGCCTCGAAATTGCTCAACAGGAGATGAATTTCATTCGCAGGTTCGATTACATCGTCGTCAACGCGCAAGATCAACCGGAGCAGGCGGTGCGCGACCTGGAGGCAATCTTGCAAGCGGAACGTTTTCGCATCCACCGTTATCCCGACGATTCGATCCGCAAGGTCGAGTCGTCATAATCACCAGACAACGCTAGAAAAAAGGAATCATCGTAAAGTTCATGAGTAAATCGGTTTTCGGCGACCTCGACGCACTGCTCGAGCACGCCGATTCGAAGTTCAGCCTGGTCAACATCGTCACCAAGCGCGCGCGGCAACTGAATAACTGGATTCGCTTGCAACAACTGCCGTCCACGGACCGGCGCGAGTATTTTGCGAGCGAACCGCTGGTCGACAAGGAGAGCATCAACCCAAACAAACCCGTCTCCATCGCCTTAGACGAAATCGCAGACGGTAAGATCACCTATCGCCGGACGAGAGAAGGGATCAAGTAGCCGGCCGTGTGCGGAATCGTGGGGTACATCGGCCGCCGGGACAGCGTTCCGATTATTCTCGACGCGCTCGGGCGGCTGGAATATCGGGGTTACGACAGCGCCGGCATTGCGGTGATCGATGCTGCCGGCGTGCTCTCCGGCTCCAAGGGGGAAGGCAAACTGTCGCGCCTCGCCGAGCGCCTGAACAACGGCAACGCCCTATCGGGCGCGGTCGGCGTCGGGCATACCCGCTGGGCGACGCACGGCGTTCCCTCAGACGCAAACGCTCATCCCCACTCGGATTGCCGCGGGCGCATCGCCGTGGTTCACAACGGCATCATCGAAAACTACGCTGCCTTGCGAGCCCGGTTGATCGAGCTGGGACACACCTTCACCAGTCAGACCGATACCGAAGTGCTGGCGCACCTCATCGAGCTGCACTATGACGGCAATCTGGAAGAAGCGGTTCGGCGCACGGTCCACGAAGTTCGCGGAGCTTATGCGCTGGGCGTGATCTGCAGCGACGACCCCGATCACCTCGTCTTCGCGCGTAACGGCGCCAGCCCGCTGGTGTTGGGTCTGGGCGAAGGCGAAATGTACGTCGCGTCGGATACGCCCGCGATCTTGCCGTATACGCGGCGCGAGATCATCCTGCAAGAAGGAGAGATAGCCGTGGTCGGGCGGGATGGGTACCGCTTGACCGACTACTCCGGGGCGCGTATCGAGCGCGAAGCAGTTTCGATAACCTGGGAGACGAGCTCGGCTGAAAAGAGCGGCTTCAAACATTTCATGCTCAAGGAAATGTTCGAACAGCCGCACGCCATCAAAGAGACGCTAACTGGACGCGTCGACGAAGCCGGGGAAGTTCACCTGCAGGAGGAGCTCGGCGGCGTTACGGCCGAGCTGCTCGAAAGCGTCAGCAAGATTGCAATCACCGGCTGCGGCACGGCCTATTACGCCGGCATGGTGGGGATGTACATCCTGCGTTCCCTGGTCCACCTTCCCGTTGAAATGGAACTGGCCAGCGAGTTTCGCTATGGCGACCCGGTGATCGATCCGACCGCGCTGGTGATCGCGATGTCGCAATCGGGCGAGACCGCCGACACCATAGAAGCGGTGCGGATCGCCAAGGCGTCGCGCTCCGCCGTGCTGGGCATTTGCAACGTGCTGGGCTCCCACTTGACCCGGCTGGCGGACGGCATACTATACACCCGCAGCGGTCCCGAGGTCGGCGTTGCCGCAACCAAAACGTACGTTTCGCAAGTGAGCGCGCTGACGCTCTTCGCACTGTACCTGGCGCGGCTGCGCGGCAGCGCCGACGCGCGGCGCCTGACAGAGATCGCCCACGCTACGAAGCTGCTACCGGCCGCGGTCGACGTCGTGCTCAATACCTCGGATGAAATCCGCAAGGTGGCGCGCGAGCTGCGCAAGGCGCAAAGCGTGCTGTTCTTGGGACGATACGTGAACTTCCCGACCGCCCTCGAGGGCGCGCTGAAACTCAAAGAGATTTCCTACATTCATGCCGAGGGCTATCCGGCCGGTGAAATGAAGCACGGCCCGATCGCGCTGCTCGATTCGACCGTACCGGTCGTCGGCATCGCGACGGACGGCCGCGTCCGAGAGAAGATGATCTCGAATCTGATGGAGTCGAAGGCGAGGGAAGCGCCGGTGATCGCGGTCGCCAATCGCGGCGACGAAGAAGTTATGGCGGTTGCCGATCACGTCTTCTGGGTGCCGCGCGTGGACGAGCTGCTCTCGCCGATCGTCAACGTGATTCCGTTGCAGCTGCTGGCCTATCACATTGCCGACATGGAAGGCAAAGACGTCGATCAGCCGCGCAATCTCGCCAAGACCGTCACCGTCGAGTAATGCTTCGCAGCGACGGGCGCGAGCGCGCCGAGCTGAGGCCCGTGACGATCGAGCCCGGTTTCTTGAAGTATCCAGAGGGCAGCGTGTTGATCGGCGTCGGGAATACGCGGCTGATCTGCGCCGCATCGCTCGAGGAACGGGTTCCGCCCTGGATGAAGGGGCGGGGCCTCGGATGGGTCACCGCGGAGTATGCGATGCTGCCGCGAGCGACCCAAGAGCGAACGCAGCGCGAGGCAGCCAAAGGGCGCGTTGGCGGCCGAACGCAGGAGATTCAACGGATCATCGGGCGCGCGCTGCGCGCCGTCACCGATACCGCGAAGCTGGGCGAGCGAACGGTTTGGCTCGACTGCGACGTGATCCAGGCCGACGGCGGCACGCGGACCGCAGCAGTGACGGGTGCCTGCGTTGCGCTCGCACTAGCGTTGCGAACCATTTTCGACCCAACCGATGGTGCCCGTTGGCCGATGACCGCGATGGTAGCGGCAACCAGCGTCGGCATCGTCGGTGGAGAACCGCTGCTCGATCTCGCTTACGACGAAGATAGGCGGGCACACGTTGACATGAACGTCTTCATGACCGACGCCGGCCGATTTGTCGAGTTGCAGGGCACGGCCGAGGCCGCGCCCTTCGACCGTCGCGACCTCGACACGCTGCTTGCGCTGGCGGAGGCCGGAATCCGGCAGCTTTTCGAGCTGCAGGCGTCCGCGCTCGGTGCCGCGCTGCCCGCTCATGCCCGTTGACGAGTCTTTGATCGATTTGGTAGCGCGGGTCGGCGCTTTCCACATCACCCATCGCAGCATGCGGGTGGCGCAGAGCGCGATTGAATCGGCGGTCCGCGCCGGGGACGTGCCCAACGACAGACGCCTCGAATATCTGCGCGAAGTGCGCCGTTACTTCGAGAGTTTCGACCGTGAGGCGCGAGCGCATCTGCGCGACATCGACCGTCGGCTGGAGCGAGCCAACCAAGTGCATTTCAATCTGACCGCCGAGCGCGGCGTCGCAGTAAAGCGGATCGAAGGGACGCAAAGCGTCCTGCACGCGCTAGCGGCGGTTGAGGAAGGCGAGCGGTGAGACTGCTCGATCGCTTCGGCCGCGCAACCAACGATTTCTTCTCGTACGCCGGCGGCTTGACGCTGCTTTCGGCCGAGTCGGTCGGTTTCATGGCGCGGCTGCGCATCCGGGTCGCCGAAACCATCTCGCAGTGCGCGCTGCTCGGCGTTCAGTCCGCCGTTATCGTCATGCTCACGTCGCTCTTCACCGGAATGGTAATCTCGCTCGAGTCCGCCCAGCAAGCGGTTTCATATGGGTTCGGAAACTTCGTGGGCGGTGCGGTAGCCTACGGCTCCGTACGCGAGCTGGGGCCGATGCTCACCGGCGTCGTGGTGGCGGGCCGCGTCGGCGCGGCGATTGCGGCCGAACTCGGATCGATGGTCGTCACCGAGCAGATCGAAGCGCTGCGCTCGATGGGGCTGGAGCCGACGCGCTTTCTGGTCGTCCCGCGCCTCGTCGCCTTGCTGGTGATGCTGCCGCTGTTGACGATCTTCGCCGACGTAGTCTCGATCGTCGGCGGCGCGTGGGTCGCGCAGACCTACGCACATATTCCTTACGGCTCCTACTATGCGTCCGTTCGCCAGTCGATCGACATGACCGACGTTTTCAAGGGACTGCTCAAAACGTTTGTCTTCGCGACGATCATCGCCATCGTCGGCGCCTATCAGGGCCTGTCCACTCGGGGCGGCGCTGCGGGCGTCGGCCGCTCTACGACGGGCGCGGTGGTCATTTCGATCATTCTGATCTTTATTTCCAACTTCGTTCTATCATTTTTGCTCTTCGGATAATGGACGGCGCAAACCACAACCTCATCGCGCGCATCGACGACGTCACGCTGTCGTTCGGCGAACGCGAAGTGCTGAGCAACTGCAGCCTCGACATCGTCGAAGGGGCCATCACCTGCGTTATTGGTCTCACCGGCGCCGGCAAATCCACCATTCTACGGCTGCTCGACGGCCTGTTGCTGCCCGACTCCGGGCACATCTACGTGCACGGCGAGGACATCTGCCACATATCGGAAGAACAGCTCAACGTCGTTCGCCGCAGGATTAGCCTCTCGTTTCAGTTCTCGGCGCTGCTCGACAGTTTGACCGTCGGCCAGAACGTTGCGCTTCCGCTACAGGAACACAGCAAACTTTCCGAAGTCGAGATCCGTCGTCTGGTCATGGATTCACTCGAAAGCGTGGGGCTGGCCGACGCCTACGACAATCTGCCGGCCGAGCTCTCCGGAGGCATGCTCAAGCGCGCCGGCTTTGCCCGCGCGATCGTTACCGAGCCCGAACTCATCCTGTACGACGAGCCGACGACCGGCTTGGATCCGATCGTAACCAATTTGATCACCGATACGATCCTCAAGCTGCGCGAGAAGCTCAAAGGCACTGCCGTGGTGATCTCGCACGATCTGCCGTCGATCTTCGCCATGGCCGATTACGTGGCGATGCTGTTCGAAGGCGCGATTATCGCTTACGATACCGCCGAGCGGATTCGCAGCTCGCGCAATCCGATCGTCGCTCAGTTCTTGCAGGGCTCTGAGGTCGGACCTATTCCAATTTGAGCCTGCTTGCGCCGGCCCGCGAGGCTCTTGCTCCTCAAAGGAATAATAGTCAGGCCCATGACTAGGCAAGCTCAGGTGGGCGCGTTTGCCATCGTCGCGTTGCTCCTGCTGTTCGGCGTCTTTTACGTGATAACGGATTTCGGCACGCGCCATACCGGCTATCGCATCGGCGTCCATTTTCGATCCGCCGCCGGAGTGACGTCGGGCGCACAGGTTTACTTCAGCGGCGTCGAGGTCGGTTCGGTCGATTCCACCGAGCTGCTCGACGACAATACCGTGGACGTGATCCTGGCGATCAATCGCAATATTGACATTCCCGCGGCCTCTCGTTTTCTGATCGAAGCACCGCTCACCGGCACGCCTGCGGTGGTAATCTTCCCGCCGCGCGAGAAGCCGCCGCTCCCGTTATTGCCGCGCGAAGTTCTGCCCGTTGCCGAGCAACCGCAGGGAAGCAATGCCGCTTCGATCGGAGACTTACTGGAGCAAGGCCAGAGCGAACTCCGCCGTTTCGACAGCGTCATGGCGTTGGTCGAGCAACGCACGCCCAAGCTGCTCGATACCCTGCAAAGCACGCTAAACAACGCCAACGATCTGACGGTAACGACCAAGGCCTCGATGCAACGCCTCTCCGGAGAGCTGCTCGGCCTCGGCTCGGCGCTCTCCGGGAACCTATCCGAAGCCAGTGCGAACGTGGTCGAGCTATCGACGACGCTCAACAGTGCGGCAACGATGGATTCCCGAAAGCTCAGTGCCTTGCTCGATCGATTCCAGTCGACCGCGGTCTCACTCGACCGTTCGATGGCCGCGCTGGAAGATCTGGCCACCGATCCGCGGCTCAAAGCTAACGTTCTGGCGACTACGCAGAACATCGCGGAGACGACGCAAACGCTCGCCGCTCTGACCCGAGATCTGCGCACCGTGACCGGCGACCCGCAAACGCAGGCCCAGATGCGCAACACGATTGCCAACCTCGATGCAGTGATGCAGAAGGCCAACTCACTGTTGGGCGAGCTGGGCGGCACCAGTCACGTCTACGGCGTCGACGCCGGAGCGACGCCCGCCCCGGCAACGGTTCCGAGCAGCTCTCCCTATCCCGGCGCCTCGCCGGGCGTTTCACCCGAAATGCGTGCCCGGCTGCAGGGCAAGCTTGCATCGCTGGCTCGAAACCTGATCGCGGTGCAAGTCCGCTTGAGCGGACTCTCGCCGCAGGTCAATGCCGGACTGAATCCCGTGTTGACGAGCAGCCGTGGTCCGCTGGGCGACATCAATCTCGTCGTGCTGCCGCACGCGAGCACGAGCGTCGTGTTCGGCGCCAATGCGATCGGAACCAATACTACCTACAACGCGCTGCTCGAGCAGAACAAAGGCGACTTCCACCTCGCCGCTGGCGTCTTGTACTCGCAGATCGGCGTGCTGGGACAGTACGCACCGCTCCACGGACTGGGATTCGAGACGCGCATTTACGACCTGACTTATCCGCTCGTCGACCTTTACGGCAACCTGCACCTTTCGCCCAGCGCGGAGCTTTTCTTCGGACAGCGCGACGTTCTGCACGCCTCGCGCCGAAACACGTTTGGCTTCCAGTATCAGTTTTAGTGGAACGCCGTAGCGCGAGGCCGCGCGTCGGCATCATCGGCGCGGGCGCAATGGGCACCCTGTTCGGTTACCGCTTAGCCGATTGCTGCGACGTCACGATTCTGGACGACAACGAGACCGTCGCCCGTCACGTCGCGCGCGACGGCTTGCAGGTCAACGACGAGCCGGCTCGCGCGGTTACGGTAGCCGGCCGGGCGCGCGATCTGTACGGTTCGCACGTGCTGTTCTTGTTCGTCAAGGCCGTCGACACGTTGCGCGCGCTGCGCATTTTTGCCGGGGAGCTGGACCCGGCCTCACCGGTCGTCTCGCTGCAAAACGGCGTCGGCAACGAGGATGCGATCAAGACCGCACTGGGCGGAGCGGTACCGGTCATCCTCGGCATCACCACCGAATCCTCGCATACGATTGGACCGGGTCACGTGCGCAGCTCGCAGCAGGGCAACACGATCATCGGCTCGACCTCGGCCTCGACCGCGACCGCGCGCACGGTGACGGAGCTGCTGACACGCAGCGGCCTTCGGGCCTCGGCGGTCTACGACATCCGGCCGCACCTATGGGGCAAGCTGGTCGCAAACGCGGCAGTCAACGCGCTCTCCGCCTTGCTCGACTGCGAAGCCGGTGCGATCTTGCGCGACCCCGACGCCGCTCGGCTGGCCGAAGCGCTTGCCGAAGAGACCGCGGCGGTGGCGGCCGCGCTGAAGATCAACCTGCCGTACGTCAACCCGTGGCAGTACGTCGCCGAAGTTGTCGCACTGGGTGCCGACGCAAAGAGTTCGATGGCCTACGATCTGGAATCGGGACATCCGAGCGAAATCGAACACCTCAACGGAGCCGTGGTCGCCTTTGGACGGCGAACCGGAACGCCGACGCCGTATAACGATGCGATGGTGCGGCTGATCAAAGCGCGCGAGGCGCTGCTCGCTCGCTCACGCCTGGGGCTTTAGCCGAAGCAATCGGATCGCGCCGGCTCCGCTTTCCACGTCAATGGCCTGAGCCGAACCGCCGTTGACTTGGGCGTCGATCGTTTCCGCCGATCCGCTCGACGTGCCGACCAACCCGAAATCGGTAAACAGCGTGCCGTTATCGGTATGCAGGCGAACGTGGAAGGCCGCTTTCGGGTTGACCCAAAGTTCGACGTCGCCGCGCGGCGTCGAGAAATGCAGCGTTCCCGGCCAGCGAAGCGCTCCCATCGTCAGCGAGAGATTGCCGTCGCCGGTTGCGGCCTGTAGGAAACCAGGCAACATCGCGGTGACGTTGCCCCGTCCGGTAAAGAGCCGTGCGTTACCGGTGATGTCGGTCACATTGACGTCGCCCTGCAACGACTGCACTACAAAGTCGACGCCGTCGGGAACGCGCACCAGCAGCGAAGCCAGCTTGCCTGGAGCGCTGACGATCACACCCGCCGGTGGCTCGGGCCGAAGCTGCGGCGGCGGCGGCTGTGGCCCTTTCGGCAGCGCCGTCGCGGCGATCGTAAAGAGGTCGCGCCGCTGACCCGACGCCGGCGCGAAGGCGTTGACCGTTGCTTCACCCGCGCGCACCACTAGCGTCGCTCCCGGCTTCAGCACGCCGACCGTCGTCATGAAAGGCGCCGAATTGCTGCACGCGATCAGCGCGAGCGTGAGAAGAAGCGGCCCTCGTCGCACCGACGTCGCTTTCGATAGGCGTACATTCGTTCTTCCCCGAAATTGTCGCGGATGAATTCGTTTGTCCCCCGTTGGCTGATTCTTGGGGCGATGATCCTGGGCGTATGCTCGGCCGCACGCGCCGCCGCACCCGCTCCAACCCCGTCACCAACCGCAGCGCCGCCCGAATCGGCGTTGGAAGTACGGTTCGTCGCCGCGGCGACGAGCGATCTGCAGAACCGCTTCGCAACCACGTCGCAAGCCGCCGCGGCCGGCTATTTTCGCTATACGGATGAAGACCAGACCGGCGCGATCAGCTGGGTTAACACGAGCTACTGGGCAAGCGACCAGAAACATCCCAGCCAGCTATGGTACGACGTGAAGGGCCGGCTGATCGGCGCCGACTTTTCGGTGCTGCAGAGCGGCCCGCACGTTCCGCCCGCTATTTGGGGCGTCGCGAGTTCGCGCTGGCTCGACTTTTCGCCGGCGCACGTTCATTTCGGGATTCGCACGCCGTTGGGCGTGCAATACGGCGCGGTCGGTACGAAATCAATCGCGCGAGTCGGCGGCTCGGCGTCGAGTCCGACTGCGGCTGATATCGTCAAGTTGGGACAGCTCAAACGGTGGAAGCGGCTGGGGATTCCACCGCCGCAAAGCACCGCCGACGTGGCATTCGTCTTCCCGTTTCCAGCGATCTGGGATCTTCAAGTGTGGCTGGTTCCAAATCCGTTAGGCGCGTTTGCCGAACACAATCCCAACGTGATTCCGAGCGCAAACGCAAAGTACCAAGACTAAAGGAGGCCCATCATGGCCGTTTCCCGTCATCTCCCGGTTGCGCTGGCAATAGCCTTAACCGCTTGCGGCGGTAGCGGATCATCGCTGCCCTCGAGCGTGCAGAACCCGGGCGGAGTCTCGGCCCCTACAACGGCCCGCTGGATTCCCACCGTGGGCACCACCTACCAGATCCAATACGATGGCACGCTGGATCTGAAATACCCCGCACAAGTCTTCGACCTCGACATGTTCGACACGCTGCCCCGGGTCGTCGCCCGGCTTCACCGGATGGGCAAACGGGTGATGTGCTACATCGACGTCGGCACGTGGGAAGACTGGCGCCCCGACGCAAAAGAATTTCCTAAGAGCGTCTTGGGCCGCAAAGACGGCCGCTGGGCGGGTGAGCGTTGGCTCGACATTCGCGCGACGTCGATTCTATGGCCGATCATGGGCGCGCGCTACGATCTCTGCAAGAAGAAGGGCTTCGACGGCGTCGACCCCGATAATCTCGACGGCTACGCCAACAACACCGGCTTCCCACTGACCTACGCCGAGCAGCTGACCTACGACGAGTGGGCCGCCAAAGCGGCGCACGATCGCGGCTTAACGGTAGATCAGAAGGGCGACAACGGCCAGGTCAAGGACCTCGTTCCGTTCTTCGATTTTGCGGTAGTCGAGCAGTGCTACGCTCAAGGCTGGTGCCACCAGTTTGACGTCTACAGCAACAACAACCGGCTGGTGGTTGACGTCGAGTACTATCACGAAAAGCAGCTCTTTCTCGAGAAAAACTGCCCCGAGGCGGCCAGAAACCACGACTTCGCAATGCTGAAGAAGCTCGAGCTGACCGCCTGGATCGTAACCTGCCCTAGCAAAAACTGATCCAGGCAGTGTTTCGCCCGATCGTAAATTCGGGGTACTAAGGGCGCGGCTGCGACCCTAGGTCTTTTGTCGCATTCGCGCCCTGGCTAGCCCCCAATCTTTTGTCGCATTCGCGCCCTGGCTAGCCCCCAATCTCTTGTGGCATTCGCGCCCCTCGCAGGCCCCCAATCTTTTGTCGCATTCGAGCCCCCTGGCAAGCCTCGTAATCTTTTGTCGCATTCGGGCGCTGGGCAGACCAAGGAGCTTCGCTCGCCACGCCCGAATGCGACAAAAGATTTATTATGTCGCATTCAGTAGGCACTAAGAAGGCCGGTCCGGCGGGGTCCAGCGTGCCCGATCCGGACGTCCGGGAGCTGCGGGGGTATCTGCTGACCGAGCGCAAGCGCAGCCCACTGACGGTTGACGCCTACGAGCGAGACCTCAAGGAATTCACGGAATTCCTCAGGCGCAAGCAGCCCAAAGCCGCGCTGCGTAGCGTTGGGACGTCAGCGATTCGGCAGTACATCGCCCAAATGTTTGACGAGCGGGGCTACGATGCGCGGACCGTTTGCCGCAAGCTGTCCTCGATTCGGGCCCTCTACCGGTTTCTCAAGAT
>Ga0187783_10002083_pt1 | contig 14877 bp, 11 predicted proteins | sample 1015_SJ02_MP02_2_FD_132471 | JGI IMG/M metagenome (GOLD analysis project Ga0187783, IMG submission 132471) | Tropical peat soil microbial communities from peatlands in Department of Meta, Colombia - 1015_SJ02_MP02_20_MG | ecosystem: Environmental > Terrestrial > Soil > Wetlands > Peat | place... | reverse complement strand
TCCCACTTGTCCGGCATGGAGATAACATCGGCGTTGTACAGGTGTAACCAGTCCCGGTTGCGGCCATTTTGCCGCTCGGCGGGGGGCGGGGGCGTTCCGGGATCCCCTTCCAGCCATCGCTTGAGTTCGTAGTGGTAGAACTGCTTGGACCACAGCATTCCGGCGAAGCTCTGGCGCATGACGTTTTGTGCGTCCTGTGAGAGTTCCTGGGGAACAAGCGTGCGGTAAAACTCATCCGCTTCGTTCTTACGGGTGACAAACAGCCTCTCCAATCCCTCGAATGCCGTCGCCCCATCGGAGAAGTTCAGATCGGTGAGTCGCAGACGAATCGTGACGGTCGCAGCGGAAGGGATTTCCAATTGGTAGTGCGCCGCAGCCTTGGTGCCCAGCGGGACGGCGGCGACCGCATCCTGTCTTCGGTCGACAACATAGTCGTTAATGCCGTCCTTCACGCACGCGTGGGGGTTCGCTGTTCCAAAGATCCGCTGGAAATTAGTTTCATTTTCGGTGAACAGGAATTCCGGCGATCCCTCGCAATACAGCCACCGCCTGCCAAGCACAGGGTGCTGCAGCTCGACGCCGGTGGCGACCTTGCGCAATTCGGGACGGATTTCGTCGTCGCCCCACGACCACGTATTCCGGAACCAAATGGTCGGCAACAAGCGTAGGGCGGCACTTTCCGGCCCGCGATTGGTGGCCGTAATTCTTATCAGAATGTCCTCCACGTCGCCCTTGGCGTACTCGACCAACACATCGAAGTAGCGGTCACCCTGGAACACTCCCGTGTCGAGCAGCTCAAATTCTGGCTGGTCCTTTCCGCGACGGCGGTTTTCCTCGACTAATTGCGAGTATGGGAATTCTGCCTGAGGATATTTGTAGAGATACTTCATATAGGAGTGCGTGGGAGTCGCGTCCAGGTAAAAATAGTATTCCTTCACATCCTCGCCGTGATTGCCCTCTTTCCCGGTGAGTCCAAACAGGCGCTCCTTGAGAATGGGGTCGCGCTCGTTCCACAGAGCAAGGGCAAAGCAAATCAACTGATGGCGGTCCGAGATACCCGCGATTCCATCTTCATTCCAGCGGTAGACACGGGAACGGGCATGATCATGCGGGAAATATTCCCAGGCATTTCCGGAGGAACTGTAGTCTTCGCGTACCGTACCCCAGGCACGCTCACTCAGGTACGGACCCCATCGCTTCCAGTGTTTTCTGCGTTCGTTGGATTCCTCTAGGCGAATCTCTTCTGCTGTCACGTCCATTCTCCACGGCGGTCTAATCGCTGGGGTGGAATCATGCAAGGCAAGGCACAGGCTCCGCACAGGCTCCGCTGTTTGAGGTCAATTCTCATTTCTCGATCCTCAAGTTCCAACCATGAGTGGAATGACCTCGGCTCCTGTCGTTCTCCTATTTTCTCAGAGGCCACGCTCGCCAGACCATAGAAGAAAAGCGGGATGGCAAGGCACCCCGCTTTTTCATACTTGGGATGATCCGCGTGCCTATCGGAACGCACCGAAGCCAGCGCCGCGAAAACCTCCTGAACCATGCATCGCTCCTACCGGTGCACTTTCGCCTCTCCCAAAGGATCGAACCGCATAGTCGTGGAATCCAGGGCCACGGGCTGGCGCGGGATGAAATCCATCGAAGGTATGCACGTAGTGACCGTAACCATAGAGCGCCGGAGCGCGACCTACGAACAGTGGCGAGTAGAAACCCCAGCCAAATGGGGAGTAAAGGAATCCGCGTGCCGGCAGGAATGTGTACGCTCCCCACCACGGGTTATAATACCAACCCGCTCCCAACCAACCCGGCCCATACCATCCGTTGACAACGTAGACCCGCGCTGCATCCACGTTGGCTTCCGCCAGGTAATCGGAACGCAGGCTGCTCCAACGATATAGGTCATCGACTTCTGCGACTTTCTTATCGAAAGATGTCGCTTTCAGCCTGCCTTCGCCGTTGAGAGCAACCTCGCGGCCGGCCTTGAGCGTGAGCGTCCGATCGCCGTCTCGAACCACTGCTTTGCCGTCGAACACTCGAACCTGCTGATGAGCGGCGTCGAAATCGTACAGACCAACCTTGAGGAGCTGTACCGTCGCGCCGTTTTGAGCGATGCGAATGTCGTTTTCCTTGTAGATCTGGTCTACCTCGACCATCGCTTCGCCTTGATGGAGAGCCAATTCTGTACTGGTCAGGTTGGGCGAAACCATCGACAGCGAACTGTCGGCGCCGAGCCTTAGGAAAACTCCTGGGGTGAGCAGAATCTCCGCTTTACCATTGTCCGTAGTAAGCGTTTGGCCGGCCTGCAACTCGGCAGTACCGACCGACTTGGCATCGAGCGTCTGGTTCCCGATCGACGCCTGCCCTTCCACATAATTTAGGGTTCCGGGCAGCGCTGAATGTGTGCCGGAATTCGCCCCCCACGCCGGCACAACCAAGACCGCTGCCAGGAACAAGCTTGCTGCAGTTGCTTGCAACCTAGACAGCCTCATAATCAACCTTCCTTTCTGTGAATTCTTTTAACCATTCGGTTAATTAATTAGATGAAGAATGCCAGGAGTTTGATTCCGCTCTTATCTCATTGAGCAGGAGCAGCTTGCGTGAGTGAGTTCTTGCCATCTCCCAGCCCATCGGCAGGGGTGAAGAGAGAAGAGGCGAACGGGGTCCGAGAACTATGTCCAGCATAGGCCGTAGCAGCGTGGCGGCCCGGCGCCGAGCTCATGCCCTAATCTTTGCTGCGCTCGGCGACAAAACGCGACCGTTGCTGCTTGCGAAACTGTGCCGCGGACGCCGACATTCAATTTCTCAACTAACCAAAGGCGCGAAGCTGACCCGGCAGGCGATCACGAAGCATCTCCGAATGATGGAGGGCGTTGGCATCGTCCACGGCGTCCGGCGAGGGCGCGAGACTCTGTTCGCGCTCGATCCCGAGCCGATCGAGGAAATCAAGGGATATCTCGATCTTGTCTCCGAACCGTGGGATCACGCTCTCTCCAACCCCCTTGCGTGCTGGAGCCGCCTTGCGCTGCGGTGAATGCAAGTGCATACTTTCGCACAGGGGGGTGCTCCTATGCATAGAACAGCATTGTTTCTCACGGTCGCTCTGCTCTCGGTTGGCGCGGGTCATTCCGCTCCGGCGTCGGATTGGGCGATCAACGCCACGGCAATCGAAGCCTGCAGCTGCCCACACTTCTGCATGTGTTACTTCAATGCCCATCCGGCGGCTCATCACGAGAATGGGAAGACGGAACACTACTGCAAGTTCAATAACGCCTACAAGGTGAACAGGGGCCATTACGGAAGCACTGACCTCACGGGGGCAAAGTTCTGGCTGAGCGGCGATTTGGGAGGCGATTTCTCGCAAGGACAGATGGACTGGGTCTTGGCCACTTTCGACAAAAGCACCACGCCGGAACAGCGAAGGGCGCTCGGCGAGATTCTCGGCCATGTCTTTCCCGTGAAGTGGAAGTCCTTTCAGACAGCCGAAGGAGACATCGACACTTGGACGTTTGACAAGGACCAGGCGCACGCCACACTCAACGGCGGAAAGACCGCCGAGATCAAGCTGAAACGCTTCCAGGGAATGACCGACGAGCCTGCGGTGCTGAGCAACGTTAAATACTGGGGCACACCGCGCAACGACGGCTTCGTGATGATGCCCAACGAGCTGGAGACCTACCGGGAGGGATCCAAGGCCTATGAGTTTAAGGGAACGAACGGCTTTATGCTCACGTTCGATATGACCTCCCAAGACCTTGCGCCCCAGAAGGCCTCGATGAGCAACTAGGCTCTGGAACTTACCGCCGATGCGCCGGAGTCCTCCGGCGCCATCGGCGAATCACAGCCTTCGCTCCCGCAACGACAGCAACAGCCTATTGCACTGCGCGCACTCAACGGACAAGAGCTCAATCACCAAGGAAGCCCGGCGTCTCCATCGGCACTGCGTATGCGCGGAGGAAAGCAGTCCAAAAAGCTGCCGAGAAATCTCCCCTGACATACGATGTGGGGGAGCAGCGGGTGTGACTCTCTGGCATTCGGAGGTAGTTGTGGAACTGGGACTCCGCAAGTCATTCAAAATCTTTGCTCCGGGTAGTTCACTGCGTCGCCGAGTCGCTTATAGCCTGGCGGCCGTAAGGCTGATTCTGGTTCCCGTCATTTTCCTGGCGGTTTATTACCTCTTTACGATGGGCTTGATCGTCGACCGAATTGTCAATGTGGACGCCCCAGTAACAACTCTCGCGGAACAGGTCTCCGTACGGATGCTGGATGCCCGCCGGGCCGAGCGCAGTTATTTTCTGCTCCGCGACCCCGAATACCTTACCGCGAACCAGCAGGCGCTCACTCAAGTAAAGGGGATTCTGGAGAAGATTGGCAGTTTGGCCTCGGAGGAACAGCACTCCACCGAGGAGGCTCTAAGGAATGTAACGCTTTACGAGCAAGAACTCAACGATGCAGTGTCGCTCGCGCGAGAACCTGGAGGCACGGCCATGGAACGCGTTGAGCAGGTCTTACAAGATTACGAAAGGGATCTCCATGATCTTTTGCAACAGGCCTTGCACAAAAGTCGCGCCCAGCTCATCGACAATCTTCGCAGCCAGGCCGGTGCCTTCGATGCGCAAATCACCAGTACGTTGGAGGCCGGTGATCCAATTTTGCGGAGAGTAGCACCCTCACTACAAGCCTCGAGCGACCAAGTGCTGCACACGGCAGGTGAACTCGAAAAACGAGGCTGGGGTCGTGTCGAGCATGAACACCAGGAAGCGCGAAATCTTCTGCGTAGGGCCGAGTGGGTGCTGAGCGTTGTATCCGGGATTACGCTTCTGCTCAGCGTTTGGATCAGCTTCGTCCTCCCGCGCCAGGTGGTGAAGCCGCTGCTAGAACTCAGAGAAGCTGTCGATCACGCAGCGTCGGGGAATTATCAGATCGATTTCGAACTTCGTGGTCAAGGTGAAGTAGTCGAACTGGCAAAGAGCGTGCGCCGGTTAATTGCGCATGTGCAGCACGCTATTTGAGCGCCGCCGGGCACCTGTTCGGCCGACAAGGAACTGAGGTACCCAACCTCCGTTTCTGTGCCCATGGTTCGACGGGTCAGGTAACTTCCACGTTCTTCGGCGTACAATGGCTCCTTTCAAAATATCCTTGGGGATACGCGAGCGAAGGTGCGGGCGGCGGGTATTCTTTTTTCAATCATACAAACCGACCGGCAGCAGTGGAGTGTGGCCCGGATGCTGGAAACATCTGCTTCCAGCATGCGAAACATTAGGCCCCGGACAGGAAGTTCCTCCCCCAGGACCTGATTTGAATCTGAAGGCAGAAGTTCCGGCAGAGGGCGTGCGAATGTATCGAATCGAGTTCTACATTGAGCAAGCGCAGCGAGTTGCTTCATCTTAAATATTGATGGAGGAGTAATTGTGAGCGTCTTCCGCTACCGCGAACGCATTACAGAAGTTCTGGATCGAATCTGGACGACACAAACGGTAACCATCGAGAAGGTTGCAGCGGTCATGGCCGGGTGTATTGACGGCGGTGGTCTGGTGCATATGTTTGGCAGCGGGCACTCTGCCCTGCCCGTGCAAGATATGTTCCCGCGGTACGGCGCATTTCCGGGATTTCGGCCGCTGATGGACATGCGGCTGATGTGGACGAATGTGATCGGCTCGGGAGGAGCGCAGGGGCTGCTCTGGCTGGAACGTCGTGAAGGCTACGCAGCCGTCCTTTTCGAAAACGAGCCCATCCGCCGGGGCGACGTAATGCTGGTCTTTTCTCACGGCGGCTTGAACGCCGCGGGAATTGAAGTGCTACAAGAGGCTAAGCAGCGCGCACTGACAACCGTCGCCATTACATCGATGGACAGTTACCGCAAGCGTGCGGCCACTCATTCGTCGGGAAAGAAACTGGTAGACGTTGCGGACTACGTCATCGACAACTGCGTGCCCGCTGAAGATGCGTTGGTGCAGGTGCAGGGTTGGAAGGCGCCGGTGGCCGCGGGATCGACCGTCTCAACGGTCATGATCGCCATGGCGATCATCGCACAGGTGGCCTCTGATCTGGCGGCGCGGGGCAAGAATCCCCCGGTTTTTGTTACGCGCAACTTCCCAGGCATACCAGCGGACAACAACAATCGGGTTTTCGAAGAATACGAACGCTCGCTGAAACGATAGCCTGTGAACCAAACTGTCCGGCCGCGATTGCTGTTTTTCAACGCATGCGCAGGAATCCTTGTCTTTGGGATTGTTCTCGCCATCCTGGGAACCGTGTTTGGCCTGCCCGCCATGCGCGCGCGCTTAGGGATAAGCCTGGCACAACAGGGAACCTTGTTCCTCTGGCTGTATCTGGGAATTTTTCTTGCTTCCTTGGTGGTCGGGCCCCTGATTGATCATCTGGGAAACAAAGCGAATCTGTTGGCCTCCTCTCTCATCGTTGGGTTAGCGATGCTTTTCTTCGCGGACGCACACTCGTTTGCGACTGCGAGCATGGCTGCCATCTTGCTCGGATTGGGGGGAGGCGGCTTGAATACTTGCACCAACGTGCTGGTGTCTGATCTTTACGCCGCGCAGCGAGGACCCATGCTGAATCTGCTGGGCATTTTCTTTGGTGTCGGCGCGGTTAGCATTCCTCTCATGGCAGCCAGCATCGAAGGACACTTTTCCATTCCCCAATTGTTTCTCTTCTGTGCCGTTCTGGCAACGGTTTGCGCTCTCTGCTACACGGTGGTCTGGTTTCCGCCTGCCAAGACGAAGCAGGCGTTTTCTTGGCGTGAACTTCTCGAGGTCGGGAAATACCCGGGCGTAATGCTGCTCGCATTGATTTTGTTTCTTGAATCGGGTAACGAGGCATGTATCGCTGGTTGGACATCCACCTATGTCGGCCTCACCGGAAGTTCCCCGCGAGTTGCCACGCTGGTGCTGGCGGCGTATTGGGCGGGTCTGATGCTGAGCCGTATGCTGGCAGCAAGATTGTTGCGAGGGATCGGAAAATCGCAGCTCGTGGCGGTGACGGCATTACTGTCCCTGGCAGGGTGCGCCGTCCTGCTCTCCGCCCAATCGCTGATCCTGCTGTTTGCCGGGACGGCTTTGATTGGATTGTCGTATGGGCCGATCTTCCCGACGACACTGGCCATTGCGGGTGACCGCTACTCGCAACGGGCGGGGACTGTCTTTGGATTGCTGTTTTCGATTGCGCTCATTGGCGGCATGATGTTTCCCTGGGCCGTGGGGCAGGTTTCGCAACGAGTCAGCGTTCGCGCCGGCATGATCGTGCCGGGGCTGGGAGCGATCGGCATTGTTGGCCTGTCGCTTGCCCTTTCCTTGGGCGAGCGCAAGTCCATGGCGCTGCCAAACGCTGGGTAGAGTTGCTGCGCATAGCGTGACCAAAGGAGAAGGTACAGTGTCAGGCGTGCTGGCGGTTGACCTCGGTGGCACAAAATGTGCCGCCGCAGTCGTTGACCGCAAGGGAAAGATTGTCTCGAGTCGCACCGTGCCGGTGGATGTCAGTTCTTCGTCCGGACCGGTGCTCCAGATGATTCAGCTCGCGAAGGATCTTGCCGGCGGCAAGAAGCCCGCGGACGCTTATGTCGCCGCCGCCGTGGCCATACCAGGACTGGTTCGCCGTAACGGAACGGTTTGGGCTCCGAATCTGCCGGGGTGGAAACACATGCCGCTGACGAGGCGTTTGACGCGTGCGCTTGCCATTCCCGTCCGGGTCGAAAGCGACCGCAATGCAGCCGTGTTGGGCGAGTCCTGGCTGGGGGCGGCACGAGGCAAGTCCGACGCCATCGTATTGATGATCGGCACCGGAATTGGCGCTGGGATCCTGAGTGGTGGGCGCATCATTAGAGGCGCGCATGAACTTTCCGGATGCGCTGGATGGCTCACAGTTACGCGCGAAGCTGTCCAGGCGGCTCAGGGCCACGGAGAGTTGGAATCTCTGGTCGCCGGACCAGCCATCGCCCGGGTCGCGCAACAACGCTTGCGGGACGGAGAAGCAAGCAGCCTCACACGCCTGCATGTGTCGAACATTACTGCCCATGAGGTTGCGGCTGCTGCCCGTCAGGGTGACGGGCTGGCAGTGGACATCTTCAACGGCGCTGGCCGGCTTCTCGGATTTGCGGTGGCTAATCTCGTGAGCTTGTTTGATCCGGAGGTCATCATTCTGGGAGGAGGCATGGCAGCCGTCGCCGACCTTTACCTTGGACCCTTACAGAAGGCAATGTTTGAGCGTGCACAACCGCTCGCCGCCAACCAGGTGAGGGTTGTGGTGAGCAGAATGGCGGACACGGTTAACCTGCTCGGCTGTGCGCGCTTGGCCTGGGAAGCTGCCGTAAGCAACCAGGAACCGGCATTGAAGAAAAAGAGTGCCGTGAATCGCGGCAGGAAATACTCTAGAGCTCAGAAGGAGGCACGATGAACCGGCGTTCCTTCGCGCAATCGGTCGGTAGCGCGGTAGCCCTGTCAGCATTGGCCAAATCAGCGGTGTGGAGAGAGTCGTCGCCCGACGGCACCCCCGGGAAGATCATGGCGATTGCGGCGCACCCCGGCGACGGCCTCTTCACCATGGGAGCCACCCTGGCCCAACAGATCGAGCGCGGAGGAGGCGGCGCTCTGCTGAGTCTTTCTCTGGGAGAGAAGGGAGCTCCGAAAGATATTCAGGTTCAGCAATACGGCGAAATGCAGCGCACCGCCACGCAGAAAGCAACTCAACTGCTCGGGGCGGAGGCCCTATTCCTTGCTTACCCTGACGCCGAGATCCCGTTCGACGAGGAGAGCTCCCTGGCAGTTTGTGACGCGATCCGGCGATACAAACCGCAGGTTGTTATTACTCATTGGAGTGGCAGCTGGCACAAGGATCATCAGAACTGCCACCTGATTGTTCGGGATGCCGTCTTCTACGCCGCGTTGGAGACACTGGCGCGAAGCCATCCGGCACATTCAGTGTCAAAGATCTTTTATGCCGAGAACTGGGAGGATGCCAGCAACTTTGTCCCCGATACGTACCTGGATATCGACGCCGTCTTTGAGAAATGGCTTCAGGCCTGTGATTTTTATCCCATGTGGCGAGGGCAGACGGGCTTTTTCCGATACAACGATTACTACAGCGCTCTTTCGATCATGCGCGGGTGTCTTTCTGGCTTCAAGCACGCCGTAGCAGTGATGTCGGATCCCAGCCTCCGAATGGGCCGGTTGCAATCACTCTAATCTCTGAGGCAGGAATCGGTTCCCTGCAGGTGACATAGGATGGGCCAATGGCTCGGCGACTGATCCGCAAGTCGCTCCCCCAAACTCCATTAGAACAGCCGAATACCTCATCTCGTCGCTACGGTTTCTAATCCTGCGAACGACCTTCTTCGCACCTGGCAAACCGTACCCAGCAGTCCACTCGTCACCGCAGCAACCGCACACCAGCTAAGGATCGTGCTCGGTGCGATCTTAGGTACCGCCAGGCTTCGCCAAATCAATAGGCAGAGCAAACCCTGCAAAGCCAGGATTAGAAGCGTCGGTTTACGTTTTGGGTTCATCATTGGTTTGGCGCTAAATTAGATCGCGTCAACCAGGCCAATCCGTGCAGTTGCCGATGTCGAGCGGGCAGGTATCGAAGATTGTCGGCTAACCAGAGGACCGATTCTCTTTCGATTTGCCCCTCACTGGCCCACGATTGCAGTCGCAGAGGGACGCCGACGAAGAATAGACCGGTGCTTCATGACACCCCCAGCATCTATCTCAATCCTGTCACCACATACGCTTGCGACGTTTGGTACGCGTAAGTATAGGCGTAGGCGTTCCCTTCGGCTGAGATGAGCGGTGCGCTCACGAATTGAATTCCGGCGGCCTCGGTTCCAAGGGTTTTCCACGGGTCCATTTTTCCCGTGGTGACATTCACTTTGTAGATTTTCGCGATCTTTCCAGTTTGGATCGGTTCAACGTAGACTGAACCGCCATCCGACGACCAGTTGACCACATCGTACTCGGACGTAAGCCTGGGGATGGGCCGCATACTGCTGCCGTCGAGCGGCCAGACGCCCCACTTTCCATCGGGTCCTCGTACGGCAGCAGCCCTGCCGTCGGGTGAAAGCCTTACGCCGGAGATGCCATCGGGCGTAACCGGCTTGGAGTCGCCGGTGTTCACGGCGATCAGGTAGTCGCGTTCGCCGTGTCCAGCCTCAATGCCGGAAGCCAGCAACCACTTGCCGTCCGGTAGAAAGCTCACGCGATTGTAGTTTACCGAATCATGCGTAAGGGTTTTGGACTGGCCGGCGCCGGTGGGCACCAGGTTTAACGACCCACCCCTGGCCGGTTGGGTGACGATCCACTTTGCATCCGGGGAGAGGGCCAGCGCCCTCCCCTGGCCCAGTGTTGCGGGCGGCGCACCATCTGTATCGCGCAAAAACACAGTGTAGTTCGTACCGCCAGCCTCGCCCACGTCGAAGAACAGTGCTTTTCGACCGTCCGGGGCGATCGCGGCAAGCAACGACCAGCCGAACCATCCCAACTCACGCTCCTCTCTTGTGCCAGGTGCTAGAGCCCGAATCCCCCGTCCCGACAGGTTCACCACGGCCAGGGCGGTTCCGTTGCGCACATCTTGCAGGACCATGCCGCCAGGCACGTTGGTGATGTTGCGCAGCTTACCAGAGACGGTCACAGCCCGCGGGTTGGTGGCAAAACCGCTCATGGTGGAGGTGTACCAGACTTCCTCGGCGGACGCCCAGGCAATGCCTTCGATCGACTCCCATCCCGTGGAAAGCTTCTTCTCTCGACCCTCACCGTCGGTTGCGATCACCGCGATCGAACCCTCGTCGTCACCGATGTTGTTTTCGTGATCGGCAAACGCGATCCACTTGCCGTTCGGAGAAATCTTCGGGGTGCTGATCCAGTTGATGCTGTCGAGCAGAACTTTGCCAATGGGATATTCCAAGTGCCAATGGGCATTTGCCGGGATAAAGCGGGCCACCGCCAGGTTTTCCCCATCGCCGGCCCAATCCGCGTCTATCACGTTGTCCAGCACCTCGCGCGGCATGCCGCCACTGAGTGGAACCCGCGCCAACGTGCCCAGTTCAATCAGGCCATTGGGATGCACCGTGCGCAAGCGCACTGCCAATTCTCCGTTGCGCGAGACGGAAAGCAGTTCAGCGTCCTTCAGCCCCAGTTCGCGCGCGCTGGGATCGTTCTCGCGGTTGAGGTAGAGCTGTTGACCGCCGCCGTCCCACCACGCGCTGAAAACCACACTACCGTCGGGAGCAAAGCGCGCATTCCCAATGGCTCCGGTGCGAAAGGTAATCCTCTTGAATTCCGGCGGAGCCTGGCGAGCGCCGCTCTGGCCCAACCACCAACCGAGACCCAACATCATAAGAGCCAGCGGGAGAGCGCTCACGCGTCCGAGCAACCGCCGGCGACTCGGCGGCGCAGCTTCGATCGGCGCTAGCGTGGCCGAACTGGCGGAAATCCCGGAAAGATGTTCGAGATCGAACCCAAGGTCGCTGGCGGAGTGGAAGCGAGCCTCCGGGCTTTTTTCCAGACAGTGCTGCACAATGCGCTCCAGCGCGGGAGAAACATTGCGGTTGGCGGTGCTCAACTCCGCAGGTTCTTCCTTGAGAATCGCACTCATCGTGTCCGCGGGTGTGTCCCCGCAAAATGCACGTTGGCCTGAGAGCATCTCGTAGAGAATCGCCCCCAAACTGAAAATATCGGAGCGCCCATCGAGCGACTGCCCCCGAACCTGTTCGGGCGACATATAGCCAACCGTCCCCAGGACTACGCCGGCTTCCGTGCCGTCGCTCACGGTTGCGATCGAAGCCTGCTCGTCGGGCTCGGTCTGGGTCAGTTTTGCCAGGCCGAAGTCGAGGATTTTGAGCCGCCCATCCTTCGTGAGAAAGAGGTTTTCAGGCTTGAGGTCGCGATGAATGATGCCCTTCTCCTGGGCTGCCGCCAGGCCGTGCGCGGTCTGCAAAGCGTAGTCCAGTGCTTTGCGCAGAGGAATTGCTCCGCTCCGCAGACGTTCTCGCAGAGTTTCTCCCTCCAGCAGTTCGGAGACCACGTAAGGCAAGCCGTCGCTGGTGCCTATGTCGAAAACCGCCAGAATGTTGGGATGGTTCAAGGTGGCGGTCGCCAAAGCCTCTTGCTCAAAGCGGCGGAGGCGATCCGCGTCACGAGAAAGTGCCCGCGGCAGAACTTTCACCGCCACATCACGTTGCAACCGAGAGTCGCGGGCACGGTAGACCTCGCCCATTCCACCTGCGCCCAGGAGGGATTGAATTTCGTAAGGACCGAGCTTTGTGCCAGGGGTGAGCGCCATGGCTGCGATCGATTATAGGTGATTGCCTCTGGTGCGGTTCGAAACCAAGCGGTGAGTTCCGTCCGACACACCAGATTCGACCGGACAGTTGCCAACTTCTTCCATTTTCGTCCGATCGATAGGGCAATAAAAAGCTTACAATTTATGGGCGGCAGGTTGCGGTGGCGTGGACCTTCCACGCGGGGAAGCTGGAGCCCTCGGGCCGCCGCAAGCGGAGAATCTTTAGCCAACATCGTAGGAGGTACTCCTAAGATGAGCGACCTTGTCGATCCATCGAGGATCGGTAGCACGCCCGAAGCGATCTCGCGACGCGACTTTATCAAAGGGGTGATTGCCGGAGGCGTGGCCGTGTCCTCGGTGGGGTATCTGTTTCGCGCCCCCTCTTCTCTAGGCCAGACGAGCGGCACAGGCGAACGCCTGATTACGCTCAACGTCAATGGTCAGCTGCGCCGCGCCGACGTCATGAAGCAGGAAACGCTCGCCTGGACTCTTCGCCACAAGCTCGGTCTGACCGGCACCAAGCTTGGCTGCGACCGAGGTGAGTGCGGCTCCTGCACCGTGCTGATCGACGACGTACCACATTATGCCTGTTCGATCCTCACCCACACGGTGCGGAACCGCAAGGTTCTGACGATCGAAGGTTTGGCGGCAGCCGATGGAAGGCTGCATCCGGTGCAACAGGGCGTCGTCGACGAACAAGGCTTCCAATGCGCGTTCTGCATGCCTGGTTTCATCATGGCGGCGGTTGGATTCCTGAAGATCAATCCCCATCCCACAAGAGCGGAGTTGGCACAGGGTGTGTCGGGAAATCTGTGCCGCTGTCAGGACTACGACAAGATCCTCACCGCACTCATGCGCGGGGCAGACAATATGAGGAAGGCCAGCCATGCCTGAGACGACCTCTGAAAAGCCACGAGAGAACAAGGACGCGCCACCGGCCACCGCATCCGAGCGCGTATACGGCGTGGGCCACACACTGATCGGCAAGGATTACGTAACCCCAGACCTTTATGCCAAGGTGACGGGGCAGGCGAAATACGCCGAGGATTATCATGTCGATGGCATGCTGTGGTGCAAGCTGCTGCTGAGCCCCTTGCCGCACGCGCGCGTCACCCACATCGATGCCCGGCAAGCTCTGACCATGCCGGGCGTGAAAGCGATTCTCACCGCGGATGAACTCCCCCCGCCCGCCGATTCCCTCACGGACAACGGCACGGTGATCAAGGCCAATCCGAAGAGCGAACGCGCCCTGACCCTGGAGCCGTTGTATCAAGGGGAGCCGATTCTCGCGGTGGCCGCCGTGGACGAATTCACCGCCGCCGAGGCAATCGAAAAGATCGCGATTGCTTTCGAGCCCCTGCCTTTCGTGATCGATCCGCTCGACACGCTGCGACCCGGGGGGCCGAATCCGCGAATGGAGGGGAATCTCTGGATGCAGCCTCATCCTTCGGGCGGGCAAACCCCGGGGCCTCCCACGATTGGCGAACTCAAGTGGACGCACGCTGACTTCGCCAAGGCTGAGCATGGTCAGTTGCCAGCCGGAAAAACGCCCGACGAATGGTCGTACGGCGATCTCGAGGGTGGCTTCAACACGGCCGCGCTGGTCCTCGACGAAACCTTTGTCACACCGGACACGAGTCATCAGACGCTCGAAACCCGCAGTGCGCTCGCGTATTGGCAGAATGGGAAGGTGTACGTTTACACAGGGACGCAAAGTACCGCGCAGACCGTACCCGCCATCGCCCGCTGGCTGAATATCGATCGCAGCAAGGTTGTGCTGATTAGCGAATACACAGGAGGCGGCTTCGGCAGCAAAATCACGGGCGGTATATCGCTGATCATCCCGGCGCTCTTATCGAAGAAGGCGAATGCTCCGGTGATGATGCGCATCAGCCGGGAGGAGGAAACGTTCATCGGACGCGCGCGGCCAAGTTTGATGGGCCGGATGAAAGTCGGCTTCTCCAAAGAAGGACGGATTCAGGCGCTCGATATGTTCGTGATCGCCAACAACGGGCCCTACGATGCGGTCGGTGATGTGCCGTCGTCAGGCCGGATCGTGTCCCTTCTGTATCAACCGCTAGCCATGCGCTGGCGCGGGGCCACGATCTTGACGAACACCCCGCCCCGAAGCGCACAGAGTTCGCCAGGTGGCTTGCAGGGCATCATCATTATGGAACCGATCCTGGCGAAAGCGGCGCGCCGTCTCGGGGTCGATCAGGTCGCCATTCGTCGCATCAATTGTCCAGAAGGCAAGGCGCCGTTCGGTCCGCTGGTGAACGGCAAGCGGCCCTATGCGACCAGCGCATTCCTGAAGCAAGCGCTCGACCGCGGCGCCGAGCTGTTCCGCTGGCAGGAGAGAGTAGCGCGTACACCGAAACGAAGCGGGACCAAGGTTCGCGGCGTGGGCGTTTCGCTGAGTACGTATGTGGGCGGTACGGTCGGCTTCGACGGGTTACTGGTCATCACGCCCCAGGGGCGTGTTCGATTTCAGTCTGGAATCGGCAACCTGGGAACCGAGTCGGTGATCGACGTTCACCGCGCAGGCGCCGAACTTCTAGGCGTCCCCTGGGAAAAGTGCGACGTCATTTGGGGTGA
>Ga0187783_10002082_pt1 | contig 14884 bp, 12 predicted proteins | sample 1015_SJ02_MP02_2_FD_132471 | JGI IMG/M metagenome (GOLD analysis project Ga0187783, IMG submission 132471) | Tropical peat soil microbial communities from peatlands in Department of Meta, Colombia - 1015_SJ02_MP02_20_MG | ecosystem: Environmental > Terrestrial > Soil > Wetlands > Peat | place... | reverse complement strand
TGGACGTTTCGCCGCCGGGGCGGTGGTGGTCAACGCGGGCACGGTGGTTGGCGAGTCGGGCCTCCTGGCCGCGCTCGTACGTCGCCGCGGCGCGCTCGAGGAGGCGATCAACTCAGCCTTCCTCGCGACGGTCGTAGCCGGAGTGACACTGACGCTGCTCGCGCTGGCGACCGCCCCGCTCATCGGCCTGTTCTTTCACGGCGGTGAAGTCGGCCTGGTGGCTGCGGCGCTGTCGGGCTGGATGATGCTGCGCATGCTGATGATCGTGCCCGACGCGCTGTTAATGCGTCGCTTCTCCTTCGCGCGGCGTGTCGTCATCGATCCGCTTTCCACAGTGTTCTTCGCGGCCGGGGCGATCCCGGCGGCGGCGGCCGGCCTCGGCGCGTGGGCGCTAGTGATCGGCACCTATGCCTCGGCCCTGTTGAACGTGATCGCGGCATGGGGCTTCGCACGCTGGCGTCCGCGACCGCGGCTGGCCCGGCTGGGGACATTGCGCGAGCTGGCACGCTTCGGGCGGCCGGTGATGATCGGCAACCTGATCCGCAGTGGGGTCATCGAGATCCCGGTGCTGGCGATCGGACGGGTCCTCGGTACCGGCCCGTTGGGGCAGTTCACGTACGCCTCACGGACCGCCACCCAGTCGCTGGGGGCGGTGATCAACGTCGGCGGCTATGTCCTGCTGCCCGCCTTCTCCCGCCTGTCGGTCCACGACGAGCGCTTCCGCGCGGCCGTGCGAACCGCGCTGCGCTGGCTATGCATCCTCTCCTTCCCGGCCGCTCTGCTGCTGATACCGCTCGCTACACCGGCGATCGTGCTCGTGTTCGGTGAGCAGTGGCGCGAAGCCGGCCACGCCGCGATGGCGCTGGGCGTCTACTGCGCAGCGCTCTCGCTCGATTCAATCGCCAGCGAGGCTTGGAAGGCGAACGCCCGTCCCGACATGCTGCCGCGAATGCACGGCCTCTCGGCGGTGCTGACGCTGATTTTCGTCGGCGGCCTGGTGCACTTCGGCCTGGTCTGGGCCGCGATCGGGATGTCCGCGACGGCACTGGGCGTGGCAGCCTACGCGGTGTGGGGTATGTCGAGTGCGCTGAACATCGCGCTCGGCGACCTGGTGCGCGAGATCTGGCCCGCGGCCCTCGCATCCTCGCTGATGGCCGGCCTGCTGTTCTGCCTGGAGCACTTCGTCGTACACGCAGAACAGCACGGTGTCCCCGCGGGCCTGGCGCTCGTGGCACTCCAGGCGCTGCTCGGCGCGGGAATCTATCTGCTCATCCTGTCCGGGCTCTCGCCAGGGCCCACGCGCGAGCTGACCGGCGCACTCCGCGCGCGTGTCGGACGCCTGCGCCGGCGCGACCCGGCCGCGCTCGACCCGCCCTAGCAGCCAGCGGCGCCGCGCGCTGGGCGTCTGTCTCGGGCACCCGCCGGCACTCTCCGGCGCGGCGCGCTCACGCGGCCGGGCCGGCGCGTCCCCGCGCGCTCAGCAGCTCGTCGTAGAGTCCTTCGATGCGCCTCACCATCGCGTCGAAGTCGAACTCGGCCAGGCGCCGCGCCCTTGCCCGCGCCCCCATCTCGCGCGCCCGCTGCGGCTCGCGCAGCAGCTCAGCGAGTGCCGACGCCAGCGCCCGTGGATCTTGGGCGGGCACGAGCAGGCCGTGCACGCCGGACTCGATCAGATCCGGGATGCCGCCGACCGCGGTGGAGACGATGGGCAGCCCAGCCTCCATGTACTCGAGCACGGCGAGCGGGCTACCCTCGTAGTCCGAGCTACAGACTGCTATGTCCAGCGCCCGCAACAGCGCGGGCACGTCGGAGCGATGACCGAGGAAACGCACCGCGTCCTCGATCGACAACTCGGCGGCCAGGCGCTCCAGCGACGCGCGCTCCCAGCCCTCTCCCACCACCAGCGCCTGGATATCCGGCGTCTCGCGCCGCAGCGCCGCGACCGCGCGCAGCAGCACGTCCACGGCCTTCTGGGGCCGCAGCACCCCCACCACCCCGATCAGCGGCACCTGCGGCGCGATCCCCAGCTCGGTGCGCACGTCGCGCTCGGCGAGCGGCGCGGCGGGCCGGATGCCGTTGGGCAGATACAGCGTGCGCGCCGGATCGATCCCCTCGACCTCGATCATGCGCCGCTGATCCTCGCGCGAGACCGCGATGAAGCGATCGGCGCCGCGCGCGATCAGCTCGCGGTCCAGTAGGCGGCGCAGCGGCTGGCCTTCGTAGGACCAGGTGTGCTCGTGGGCGAGCACGACCGGCACGCCCGCCAGCCGGCCGGCCAGCGTGCCCCATACGTTCGAGCCGAACTTGTGGGCGTGGACCACGTCGATCCGCTGGCGGCGCAGCAGCCGCACGAGTCGCGACCAGACCCACACGTCGAGCTTGCCGCGCCTGCCCAGCCCGACCAGCTCGACGCCGCTGGCAGACACCTGCTCGAGGGCCTCCCGGGCCCCCGCGTGAGGCGGTCCGGGAGGCGGCCAGCGGCTGACGCACAGAGTCGACTCAAAGCGCGCGGGGTCCAGATGCGTCGCCACGTCAAGCGCCAGGCGCTCGGCGCCCGACTGCGCTGTGAGGAAGTCGACTACCGTGACCACGCGCACGCGCCGCGGCGGCGAGCTTGAGGAGCGGGCGTGATCCATCCAGTGCGCCATCGTATGCCGCACATATGACAACCGATACGCTGCGAGCGTGCTCAGCGCGGGCGTCAACAGGCAACCCCGCCGACGCTCCCAGGCCGGCTTTTTCTCAAGCGCATCGAGCTTCTCGCTACCGGCGGGCGAGCACGTCGGTGCGGGACGTGTCCGTGGCTATTACATCGACATGGGCGTCAAGGCGGAGGTCCCGAGTTGGCCGCCGCCAGGATTTCCCCCGCTCGAGGCTCGCCTTCACGTCGCGAGCATCCAGTGGGCACTCGGCTCCTACGAGCACTACCTGGCCGGCGAGGGCGAGGTCTGGCTGGACGCCGCGATGCACTGCGCCGAGGAGCTGCTGGCCGCCCAGCAGACCAGCGGACCGCTCGCAGGCGGTTGGCCGCACCGGCAGCCCTTTCCACACACGCTTCCGCTGCGCCCACCGTGGCTGTCGGCGATGGCCCAGGGCGAGGGGGCGAGCCTGCTGGTGCGCATGTTCGCCGAGAGCGGCGACGACCGCTTCGCCGACGCGGCGAGGCTGGCGCTGCTGCCGCTCGACATCGATTCCGCCGACGGCGGCGTTCGTGCAAACCTCGGCGGTAGGCCCTTCCCCGAGGAGTACCCCACGCAGCCGCCCTCGTTCGTGCTCAACGGCGCGATCTTCGCGATCTGGGGACAGCACGACGTAGGCCTCGGGCTCGGCGACGATGGCGCGCTGGGAAGCTTCGCGGAGTCCGTTGACACACTGGCCGCCAACCTGCACCGCTGGGACCTCGGATACTGGTCGCGCTATGACCTCTTCCCCCACCCGGTGGCCAACGTGGCGAGCTCCTTCTACCACGATCTGCACATCAAGCAGCTGCAGATGACCCATGGCCTGGCCGCCCGGCCTGAGCTCATCGAGACCGCCGAGCGCTGGGCGCGATACCGAGATTCGTCGCTGCAGCGGCGGCGCGCGTTCGCCGGCAAGGCGATCTTCCGCCTGGTGGTCCCGCGCAATCGGCTGCTCGCGAGGCGACTGCCCTGGTCGCCGCTGCGCGGCACTTAGGTGCGAACCGCACCGACCTTTCGCGCCAGCGCGAACACGCGCAGGCCGTCGTCGGCCATGCACCACAGCGGCTGGCGGTCCTCTCCGGCCGCGAGGAACTCCTCGAAGCCCCAGTTGAAGTCGACGTCATCGACGACCACCACTCCGCCGGGTCGCAGGATCTTCCACGCCGTCTCCAGCTCCCAGCGCACGTTGCGCGTGGAGTGCAGGCTGTCATGGACGAACAGGTCGATCTGACCCGCCTCACGCAGCAGCGGGGGCAGCCGACGGCGACTGGACCCCTCGAGGTAGCTCCAGCGATCGCGCAGGGGCGCGGGCACCGCCGCACCGATCTCCGTGCGCCGCTGGTGGATCGTCATCGCCGGCAGATCGATGCTCGAGAGCCTGCCGTCGCCCACGCGCTGCAGCGCCTCGAGCATCATGCGGCTGCTCAGCCCGTGCGCAACGCCGGTCTCGACGACGTGGCCCGGGCGCAGGTGGCAGACGAGACACCAGAGCGTCCGCGCCAGCCCCGGGTCGGCGTCGTCGTCGTCGCCATAGTTTTCGCGCCCGACGTCCAGGCCGCGCGCGGCCATGGTCTCAGTCGCCTCGGCCCACCTGGGCGCGAACGCCGCCGCGTCACGACAGGGCCACGAGGCTCCGATCAGCTCGTGCACGCGTCGCTCCCATTCGACGTCGGGCTCGTGGTGGGGGCGCTCGCCATGGCGAAGGCTCTGCTCGCGGCGACGCGCGACGCGCTCGAGCACCTTCTCCAGCGCATCGCGCGGGTGCGCCAGCGCGGCTCTTGTCGCACGCAGCAGGTACGTCGGTCCTGACGGCGTCAGCGGATCCCGGGGCATCGCGAGCGTCGGTCTAAGAGCGGCGCCGAGCGCGCAGCTGGTTTTGCACCGCCTTCAGGCGGGGACGCACGCTGCGGCGATAGACGTAGCCGCCGCGCGCGCTGCCCCGGTAGGCGAAGATCTGCGCGCGCGGATGCCGCTCAGCGGTCCAGCGCGTCTTGTAGGTGTCGGGATCGCCGAGGAAGTCGTAGGAGCGCGCGCCTTCGTCGATCAGCGAGCGCAGCACCTCGGAGAGCAGCACGAGGCCAGGCGACAGACGGGCGTGTGCCTCGCTGAACGTCGTCTTCAGCATATACGCGCTGTCATCGAACGCGCAGTCATAGCTAGCCGCGATCGCCCTGCCGTCCAGCTCGAGGATCCCCAGTCGCAGCCAACCCTCCTGCGACGCGGCCGCAGCGAACTGGCGATAAAGCCAGGTCGTCGCGGGCCTGGAGAGAATCGCCGTGCCCGACCTGCCCTTCCAGCCCGACGCCTCCAGTGCCAGGAACGTCTCCAGGTCGGCGTCGAGCGTGGGTCCCCCGCGGACCTGGCGAAACGCCAGCTCACCCGCCTGCTCGAGGCCGCGCCTGCGTCTTCGCAGCTGCTGACGAAGGCCGCTGCTCGCCCCCGCGAGCAGCTCGTCGAAGCTCGGCGGCAGCGCGAGCCACGGACAGAACGGGCCCGGTACTTCCTGCACGCGATAGCCGGCCCGTTGCAGCTCATCGCGCGCGGCACGTGTCCCGGCCAGGGGCATCGCCTGCAGATGCACGCGCCGCGCGCCGAGGGCCGCGAGCGCGTCCCACAGCTGCGCGCGCGCGGCGTCGTCGCGGCTGACGGCGTCCCAATCGCCGCTGTGGACGTTGGCCGCCGCCGCCAGCCGGCCGTGCGATCGAGACAGCAACACGCCCGCATGCAGCGAACCCGCGGCATCACAGAGTACGAGCCAAAGCGGCTCGCCGCTGCCGAATGCGCTCCACCAGCTCCTCAGCCAGGCGCTGGTCAGAAACGGGCTCTCGGCGTCGCGCGCGAGCTGGTCCCACTCGCCGGCGAGCGGCCCGAGCGCCTGACAGGTGCGCGCCGTCAGCTGCGTGAGCGTCCGACCCATTTCTACTTGGAGATGCGCCCCGCTACCCGACGGGCGGCGAACTCGGTTCCGTAGACGAATCGCATCACAGGGCCAAAGCTCAGGCCGGCCGGGAAGCCGACGAAGTACAGCCCCGGCGAGCTGCTCTGAAACGAGGCGTCGAGGATCGGCGTCGCGCCGCCGACGCTCGCGATCGATTCGCGCAGCGCCGGCTCGAGGTAGTCCAGGCGGCTGAGCTGCGGCCGGTAGCCGGTTCCCGCGAGGACATGGTCGACGACGAGCTCCTCGCTGCCGCCGGGGCCCTGGAGCTCCAGGCGCACGCTCGAGCCATTCATTTGTGCGCGCGTGAGCGTGCGCCCGAGCAGCTGCTCGACGTGGCCCTCCAGACGATCGCGAAGCCACCATCCGCCCGCCGGCCCGAGCGCGGTGTAGGCGTGCTTGGCGCGCTTGCGCTGCGGCGAATAGTGGAAGATCAGCGCGTGGTTTGAGTAGAACCACTGCGAGCGTCCCTCGCCCAGGCCGGATTCGGGGTAGTGCCAGCGCTCTTTCAGCGGCCGCGTGGGTCCACCGGGCTTCGACAGCCACGCCAGCTTGCCTGTGCGCGCGATCAGCTTGACCTTCGCCCCGTGCTCGGCCATCAGCGTGGCCGACTCCATCGCCGACTGGCCGGCGCCGATGACCGCCACGGTCGCCCCACGCGAGCTCGCGGGATCGCGATGTTCGAAGCTGTGCACCACCGCATCCCGTGGCAGGTCTCTGAGCTCGGGGGGCAGGTACGCGTAGCCGCCCATCCCGGTGGCGAGCACGACGCTGCGGGCGCGCACCCGCTCGCCGCTGCTCAGTGCCAGCTCATAGCCGGCCGGGGTCTTGCTCACCCGCTCCACGCGCAGCTCGCGCACGTGCGGCACGAGCCGCTCGGCGAACCAGCGTCCGTAGCGCTCGAAGATGTCCAGCGCGATCGGGACCGCGAACTCGCCGTACTCGATCCCCTGTTCGGCGCAGAAGCGCCGCAGGGTGTGCTCCCCGAGCGGATCGGAGAGGTTGGAGGCAAAGCCCTCGGACTTCAGGTACATGCCGATCGGCATGTGCTTGGCCCACAGCGACATCGTGTCGCCGAAGATCTCGTGCGCGACCCCGCGTGCGCCGAGGTGGGCCGAGACCGACAGGCCGTAGGGGCCGGCTCCCACGACGACGGCCTCCGTGTCCAGCGCGATCGAGCGGTTTCCCAAGTAGCCGCCTCCGGAGCCGCGGTTTCGCAGCGCGCGCGAGACGGCTCCGGTCATGGCTGTGAGCAGCGGTCGGGGGTCACGGCGATCGACGTAGTCATATCCCATGGGACGGGCGAAATCCGCCGCGAACGCCCGTATCGCGCCCGCGCGCGATGGCACGTCGGGCCCGCTGGGCTGCGTCAGCACGCTGCGCAGCCAGGAAAGGTCCCCGCCCAGCCAGCGCATCCTCAGGCCGGTGCGATATCCGTCCACCTCCTGAAGCGCAGCCTCGCGCGCCCAGTCGTGCAGGAGCCGCGGAAACGGGACGCCGGCGCGCACCGCGATCTCGACCGACGCCGACAGGCGCGGGTTGATCTCCATCAACGCCGCGCGCCCCTCGACGTCACGGCGAAACTCGACCTCCGAGTAGCCGTCGAGCCCGAGCTCGAGCACGAGCCGTTCGGCGGCGCCCGTGACGTCGCTCGGAGGGGGGATGCTTTCGCGCAGCACCGAGTTGCCGCCCAGCGGAGGAAACGTGCGATCGGCGCGCTGCGCGAAGCGCGCCCAGATGCGCCCGCGCGCACACAGGAAGCTGAGCGCCTCGCGATCCCCGGGGAGCCACTCCTGGAGCACCGCCTCGACCCCCTCGTCGAGGATCGTCTGGGTCGCGCTGAGCGCCTCGGCGTGCGTTCTGGCAACGACGGAGATCAGCCGCTGACCGGCCCCGGCGCCCTGCGCCCACGAGCGCGTCGGCTTGACGACGAGCGGCAGCCCAACCTCGGCGATCGCTTCCTGCGCCCGCTCGGGGCCCTCGACGAGCCGGCCTCGGGGAGCGCGCAGCCCGAGCCGCTCGGCGAAGGCGAGCGTCTGCGTCTTGTCGATCGCGACGGCTAGCGCCTGCTCCGGGGCCAGCGCGAGGCCGACCAATCGCTGCACGTCGGCGCGTCGCATGCGCAACGCCTCGATCGAGCCATCGTGAGCGACGATCAGCGACTGCGGAGCGCGCTCGGCGCACAGCTCGAGCACCGCGTCGACGTAGGCGTCGGGATGCTCGGCGAAACCCGGCACGACCGACGCCACGGCGCTCCAGCGCGATGCCAGGCCCGGGGCGCGCGGATCGCTGTCGGCCGCGCCGACCCGCAGCCCCGCCCTGCCCAGCTCGCGCAGCGCCACGAGCGCCTGTCGCTGCGCCGCGTCCACGACCAGCGCGTCGATCGACGCACCGCTCCGCCGAGAGCCGGCCATGTTCCTAGTCTACGTTTGGCCCTAAACGCAGCTTGAGTACCGCGACCGTTTTGCAGCGCCAGATCCACCATAGGACCAACACCCCGCCGGCCAGCCTGGAGGGGTCGGAGCTCGTCGGCTTCTACGAGCGCTCCTACACCACGGCGCAACCCGCCGACGCCGAGCGTTATGCGCGCTGGCGCGCGCTCGGCGCCGTCGCCAAGGCCGATCACGTGGTCGCCCTCTGCGCGCGCGCCGGCATCGCGCCCGCGAGCACGCTGGACGTCGGCTGTGGAGACGGGGCGTTGCTCGCAGAGCTGCACCGCAAAGGCTTCGGCGGACGCCTGCGGGGCGTCGAGATCGCCTCGGCCGCGGTGGCGATCGCGCGTGAGCGGACGGCTATCGAGGCCGTCGCGCTTTTCGACGGCGCCACGCTGCCATTCGCCGACGGCGCGCACGACCTCGGTGTGCTCTCGCACGTGCTCGAGCACGTCGTGGCGCCCGAGGCGCTGCTCGCGGAGGTGGCGCGCGCCTGCCGGGCGGTCGTCGTCGAGGTTCCGCTCGAGGCCAACCTATCCGCGGGTCGCGCCCCCAAGCGTCGGGGCGCGGCCGCGGTGGGGCATCTGCGGCGCCTTGACCGCCGCGCGACGCGCCTGATCGTCGAGCGGGCCGGCCTGGCCGTGGCGGGCGAGCTGACAGATGCGCTCTCGCTGAACGTGCAGCGGTTCTTCGCGCAGACCCGGCGCGAGCGCGCGCTAGCGGGCGCCAAGTGGGCCGCGCGCGCGGGGCTGCACCGCGCCTCGCCGTCGCTTGCCCGGCGCCTGTTCACCGTTCACTACGCCTGCCTGTGCATACCTCGTCGCGACGGTTGAGTTTGCGCTAGATTGGAAAACTGGCTGGTCAGCCAGTCCTCGCCAGATCATCGCGACAGGAGGGAGCAGACATGGCGACAGTGACACAGCGCTCCGCGGCCCAGGTGGGCGACCAACCGGCTGTGCCGGCCGACGCGATCTCCTACGACGACCTCTACGCGCGCTGGGAGCGCGGCAACTGGAGCGCGACCGAGCTCGACTTCAGCGAGGACGCCCGCCAGTGGCGCCAGGACTTCACCGAGTTCGAGCGCACGGCGGCGATGTGGAACTACTGCCTGTTCTTCTGGGGCGAGGACGCGGTCGCCGACAACCTCTCCCCCTACATCGACGCCGCGCCGTTGGAGGAGCAGAAGTACTTCCTCGCCACCCAGCAGGTCGATGAGGCCCGTCACGCGGTCCTCTTCAAGCGCTTCATGCACGAGGTGTGCGGCGTCGGCGACGGCACGATGGCCGACGGCCTGCGGGCGATCCGCCACCAGCTCACGCCGGGCTTCCGCAGGATCTTCGACCGCCTGGACGTGATGGCCGACGAACTGCGCGCCGACAGCTCGCCCGCGATGCTGGCGGCCGGGGTCACGCTCTATCACGTGATGATCGAGGCCTCGCTCGCTCAGCCCGGGCAGCACTTCATCTGCGGCTACCTCGAGGACCGTGACGTGCTCCCGGCGTTTCGCGAGGGCATGCGCAACGTCACCGCAGACGAGCAGCGCCACATCGGCTTCGGCGTCAAGCTGCTGGCCGACCTCAAGCGCATCGACCCGGTCGGCGTCCCGCGCGCCGTCGCGCGCATGCTGCGCGAAGTGACGCGCTTCACCCCGCAGGTGCTCAGCCCGCCCGGCTGGGACGAGCGCTACGTGACCGTGTTCGGCTCAAGCTTCGACGACGTCGGCGTCGAAGGGATGGAATCGATGAAGACCAAGCTGCGCTCGGCCGGGCTGGGCGTGGAGACGCTCCCCGGCCCGCCGATCCTCACTCCAGGGCTGTCGCCGCTGGAGCTGACACGGCGGGGGCGCGCGCTCGCGAAGGCCGGAGTGATCGGTGTCCGCGAGGGGCCGACGCTGCGCGACCGCAGGACGCTCGAGCTGCTGTTCGACACGATCGGGCGCGAGTTCGGCGCCGCCCGCCTGTCCAGGCCCATGACCCTGCAGTGGGAGTTCACCGACCCCGACGTGCCGACCTGGCACCTGCACATCGACAACGGCTCGACGGCCGCGGCCGAAGGGACGGCGCCACACCCCGACGTGCGCCTGCGCGTGGCCTACCAGGATTGGGCGGACATCGTCGGCGGACGCGTCGACCCGCTGCGCGCGATCGCGACCGGAAAGCTGCGCCCGCGGGGCAACCCCGTGGCACTTGCCCGGCTGCGGACGATCCTTCCCCGCCGCTGAGCCACGCCGGCGGCGCGACCGGGGCCCATCCCTACCCGATCCCGAACTCGCGCTGGGCGGCACGGGACCCGTCGCCGGTGCGAGCTGCGCTCGACGTGCCCACGCCCCAACCGCCGCCGTCCGGCGTGCCCTCACCTGCCGCCGTCGCGGGGGCGACCGTCCCCGGCGTCGACGCCACGACGGCGTGCACCGCGCTCGCGCCGCGGGCACGAGCGACCGTCGCGGCGTCGCCCGCCGCGCCCGGGGGCTGCTCGGGTCCGAACTCATGGCTGGCGCGGGCCGCCGGGCTCAGGCCCTGCGCGACGTCGGGCGCACCGCCGGCCTTTTGCTGGTCGCGCACCGGCGCGCGCGCGATCGTGAGCGCCGTCGCATGCCGGTAACGGGCGGCGCTCGCGGCCGCGTGCTCGACCCGATGCCCGCGCACGGCGGGGCGCGCGTGCCCGACGGGCCCGAGCTCGAGCGCCGCGCAGCCGGCGCTCAGCCCGACGGCGAGCAGGCAACCGACGGCCAGCTTCGTGGCCGCGCCGCCGGCCACGAGCCACCCTCCGCCGGCCGCGCCCGCTCCCATCCCGGTCCCCGCCGCCCCGGCGCCCGCAGCCGCCGGGAGCGGGGCGGCCGCGCCGGCTGAGCCCGTTGCGCTCGTCAGGCCAGTGTGCAGCGACCCGGCGCCGTGGGCCGGCGCGCCCCCGGCGGGCGGGGCCCCGCGCGCGCTGTCGAGCACCCACTGCGCCAGCGCCGGCAGCGGCGGCAGCACGGCGGCCAGGCCGCGCAGCGAGCGCACGTATGCGCGGCACGCCGGGCACTGCTCGCGATGCGCCTGCGCCAGGCGATAGCGCTCGCCGTGGGGGTCGAGCACGCCGAGCGCCAGACCGCGCATGAGCGAGGCCTGCTGCTCGCACCAGTCCCCGTCGCCGATCGCGGTCACGAGCGCGGCCACCTTCCCCGCGACGCCTGGACGTTCCGGCCCACGCCCCTCCATGAGCTTGCGCATGCGCGCCTCGCTCAGGCCCATCCGTGCGGCCGCCTCGGCGCGCGACAGGCCGCGCGCGAATAATCGCCGTAAGCGGTTTCTACAATGGGAAGACAAGGAGGGACGAAGACGAATGGACTCGCGAGGGGCAATTGGCATCATCCGCGTCAGCCACGTTGGCGGGCGCGACGGCGAGTCGTTCATCAGCCCGGACGATCAGCGCAAGAGGATCGAATCCGTCTGCGCCAACGAAGGGATCGAGCTTGTCCGGGTCGAGCAAGAACTAGACACGAGCGGCGGCAACGATCTCGTCCACCGTCCGAAGCTGCTCAAGGCAGTCGAGGACATCGAGAGTGGCACGGCCAGCGCCATCGTGAGCGCCTACTTCACGAGGCTGACGCGCTCGACAAAGGTCAAGGACGAAGTTGTTGATCGCGTCGAAGCCGTTGGCGGCGACGTAATCACGGTCGATGTGGGCAAGGTCAGCAACAAGACTGCCGCGTCACGACTCACAGGCGGCATGCACGCACTCTTCGCTGAATACCAACGCATGGAGGCGAAAGAACGTGGCGAGATCGCCGCTGAGAACGCCGTGGCTCGCGGCGTAGCGCCCTTCCCGAAACTGCCGCCAGGGATCACGCGGGACCAGAACAAGCGGATGGTTCCTGATCCTGCCGTCGTCCCTATCGTGCGCGAGGCGTTTGAGATGCGCGACAAAGGAGCGGGAATCGCAGAGGTTCGCCGGTTCTTGCAGGCGCACGGCATCGAGCGCGCGTACTCCGCCGTGTGTCGGATGCTGGCGAGTCCGCTCTATCTGGGCACCTTGAAGTTTGGCGACCACCAAGCGCAGGTGTTTGAGCCGATCATCGATCCCGACTTGTTCCGCCGCGTCCAGAAGCGCGTCCTGCCACGAGGGCGCAAGGCCAAGTCGCCGCGTCTGCTCGCCCGCCTCGGAATCCTGCGATGCGCAACGTGCGGATCGCGAATGGTCATTGGCTCCTCGCACGTAAGTTGGGTCACTTACCGCTGCGGCAAATCGCTCGACTGCACAAGATCGGTCAACATCATGGCCGACACCGTTGACGAGCTTGTGGCCAACGAAGTCCGTCAGGTGATCTCCGAGCAGTACGGACGAGCTTCCGCTGATGAGGCGATTCATGACGCCAAGGCCGAACGCGATGCCGCTCAGGAGCGTCTAGAAGAAGCCGTGGAGGCTTTTGAGAGCATTCCTAAGGACCTGCGCAAGAAGAAGCTCGCGGAGCTTACAGCGGAGGCGGAGACCGCTCAGACGGCGTACAAGCAGATTGCAGACACCCAAGCTTTCGCCGTCGAAATCGATCCTGAGACTGACTGGGACGATCTGACGATGGACGAGAAACGCGCCTTGATCAAGGCGAACGTCGAAAGCGTGATCGTGGCTCCCGCTGCCAACGGCTTCAAAGGCGCGGACCGCGTGACCATCCATTTCTATGCATTTCGTCGGGATGAGCGCGCCGTCCGCCGTCTGCGTCGAGGGCTTGGCAAAGCCGTGGACGATACCCAGCGCCTGCTTGATCGAGCCGCGCAGGATCGCGTCTAGCTTCGCTCACCCAGCGAGCGCTCGCCGAAAGCGGCTCACTGGTGCGGTCGTCCAGCACGTCGAGGTCTCCCCGCCACTGCGGTTGGCGTTCCCGGTCCTGAGCGTATCTCCGTCAAGCTCTTCGCGGCGCAAGCGGCACGGGCACAGCCGACTTCCGATGTGGTCAGGCGGGTGTGCAGGTTGATCCTCCTGGTCATTGCCCGGCTGCTTGTGGTCGCGCTACCAGCCCATGTGCTTCCGATGATGGTTGCTAATCGAGCGCCGCTCAACTTTGCGACCGCGCTCGTCCGCAGGCACTCGCTTCGCAATCCGTTCGTAGGGAACCCTCTTCGCGAGCATGCCCTCGATGAACCATCGATACTCGCTCTGGCATGTCGCACAGCGAGGCTCTGTGATGTCGGCCTCTTCGACGCTCGCGAGGAGATGTTGCAGCCGAATAGGCACGCGGCACCCCTCGATGTGAGTTCGGGGCGGGCGGGCTGAAGGATGGTATGCGTATGGTCGGCTCACGAGAATTGACCGGCAATCTAACTCGACACTGGCGACTTTCGAGTTCCCAGTGTTTCCGGGGCTTCTACACGGATTACGTTGCTGTTCGCAGCGATTTCCATGGGTTGTCGGCAGGTTGTCAAGTTTGGGCACGTCCGTCTTGAAGCGGGCACGATCCGCTCTGCTTACATCCCGCTCAGGTAGGCGACTCCCCTCCCGGCAGCCTCGCGCGCGTGCGGAGTTAGCACAAGTACGCGGCCCGTGTAGCGGGACAGCGGCTCCGCGCCCACCAAAGGCTCTTTCGACGGGTCTGAGTCCACCGGACCCTCCAAAAACGTGGACATCTGCATCTACAACGTGTGAGGACCACCGTCGAGACGAGCAGTCTCGTAGACGAGCAGAACCATGGGATACACGATCACCGATACCGTTTCGTGCAGGCTCCTGCCGTCGCAGATCGCGGAGCTAAGAGGGTTGGCTGCAAGAGAGAACGTCTCGCTTTCTCGATTTGTGAGCGGGCTCTGCCTGACCGCGATTCAGGGGAGCACCAAGACTCACGCGCAAGCACCCTCACCGGACAGTAACGCAACGCCCGGTTACCCGCGCGAACACACTAAGACGGTGAAACGCTGACAGGCGATTGGTATACTGTGACGCATCACGTCCTTGGCACTGACGTAAAATTCATAGCCGGTCTTTGATCAGACGCAGGATAGGCACTGCAAGCCAAAAGGCGGGAGTGTAACGCGACCACAGCAGGCAGTGGCCCATCGAAGATTCTGAAGCTGCCAGGAGCTACTTCCCGAGGACTACTTGGACTTACGGGAAGGCGACTAAGAGGTAAGCAGGAGGAGATTGGGTTGGTGATCCGGTTGTCGATGCGGATTGGGAATCCACTCAAAGACAAACCAGACCCAACCCGCTCCCTACACTCCCTATCTGGGACTGACGAGGGGTGCCTGATGCCAGACCACGCAAAGAAAGCCAGGAACAAACGAATCAAGCAGGAAGCTCGTAAACGTCGAGCCAGGGCCGACAAGCTCAACGCGCAGCATCGGAAGGCTCGAAAGCGGGCGAAGTACGGGGTGAGCGGCAAGCCAGCACCCGTCACTCGTATCCGCTTGGACACTGGCGAGATAGTGGACCGAACCAGTCAGGCTGGTCTTAGCAAGCAAGTAGGGCAGGAGCGTGCCAGGCGTGAGCACGAAGAGCGCATGGCTGCATACACGACCGCTGAAGAAACTGCGCGGAGCACTTGCACAAGGCGGGATCGGGAAAAAGGAGAATGGTTCGAGAGGTGCCTCGCTGAGAATAAGCGGCACTTTCAAGAGTACGAGGAATGGCGGACTCAGCAGGGAGAGCGCAACGAGGAGATTTGGGCGGCGCAAAGGCAGGAGCATTCGGCACGGGTCAGAGCGCTCATGGACGAGCATCGAGAGATAATGGGGCTTCCTCCTAAGAGCGCCTAACAAAATGACTGTTGGAGTCGTTGATGGCAGATGAGGGCGCAGGCGAGGGTGAGGAACGCTTCGTGGATGTCGTCTCGGCGGTCGTAGCGACGGTCCAGCCGGCGATTT
>Ga0187783_10002081_pt1 | contig 14892 bp, 15 predicted proteins | sample 1015_SJ02_MP02_2_FD_132471 | JGI IMG/M metagenome (GOLD analysis project Ga0187783, IMG submission 132471) | Tropical peat soil microbial communities from peatlands in Department of Meta, Colombia - 1015_SJ02_MP02_20_MG | ecosystem: Environmental > Terrestrial > Soil > Wetlands > Peat | place... | reverse complement strand
CGCCCAGGCCCGCGTACCGACCGCCCCCCGCCCAGCCGCCCAAGGCTGCGCCCCAAGAGGCCCCCGCGCCGCCGGCACTTCAAGAGGTCCCCGCACCGCCGCCCTCTCCGCCTGAACCTGACCCCACCCCGCCCCCGCCCGAGCGGCATTGGGCCGACGCGGTCAGGGAAATCTGCGCTCCCGGTGGTCTGGAGGGCTGGTGCACGCCCCACAAGGCCCGGCGCCTGTGCGAGATGGTCGTGTCGCGCCGAGCGACGAGCTGCGTCGAGCTGGGCGTCTTCGGGGGACGGAGCCTGTGTCCCATCGCGCTCGGCTTGAAGGTCCTGGGACGGGGTCTGGTGACGGGCGTCGACCCGTACACCAAGGACGCGGCCCTGGAGGGGCACAACGACGACAACAACATCCGGTGGTGGAGCGGCATCGACTACGAGGACATCTTCAAGCAAGCACAGGCCGGCGTCGAGCGCTTCGGCGTGACCGAGTTCGCCCGGATCGTGCGCGCGCACTCGCGCGAGGTCGCGGCCGAGTTCGAGGACGGTTCGGTGGACCTCTTGCACCAGGACTCCAACCACTCGACCGAGGTGTCGTGCGAGGAGGTCCGCCTCTGGCTACCCAAGCTCGCTCCGGGGGCCCTGTGGGTCTTCGACGACGCCGAGTGGCCGTCGCTCCAGCCGGCGCGCGAGATGCTCCGCGAAGCCGACTTCACCCAGATCGAGGCCTTCGAGGACGTCGACACCTGGTGGGTGGTGCTTCAGGCTCCCTGACCGAGGACGAACGCCTGGAGCTTGTCGACGGGTAGGAGCCTCATGAGCGACGGGGTCATCTCCGCGTACGTGAGGTCCGTGAACACCTTGTCGAGCGCCACGGGCGACGAGTTGGGTCGGCGCACGACGACGCCCACGCCGACGTCGAAGTCGCCGACGGCGATGTCCAGGTCCGGCGACTGCCGGTAGTGCGCCAGCGCCCTCCACCCCGTGCCGCATCGGGCGACGCTCTCGTAGGACAGGTCAGGCGGGTAGCAGTCGTGCACCGTGATGAGTCCTCGCGGCGTCAGGCACTTCAAGGCGTTGTCGATGTCCCGGAACACGAACTCCTGGTCGTGATTGCCGTCGATGAAGACGAGGTCGAACTTCTCCTCGTTCTGCGCGAAGAACTCGTCGGACGTCATCCTCACCGTGCCGCCCAGGTTCGGGTCGACGCCCACCTTGCGCGCGCACTGCATCATGTTGAAGCTGCCGTCCTGGTAGCAGCCGATCTCCAGGTAGCTGTCGAATCCGAAAGTGTCGACGAGCCACTGGTTGAAGTGCTCCTTGCAGAGGATCGGTCTCTTCATGTCAGCCACTCGTCTCCTCCTGCCCACCGTCACCCGGTCGTAGGGCACCTCGCCCGCCTTGCGCCGGGCGATCTCCTCGCCCAGTTCCACCAGGGGCTGCTCGCCGAACCACTGGCGCGCCAGCGCCTCCTGCTCCCCGCCGCAGAACGGGTACACGTCCGACTCGCCGATGCGCCCGGGCATCTGCGGGTCCTCGCTGCCCGCGCGGCACTTGCGCCCCAGGTGGCACGCCCCTCGGCACACCCGCCCCTGCACCTCCTCGACGTACCCCGCCGGCAGCGCCGTGTTGACGCGGCGCCGCGTCAGCTCGTTGTAGAGCTGGATGGCGTAGTTGCACTTGAACGCCTTGTGCGGGCTGAAGTAGCCCTTGGCGCGCGCGACCGGCGTCGAGATGACGTACAGGTCCCGGTGCATCACCAGGCTGGCCCCCGCCAGGCCCAGGCGCGTGCCGAAGTCACAGTCCTGCAGCGCCATCTGCCCGTCCATCAGCTGGTCGAAACCGTTGACGGCTACGGCCACTTCCAGCGGCACGCCGGAGTAGCCGTAGAAGTTGTGCGGGTGGCACGCGGCCTGAAGCGCGTCGCGGCGCAGGAACCGAGCCGCGCGGTGGTCGACGCTGAAGACGTCATCGCGCGTGAAGCCGAGCATGTCGAAGTCGGCCGGAGGGCACGGCCCGGGTGGGACGTTGGGATCGTGCGCGCCCGCGTGTCGGTCGGCGAGCGCGTACCACGCCGACGGGCAGGTCCCCGCGTGGAACAGCTCCGCCGCCAGACCCAGGAAGTGCGGGGGGAAGAGGACCTTCTCGTCGCCCATCCAGACGTACCGCCCGTCGGCCCAGACGAAGCCGCGGTTGAGCTGCGCGCTCAGGCCCGGGCGCCCGCGATCCTGCCAGTAGTTGGGCTGCGAGGGCACGTGCTTGACGGCGAAGGGCTGCGGGTTGTCCTCGAACCAGCTCCGGCGCGACTCCCAGAGCGCGTCGACGACGACCAGCTCGAAGTCCTGGAAGCTCTGCGCCGCCAACGTGCGCGCGACGGGCTCGAAGCAGTGCAGGCCCTCAGCCTTGCCGGCGAAGGGTCGGTCGTTGCGCGCGGTGTAGATGAGGACCGTGATCTCCGGCATCACGCTAGCTCCCTCGCCATCTCGGCCCACGAGGGCGGGACGTACCCGGTCACCTGCTGGAACCGCGAGCCGTCGAGCGTCCTGTCGAGGACCTCGCCGCCCACGCGCTCGACGCGGCACCCCAGGCCCAGCTCCCGGACGAGCACCTCCAAGAGGTCCGCCTTACTCGTGACCGGCCCCGCCACGTGGTAGAGGCCCGACATGCTCGGTGCGAGGAGCACGAACGCGACGACGCGCGCAAGCTCCACCGCCGAGAGACCCGACCACATCGCCCGCGTGAAGCCGGGCACGGTCGTCTCGCCGCCGCGAGCGAGGAGCCACTCCAGGAGGCCCCTCTGCCGCCGGGGGTCTCGCCCGATGAACGAGGTGCGAAGCGTGACGTGCGGCTCTCTGACCTCGCCCGCCGCCTTGCTCTGACCGTAGAGGTCCTCGGCGTCGGTCGAGTCGTCCTCGCGGTAGGATCCCCGCCGCCCGGAGAACACGCAGTCGGTCGACACGTGTACCAGGCGCGCGCCCCGCCGCGCTGCCAGCTCGGCTACCGCGTGAGGCGCGCGGGCGTTGACCGCCGCCACGCGCTCGTCGCCGACCGCGGCGCACTCACTCTTGACGACCCCAGCACAGTTGACGACCGCCTCGGCCCGCGACGCGTCCAGGGCCCTGTCCACGTCGCCCGGGCGGGTGACGTCCACGTCCTGAAGGAGCACGCCCGACTGCGCCTCGCCGCGGCCCGACGTCGCGCCCCAGACCTCGAAGTCGCCGGTCGCCAGGTGCCGCACCAGTGCGGAGCCCAGCATGCCCTGCGAACCCAGGACCAGGACCCTCACGCCTCACCCGCCGCCACGAGCCCGGCCCGCACGAGCATCTGCCGCACGTCCTCGACGCCCAGTCTCTCGGTCGTGCGCGAGGTGTACTCGCGCGCCCGCGGCGCCTGCTCCCTCGCCGTCGGCCCGACGACGAAGTACGCGCCCCGCTCCTCGGCCCTGGGCATCTCCTCCTCGTGGACCAAGACCTCGTGGAGCTTCTCTCCGGGGCGCACGCCCACCAGCTCCCGCGGGTAGTCGGCCCCGCCGACGGCGCTGGCGATCGTGTCGACCGTGGCCGCCGGCATCTTCTTGACCCAGACCTGCCCGTGCTGACCCTCCAGGAGCGCCTGCACCGACAGCTCCACCGCCTCGCCCAGATCCAGGAGGAACCTCGTCATGTCCGGGTGCGTGATCGGTAGCACCTGCCCCCGCCGGACGCGGTCGAGGAAGAGCGGCACGACGCTGCCGCGGCTGCCCAGGACGTTACCGTACCGGACGCAGACGAAGCGAGTCCTCGACCCGGGCTCGGGCGGGCGCAGGAGGATCCTCTCCATCATGGCCTTGCTGATCCCCATCGCGTTGATGGGCGCGACGGCCTTGTCCGTCGAGATCGCCACGACTGCCTCGGGCCCGCACCGGACGGCCGCGCGGCGGACGTTCTCCGAGCCGAGCGCGTTGGTCCTCAGGGCCTCGACCGGGAAGCGCTCGCAGTTGGGCACTTGCTTCAGGGCCGCAGCGTGGAACACCCACCGCGCGCCGCGCATCGCGGCCTCGACCGAGTCGGCGTCGCGCACGTCGCCCGTGACCAGCTCGATGAGCGGGTCGCGACCGAACTCCTCGCGCAGTGCGTCCTGCTTGCCCTCGTCGCGCGAGAAGACCCGGACCTGCTCGACCCCCGGCTCGCCCAGGAGGCGCCGGACGATCGTGCGGCCGAAGCTACCCGTGCCGCCCGTCACCAGGACCACGCCGCCGAGGTTCACGGCCGCCACGATACCCCGAAAGACCGGCGGCCCGCCAGGGACCATCCCCGGGCGAGCCGCCCGCACCCATCGACTGCGTGAGGCCCCGAGACTACCCGGCGCGCCGCACCCCGGTCAACTGCTTGGCGCGCTCCAGCGCCGCGAGCTGCTCGGCCGACGCCCAGCCGGGAGCTTTGCTCCAGATCGAATGCGCGTAGTGCGTGCCGAACTCCCGGCCGCACGACGAGCAGTGCTGGACGAGCTTGGGCAGGCCCCGCACGTCGCTCAGCGTGACGACGAGCTGGTGCTCGACGCCGGGTTTTCCCCGGCACCAGCGCCTCGTGTCCTTCTTCGAGCGGTGCTGGGCTCGCGCGGGGCCACCGTGCTCGTGCCGCGCGTCGCGCACCTGGGCCCCACGCGCCTTCCAGCTGTAGGTGCCGTCCTTCGAGAGCGTCGCCACGGCCCTGATGCTACCACGGACCGGTCGACCTCGTTGGATGCTGCCCGAGCGCGAGCCGGGCGGAGTGGGGTGCCGCACCGCGACGCCCCGACTTCCAAGCTCCCCCGAGGTCGACGCCCCCTACGCGTGCTCCTCGTCGAGCTGCGCGATGGAGTACCACACGCGCCGCCTGCGGCTGTAGCAGGGGCCGCGGCCCCTGAGGATCTCCCCGCCGGTCCTGCGCCTGCTCGGCCACTGCACGACGACGACGGTCCCGAAGACCGTGAGCCACAGGGCGCGAGAGAACACCTCGTGAGGCGGGTCGTCCGTGCAGATGGGCGTGACGCTCGCGTGGGGCACTAGGTTGACCGAGTGCCAGGGGTAGACCGACAAGCCCCAGGCCCCGCGCTCGAACTGGAAGCGCATGTCTTGGCAGGGTAGCTCACTCCTTCGGCAAGGACCACGGATGTTTGGCGAGCGCCCTCTGCACGAAGTCCAGGCGGAGCTTGGCCTTGGGCGCGCCCGTCCACTGCCCCTCGCCCGTGTAGCCCGACAGGTCCCCAGTCGACGCGAGCGAGCGGCGCGCGATCTCCAGCGCGCAGCGCGCGGCGCCCAGGCGCACGCGGTCGGCCACGACGTCGGGGTTGCACAGCGGGTAGAGCGGCGAGACCGTGTCGAAGACGGGGTGGACCTGCCACAGACTCACGGCGCGCCCGCCGTCGCAGTCGCCCCAGCCGAGCATCATCCGCCGCCCCTCGGCAGACGAGCGCCAGGCGGGGTCGTCGCAGCGCTGCTCGTCGACGTAGCTGGCGAACCTCGCTCCCTCGTAATAGGCGAGGCCCGCCAAGAGGACGACGCGCGCCTCGGGCGCCCGCCAGGCCGGCGGCCACTGCCCACCATCCAACACGACCACCTCGGCGATCGTGCCCGCGACCTCGCCGTAGTCCGCCGCCGGCAGCGCCGAGACCGCCCTGGGCCAGCTCTCCATGACCCCGCGGACGTACGCCGCCAGGGCGTAGCTGGAGATGTCTGGCTGCAGGTCCTGCAGCCCTACCAGGGGCTCGGTCGCCGCGGGCGCCGCGGGGGGCTCGGGCAGCGGTTGGAACGTCAGGACCGGCGCGGGCGGGTCGCCCTGGGCCGTGAGACTCGTGGCGAGCAGGACGGTCAGGAGCACGGCAGCGGCGCCGCCGATGGTGGTGAGGGTGTATCGCTTCATGGGGCGCGACCGTGGCCCGAGGCGGCGGGTCGGTCAAGGGCGCAGTTTCGTCAAGGAGTGTGCCAACTCGGGCTCGTCCTCGGCGTCGTTCGCCCACTTCGCGACCAGGTCCCGGACCCACGCCGCGATCCCCAGGCCCGCCGACAGGCCCAGGAAGACCCCGTAGAGGAGGAACAAGAGGTACTCGCCCGCGTAGTCGCTCATCCCTGCCCCACGAGCTGCTCGACGGTCTGCCCGCGCAGCTTCTCGACGACCGTCTTGACCGACAGGCCCGCCAGCTCCGAGATCTCCGCGAGCGTGATGCGCCGGCCGTGCAGCGTGTACCGGTGCAGCGTCGACCCTCGCTTCGGCCCGGGCTTCAGGCGCGCGAGCGCGCTCGGCGCGTCACCGCAAACACCACGAACACGCCGGTAGACCGTGCTCAGGCTCAGGCCCGAGTCGGCCGCGAGCTGCAGGCGCGCTGGAGCCCCGCGCCGCCGCAGGCACCCGCACGAGCGCGTGGCGCCCCGGACCAGGCTCCCGGTCCGCACGCTCATGATCTCGCCCCCGCACGAGCACTCGCAGTCCCAGGCGCGCTCCGCGTGCCCGCCCGGGCGCCGCAGGATCCGCTCGCCCACGACGCGCAAGCGCCCGAAGACGCGGCCCGTCAAGTCGACTCCGCGGCGCAGCGACAGGCGCGCACGGTCCCGCCGCAGGCACCCGCACGAGACGACCTTACCGCGAAGCAGGTCGTGGCGCGCGACGGTGCGCTCGGCCCCGCACGAGCACCGGCACTGGCACCACCGACCCCGCTGCCCCGAGACGGTCATGCGCCCGAAGACGCGGCCCACCATCGACTCCCCCGGGCGAGCACGCGGTTCGGCGACGATCTCGGCGGGCGACCGGCCGCGGCCGAGGTGCCGGCGCACCGTGGACGTCGAGACGCGGGCGAGCCGGGCCAGGTGCCGGACGGTCACGCCCTCGCCGAGCAGGTCCACCCGCCGCCCCTTGGGAGCGGCCCGAACGGGGATGGTGACGACCTCTTCGGGCGTCATCCCGTGGTGCAGGCGCCGCCGGACGGCGACGTCGGAGAGGTGGGCCGTCCGCGCGAGCGCGGCGACCGAGACCCGCTCGCCGAACAGGCGCAGGTCGAACTTGGTCTGCGGCGCGCGCCGCCGCCCGAACGCGGCCTCGTCGGGCGCCATCCCCCGAGCGAGCCGATTGCGGATGTTCGACTCCGAGCGGCCCGACCGAGCCGCCAGGTCGACCAGGCGCACGACCTCGCCCGACGCGAGGCGCAGCGCGCTCGTGGGCCTGCCCCGCGCCCGGACGTACCGGCCGATGCGCTTGAGCAGCGCCACCTCCAGCTGCCGCACGCGCTCCTTGGACAGGCCCAGCTCATCGCCGATCTCCTGCAGCGTTCTCGGCTCCTCGGCCAGCAGGCGCCCTTCGAGGATCTTCTCGAACCTCGCGTCGCCGCGCCCCAGGGCGCCGAGCGCGTCGCGCAGCTGCGCGCGGGTGCGCTCGGCGTCGAGGCGCTCCTCGGGCGACGCGGAGTCGTCCGCGAGGCGGTCGTGCCAACTCGGCCCCTCGTCGTCGCCCGCGGGCGCGTCGATGGACACCACGGCGCGCCGCAGGGACAGGACCGCCCGCACGACCGGGGCGCCGAGCTTGTGCTCGCGCACGAGGGTCTCCACGGCCCCCTCCTCAGTCGCCCCGCCCCGCAGGAGCGCCTCGCGCTCGCGCTGCAGCTTGCCGCTGGCGACGTGGCGGATGGCCGCCTCGTTGCCCCCGTAGGGGGCGCGCTCGTGCAGGGCCGCCCGGGCGACGTAGCTCCTGACCCACTGCGAGGCGTACGTGAGGAAGGCCACGCCGCGCTCGGGCTCGAACTTGCCGACGGCGTGCATGACCCCCATCACGCCCTCGCTCACCAGGTCCTCAGCTTGCAGACCCTCCGAGGCGTACTTGCGGGCGTACGAGCGGGCGACCTGCCAGACGAAGCCCATGTTCGCGGCGACGAGCTTGTCGCGCGCCCCGAGGTCACCCGCCCTGGCGAGCGCGGCGAGCTTCCTCTGCTCGTCGGGACCGAGTCGCTCCGTCACCCTCAAGAGTCTACCCGCGCCAGCGCCTCCCGCGAGTACAGCTCACCTTCTACGAACCGCTCGTCGCCCCCGCCGTGGCAGAGCGAGCGCCAGACGCGGACGGGCGCGCCGTGCCGCTCGGGCTGCAGCGTCGTGACGAACCTCGCCGTGGGCTCGACCAGGCGCATCGCGCAGGCGCGGCGGAACACGGCGCCCAGGGCCCGGCCCTCGCGCGGCGCGCGGCGCAGGCGCGTCCAGACGTCGTCGGCCACGACGTAGGCGTGGCCGCGGGCCACCCAGCGCAGGGCCGACAGGGCCTCGGCCACCCACGCGTCGTCGGCGGCGCGGCGGGCGGCGCGCGCTGCCTCGGCAGCGCGCTGGGCGCGCAGGGCCGCCCTCTTCAACGCGCCGTACCCGCCATGACCTGCCGCGAGTAGAGCTGGTCGACGACGAACCCACGCGCCTCCACCAGCTTGCTCCTCCACACCCTGACCGGCGAGCGGTGCCGCGCGACCTGCGCGGTCGGGACGAACAGGGCCGTGGGCTCGACCAGCTGCCGCCCCTGCGCGCGCTTGAACACTGGGCCCAGGGCGCGGGCCTCTCGCGGGTGGCCCAGGCCCCGGGCCCAGACGTCGTCGGCCGTGAGGTAGGGGTAGCGCAGGGCGAGCCAGTGCACGGTCTTGAAGGCCGCGTCGAGCCAGTCCTCAGGCGCGCCGCGCTCGACGTCGGCCAGGGCGCGGTCGCGAGCGGCCTGGGAGGCCTCCTGGCTGAGGGCGGGGGTCCTGCCGCGCGAGCGCAGCAGCTTGTCAATGGCCTCGCGCGTGGTCGTCAAGACTCCGCCTCGTCCATGGTCGCGTTCAGCCGATCGACCAGCTGAGGAAATTCCCCAACAACCTGATGAATCGCTTCCTCTTCGAGGCCGTGGGCGACGAGTTCGACCACGTCGCTCAGGTCGCGCCTGCGGCCGGAGATGAGCTTGAGGGCCGCGAGGTACTCGGGCTCGACGAGCTTGATCCCGGGCTCGTCACTCTCCTCGGCCGACTCGATGGCCTCCGTGTAGACGTATCGGAACTTTGGATCGATGGGTACCGAATCGACCGGTACCCCAGCAGCTTCGAGCGGTACACCTGCTCGGAACGAGATGATGGCGCCCACGGTCTCGAACGCCTCGTCGCCCACGAGGAAGTCGACGTCCTGGGTGGCGCGAGGCTCGGCATACGCACCCACAGCGATTCCTCCGATGAGCACGTGCGGGATCCCCAGGCGCGCGTACGTCTCATCCGCGGCGTGGACGGCCTTCCTGAACTTGTCGGCGAGCATGTCGAGCGTTGCCCGGAGACCGGCCGGAGCCGGCCTACGCCTGCCGCGGATCTGCTTACGGACCACGTCAGACCTTCTTCCGCTTCTTGCTGCCGTACAGGCCCATCTCCCGTGCCTCGTGGGCCACCAGGTTCCGGACGACGGCGGCCTTGCTCACGCGGAACCCCAGCTCCTCGGAGCGCTTCTTGGCGATGGCCTCGACCAGGGTGAAGGTCTCGCGCGTCACGCCGATAGTGGAGACCAGGTTGTCGTCGGGCATCTACTGACGAGCATACGACTCCATGAGCACTTGTCAATCAGCTGTAGGCGACCTACAGATGTCTGCCAGCGTGGAACGCCCGGCTCGCTGCAAGCACGGCATGGACGCGCGCTTCTGCGCCGCGTGCCTGCCGCCCGATCCCAAACCGGCGCGCGCTCCGGTCGGCGGCACCCACGCGCCTAAGGTGGCGCGCCTGGTCCACGAGACATCCGCGCCGCGCGTCCCCGGCGAGAGCCTGGGCTACGTGGTCGTCAAGACCCACAGGGGTCGCAAACATTCGAGCTTCAACGACGTGGGCTCCCGCACGACTAAGGTCCACGTCGACGGGCACCCCAACGTCTGGGCCATCGAGGAGATCTTGAGCCGCGCACCAAACCTGCGAGAGCTTCAGATCGTGCCGACGATGCTCCGGTACATCTCGGGCACGCACGAAAAACTCCTGACAGACCGCGGCGTCAAGCTCGTAACGGGCTACCACCGTCCAGAGCTGGCGTGGTCGGGGGACGCCGAGCCGCGCGGCGACCACTTCAAGAGAATGCGCGCTCGCCTCCTGGGCCTGTCCCCTGAGCAGAGGCGCGCCCTCGACGAGCTGTGCGACATGGGATTCGAGGCGGCGCTGTACGCGCGACGGTACTACTGCCTCGGCGGCGAGGAGTACCTGCCTTACCACAAGCTGTCTGAAAGCTTCGGATTCAACGCGCGACACGACCACGCCGTCAGCGCCTACATCAACGGCGTCATCCACTACATCGACCCGAGCTTCGAGACCGGTAACGGTAGGTCACTGCAGTTCGCGGCCACGCTCGCGAGGCGCGTGCCTCGCCTCCGCGCCCTGACCGAGAGTGGTGAGAAGAGAAAGGCCATCCTGGCCCAACTGGGAATCGACTCCTTCCCCGATGGCCTCTCCATGACGCGCGTCGAGACTTACGCGCAGGTCCTCGGGGCCGTGCGCGCCGGTAAGCTCGGGCTCCTGGACGAGCGGAAGGTCGCCATCGTGCGCGCCCGGTTCGGCCTGGGCGAACCATACACGACGCTCTGGGAACTCGGTGAACAACTCGGCGTCAGTCGCGAGCGCGTCCGGCAACTCGAAGCCGAGGCGCTCGAAACGCTAGGCGTCGTCGACGAGGACCGGATCTAGTCCGCCTCGGGCCCGCCCCGCATCCGGATCCCCTCGACGATTTGCCGGATCTTCCGGTACCCGTCCGCGCACCGCGCTACGTTACGCGTGAGCGCCGCGGCGAACGACTCGTCGTGGTAGCTGATGCCGTCGGCCACGTGCGTGCACTCGTGGATGGCCGCGGCGTAGAGCCACTTGAGGTCGGGGCCTTGCGTCGGGTGCCAGATCTCGCCGCGCTTGCCCAGGTCGCGGAACGGGTTGAGTAATACCCACTGCTCGGGACTACCCTCCTTGTCCTCGTCTCGCAGCGCCGCCGCGGCGGTCTCCCCCGAGAAGATCCAGCCGACGCCGAATTTCTCGTCGCTGCCGAGCTGCATCATGACGAACCGCACCAGCTCCACCCAACTCTTGGCGAGCTTGAGGACGTGCGGGGTCATCGTGGCCGGGAAGAACTTCTTGTCGACCTTGTACCCCTCGTCTTCGTTGACGACGAAGAAGTCCGGCTCCCAGACCAGCTGCTTGATGGCCGCCTCCAGGTGGTCGGGCCCCCGGAACTTCTGGTCCAGGAGCGCTCGGACCATCTCCCGGTCGTCCGGCAGCGCGCCCACCTCGCGCTGCTCTGCCCCGCGCGCGTAGTCGTTGACGGCCTGGACCAGGGCGTCGGTCGTCGAGGTGTCCAGCTCCACCTTGCCCCCGCGGCCGGTACGCGTGGGCCCGACGCGCATCAGGAGTTCCGACGCCCGCGAGCGCGCCTTGAACTTGCCAGTACCTGCAAACTTCTGGCGGATGAGGTTCCCGCCCCGCAGGGCCGAGCGCGTGTCCTTGGCGATCCTCTCGGCGAACCGGTCGACCTCGGCCTGCGTCGACCAGTCGCGGAAGCCGTCGCGGTTGGCCGTCAGCAGGTCGACCGAGGGACCCGTCAGCTCAGCGAGGAGGAAACCAGGCACGTCGCCGACGTAGCGGGAGAACATGTACAGGCCCTTGGTCCGGACGTAGAGGTCGGGCTGCTTGTCCTTCGAAGGCACGTAGTACAGGTCCACCTTGCCCGGCAGGCTCTGGAGGCGCTCACCGGGCGCGAGCGCGGCGCGCACGCGGCTCGGCTTGCCGTCGCTCTCGACCGTGAACTCCACGTCCGGCAGGTAGCAGCGCTGCACGAACGCCAGGGCCTGCGCAGCGCCCGTGCACCGGTCCGCGGGCATCACGACCTCCAGTCGCGTTCCGCGCCTCGGCGAGGTCGTCGCGACCTGGTAGTCGATCCCGGCGCCCTCCACCGTCGTCGACAGCGACTGCACGCGCCAGCCGATCCACGGCAGGAGCAGCAGCTCCTTGGCCTTGCCGAACCCGCCCGCCGCCCCGCCCGCGGCGAGCTTGGTCGTGCCGCCCAGGACCAGGAACTTGTCCAAGATGGTCGCCTCGTCCATCCCGCCGCCGTCGTCGTCGCAGTAGACGGTCACGGTGCCGTCGGGGCTGGTGCGCGAGCCCAAGATCACGTGCCGCGCCCCCGCGTCGACCGCGTTCTGGACGGCCTCGCGCCACCACTTGATCGGCCAGTCGCGGTAGTCCTTCAGGGCCGTGACGAAGAACTCGGCGCCGATCGTGATGGTCCGGCGGGCGGCGGGGTCGGCCCGCGCGACCTCGGCGGCGGCCGCGCCGCCCGGGCGCAGGAGCCTCAGCACGACGACCTTGCCGCGCTCGTCCCAGGCCTCGCCCAGCAGCTGCGCCGAGCCCGATTCGAGCAGGGCCGCAGCAGGGTAGTACGCCGCCGAGTCGGAAGAGGCCGCGTACAGGGGCCCGGGCGCGGCGGAGGCGACGTCGGCGCGGGTTGTGAGCAGGACAGCCTCGGCGCGCATGGGTCGAGAGTACCGCGGTTCCGGACAGACGTCACTCAGCCAACCCTCGTGGGTCGAACGAGCACCGGAGCGTCTTCGGGCCCGCGCCAGTAGGGTTCCATCTGTTTCCACTTTCGCTGCGTATTTCGAGGTCCGCATGGCTGCTGCTTCCAGTGACCTCGTACCAGGACCTGTACGGACGGTTTGACACCGTCTCCTCGTGAGAAAGAACGAACTTGCTCACGCACGTCCAACTTCACTGGCCGTCCCAGTTTGATGACCCACTGCTTCGGTATGCCCCTCTTGCTGGACGTGCCCGAACCACCCGGTCTAGATGGTTGATACGACGATACCTCGATGCAGCACCCCACAACGAGTCTGCCTACCAAAACGTGCATCCTGTTAGAGACAGAACTATCGAAAAAAGCGCCTAGCCTCTCTATTTTCCCAGAAAACTCCGGGTTGCTGTGCTCAGCTAATTTTGGTTCTTCGTCCCAACGTACCGTGTCCTCTCCAAAAGACAGCATAATGGCTTCTTCAGTATCGGCGCGACGAAGCATGATGACGAAACTAGGTGCTTCCGACCCAACAAGCAGACCTGGTGGTATCGATACACCGAAACACCGCCACGGCCAGATGAGATCCTCATCGTCTGGGATGGCGGTGGCCATTAGAGATGCCGCTAGCTTGTGTCCAGGCTCTATCATCGGGAACCCACACTCGGCCCACGCCGCGCCGACACTCGCGACCCCGCACATCATCAACGTCGTCTTCGCCTTCTCGTGCAGCGGTGCTTGTAGGAGGAGCGCCGTAGCATCCTCAAGCGCCACCCGTCGCTCGACACCTGCCGACAGCGCTCGCTGGACGTGCAAGCCCAGCGTCATGAGCAGCGCCTTGACGACCTCCGGGTAGCTCTCCGGGATCCTCACAACACCCTCCCGTCGCGCGCTGCACAGCAGTAGCGACCGGAACCGTCTCCGTGGAGGTCACCGTGCACGTAGTGCTTCAACATGCTGAAATACCTCACGATTATTTTTGGTGCATTTATCCAGCGGTTGGATCGGTGCGAGTGCCGTGTCTCTGGGTCGCGTCGTAGGAACCGTGGGCACTATGGGCACGTTGTAACTACTTGAAGTGACGTCGCTGTTCCCTGCGTACCCATGTTCCCAAGTTCTATACAAAAATCATAAAATAGATGGTAGCAGCCAGCCGGCCGCAGCGTACGGACTTAGCGCTGGACACTTTTCTCGGAACACATGGGAACGATTTTGGCTAAGTGCTCGGAAACAGGTAGCGCCACTCGAAGTCATTTTTCCCGATATTTCCGAGGCGGACCTTCGTCCGCTTCATCCCGAGGCGGTGTTGCAAGATGGTGCCCACGCGTATAGTGTCGCCGCGCGTCCACTGTCCCTTGAGCTTGCCGATGGCGTGTTCCAGGACGTCGGCGGTCGTGACGCCAGCGGAGCCGTCGAACGCCTGGGCGCCGCCGCGGAAGACGCTCTTGGGGTCGACGGCGACGGGCGTCCTGGAGAACTTACTGGGCGTGTTCAGCCAGCGGCGGATGGCCTCCTCCCAGGAGTCCACCTCCAGGCGCTCGTCCTGCTCGACCTCGCACAGCGTGCGAAGCTCCGGCGTGTCGATGTGCCAGGCTTCCCCGGCGCGCCACCGGTAGTACGCTTCAGCCCAGATCTGGTCGCGGTCGCGGGCGATGCGCCCGACGTCGATGTCGCGCAGCACTTTCACGGGCCAGAAGCGCCTGCCCCCGGTCGGGTCGTTCAGGTACTGGTCGAGGTTGGTCGAGCCGCAGAACCCGCAGGCGCGCAGGTAATCGACGGCGAAGTGCCCGTAGCTCTTGCGGTACCGGTCGACCGTGGCCGTCAGGACCGTCTTGACCTTGGTGAGCGACGCGCGCGACAGCGAGTCCAGCTCGTCGAAGCCCATGAGCCACACGCCGCGCAGGTTCTCGTAGAAGTCCTTCGAGTCGACGCCGCAGGTCGACTCGGCGTACCAGGTCGGGTCGCGCATCAGGGCGCGGAAGGTGCTCGTCTTGCGACCGCCCTGCGCACTTTCCAGGACGAGCGTGCAGTCGCTCTGGCAGCCGGGAGTCATCACGCGGGCCACCAAGGAGATGAACCACCTGGGGCCGATGGCTCTCTCGTACGGGCCGTCGGGCGTGTTGAAGTAGTCTGGTAGGACCCGGTCGAGGCGCGGGCGCCTGTCCCACACCAGTTCGTACTGCAGCATGTCCTGGATCGGGTGGAAGGGGCGCTGGCGGCCCACGGCCTCGACGGCGGCGCGCACGTCGTCCTTGTTGATCTTCTTGCCGTTGTACTCGAACCACGCCCGGACCAGCTGCACGTCGTTGTCCGACAGGCCGCTCGGGGTCTCGGCGTCCAGGCGCATCGGCGGGTCGACGGCGACGACGCGGTCGCGGAAGG
>Ga0187783_10002080_pt1 | contig 14895 bp, 21 predicted proteins | sample 1015_SJ02_MP02_2_FD_132471 | JGI IMG/M metagenome (GOLD analysis project Ga0187783, IMG submission 132471) | Tropical peat soil microbial communities from peatlands in Department of Meta, Colombia - 1015_SJ02_MP02_20_MG | ecosystem: Environmental > Terrestrial > Soil > Wetlands > Peat | place... | reverse complement strand
GTCGAATTCGCGCCCCGCCGGATCAACGTCAACGCGGTCAACGGCGGCCTGATCGACACTGCATCGTGCGCCTATTTCTACGAAAACGTCCCCGGCATGGCGCCCATCGACTCGGTGCTATCGAAGATCCCAAAAAGGCGGATGGGAACGGCGCAAGAGGTTGCCGACGCGATCGCATTCTTGCTGGCCCCCGAGTCGGAATACATCACCGGCCAAACGATCGCCGTAGACGGCGGCTTGAGCGTGATCGCACCGCCTTTTTACAGCGACACCGCGCCGCCGCTGACGCTCACGTAGCCCGCCAACTTGTTCGAGCTTGCGCTACGTGCCGGAACGATCGGCACGCTGCGCCTCCCAAACCGGATCGTCATGGGCTCGATGCACCTGGGCTTCGAATCCGACGGCGCCGCGCTATCGGCGTTCTACGCCGAGCGGGCCCGCGGAGGAGCCGCGTTGATCGTCACCGGCGGTTCTTCGGTGAGCCGCACCGGCGCGGGCGGCCGAAACTATAGCTTCATCAACGACCCGGCGGGCGCGCCGCCGTTGCGCGCAGCGGCCGCGGCCGTGCACGACGCGGGCGGCCGAATCGCCTTACAGCTCTTTCATGCCGGACGGTATGCGCTCCAGTCGTCGTTCGGCCTGCAGCCGGTCGCGCCGTCGGCAATACCGTCGCGATTTTCGCCCGATCCGCCGCACGCGCTCATCGAGAGCGAAATCCTGGCAACGATTGACGACTTTGCGCGCGGCGCGGAGCGCGCGCGCGAGCTCGGCTTCGATGCCGTCGAGGTGATGGCGTCGGAAGGATACTTGCTCAATCAATTCCTTTCGCCGCTGACCAACCGGCGCGACGACGCGTGGGGCGGCGATTTCGAGCGCCGCACGCGCGCACCGCGCGAGGTTCTGCGTGCGATTCGGCAGCGCGCCGGTCGCGATTTTCCGGTCATCTTCCGCGTTTCCGGTGCCGATCTGATGGCCGGCTCGACCAGTCAGGAAGAAACGCTGGCGTTCGCGCGCGCTCTGAGCGACGACGGCGTCGACGCCCTCAACGTCGGCATCGGGTGGCACGAGTCGCCGGTCCCGACCGTGCAGCATCTCGTCCCCAGCGGAATCTGGTTGCGCTACGCAGCCGAGGTAAAACGAGCCGTCGGCGACCTACCGGTCATCGCCAGCAACCGGATCAATTCGCTCGAAGCGGCCGATGCCGCGCTGCGCGCCGGCGTGGATTTCATTTCGATGGCGCGGCCTTTCTTGGCCGACGCGCGGATCGTTGAAAAAGCCGCGCGCGCGCAATCGTATTTGGTCAACACCTGCATCGCTTGCAATCAGGCATGCATCGATCGCTCGCTGCTCGACGCACCGGTATCCTGCATGGTAAATCCGCGGGCGGGACGCGAGCTCGAGTTTCCCGAGAGCAGGTCTCCGCGTCCGGGGCGCTTTGCGGTGATCGGCGGCGGGCCGGCCGGGATGGAGACCGCGCGCGCGCTGGCCGCACTCGGCCACGCGGTCGAATTGTTCGAAGCGCAGAGCGAGCTGGGCGGGCAGTTTCGAATGGCGCGGCAGATTCCGGGAAAGCGTGACTTCGGCGAAACGATTCGTTATTTTACCAACGAGCTGGCGCGGCTGCACGTTACCGTACGCTTGAACGCGCCGGTGGTTGACGTCGAAGCGCTGCGAGACGTGGATGGCGTCGTGCTCGCAACCGGCGTTCTTCCTCGACGGATTGCCCTTGCCGGAAGCGATCTCCCACACGTCGTTTCGTACGCCGACGTCCTTTTGCACGGCCGTTCGGTAGGCGAGCGGGTCGCAATCGTAGGCGCGGGCGGCATCGGCGTCGACCTCGCGCACTACTTGAGCTTCGGTGAAGCAGACGTCGACGAAAGCACGCGCTTTCTTTACGAGCAGGGCTTAGCGGCGCCCAACGACGGAGCGCTATTGGTGACCGGACGCGCGAGCGTCGCGTTGATGCGGCGCGGCGCGACGATCGGCGAGGGTATCGGAAAGACCACGCGCTGGGCCGTCATGCGCGCGTTGCGCGCTGCGGGCGTTGAAACGCTTGCCGACGTCAGCTACGACACAATCGTACCCGGTGGCATCCGCATCCGCGATGCCGGCGGGATCGAGCGCACGATCGAAGCCGACACGGTCGTCATCGCTGCAGGCCAGGAGCCCAACGATGCGTTGCTCCCGTCCGTTCGCGCGCTTCGCATACCGTTTCGCGTGGTGGGCGGCGCCAACGATGCGAGCGAGCTCAATGCGGTTCGCGCCTTCGAGGAAGGCTTGCGCGCCGCGCACGACCTCGCTGCGCAATGTACTTCACGGTCCGAAGTGCGACCGAAAGCCCAGTGAGGGAAACGTCAAAGCCGGCAGAGCGGCGTCGGGTCCGTTCGATCGTACCTTGTCCTTGAGCGGGGACGCGATCAGAGCTTCGCTGCCGGCCTGCACGGAGCTGTCTTTCCCCCAATCGCCGGCGCTCATCACCCAGCCGTTGGCGAAGGTATCGTTTTCGTACGTCTCGAGGATGCACGCAAACCAGAATTGCCCCGACGCAAGCTGCGTGAGGTAATACGTGGCTACGTACGTGTCGTAGAAGCCTTGAACCGGATCGAGGTTCGCGAAGCGCTCGATCACCTCCGACGCGGATTTGCCTTTCCAGGAACGGCAGTTCGACGGGATCGTGGCGCTGCCGGTGACCGAGAAGTTGTCGGAATAAAGAACCTTGGGCAACGCTCCGTGGCCCGGATACCAGTCGGGAACTTTCGCCGTTCCGGGCTCGACCGGGAGCGGCTTGCGGCCCTCCGAGCGCACGTCGATGTATCCATCGCTGGGCAACTCGAATACTTGCGTCAGCTTATTGTAACCGGCAGCTCGCTCCGACAGCGTGTAGACCGAAGGCTTGTGATTCGAGACATCCGTCGTCGAAGCGTAGTTATCTTGGATCTTGTTGTGACCGAGGCTCGAAAACGACGTTTGGCCCGAGTACGTGCCCACCGCAGCTTCAGTGTAGGCAACGTTTTCGGCGAACGATCCTTTACCCGATTGATGCTCGTTGTAGTATGACACGTGGGTCGCGGCCGCGCTCCACGTATTGCCCTTCGTCAATGGAAAGTCGAACGAGTTTTGTTCTTCCGGATACGTGTCCATGCCGATTTGGACGAACGGGCCGTCAACGTACGAATAGTCGTCGGAAAGAATGATCTGGGCGATGCCCTGGCCATAAGGCAGGAAGCCGATGGCCGAATCGAGCTCCTCGACGTAGCCGAGCTTCGATTTGATCGTCTCCAGCACGTCGTAGATGCCGGTCTTTCGGTTGAGCGCAAACTTCACCGCGATCACGCCGGTGTCTTTGCCCGGCGCCGAGCTCGGCTTCGCGGTCGGCCCGTTCCACGTCTTGGTTACCCACACGTTCGTATAGGGATAGTCGATGGTAACGGGTGCCGTGATCGGCGGCGTCGGCGTCGCGTTGGGCGCGGTCTCACGCCCAAACGCACCTTGTGCGACGGGTGGAAGCGAGGGGGAGCCGCTCGTGCGACTGGAACAGGCGGCGATCCCGATGAGCAATGCGGCGGCCAATGCAGCGCCGCCGGTTCGAACGTATCGGTGCATGAGAAGCCTCCTTGGGAAACAAGGTGACGTTATACCGGGCCGGCCGAGGCTTCCTACCTGGCGGCCTTTAGGATCGCCTCAAGCTGTAAAACGTGACCGGTAAACGCGTCGCGGCCGCGCTTGGTTAACCGGTAGCGAGTCAAGGGACGGCGATTCACAAAACTCTTCTCCTCGTCGACATAACCGGCTTCGACGAGCTTACCGATATGAGCGCCGAGATTGCCGTTACTTACGTCCAGCGCACGCGCCAACTCGGTGAAGGCGACCCACTCGTAGTTCAACAGCTCGGCGACGACGCCGAGACGCACTTTCGAGAGCAGCAGTTCATCCACGTAATGAACTTTTAGTCGCGTGCAAGCAGTTCGCTGACGCCAAAGCCGGCATAGCCGGCGAGCATGCCTGCCGCCAGCACGTAACCGGTAACGTTAGGCGGACTGAAGTTGGCGGCGATCAGCGACACAACGACCAAGACGCCGGCGATTTGAGCGCGGCGGTTGCCATGCATGCCGATGTACAGCAGCACGATCGCTTCGGCGACACTCCAAATTGCCGCCGAGGCCGTGCCTGTGAAGATCCTGAAAACGGCGAGATTGACAATCAACGCTAAACCGAGCGTCAGCCAGAGCACGTTGAAGAATTCGCGTTGAACCAGGGAACTGCGCCGCAGCACGCGCTGATTCACCCCGCCGCGAATCAGCGAAAAGATCGCACAAGCCGCCAACACGGCGGGCACTAGCCAAAGCGCGGGCAGCGGGACCGTTCCGCCGTTGACGAGTTGAAAGAGCACCGTAACCAGCGCCGATCCGATTCCCCAAACCACAAAATACTCGCCCCCCGAGCAGAGCCGCTGGTGTGACTCGGCGAGAATGCGGTCCACCATCTCGATGTGGTCGCGGGCTTCGCTAGAATCCATTTGCTCGATCCTCAAAAATCCATCACGCGCGCAAGCAGCGCCAGGCCTGCGACCATTGCGATCGCCCAGACTCCCGCTCGAGCCAAGGAGTCGCCTCCGGCTATACCCCAAAGCACGGCAATGGCGCCGCCGTATAGCGCGGCGAACAGCGCCAAGCGCGCCAGGCACGGCGCCTCAACCGGTTTCGGCGTTCCGCGAGTCGATAGAATAATCTGTTTCATAGACTATTCTGTAATATCATCTCTGGACGGCGCTGTCAAGACCTGGTATCGTACCGTGGTTATGTACGCGATCATCGAAGCGGGCGGAAAACAGTATCGAGTCGCCGAGGGCGACGTGATCCGCTGCGACCTGATCGACAGCGAGGCCGGCTCTGAGGTCACCTTCGACCGCGTCGTCCTGGCCGGCAACGCGGATACCGTAAACGTGGGCACACCGACACTCGCCGGCGCCAGCGTTTCGGGAACGGTGCTTCGGCAGGCCAAGGACAAGAAGATCTTAGTCTTCCGCTACAAACCCAAGAAGCGCGTGCGCAAGATGACCGGGCACCGCCAGCCGTACGCCGAAGTCAAGATCACCAAAATTACGCTTCCATAGCAAAAACCATCCGATGCTCGAGGTGACGTTCTACCGGGACGATGCGGATCGTCCAGCCGGAATCGTCGCTCATGGGCACGCCGACTTTGACGCGCGCGGTCGCGACGTCGTCTGCGCGGCCGTCTCGGCGATCCTTCAGGCCGTTCGGCTGGGCTTGAGCGAATGCGCGCACGTAGAACTCGAAGCGTCGCAGCGGCCGGGTGAATTGAAGCTCGGTTGGCAGGAAAACGAGCGTAACCGTGAGAGCGTGCGAGCTATTGTCGGAACGGCCGAACTCGCGATCGAGCACATCGCCGGCCGCTTTCCGAAACACGTGCGGATAAAGCGGGTAACACCTCCATCCAGCCGAAAGAGAGGGCACGATGTCTGAGAGTTTTCGCACGACGCCACCGGATCAGCCCTGGAGCCCAACGCACGCCGGCAACGGATATCAGAGCTTCGGGGAACCTTCCGACCGCGACGAGAGCGATGCCGGTGATGCGGGCAAAGCCGTGTTGGTCGGAATACTTGGCGGACTGCTTTCGGCCGCCGGCTACATGATCTACCGGCGTCTTCCCGAGGAGCACAAAGCGCGCATCAACTCACAAGTTCGCTCGATCGTGCAGCAACGCATAACCGAACTGCGCCAAAACTTCAACATCTAAGGGCTCGTAGTTGGCCCATGGCTTTGTCGGCTAGTCCGTCCTTCGACTACGGCGCTGCGCGCCTCCGCTCAGGATGACACAGAGGCAGCAAACTTCGGCCCGCGCCTTCTCCCACTGGGCTAAATCAGAGCCTTAGAGCTTGCCGGAGTCGCTTTCTTCCGAGGGAAGCGGCGCAGGAACCTCGTGTTCGTCGGCGGCGCGCTCCATTTCGGCCACGAATGACTGCGACGTGTTTTGGACTTCCCGCATAAATCGGCCGGCTTGGCGCATGACCTTGGGCAGGCGGTCCGGCCCAAAGAGCAGCAGCGCCAGGATTGAGACGACCAGGACGTCGGGGATCGAAAGCACGTCTTAGAGGGCTTATACCGGCAGCCGTGCAAGCATCACGGCCCGCCCGTGAAGATAATCTACACACGCGGCAATCGCACGGAAACGCTGGCCTCGCTGGCGACGTTGCGAAAGATCCTCAACCGATTCGTTGCGCATCGCGTCTTCTACGAGGTCTCGAGCCGCAGCAAACGCGGCCATGAGTTCTTTTCGACCAAGAACGTTTTTGTCGTCGGCCTGATCGAGGTGACGAACTTCGAACATCTCAAGATCCTCTTCTTCGACGCAAACAGCACGGCGCATTCGATCGAGATTCTGAACCCCCAAACGATGCGGATCTACGACGAAATTCCGGGGCGAGGGTTCGCCGTTTCCTTTATCAGCGGCGAGCCGGAGGGCGTCGAAACTCGTTGTTACATCCGCGATGAAGGCGAGGACGGAAGCGTCATTCACGAGCGCACGGCTCTCGAGAAGATAACGCTGCCGCAGCTCTTCGAATACCTCGAAGAGATCACCGCCGCCGAGCCCGCCAAAAGCTCGCAGCGTTAGCGCGCCGTTCCAGACGCTCCGCCTGGCGCAGCGCTCGAACCGATTCCGCCAAACGCCCGGCTTGCTTCTCGGCCACGCCTAAATTGAGGTATGCAAGTGCATAATCGCGGTCGGCGGTGATGGCCTGGCGGTACCGCGCCAGCGCGCCGTCAAGATCGCCCTCTTCCAACAGCAGGTTGCCGAGATTGGTGAGCGCCGGAGCGTACCCGGCCACCGCGCCGAGTGCGGCTAAGAAATCGGCTCGCGCAAGCGCCCGAAGATCGAGCCCGATCCGCGCCACACCGCGCTTGTTCAACAGGAACGCCCGATCGTCGGGCGACAAGCGCGCTCGCGCCAGCAACTCGCAGAGCGCGGCCTCGGCAGTGCCGAAGTCGCGGCGTTCGAGCGCGCGAAGCGCGCAAGCAAATGGCCTCCTATCCCGAAACACGCTGGCTTCATGTTCACGATCGACCTCGTCACGCTCTTCCCTGAAGTTTTTGCGCCCTTCGTCGGTCTTTCGATCGTCGGCCGCGCGGTCGAGCGCGGACTGGTCTCAGTCCGCTATCATAACCTGCTGGACGAACTGGCGGACGGCGAGCGGGCCGACGACACGCCCTTCGGCGGCGGTCCCGGGATGGTGCTCAGGCTCGAACCTGTAGCGCGAGTATTGGACCGAATCGCCGGTCACGCTCCGCCGGACGAGCGGCGTGCGATCGTCGTCCCCGCCCCGAGCGGCAAGCCTTTTACCCAAAGTGCCGCGCAGCGATGGGCCGGCCTGGATCGGGTGATTTTCGTCTGCGGCCATTACGAAGGAATCGACGACCGGCTTGCGCAGCTCTATCCGGTCGAGGAATGTTCGCTGGGCGACTTCGTTCTGACCGGCGGCGAGATACCGGCGCTAGCCTTTATGGACGCGACGATTCGCTTGCTTTCGGGGGCGCTGCGGCAGGAATCGCTGGCGAACGAGTCCTTCGCGTCGGGACTGCTCGATTATCCAAGCTTCACCCGGCCGGCTCGCTTTCGCGGCGTGGACGTCCCCGAGGTGCTGCTCTCGGGGGATCACGCGAAGATCGCGCAATGGCGCCGGGATCAATCGCGGGCGCGAACGGCGGCGCGACGTGCGGACCTGTTGGACGACGCCTTGCAGGGCGAACGAGGCCCGTGATAGGATACGTTGGTTCTGCCGGGCTCCCCGCCCGGCTATTCCTTGCGTAGCCATTCCCTGCACCCAGCTCAGGACGGAAGCCATGAACGTTATCGACGTGCTCAACCGCGACCAGCTCAAGGACGGAATCCCTGAATTTCGCGCCGGAGATACGGTCAAGGTATACTCCAAGGTCCTCGAGGGCGGCAAGGAGAGGACGCAGATGTTCGAGGGCGTCGTTACCGTGCGCAAAGGCGGGGGTGCCGGCGAATCGATCACCGTCCGCCGAATCGCCCATGGCGTCGGCGTCGAGAAGACGTTCTTGCTGCACAGCCCGCGCGTCGAGCGCGTTGAGGTCGGCAAGCGCGGCGTCGTTTCTCGCAGCCGCCTTTACTATTTGAGCGAGAAGGTCGGTAAAGCAGCTCGCATCAAGGAAAAGAAAACCAAATAGAGTCCGCCCCTGACACCCCTCCAGCTGATAGGGCTCGTCTGCGCGTTGGGCGTTGCGCGACTCGCGCTGTCGGCCAAAGGATTTCCGCAACGGGCCGGTGCCGTTGCCCGATTCTACCTCGACGGACTGATCGCGGCTGGGCTGGCGGCGCTGCTCCTGACCACGTTCGTCATCGGTACTTTCTACATTCCCTCGGTTTCGATGGTACCGACGCTGCAGGTTCGCGACGTCTTGCTCGTTGACGAAATCGCTTACCATCTGCACTCGCCGCAAGAGGGGAACATTTCCGTCTTCAGGCCGCCCCTCGACCCCGCAGGCAGCGACTTCGTTAAGCGAATAATCGGAGTTCCAGGCGACACCATCGCGATTTCGGATGGAGCCGTGTATCGCAACGGCACGGCGCTTCACGAACCGTACGAGAATCAGGCACCCCGCTACGATTTGGCCATTCGCGAGTACGGGATTTACGTTGACGGCAAGCGACTCGATCCCCGGGCGGCCGAGATTCCGCCGCGCTCGTCTTGGCAGGCGCCAAACCGCATTCCGGGCGACTTTTATTTCGTTCTGGGCGACAATCGCAATTACTCCGAGGACTCGCACGTTTGGGGTTTCGTTCCCGCTCGAAACTTCGTCGGACGCGCGTTCCTGATATTGTGGCCGCGTAACCGGCTAGCGGTCTTGACCAAATGACGCCGACCGAGCTTTTGGCAATCGTCGCGGTGATTTGCGTGGCGCGAGGAGTTCTTTCGCTCCGCCCGGTCGTGGCCGGCTCGGCCGGCCGGAGCACCGCGATCGCCCGCGAGTTCCTCGATCCGTTCATCATCGCCGGGATCGCCGCTTGGATACTCATCACGTTCGTCGCGCGCACCTATTACATCCCATCCGGCTCGATGCTGCCCACGCTGCAACTGCACGACGTCCTACTGGTCGACAAGTTCGAGTACCGCTTTCACGCACCGAACGAAGGCGACATCGTCGTCTTCCCGCCGCCCGTTCCCACACCGGACGATTTCATCAAGCGCGTGATCGGTCGCCCGGGCGATCGGCTGCGCATCGCGGGCGGCACCGTGTACCTCAACGGAAAGGCCTTGGCCGAGCCGTACGTCGCCGAGCGGCCGTCGTACAGCCTCGAAATCCGCAACTACGGCGTGTACGTCAGTTACGGCGCCGGCTGGCAGCGCCTCGATTCGAGCGACGCCAACGTCCCGCCGGCGTCGAAGTGGAGTTCGCCGGATCGCATTCCGGCGCAGTGCTACATCATGCTGGGCGATAACCGCAACGACTCCGAGGACTCGCATATCTGGGGCTTCGCTCAGGACAGCGGACGCTTTGCAAGCGGCGCGCGTATGGGGGCGCAAGCGGGCTTCACCGGGCGGGCCTTTCTCATCTTCTGGCCGCCCTCGCAAGCCAAGATTCTGTAGGGCATCCAGCGAAGTCGAGCCGGCGTGGTCCGCTTGGGGCGATGGCGACCCGTTGCGAATCTAGCCTTGCAGCTCGGCGTGCTCGCACTGTTGATTGCGGCATTCTTCATTCGTTTGCCGCAGGTCTCCGGTTTCTCGATGGAGCCGCACATACGCTCGGGAGAGTACGTCCTGATCGATACTTTCGCGTATCGAATCGGCGCTCCGCGGCACGGCGACATCGTCGCATTCCGTCACGAGGACGACGCGCGGGCGATCTTCATCAAACGGGTGATCGGGCTGCCGGGCGATCGCGTTCGCGTGGACCGCGGACGCGTCTACGTTGATGGAGCCAAGCTCGACGAACCCTACGTGCTGCATGGCGACGAGCGCAGCGTTGCGCAGATCGTGGTACCTGCCTCCTCCGTCTACGTTCTGGGCGACAACCGCGTCGAGAGCGAAGATTCGCGTTCCTTCGGACCGGTCAGCGACGCGATGTTGGTCGGCCGGGCCGTGGCCGGCATCTGGCCGCCGCGCATGCTCGGCGGATTATGACCGTTTCGTAGGCTGCCGGGGAAGTAAGAGGCGTGGGGATTGCATGGTACCCGGGACACATGGCCAAGGCCGCTCGTCGGATCCGCGAATATCTACGCTCGATCGACATCGTGATCGAGGTGATTGACGCGCGCATCGCCCGCAGCGGGCGCAATCCGCTCCTCGAGGAAATGGCCGCGAAGCGGGTACGCGTCGTCGCGTTAAGCCGTCAGGACCTGGCCGACCCGGCGACGACCAAAGATTGGCTGGCGACGCTGGCGCTGCGCGGCTGCAACGCCGTTGCGGTCGATGCCCGCGCGCCGCGGAGTGCCGGCCGCGTCACCGCGGCCATCGGCCACTCGCCCAAAGCGCGCGGGATCGCGCGCGCGATGATTGTCGGCGTCCCGAATTCGGGCAAATCGTCGCTGGTCAACGGCTTGCTGCGTCGCGCCGCCGCAAAAACCGAAGAGCGGGCCGGAGTGACGCGGCACCTTCAATGGTTTCGTCTAACGCGCGACATCGAACTGATGGACACGCCCGGCGTCCTACCGCCGAAGATCGGCAATGCCACCGCTGCTTGGAAGCTGGCAATCTGCGGCGCGATTCCACGCGAGCGGTACGAGCCCCAAGAGGTCGCCGAAGCCTTTCACGCCTGGCTGACGGCTCGCAGCCCTCATACGCGCGTGCCCGATCTGGCATCGTTTGCGGCTCGGCGCGGCTTCATCCGATCGGGCGGAGAGACCGACTACCACAACGCCGCCCACTCGTACATCCGCGCGTTCAACGACGGCACCTTCGGACGCATCTCACTTGAGAATCCCGATGACCCCGAAGCAGCGTAAAGCAAAATCCGCCTACGAACGCGAGCGTCGCCGCTTGCATCGTTTGCATCGCTTCGAAAATGCGGCGCGGGCGCGGGGCTTTACGCTGGTCGGCGGCATCGACGAAGTTGGGCGCGGTCCGCTGGCTGGGCCGGTCGTCGCGGCCTGCGTCGTCGCCGAAGAACCGCTCTTTATCAAGGGCTTGAACGATTCCAAACAAGTACGCCCCGAGCTGCGCGTCACTTTGGCCGAGACGATCAAGCTGCGCGTGACCGCTTGGGCCGTCGGCAGCGCCTGCGTCGCCGAGATCGACCGCCTCAACATCTATTGGGCGAGTATTCTCGCGATGGAGCGCGCGATCGAGACGCTGACTGCCGCCCCGCAGTATCTGATCACCGATGCGGTCCGTATTGCTTCGTTCGGCGGACCACAGGAGCCGTTAATTAAAGGCGACGCGCGCTGCGCGCTGGTTGCGGCGGCGTCGATCCTGGCCAAAGTATACCGAGACGCGCTGATGGTCGAACTCGACGGAGCAGACGGGCGCTATGGCTTCGCTCAGCATAAGGGATATTCGACGCCGTTGCATCTCGAGGCGTTACGGATGCACGGCCCCAGCGTCCATCATCGCGCAAACTGGGCCCGGGTCCGCGATGCTACGTTGGCGCTCGGCCTAGAAACCGTCGAAGCTTTCGAGAGCCTTGTCGAATAACAGCGCCAAAGGGCGTCTGGGCGAGGATCGGGCGAGCCGTTTTCTAAGCGCGCAAGGCTATCGCGTGCTCGCTCGCAACGTGCGCGTTCCGGGAGGCGAAATGGACGCGGTTTGCATGGACGGGCCGACTCTGGTCATCGTCGAAGTGAAACGGCGTGATTCTCGCAGTTTCGGAACCGCTCTACGAGCCGTCGACGCGCGCAAGCGCGCGACGCTTCGGCGAATCGCCGCGGATTACGCGCAGATCGTCGCACCGTCTGCCAAAATCCGTTTCGACGTCGTCACTCTCGACGGGCAACGCTTGAGCCTGCATAGAAACGCGTTCTAGTTCAGGCGTAGTGAGCTCGAAAGCAAAGAGTCGCGGCCCGGACCTCCGACGCAGCGTAACGCCGTGGGGCTCGTTTTCGTGGGGCTATTCCGACGTCGGCGCCGACATCTTCGTCGGGCTCGGGCTCGTCCTGGCGTGGGCGGCCGGCGCATCGAACGTCGCGTTCCTCTTCGCCGGCGTCGTCTACGTCTGCATCGGTCTTGCCTACACGGAACTCGCCTCTACCTATCCGGTCGCCGGCGGCGGACAGTACTTCGTGATGCGCGGGCTGGGCGACATCTTTGGATTCATCGCCGGATGGGCCGTGCTTCTCGACTTTACGATCGACGTAACGCTGTTTGCGTGGAGCTCGGTCGATTACACCAGCCAGCTGATGCCGGCGCTGGTCAACTCGATCCACCCGTGGTTGCACTTTATCGTCGTGCTCGGCCTGGTGCTCGCCCTGTGCCTACTCAATGTAATCGGAGTGCGTGAAAGCACGGCGTTCAACGGATTCGTCTCCGCACTCGACGTGCTCAGCGAAACGCTCATTCTGTGCCTCGGCTTCCTTTTCGCCTTTCGTCCGGCTCTTCTCGTTCACGCCATGCAGTTCAACTGGCCGTCGCCGTATCAGCTGATGCTCGGCACTTCGCTGGCAATCGTGTCGTTCGTCGGGCTCGAATCGATTTCGCAAGCAGCCCAGGAGACCCAGCGACCCGCTTCGGTGATCCCGCGCACGTCGGTTTCGTTGATTTTGACGATTTTGATCTTCGCGCTGGCCTACTCGAATCTGGCTCTCGGGCTTCACCCCTGGCACCCAATCGCCGATGCCGCGGGTCATCCGATGCAGTTTTGGCAAATCTTTCCGCACGACTCCGACAATCAAGGCAAGGCGGTAGCGCTGCTCGCCGCACAGGTTCCGTACTACGGCGCGCTGGCCGCTCTCTACGTGCCCGTGCTCGGCGCGGTGCTGCTGCTGATATCGTCGAACTCCGGCGTCTTCGGAAGCTCGCGAATTGCCTATGCGATGAGCAATAGCAACTTGCTGCCCTCGATTTTCCAGCGAGTCAACCGCAAGTTCCGCACGCCGGCGATCTCAATCGTCTTTTTCTCAACGATTGCGGTCGTCGAGCTGGTTTTTGCCGCCGCTCCCGCCCTTTATCCGTCGGTGGCGTCGCTCTACGCGCGCTTCTTTCACGGGGAGAACGGCCTGGGATTCCTGGCCGATCTGTACGCCTTCGGCGCCGCAACCAGCTACTCGTTCGTTTTTCTCGGCCTAATCGCGTTGCGTCTGCGGGACCCGTTGTCGCCGCGCAAATTTAAGATCCCGCTCAACGTCCCGATGCGCTGGAGAGGCGAGCGGGTCGAGTTTCCCGTGATCGCCGTCATCGGCTTCATCGGCATCTTCTCGATCCTGATCTTCACGCTGCGCACTCATCCGCTCGGGCGAATCTTCGGCCCCAGTTGGCTGCTTCTCGGTATCGCCTTGTATTTCGTATACCGGCGGCACCGGCGTCTGCCGCTGTTCGGCTCGCAGCAGCGCGATTGGCGCGCGGCGCAGGTCGAAATTCTGCGCAGTTCGGGCGAACTCGAGCTCATGGACGAATACGTCGCCAACGTCAAGGCCAGCGACGCGCGCCGCGCGACTAGGCCGGTCTAGCCAGTGCTGATCGTTCGCGGCGTGCTGGCCCTGGCGATGGTGCTTTGCGGAATGGTGGTGATGGCGCGAATGCTGGCGATGCTGCCTGCGGGGCTTGCCGTTCTTCCCGGCGTTGTGCTGGCCGCCGCAATGATTGCGCTGGGCGCCCATCGGCTCTTTCTCATCGCGCGCGCCTGGAGAAGCACGTGATATTACCCACGAGTGCAGTGCAGATCACGCTGACCGGGGCGCTGGTCGCGGTCTTCATCGCGGTGACGATCGGGGCGACGCTATGGTGGATGCTACATCCGCCCGAGTCGTACGTGCAGCGCATCGCAGCGCGTGCCGAGAGCGAGCTCCAGCAGATGGTCGGCAGCCTCATCGTCGCATTCTCACCGGACATCGATTCGGCGCATATGATGGCCTTGGCCGCAAAGCTCGCGCGAGGCGAACGTTCCGAGCTGCTGGCGCTCTACGTCATTGAGGTTCCGTACACGCTGCCGCCCGACGCCGTTATGGAACTCGAGGAGCGCGCCGCGCTCGATGCGCTCGGTGCAGCCGAAACGATCGCCAACAAAAGCAACGTCACGATCCGCACCGAGACCGTCAAGGCTCGCTCCACCAAACAGGCGGTGCTCGACGTCGCCAAGCGCGAGAAAGCGAATCTCATCATTTTAGGGTCGTTTCGCGAGGGCAAATACAGCGGCGCGCCGCTCGGCCGGATCATCGAGGAGATCGCCGCCGATGCAAAATGCGATGTGCTGATCGGCGTCGAAGGGAAGCACGGTACGCTCCTGATCGACGAGAGCGCCCAATCCAGCACGCCGCCGGCCTGATCTCAAGGAGATTTTTGTGAACTTTAGTCGTTTGTTTCTGCCCTGCATCGGGATCGCCGCCGGATTAGCGGCGACGCTCATGCCCCACGATGTGCTTCGCGCGCAGAACACGGCGCCGGCAATCACTGCCTTCGACGAGGCCTTTGCCGCGACTAACGACTACACGGCGATACTCAAGGTGCACGAAGCCCTGGGCAGCGCGACGCAAGATCGCGTCTACCAATACGAGTTCATGAAGCCGCACTATGCCAAGACGCTGATTTTGGACGGCGACGGGAAAGGCTCGGGCGGCGTCTGGATCGGCACCGATCAGATTAGCGGCCATCAAGGCGGCTTTTTATCGGGCATCCATCTGAAAGTCAGCATCACCGACCATCGAGCCGTATCGCTGCGCGGCGTAACGATTCCGCAGGGTCTTCTGCAGAATATCGTGGACAAATAC
>Ga0187783_10002079_pt1 | contig 14898 bp, 13 predicted proteins | sample 1015_SJ02_MP02_2_FD_132471 | JGI IMG/M metagenome (GOLD analysis project Ga0187783, IMG submission 132471) | Tropical peat soil microbial communities from peatlands in Department of Meta, Colombia - 1015_SJ02_MP02_20_MG | ecosystem: Environmental > Terrestrial > Soil > Wetlands > Peat | place... | reverse complement strand
GAGGGTTGGGCCCCGCGCGCCGGACTCCGCCGTGTGGTTGTAGACCACGTCGAGGATGACTTCGATGCCCGCGCCGTGCAGCGTCTTGACCATGGACTTGAACTCGGCCACCTGGCCGTGCGGCTCGGTGGCACCGGAGTAGCCGTTATGCGGGGCGAAGAACCCGATGGTGTTGTAGCCCCAGTAGTTGGTCAGGCCGCGCGCGGCGAGCTCGCGCTCTGGCACGGACTGGTGCACAGGCATGAGCTCGATCGCGGTGATGCCGAGCCTGGTCAGGTGCTCGATCACCGGCGGCGAGGCAAGGCCCGCGTAGGTCCCGCGCAGCTCGGCCGGTACCTGCGGGTGGCGGATCGTCAGGCCGCGGACATGCGCCTCGTAGATCACCGTCTGGTGATAAGGGGTGCGCAGCTGCCGGTCGCCGGTCCAGTCGAAGTAGGGGTTGACCACCACGTTCCGCGGCATAAACGGCGCGCTGTCGGTACTGCTGGGCTGATCGGGTGCGTCCGTCCGGTAGCCGAGCAGCGCGTCGTCCCAGCGCACCAGGCCGTCGATGGCCTTGCCGTACGGGTCGAGCAGCAGCTTGGCCGGGTTGCAGCGGTGGCCGCGGCGGGGGTCGTACGGTCCAGTGACTCGATAGCCGTAGCGCTGGCCTGGCCCGACTCCCGGCAGATAGCAGTGCCAGACGAACCCGTCGACCTCGGTGAGCTCCAGCCGGGTCTCGGCGTCGCCGTCGTCGAACAGGCAGAGTTCGACGCGCTCGGCGACCTCAGAGAACAGGGCGAAGTTGGTTCCCGACCCATCCCAGGTAGCGCCGAGCGGATAGGCCGCTCCCGGCCAGACGTGCATCCGTTGACCTTACCTGCCAGTAGTGGCGGATTTCGCCTCCGGCACGGCTCTGTCGAGGATCGCGGGCAGGTCCAGGTCGCGGGGCACACTGCCGAACGGCGTCGCTGGCCCGGCTGCGCCAGCCGACGGCGCGAGCCTGGTGCTGAGGAATGCGTCGGCGATCGGGGCGGGCGCGTGCCTGGCCAGCAGCGCAGCCTGGAGCGTGACCGTGATCCGGCCGGCGAGCCTGCGCGCGTCGCGCTGGGCGTCCGGCGCGGCCGCTGCCTTGAGTTCTGCGCGCAGGTCGTCGGCGGCCACTCTGAGCCTGGCATCGCCGCCCGCTAGGTCGACCTCAGCCAGCAGCGCATCGGCGCAGCCCGGCTCCCTGCTCAGCGCGCGCAGCACATCCAGGGCGGTGACGTTGCCCGAGCCCTCCCAGATGGAGTTGAGCGGCGCGTCGCGGAGCAGCCGGGGCAGGGCCGAGTAGTCCTCCACGTAGCCGTTCCCGCCCAGGCACTCCAGAGCCTCCGCGGTGATCAACGGGGTGCGCTTGCACACCCAGAACTTCGCGGCCGGCAGGGCGACCCGCAGCAGGGCGGCCTCGGCAGCCGAGCCGCGGACGGCGCGGTCGGCCGCGCCCGCCAGCCGGAGGGCTAGCGTGGTTGACGCCTCAGACTCCAGGACGAGGTCAGCGACTACGCTGGTCATCGCCGGGTGGTCGATGAGGCTGGCACCGAAGGACCGACGCTGGCGCGCGTAGTCGGCCGCGATCACGATTGCCTGGCGGATCGCCGCGGCGCTGCCGAGCACGCAGTCGAGCCGGGTTGCGCTGACCATGTTGATGATCGTGGCCACCCCGCGGCCGGGCTCGCCGACCCGCCAGGCGGTCGCGTGGTCGTACTCGACCTCGGCGGAGGCGTTGGAGGTATTGCCCAGCTTGTCTTTGAGCCGCTGCAGGTAGATGGCGTTTCGGCTGCCGTCGGGCAGCACCCGCGGCAGCAGGAAGCACGTCAGGCCCTCGGGTGCCTGGGCCAGCACCAGGAACAGGTCGCACATCGGGGCCGAGCAGAACCACTTGTGGCCGGTCAGCAGGTAGCTGCCGTCGCCGGTCGGCGTCGCCGTTGTGGTGTTGGCGCGTACGTCGGAGCCGCCCTGCTTCTCTGTCATGGCCATGCCCGCGAGCAGCCCGGCCTTCGCCAGCGGGGTTCTCAAGCCGGGATCGTAGACCGGCGCCGCCAGCAGCGGCGCGTAGCTCGCGGCGAGGTCCGGTGCGTGCCGGAGAGCTGGCGCGCTCGCATAGGTCATGGAGATCGGGCAGCCGTGACCTGCCTCAGCCTGCGTCCACACCAGGAACTTGGCCGCCCTCGCCACGTGCGCTCCCGGCCGGTCGTCCGCCCACGGCGCGGCGTGCAGACCATGGCCGACCGCGGTGTTCATCAGGTAGTGCCAGGACGGGTGAAACTCGACCTCGTCGACGCGGTAGCCGCGGGAATCATGGGTCCGAAGCACCGGCCTGTGCACGTTTGCGAGGCGGGCGTGCTCCTGGGTGCTGGCGGCCCCGGCGAGGTTGCCAAGCTCGTGCAGCTCGGCCTCCGCCCAGCCGCCCCCCTCCCGGTGCACCGCCGCGATCAGGGCGGGATCGTCGGCGACGTCATAGTCCACCAGGGGTGGCACCTGGTTCTGCACCTCGTGGGTGGCACGTCGTCCGGGGGTTGTCATAATCCGACCTTAATCGGACGTCGATGGAACCAGAAGGCACCCCGGCGGCGGCCCGTCCCGGGCAGGACTCAGGTGTGGATGCCGCACTCGCTCTTGGCGGTGCCGGCCCACCGCCCGCTGCGCGGGTCAGCGCCGTCGACTACTCGCGACGTGCAGGTCCGGCAGCCGATGGACGGGTACCCGTCGAAGACCAGCGGGTTGATCAGGATGTTGTTCGCGGCGATGTAGTCGTCGACCTGCTGCTGCGTCCACTCAACGATGGGATTGACCTTGACCATCTCGCGCCTGGCGTCCCACTCGACGACCCTGGTGTCGCTCCGGGCCTCGGTTTCCTCCCGGCGAACGCCCGTGAACCACGCGTCGTACGGGCCGAGAGCCGCCTCGAGCGGCACCACCTTGCGCAGGTAGCAGCACAGATCCGGGTTCCGGCTGTACAGCCGCGGGCCAAGCTCGGCGTCCTGCTGGGCTACGGTCGTCGGCGGCGTGACGTTGACGAGATTGACCGGGTACACCGCAGAGACGGCGTCTCGGGTTCCGATCGTCTCCGGGAAGTGATAGCCAGTATCCAGGAAGAGCACGTCCACGCCGGGCAGGTGCCTCGAGACCAGATTGACGAGAACGGCGTCGGTCATGGATGAGGTGATACAGATCCGGCGGCCGAAGGTGCGCACGGCCCACGCGATGACCTCGTCAGCGGGCGCACCGGCCAGCGCATCAGCGGCCTGCGCGGCAAGCCTCTCCATCTGGCTGAGGTCCTCCTCCCGATGGTCGACTCCGCTGGCAGCCTATCGGGTTCGTGTGCCGTCGGCCGAGAACGGACGGGCACCTTGTGATGTACATCACAAGGTGCCCGTCCGTTCTCGGTGTGCCGGTATCTGCCATTGCGCTAGCCCTGGCGGATCCAGCCGAGTCGCTCTTCGGTTGCCCGGACCGGTGGTTGATGCTGGCAATCGCACCAGGTGCCGCCGCGACACTCCTCGTGTCGCTGAGCCCGGCAGCTGCGGCACACCATGCAAGAATCCGGCGATCAGGCGGCGTTGGCACGGCGCATCCGGCGCCGCCGCTCGGAGGAGCGCTCGTCCTCGTTGAGCCCGCCCCAGGTGCCGTACTTCTCTGGCCGGCTGATCGCATAGGTAAGGCACTCGGCCCTGACCGGGCAAGACGCGCACAGCGCCTTTGCCTTGCGCTCGCGGATCTCCCGCTCTGGCTGACGCTCTCCGTCTGGCCCGAAGAAAAGCACGACGTCCCGCCCTCGGCACAGAGCCTCGTCTTGCCAGCCCCAGTTCGGCCGTTGCAGCAGGGCGGCTTGGCGGCGTACCTCAGACATGAATAGCTCTCCTCAGCCAGCTGGCCATGGTCATCGGCGACCACAGCGCGTAAGTCCCACGTAGTCGGTGAAACATGCAACTTCTCAAGTGATCACTTCAGTAGTGCGGTCATCCCGCGCCCTGCTAGCGCCCATGGCTCGCCGTTGTTCAGCGCACCCGCCGGACGCGGTAGGGTCTAGCTAGGCGAAGATTTCTCGCGCGCTACGACAATTGCCCCGTCGCATCGTGCAACGCGTCGCGCGAGCCTGATGTTCCCAACGGGTGGTTTGCGTACCGGACTCGTCGGCCGGGAGCCGCCGAGCGCGCGCCGACAATCATGTCACTTGTGGCTGTCACCGCGCAGCCAGGATCACTAATCTGCCCGGCAGCGTGGCTGTTGTGCGCCTGTCGGCGGGCCGGTGACCTGGCAGTTCCGCGTCGCGACCTCGCATGTCAGGTCACACTAAGTGATCAAATTGGACAGATTGCATGCCTCAGGCCACGATAAGATACGTGTCCGTGTCCGAACCCGCGCCGCTGCCCCGCCTCGGCGAGGTCTTCTTCGACGTCCGCGGCAACTCCCGGAGCATGCGGCTCAGCTGGTACGCCGACACCGGAGTGGCTGTCTTCAGCATCTGGCAAGCCGGGATGTGCACGGGCACCTTCCGGCTTCCGATGGCGGATCTCAGCCGGATGATAGCGATCCTCGAGCGCGGTCCCGCACCAGCCGGACGCGGGCGCCCGCCGGTGAGTGCCCCCCGGCAGGACGAGGATCGCAGCCCGGACCGCGGCGACTCCGACTGGTATTACGGGCCGGCCGGCGACGAACCGGCGCCCCGCCCGGCCGCGGGTAACCCTGGCGGCTATGGCCCGGAGCGCACTGCTGACTACGGTCGGCCGGGCCACTCGGCAGACTACGGTCGCGGCGAGCGCGGACCGGCGAATTACGGCGTCGGCGGTTACGTTGACAATGGCCAGGGTGGCGGGGCAGATCGCCACTACACCGACTTCAACGCCGACTACGAGCCCGAGGCCGGGTATGCCCCGGCGGGATACGGCGGCGCGGACCGCGTAGACGATCCTCGGTACTACGGGGGCGGCTACGGCCCGGCAGGCCAGCCGGGCGACGACTACCCGGCCCAGGACTACCCGGCGGACTACGGGCGGGACGAGTTCGCCGAGGACGGCGGGTACCGGCGCGACTACGAGCAGCCAGGCTACGGGCAGGGCGGCTACGGAGGCACCGACGCCGGCTACGGGACAGGTGACTACTCCGGCTATCCGGACGAGCGCCGGGGGCGCCCGGATCGCGGTTATGCCGAGACCGATGAATCCGGCTACCACGACGAGCGCTTTATGGCGCCCTATGTCCCGAACGGTGGCCAGACTTACCCGAATGACAATCCGAACCCCCGCGGCGGCTATCCCGGCGAGATGGGCGATGCTCCCTATCCCGCCGATCGACGGCGAGATTCACGGTCGGAGCGCTATCCCGAGCCGCCGCCGGCTGAGGAGGCCTATTCCCACGGCGCCGACTATCGGTACCGTTAGCCGACGCGGCGGACGCTGACGGCGGCCTTGCGAATTCTGGCGTGCCGCACTGGCGCGGCGAGTCTGGCTCGGCCTCGGGCGGCTCGGTAAAAGTGGCTTAGCGGCGCAGTTTGGCGTCCGGAACCCCGTCCTTCCGGCCTCCGATCGCCGTGGCCAATCCGCTGTTCACGGGGCATTATGCTGGCGCGAGGGGCAGTTTTGCGACGGTGCCCGGCCCGCTCGGATTTGCGCGCAGCCTGGCGGCGCGGCCGTTACAGGCCCGTTGGGCTGGGCATAGATTCGCGGGGGGAGGGGGATCCTCAAGTGGCTCAGAAGATCTCAGTCATGTTCGCATGCGATTACGACTCGAAAGAGATTCCCGAGGGCGAGCACCTTGCTCGCGCGTTCAGCCTGGACGGCCGGGATTATGAGATCGACCTGTGCGAGCGGCACAGTCAGAAGTTCGACGAGGTCATCGGGCGGTACGCCGAGCGGGCACGCAAGGTAAGCAGCCGTATCAGCAGGCCGAAGCGGCGGACGGCGGCTCATCGGCAGCGCAGCGCCGATATCCGTGCCTGGGCGAAACACAGCGGAATGGAAGTCAGCGACCGCGGCCGCATTCCAGCAGACGTTATCGCCAAATACGAAGCCAACCACTAGGGCGGCTGGCCAGGCTGCGTTTGCTGGCGAGCAAGATCGGGGCGGGGGCGCCGTCGTCCAAGGGGCGTTATCACGCCGCCGGCTCGCTGGCACCCCCATCGTTGGTGCTTGAGTCAACCTGGCTGGCGCCGCCGATGCCCGGTGCGGGCACGGGCTGAGCCGGGCTGACTTGCTGCTGATCCGGGACGAGCAGCACGGCCGCTGCGAGTGCCTGGGAGTTTGGCAGCAGCATTTGGCCTTGCGCGGTCTCCAGGCGTACGTAAGCGAGGCTCAGGTCGGTCACGGTGCCCTCGATCTCGCCCGACAGCGCGCCAGCCCGGAACCGCACGTGATCACCCACTCGGAACGGGCTGGCGAAGAGCAGCACCAGCCCGGCGAATAGATTCGCGAGCGACTGCTGCGCAGCTATGCCTAGCAGCACGCCGGCGACGGCGCCGCCGAGGAGGATTTTGTCCGGTTTCACGCCGAAGAGGTAGATCGAAATTATGGCAACCGTCAAGACGCCGGCCAGCAGCAGCACGTACCGGACAACGCCCGCGTGCGCCTGGCCGACCAGGGGCCGCAGGCCCGATCGCGCTCGGGCGGACAGCCCGACGGCGGCAGTCATGCCGAAGACAATGAACGCGATCAGGCCGCAGAGCCAGACAATCTTCTGGGTGTGGTGGCCAGTCGCGCTGAAGACTCGGTAGCCGTTGTAACCCGCGCTAGCGAACTCGGCTGCGACTGCTCCGGTGATCGCGAGGATCAAGGCGACGATGGACCGCCACGGCCTCGCCCTGGACCGGACCTTGGTCATCGCGCTGGCCATGTCCAGCTGACGGCGCTCCTGGAGATCCATTCCTCCACGCTATCGGCCCTCGCGGGGTCCAGGTGTCGCAGCCAATGTGACCCTGTGCACCACGGAGCCCGGGACCGCTGCGGTCCCGGGCTCCGTCAGTGCTCGCTACCTCAGGGCTACAAGTTGAACAGCGGCTTGCCGACTGGCAGCACAGCCCTGCCCTTCATGCCGTTGATGACGCCAGCGGCCGAGGTGTACCAGGCCACGAGCGCGGTGATGATTCCGAGGTACCCGCCGACCTTGCCGATCGTCGAGTTCGCGGCAAAGTTGCCGATGAACAGGAAGATCTCAGTCAGCTCGAGGGTCAGGAACACTCCGAACACGGCCATGTTGAGCTGCGTCGCGAAGATCAGCATGTACGTGTTGAAGATCGCGAACGCCAGCAGAATCCAGCCCAGGTCCTTATCTGTGGTCGATGCGTGGGCCAGCAGCACCCACAGGCCGAGGCCGATCCAGAAGCCACCGTAGGTCGAGAAGGCCGTCGACCCGAAGACGTTCCTGTTCCTGAACTCCCACATGCCGGCCAGCAGCTGGACGAGGCCGCCGTAGGCGAGCGCGTAACCGAGCCAGTCCAGGCCTGACGTGTTGTTCGCCCAGCCCGCATTGACCGCGGACAGCAGGAACGTGGTCAGCGCGAAGGCCGCCAGCCCGAGGGGCGCTGGGTCGGCGATGGTGGTGCTGACGATCGAGACAGACGTCGGGGCGGGAGCATCATCTGTGGTGCTCAAATGTCTCCTCCTGAGGGGTTGCCTGCCCGGCACGAGCACGCTGCTGGGGCAAGGCAGGCGTGGTGGATGGTCGAAGGCCGCGAGCGCCAGCTAGCCGTGGGGTGCGTCCCGCCGTGTACTAGCCCGGCTGGCCACGTCCTGCCGTCGGCAGGCGCCGGTATGAGCATGGCCACTCGCCGACCTTTCTGGGTCTCTTCACATCTGGCTCAGCAGAACCACCTGGAAGATCTGCCCTGAAGCGTAACTCGGTCATCAGTATTTGGGGAGTCCCCTTTCCGTCGCACAGTGAAGTATCTGCCAGATACGCACGAGCTGATGCGGGGCCGATTAAGGCGCAGCGGGATCGGCAGGGCGGAGCCGCACGGGATCTTCGCGGCGGAGCAACCCGGAAAGGCCGGCCCTGGTCGCGATGACAACGATCCGATCTCCGGCACGGATGACGTAGTCGGGTCCGGGCGACCAGTCGACCGTGGCGCTACCCGACCGGCGCAGCGCGATGACGCGGAGTAGGTCCGGTCGGTGCATGGCAGAGATCGGCTCACCGGCAAGCACGGCGTCGTCGTCGGCCGCGAGGTCGGCGAGCAGCAGCACGTGCCTGCCCACGGCGATGGTGCGCAGCACCTGGTGGTCGAGCATGGCAGCGGCGAACTCCGGCGCTGCCAGGTAGGACGTTGATCGCGAGACTGTGTTGTCGCTCACCGCCTGTACCCGCGCGGCCAGGTCGTCGTCGTACAGCCGCACGACGATGCGCGGCTCCGCGGCCAGCGCTCTGGCGTTGAGCGCCGTCTCCAGGTTCGCGATGTCGCTGTTGGTCACCGACACCAGCGACCTGCAGGTGGCGACGCCCGCGGCGCGCAGCGTCTCCTCGCGGTGCGACTCGCCGATGACGATCCGCACGCCCAGCCGTCGTGCCAGCGGCAGACCGGCGGCCTCGGCGCTCTTGTCGACACCGACCACCTCGAGACCGAGGTCATGCAGCTGACCAACGACGCGGGTACCAACGGTACCGAGCCCGGCGACAATCACGTGACCGGACAGCGGCACCTGGTCGCGGTCGGCGTTACCCGGCAGCCGCGACCTGACGAACGCCGCCGTCACCACCGGGACGAAAGCCAGACTGTCGAACGTCAAGAGGATCTGGGCCAGCTTGGCTGCCCACGGAATGCTGATCTGGGGGACCGCGTCGCCGGTTGTGTCCATCAGCGTCAGGTAGATCGCGTTGGCAAAGGACACCTGAGCGGCGATGGCCAGCAGCGCGAAGCCGACAATGAGCACCGCAATCAGGGTCGCGAAGATAAGCCCCAGCTGCGTGCCGAACATCCGGCGCAGCCACCGGAGCGGTGCGCCGAGTCGTCGGCGGCGCTGGCGCGACAGCGGATTGCGCGGCGTGCCGTCCGCCACGGCGAGCACCAGACCTGACGAAGGGTCTTCGGCCGGCGCCAGGCTCGGTGCCTCGGCTTCGCTGCTGGCGGCGAGACCGCAGACGATCTGGCCGGCGCCGACGTTCTCCCGCCGGGTCACGTACATGGTCCGGCCGGCCATCCGCACGTGGCTCGGCGCGGGCTCGCCGAGCGCCGCCGCGACCAGCGACGGCGCCGCCATCTGAGCCTGGGAGAGCACGGCGCAGTTGGTGAAGAAGGTGCGGATCCGCGCGCCCAGCCCGACGTTGAAGATCGCGATGACAAGGCGGATGCCCGGGCTGAGCTCCTGAGCGCGCAGCGCCGCGTGGAAATTGCCGAGATCGTCCTCGTGCAGGATCGCCAGCCCGCGCGCGGCGGGCAGGCCGGCGTCCAGGAAGGCATCGCTGTCCAGCACCGACCGCTCGAGGAGGCGCACTCCCGGCATGGCCCTCATCCGTACCGCCTGCACGTCCGCGGCGGACGGCACGACGACCGTGACCGCTAACCCGTAGCGGGCGGTCAGCTCTTCAGTCATCCGGGTGGTGAGGGCGTTCGCGCCGCAGATGACGACGTGGTCGGTCAGCTCCGGCTGCGGTAGCACAAAAGCGATCTTAATGGCACGGACGCCGCCATTGCCGTTCGCACATTAGGGCCGCCAGTCGCCGATCCGCCGGGCAGCGGACCAGCCCGCCGGGTGTCCATTAGCCAGTTGCGGCCGGGATACCTGCGACAAGCGCGAGCGCCTCGGCGTATACCTCATCCGGGTCCAGCCGGCGCAGCTCCTCGGCCAGCAGTTCGGCGATGTCGCGGCGGTGCAGCGCGACGTGCCGGTCCGGCTGGCCGGGCCTGGACAGCGTCGCCACCCGGCCGTCTGGCCGGCTGATGATGATCCGGCCCGCGTCGGTCTGCAGCGTGACCTCGGTGACACCCGGACCGGCGGAGGAGTCCCGACTGAACGGTGCATCCAGCTTGGCGCGGAGCCAGGCCGTGAGCAGATCCGCCGTCGGGTTGCGGTCCTCGGCGATCACCTGGCCGCCCCTGATGGCGTACGGCTCCTGGTCCACCGTCGCGGCGAGCAGTGTCCGCCACGGCGTCGCGCGAGTCCAGCTGAAGTCGGTATCGTCGGGCTCGTAGCCGGCGCTGAGCGCGGCCAGCGCCGCGACCGGTTCCCGCGCCCTGGCCGCATCGGTGATCCGGCGCTGGGCCAGCATGCCGAGTGGCTGCGCCGAGGGTACCGCCGGGATCGTGCCGTGCCACCAGGTCACCACCGGGGTGTCAGGGACGAGCAGCGGCATGATCACCGAGTCTGCATGCTCGCTCATCGGCCCGTACAGCCGCAGCAGAACCGTCTGGCCGGGGGTGCCCTCGCCGGACCTGATCTCGGCGTCGAGCCTCGACGCGGTCCGCGACTCCCTGGCGATCACGCCGAGCACGCGGCACGGATGCTCCCGGCTGGCCTGGCTGGCAGCCCGGACGGCGTCGTGCTGGCCGGACTCGTCCGTGACGATGATCAGGTTGAGCACCACCCCGGTGGCGGGCCCGCCCAGCTGCCCCTGAGCCCTGGCCAGCGCGGCGCGGATGTCCCCGGTTGTGGTGTCGGTGAGGTCAGTCAGCATCGGTCCATTCCTCCGCTCGGCGGTTGCCGCGCTGTCCGCCAGCACCGGCGCGGCAGTTCGGCGGCCATCCCGGCAGCCCTACAGCCGTCGCCAGCTCCGGCCATCCCTGGCGAGCAGCGCGTCGGCACTCTCCGGCCCGGCCGTGCCCGCCGGATACTGCTCTGGCTTGTCATGGTCGGCCCAGAAGTCCTCGATCGGGTCGAGGATCTTCCACGACAGCTCGACCTCTTCTTGCCGCGGGAACAACGGCGGATCGCCGATGAGGACATCGAGCAGCAGCCGCTCGTAGGCTTCCGGGCTCGACTCGGTGAACGACTCCCCATAGGCGAAGTCCATGTTGACGTCCCGCACCTCCATCGCAGAGCCGGGCACCTTGGAGCCGAACCGCAGGGTGATCCCCTCGTCCGGCTGCACGCGGATGACGAGCGCGTTCTGGCCGAGTTCGCGGGTGTCGGTGGCATCGAACGGCAGGTGCGGCGCGCGCTGGAACATGACCGCTATCTCCGTCATCCTGGTCGGCAGTCGCTTCCCGGTGCGCAGGTAGAACGGCACCCCAGCCCACCGCCTGTTGTCGATGGTCAGCCGCAGCGCCGCGTAGGTCTCGGTGGCCGAGTCCGCTGGGATCCCGTCTTCCTCGAGGAACCCCCGCACCTCGATGCCGCCCTGCCAGCCGGCCGAGTACTGTCCGCGCGCGGTCCCCGCCGCGATGTCGGCCGGAATCTGGACCGCGGCGAGTACCTTCTCCTTCTCGGCGCGCAGCGACTCCGCGGCAAACGACAGCGGCTCCTCCATCGCGGTGAGCGCGAGCAGTTGGAGCAGGTGATTCTGGATCACGTCTCGGGCCGCGCCGATCCCGTCGTAGTAGCCAGCCCGGCCGCCGATGCCGATGTCCTCGGCCATGGTGATCTGCACGTGGTCGACATAGCTGCGGTTCCAGATCGGCTCGAACAGGGTGTTGGAGAAACGCATGGCCAGCAGGTTCTGCACTGTCTCCTTGCCGAGGTAGTGGTCGATCCTGAACACCGCGGACGGCGGGAACACCGCGTCGAGCATCGCGTTCAGCTCCTGCGCGCTGGCCAGGTCATGACCGAACGGCTTCTCGATGACGACCCGTCGCCAGGGCTGGCCGCTGGTCTGCCCGTCAGCGGCCTGAGCTGGCTGCGAGAGGCCAGACCGCTTGAGCTGCCGCACCACGACCGGGAACGCGTTCGGGGGGATCGATAGGTAAAAGGCGTAGTTGCCGCCGGTGCCGCGGTCTGCGTCCAACTCCGCTACCGTCTGCGCGAGGTGGTCGAACGCGTCGTCGTCGTCGAACTCGCCCTGGACGAACCTGATGCCCTCCGCGAGCTGGTTCCACACGTCCTCCCGGAACGGGGTCCGCGCGTGCGCCTTGACCGCATCGTGCGTGACGCGCTCGAAATCAGCGTCGGTCCAGTCCCGCCGCGCGAAGCCGACAAGCGAGAAGCCGGGCGGCAGCAGCCCTCGGTTGGCCAGGTCGTAGATGGCCGGCAGCAGCTTCTTGGTCGCGAGGTCGCCCGTGACGCCGAACAACACGAGCACGCACGGCCCGGCGAGCCGCGGGATTCTCCGGTCCCGCGGATCGCGCAGCGGATTGGGTTTCATGTCGTAGTACCGCCCGCGGCCATCTCCCGGCTGATGGTGTCGAGCAGTTCCTTCCAGGATGCGTCAAACTTCGCTACGCCCTCGTTCTCCAGCACGGTCACGACGTCGTCGTAGTGGACGCCGAGCGCCTCAAGCTGACGGAATACCTCACGCGACTGCTCATAGGTACCGGCGATGGCGTTGCCGTGCAGCTTGGCATGGTCAGCCGTCGCGTGGATCGTCGCCTCGGGCATGGTGTTGACAGTGCCGGGTGCGGCCAGCTCGGTCACGTACAGCGTGTCGGCAAAGGATGGGTCCTTGACGCTGGTCGATGCCCACAGCGGTCGCTGCCGGCGAGCGCCGCGCGCGGCCAGCGCATCCCAGCGCGGCGTCGCGAACCTGTCCTCGTAGAGCTCATAGGCGAGCCGGGCGTTCGCGAGGGCCGCGGTGCCGCGAAGCGCGTGTGCTTCTGGCGTGCCGATCTTGTCCAGCCGGTCGTCCACCTCGGTGTCCACCCGGCTGACGAAGAACGACGCGACCGATCCGAGCTTCGCCACATCGGCGTCGGAAGCGGCCTCCAGGCCGGCCATGAACGCGTCGATGACCTCGCCATACCGTTCCAGCGAGAAGATGAGCGTCACGTTGATACTGATGCCTTCCGACAGGCACTGGGTGATGGCCGGCAGTCCCTCCTTGGTGGCGGGGATCTTGATGAAGAGGTTCGGCCGGTCCACCGTCCACCACAGCGCCCGCGCCTCCGCGATCGTCTTCCGGGTTTCGCGGGCCAGCCGGGGATCGACCTCGATGGACACCCGTCCGTCGACGCCCTCGCTGGCGTCGTAGACCGGCCGCAGCACGTCACAGGCCCACCGGATGTCGTAGGTGGTGATCAGCCGGGAGGCCTCCCCGACGTCGACGCCGCGGACCGCGAGGTCGGCTACCTGCGCTTGATAGGCGTTGCCGCTCGACAGCGCCTTGGCGAAGATGGTCGGGTTCGAGGTGACGCCGCGCACGTGCCTGTCCCGCACCAGTGAGGCCAGGCTGCCGGTGATGAGCCGCTCGCGGCTGATGTCGTCGAGCCATATCGACACGCCCATGTCGGTGAGCTGGGCGAGGGTATCGGTCTGTGTCGTCATGTCAATCGCTCCTGCCCCTCGTGCGCGGTTCTTACCTGCGTCCCCCGGCCGGGGTCACCGTCGCGAGGCTGGCGTGCGCCGCTCGGGCGGCGCGCTCGGCGGTGACGCCGAACTCGGCGTACAACTTTCTGTATTCGGCGGAGGCGCCGACGTGTTCCAGCCCCACGCTCGCCCCGTCGTCCTGCTCGGCAAACCACTCCGCGCAGGGCCGGGACACGACGCTGGCCGCTACGCCGCTGCCACGCGGCAGCTCGCGGGTGCGGTCCACCGCTCGCCGGTCGGTGTCGGACCAGCCCAGATCCGGTCCGTCAGCCCGTGCGCGCATATCGCTATTCACGGTGACTAATGTCCCTCTCGGCCCGTAACGCCGTCATGCATAAACCCTATCGTTGGCGCCGCCGGCCAACTCGGCCAACTCTGCCGGACGCGGGTTAACAGCAGGAGTCCAGCGAGGCATGGCCGGGCTACCGGCAGGCCGGCTAGGGGAGCGAGCGGAGAAACTCCAGCAGGGCGACGTTCACCTGGTCCGGATGGCTGAGATTGGCGGCGTGCGACCCACCGTCGATGAGCACGATGTCGGCCGGCCCGGCAAGGCCCGCGTGCACGACCTCTGCCTTGGCTACCGGGATGGCCGCGTCGGCGGTGCCGTGCACGATCAGCGCCGGGCAGCTGATCTCGCCGAGTCGGCTCGTGACATCGTCGCGGTCCATCAGGCAGCGGAACGCCAGCCTCAGCTCCTCTCGGTCGGCGGCTGCCCACTTGTCGAACCAGGGCGCATAGTCGACCGGACCGCCGGCCGGGCCGAGGATGATCGACGCCACGATGTCCTGGACCGGCGCCGGGCCGTGCTCCCGCCAGGTCTGATCCAGTTGCTCGTAGGCGGGTGCTAGGGCGGGATCTTCCTGACCGGCCTGGCTGTCAATGAGCACGAGGGCGCGCACCCGCTCCGGTGCGAGGAGGGCCGCGCGCAGGCTGACAAACCCGCCCTGCGACATGCCGGCCAGGACCGCGCGGTCGATCCCGAGATGGTCGAGCAGGCCAAGCACATCCCTGGCGGAATCCCAGAAGCTGAACTCGCTGCTGGCGTGGCTGGCACCGAACCCGCGCTGGTCCCAGGTAATCACCCGGTACTCCGGCGCGAGGGCCGCTACCTGCGGATCGAACATCGCCGAGTCCATCAGGTAGCCGTGACTGAAGACCACCGGCTCGCCGCCACCGCCGGTGTCGGAGTAGCTGATGGTGACGCCGTTGATGAGTGCCGTCGACATAGCCGACAAACTATCGCCGGGCCCGCTGGCGGGGAAGATCAACCGGCGGGCTGAAGTCGGAGGCCGCCGCAGCCACCTGACTGGACGGCGACTCGGACCGGTCGCGGAGGGTATACGGCAGGAACAGAGCGACGACCCAGATCGCGAGCGACCCGGCGACGTGCACCCACACCAGCCCGGCGGGCAGGCCGGAGAAGTACTGCGCGTAACCGATCGCGCCCTGCACCGCAAGCAGTCCGGCAAGCAGCCAGCCGAGCCGGGCCGACCGG
>Ga0187783_10002078_pt1 | contig 14899 bp, 15 predicted proteins | sample 1015_SJ02_MP02_2_FD_132471 | JGI IMG/M metagenome (GOLD analysis project Ga0187783, IMG submission 132471) | Tropical peat soil microbial communities from peatlands in Department of Meta, Colombia - 1015_SJ02_MP02_20_MG | ecosystem: Environmental > Terrestrial > Soil > Wetlands > Peat | place... | reverse complement strand
CGCTGGGCCGGAGTGGACCGCAATTTTGCCCGCGCCATGGCGACCATCGAAGAGAAGATGCGTGAGCGCGGCGCCACGGCGCCGGAGCACCGCAGGGCGCATTTCGTCTCGGCACTGTGCATCGCCTGGCCGGACCGTCACACGGAGGAATTCGAAGCCCGCGTCGACGGTATTTTGGTATGGCCGCCGCGCGGCGATAAGGGTTTTGGCTACGATCCGATGTTCCTGCCCGACGGCCACGAGCGCACCTTCGGCGAAATGGAAAGCGAGGAAAAACACAGCCTGCCGCCACGCGGCAAAGGTCTCTCGCATCGCGCCCGCGCCTTTCTCAAGCTTGCGCAAGCCTGCCTCGGATAGTGCATGATCCCGAAAAGTGGGATCCGGTTTTCGGAAAAGATCATGCTCAAGCGAAGAATCTAGACCATGATCCGGTTCAATCGAATTGGATCATGATCTAGTCGCGCGACGACGCGACGTGTCCGTTTTTAAAATTTCATTAACGCTAATGCTTCGTTAATCGAATTGGCCGCTCTGGATTCAACTTTCACGCCACAATGAAGGGCAGAGCGGCCTTGGCGCTCCGGCAATAGGTTCGTCGGCGCCTCGGGATTTCCGCCTGACAGACGGCAGCGCCGCTGTTGGCTTCGCCGCGGCTTTCATCTAAGCGTCGGCCGTGAACGAGCCCGCTTCAAGCGCCGACGCCGGCACCGAGGACCGCTTTGGACTCTACGTCCATTGGCCGTTCTGCCAGTCGAAGTGCCCGTATTGCGATTTCAACAGCCATGTGCGGCACGAGCCGATCGATGAGGCGCGCTTTGCGCGTGCCTTCGCCGCTGAAATTGCGGCGACCGCAGCGCGCGTCCCGGACCGCACCGTGTCGACAATTTTCTTCGGCGGCGGCACACCCTCGCTGATGCAACCGGCGACCATCGCCGCCGTGCTCGACGCCGCCGCGCGGCGCTGGCGCATCGCCCCGGATGCCGAAATCACGCTCGAAGCCAATCCGTCGAGCGTCGAGGCGAGCCGCTTTCGCGGCTATCGGAGCGCCGGCGTCAATCGCGTCTCGCTCGGCGTGCAGGCGCTCGACGATCGCGTCCTTGCCGAGCTCGGCCGGCTGCATTCGGTGCGCGAGGCGCTCGATGCCGTTGCGGTGGCGCGCACCGTCTTCGGCCGTTATTCGTTCGACCTGATCTATGCGCGGCCGAACCAGGAGCCGACGGACTGGGCGATTGAATTGACGGCTGCGCTCGGCGAAGCCGGCGACCATCTTTCGCTCTACCAGTTGACCATCGAGCCGGAGACGCCGTTCGCCGAGCTCCATGCCGCCGGGAAATTGCGGCTGCCCGACGAGGATCGCGCCCGCGCGTTTTACGACAGAACCCAGGAGATCTGCGCCGCGCACGGGCTGCCGGCCTACGAGATCTCCAACCATGCCCGGCCAGGCGGTGAATGCCGCCACAACCTCGTTTATTGGCGCAGCCACGAATATGCCGGCATCGGACCGGGCGCGCATGGCCGCCTCGATATTGGCGGCCAACGGCATGCCACTGCCGCGGAAAAGCAGCCGGAAGCCTGGCTCCGCCGCGTCGAGCGCCAAGGCGACGGGCTGACGAGCGACGACGTGCTTACCCGCGAAGAGCGAGCGGACGAATTCCTGCTGATGGGGTTGCGTCTCGCCGAAGGTGTCGATCTTTCGCGTTATATCGCAATAGCCGGCAGACCGCTCGATCCGGCGCGCGTCGCCGTGCTGAGCCAGCATGGACTGGTTGAGACCACTGAAAACGGCCGGCTGCGCGTGACTTTGCCGGGGTTCCCAGTGCTCGATGCCGTAGTCGCCGACCTTGCCGCCTAGCCCTGCACAGCACGATGCCGGCGCTTTTAATCGCCGGCCAATTCATAAGCTAGCTTATGATTTATCCGGCCGTCGTGCCTGCAAAGCTGCGTGGCGCGGGGGAAATGATTTGGCCCCCCGCCGTCGCTACCCGCAGCACTGCCAGTCCGCGCTCATTGGTGCCGTCGGCGCGGAAGCGGAACAGGCCATCAATGCCAGAAAATCCCGAAGGATTGGTCAGCATTTGCAGAGAAAACCGCTGCGCGCCCTGGGTCTTCACCAGCGCAGCGACGAGCGCAACCGCGTCATAGGCAAGCGTTGCGGTCCGCACCGGGTCCTGGCCGTAGCGGCCACGATACCGGGCGGCGAAATTCTTATATCCGGTGCCGTCTGGCGCCGCATACCAGGCACCGTCAAGCGCCGCGGTCGCGTATATGCGCGGGTCGTCCCACAAGCCGGTGCCGAGAAGCTGCAGCCGCTTGAGGTTGACGCCGTCGGCGGCAAGCGCCTGCGCCACATCCGGCACGGCGTCCCCGCCATCCGGGATGAATAACGCGTCCGCCCGCAAAGAGGCCTGGGCGACGTTGCGGATCGGCGCCGCCATGGCGGCCTTGTCGTGCGGATAGCGCTCGAGCGCAGCAATCTGGCTGCCGCGCCGCGCTATCGCCTGCTTGAACGCGGCTTCGACCACCGTACCGTAGGGATTGTCGGGAACAAGCGCGGCGTAGGAATGCTTACCCGTCGAAGCGGCGTATTGCACGATGCGCTCGACGTCCGATTCGGGCAGAAAGCTCAACAGATAGACGCCGGCCGACGCCACATTCGCATCGGTCGAGAAGGCGATGACCGGCACATTGCGCAGACGGGCGACTTGGCCCACGAAACTGACCGATTGCGCGAACAGCGGCCCGAGAATGATTTCGGCACCCTGGTCGAGCGACTGCTGGGCCGCGAGCCGCGCCGCCTCCGACGTACCGCCGTCGTCCTTCACCAGGACCTGGATATTCGGATTGTTGAATTCGGCCACCGCCATTTCGGCCGCATTGCGCATCGACTGGCCGGCAACGCCGGCATTGCCTGGAGCCGATAGCGGCAGGATAAGGCCCACCTTGACCTCGCCGGTGCCGATGGTGGCGCCCGGCGGCGCTTGCGGGCTCTGCGGCGGCGGCGAAGACAGGTACTGAGAATTTTTGGAACAAGCGGCCAACAGCGCGCCACCCGTGGCAAGCAAGCCGCCAATCCAGCGTCGCCGTGTCGGCAAGTTTTGCGTGAGCTCGGCTGCCGGCCCTTGAACCTGCGCTTGCGCGGCCACGGCGGTTCTCCCCACAACGCAGCTAGTGCGCTAGATTTGAAGTTCCTATGTCCGAGCCGAACGCTCGCAGAGGAACTTCAAATTCAAAAAGCGCACTAGGACCCCAAATTCGCCGTGGCCCTCTGATTCCGAAGTCCGCATGACACCGTGCCGCAGCAGTTGCGAACTTCGGAATCCAGCCAAGGGCGTCGCGCCATTTAAGCCAACGCCAATCAGACATATTGGCGGCGAATGGTTAAGCAAATGAAAAAGATAGGGAATTTGCCGCTGCATGACGTCATGACGCAGCCCGGCTAGAGTGGTTTGATGAGCCATGCACCGCCGCAACCGCTGCGGGCAGAACTTGCTGCGCGGCGGCATTATTTGCTCGATGGCCGGGCGATCGAAGTCGCGCGGCTTGCACCGGGACTGCATATCGTCGCCACCCCCATCGGCAATCTCGGCGACATCACGCTGCGCGCGCTGCGCGCGCTTGCCGGCGCCGACCTGATTGCCTGCGAGGACACCCGGGTAACGCGCAAATTGCTCGAACGCTACGGCATCGCCACGCCGCTCACTCCCTATCATGAGCACAATGCGGCCAAGGTACGGCCGGCGCTGTTGCGCCGCTTGGCCGAAGGCGCCGCGATTGCGCTCGTGTCCGATGCCGGGACGCCGCTCATTTCCGATCCCGGGTTCAAGCTCGTACGTGCGACGCAGGACGCCGGCTGCACGGTTACGACGGTACCAGGCGCCTCGGCGCTGCTGGCCGGCCTGACGGTCGCCGGGCTGCCGACCGACCGGTTCCTGTTCGCCGGCTTTCCACCGCCGAAACTGGCGGCGCGCCGCGCCTGGATTGCCGAACTGGTCGGCATTCCGGCGACGCTCGTGCTGTTCGAGAGCGGGCCGCGGCTTTCCGCAACGCTCGCCGATCTTGCCGCCGGTCTCGGCGCCAGGCGTGAGGCCGCCGTGTGCCGCGAGTTGACCAAGCTGTACGAGGAAATCCGGCGCGGCGACCTGGCCACGCTGGCGGAAGCTTTCAGGGACAATGCGCCGCGCGGCGAGATCGTGCTGGTCATTGCGCCGGCGCCCGCGCCGCAGCGGGCGACAGCGAGCGAAACCGAAAGCTTGCTGCGCCGAGCGCTGGCGCGGGTCTCGCTCAAAGACGCTGTCGGCGAGGTCGCCGAAGCAACCGGACTGCCGCGGCGCCAGCTCTATCAACGCGCGCTTGCGCTCGCCAAAAATGCCAGGGGGCCCAGCGATGGCGCGCCTCGCTGAGCCGATCAAACCGCTCAAGCCGGCCCCGCGACCGGAACGCGTCAAGGCATTCCGGCTCGGTTTGTCGGCCGAAAGCCACGCGCCCATGCTGCTCATCGCCAAGGCCTATCGGATCGTGCCGCGGCGCTTCAAAACGCCGCTCGGCGAGAGCGACCTTGTCGCCCGCCGCCGCGGCCCGCTGATCTTCGTCGAAGTCAAGGCGCGACCGGGATGAAAATTGCGTAAGGATTGGCCATGAACCTGAACATCGCCGTCCAAATGGACCCGATCGAGCGGATCAATATCCGCGGCGATTCCACTTTCGCGCTGCTGCTCGAGGCGCAGGCACGCGCCCACCGTATTTCCTATTACACGCCCGGCCAGCTGGTGATGCGCGACGGCAAAGTATCCGCAACCGTCCGGCCGCTCATCGTGCGCGACAAAATCGGCGATCATTTCACCCTCGGCGAGCCGCGCCATGCCGCGCTTTCGTCGTTCGACGTGGTGCTGTTGCGCCAGGACCCGCCGTTCGATCTCGCCTATATCACCTCGACGCATATGCTGGAGCGCCTCCAGCCGGATACGCTGGTGGTCAACGATCCGGCGCACGTGCGCAACGCGCCGGAAAAAGTCTTCGTCACCGAATTTCCCGACCTGATGCCGCCGACGCTGGTGACCCGCGACCTCGACGCCATCAAGGCGTTTCGCGCCGAGCACGGCGACATCGTGATGAAGCCGCTCTACGGCATGGGCGGCGAGGCGGTGTTCCGGCTCGCCCGCGAGGACCTCAATTTCGGCTCGCTCTACGACCTGTTCGCCACGACCTTCCGCGAGCAGTGGGTGGTGCAGAAATTTTTGTCCGAGGTGAAGGACGGCGACAAACGCATCATCCTGGTCGACGGCGAATTTGCCGGCGCGGTCAATCGGGTGCCGGCTGCCGACGATCTGCGCTCCAACATGGTGCGCGGCGGCGTGCCCAAGGAAACCGAGCTCACCGCCCGCGAGCGCGACATCTGCGCGCGGCTCGGCCCGGCGCTGCGAGAGCGCGGCCTCCTGTTCGTCGGCATCGACGTGATTGCCGGCTTCCTCACCGAGATCAACGTCACCTCGCCGACCGGCATCCGCGCGGTGAAGAATTGCGGCGGCCCGGACATCGCCGCGCTGATCTGGGACAAGATCGAGGCGAAACGCCCCCGCTAAAGCCCGGACAGCACTCTGTTCATGGATGTTTCTTGGCCCCGCGTGCTGCGGGGTGACGCGCACGCTCGCCGATCTTGACGGGGTCGACAAGGTCTGTCGCGTGCATCTCACCCAGGCGCTGTCGTACCGCGCGCTAACGGACGAGGTGAGGAGGGCGGCGTAAGGCGTCAGCCGGCGCCGTTGCCGTGATTGCCGCCGCGCATGCCGATTGCGGCCAAAAATTCCTGCCGCGTCTCGGCATGATCGCGGAACACGCCGATCATACGGCTCGTCACCATGGTAACGCCCGGCTTGTGCACGCCGCGCGTGGTCATGCATTGGTGCGTCGCCTCGGTCACCACCGCGACGCCGTGCGGCTTGAGCACGGTGTCGAGACAGGTGGCGATCTCGGCCGTCATCTTTTCCTGGATCTGCAGGCGCCGGGCAAACACCTCGACCAGCCGCGCCAGTTTGGAAATGCCGACGACGCGGCTGCGCGGCAGGTAGCCGATATGGACGCGGCCGATGATCGGCGCCATGTGATGCTCGCAGTGCGACTCGAAGCGGATGTCGCGCAGCACCACGACCTCGTCGTAGCCGCCGGTTTCCTCGAACGTACGCTTGAGGTAGTCGCGCGGGTCGCCGTTATAGCCGGAAAACCATTCCTCGTAGGCGCGCACGACGCGGCCCGGGGTGGCGCGCAATCCTTCACGGTCCGGATCGTCGCCGGCCCAGCGGATGAGCGTGCGCACGGCGTCCTCGGCCTCGGCACGCGACGGCCGCCCCGGCCGGGTCGCGCCGCTACTTTTCGCGTGCGAGTTCTTCGTACTCAAAACTTTGTCCATTCAATTACTCCGGCCGCGTATTCGGTCGATCCGCCGATAGAGCCCGTCGCCATGTTAACAAAGCATCAACCCTTCCTCCAAACGCACCCCAGAGCAACCTGACCACCAGCGGCGACGGCAAGCAATGGGCAAGCTTCCTGGCCCAAAATCCCCATCGCCACATCGATAAATAGGGCCTTGGCACGCGGACTGCGAGCGACACCGCCGCATCGTGCCGAGTGTCGGAACAGGGACCATGCGGCGCCGCTCGAGCTTCCGAAAACCCGCCATTATGACCCGCCGAGCGATATCGCTCGTGGTGCGCGCCGTGGCCATCACCTCGATGTCCTTTGCGGTCGCCTTCGGCTTTCTGTCGGGGGCAACGGCGCCGGGTGCGCATTACGATCCCAACTCGTTCGCGATCGGCGTCGCGGCCTTGTTCGGCGCGTCGTGCGGCGCCATGGGCATCCTCCTATCCCGCATCCGCCAGATGAAGACGGAACTGCGCGAACTGGAAGCGCGGCTTGATGAAGCGGAAGACCGGCACTGGGAATTCAGGGAAGCGCAGGAGCGCGCCAAGAGTTTCTTCGAGGCGCAGGGCGACGTCATCGTGCGCCGCGACGGCAACGGCGTGATCACTTACGCCAATGACGCGTTCTGCGCGCTGGCGGGGCGCGCCCGCGAGGACCTCATAGGCACGGCCTTCACGCTCGCGGTCGAGGATCAGGGTCCGGTCACGCTCCTTGCCGACGGCACGCGGGTTCATGACCAAAAGATCGCCGCGCCGGACGGGGCGCGCTGGATCGCCTGGCGCGAGGTCACCGTGCGCATTGACGGCGAAAGCGAGATGCAGAGCGTCGGTCGCGACGTTACCAACCGCGTCATGGCCGAACGGGCGCTCGCCGAGGCCCGCGACCAGGCGGAAGCCGCGAGCCGCGCCAAGTCGCGCTTTCTGGCGATGGTTTCCCATGAAATCCGTACCCCGCTGAGCGGCATTCTCGGCATGGCCGATCTGTTGGCCGACACCCCGCTGGTGCCCGAACAGGCGACCTACCTGATGGCGATGAAGACGTCCGGCGGCACCCTGGTGTCGTTTATCGAGGAACTGCTCGATCTAGCAAAGATCGAGGCCGGCCGCCTCGATCTGACGGCACGGCCATTCGCGCTCTCCGCCTTTGTCGAAGAGGCGGTCGAACTGCTCGGACCGCGCGCACAGGCCAAAGGCCTGGAAATCTGTTCTTACGTCGACGAGCGGCTGCCGTCGCACGTCGTCGGCGACGCGGCGCGGCTGCGCCAGGTGCTGTTCAACCTCGTCGGCAACGCCATCAAATTCACCGAACGCGGCGGCGTGTCGATCATCGTCGAACCGGGCCAACGGCCGTACGAAATCGCCATCGCGGTGCGCGACACCGGAATCGGCATCGCGGCCGAGGATCAGGCGCGCATTTTCCTCGAATTCGAGCAAGCCGATGTCGGCTCGACGCGAAAATTCAGCGGCATCGGTCTCGGCCTCACTATTTCCAGGCGCATCGTCGAGCGCATGGGCGGCGCGATTGCCGTCGACAGCGCCCCCGGCGAAGGTTCGACGTTTCGCGTCACCGTTGCGTTGCCGCGAGCTGGCGGCGTCGGCGAACAACGGATGGTGGTCCCTGATCTCGCCGGCAACAACATCCTGATCGTCGCGCCCGCCGCGATCGAGGCCTCGCTGCTGGCGCGGCGCCTGCAGCGATGGGGCGCGCGAACGACGATCGTTCCCGATGAAGCGGTCGCCGCGGCGCTCATTCCGGAGCAGCCCTGGAACGCCGTGCTGGTCGATCACGCGCTCGGCGCCGCCGCCAGCGAAGCCGTGGCGCGCATGGCCACAGCGATTGCGCGGCGCATCGTCATGGTCACGCCGGCGATGCGGCCCGAGCTCGCAAGCCTCAAACAGGCGGGCTTCACCGGCTATCTGATCAAGCCGGTACGCGCGGTATCGCTTGCGGCGCGCTTTGCGGCCAACGACGCATTCGACCCCGGCGCCGCAACCGAGCCGGCCGAGACCTCGAACGATCGGCCCGCCGCCAACGGCCTGTCGATCCTGGTCGCCGAGGACAACGAGATCAATGCGCTGCTTGCCCGCGCATTGTTGGTGAAGCTCGGCCATCGTCCGACCGTGGCCGGCAGTGGCGACTCGGCCATCGAGTGCTGGCAGGCGGCGTGCTCAGCCCGAGCGCCGTTCGACCGCGTGCTAATGGATCTGCACATGCCCGGCATGGACGGATTGGAAGCCACGCGCCGCATCCGCGCTCTCGAAGCCGAGAGCGGCGCGCCGCGCACGCCTATCATCGCCCTCACCGCGAATGCGTCGACCGAAGACCGCGAGGCAAGCCTCGCCGCCGGCATGGACGGCTTTTTGGTCAAGCCGCTCGATCGCGAGCGGCTTGCCGCCGCACTGGCGGCGCTGGCTGCGGCAGCCGCCGCAGCGTAGAATTTTTTACAGTCGCCGCAGCGCCACCTGTTCGATCTGGTGGGTTTCGCTCTTCGTCAAAATGAGGTGGGCGCGCAGCCGCGTCGGCAGGATGTTTTCGCGCAGATTGACAAGATTGATGCGGTTCCAGATCGAGGTCGCGGTCTCGGTCGCCTCCTCGTCGGGCAGCCCCGCATAGCGGTGGAAATAAGATTTCGGGTCGGCAAAGCTGGTGCCGCGCAACGCCAGGAAACGGCGGACATACCAGTGAAGCAGCACGGCCTCGTCGGCGTCGAGATAAATGGAGAAATCGAAATAATCGGAAACGAAAGGTACGGCGTTGCCCTCTTTTGGCAACCGCCCGGCCTGCAATACGTTGACGCCCTCGACGATCAGGATGTCCGGCCGGTCGATCTCGATCCATACGTTGGGGACGATGTCGTAGACCAGATGCGAGTACATCGGCGCGTGCACCCGGCGGCAGCCGGCTTTTATATCGGAAAGAAAGCGCAACAGCGCCGGCAGGTCGTAGCTTTCCGGAAAGCCTTTCTTCTCCATCAGGCCTTCGCGCTCGAGCACGGCGTTGGGAAAGAGGAAGCCGTCGGTGGTGACGAGATCGACCTTGGGCACATTCGGCCAACGGGCGAGCAAGGCCTGCAGCACGCGCGCGGTGGTCGACTTGCCGGCCGCCACCGAACCGCCGACCCCGATAATGAACGGCATCTTGGCGTCCTCGGTGCCAAGAAAGCGCTGCTGCGCCAGAAACAGATTTTGCGTCGCCGCCACGTAGAGCGAAAGCAGCCGCGACAACGGCAGATAAATCTCTTCGACCTCGGAAATATCGAGCCGGTCATGCATCGAACGCAGCCGGGTGATTTCCGCCGGCTTCAGCGTCATCGGCGTGTCCGCACGCAGCGTCGCCCATTCGGCGCGCGAGAACACGCGATAAGGCGAGACATCCGCTTCCGTGCGCTCGTCCATGCGGTCGGCCCTGGCCTACGTTCAGCCGCTTTTGCGCGCGGCCTTTTCTTCGAGACCCGACCGGGGCGCGCGCGCGCCAAGCTCGGCCTCGGCCTCGTCGAGCGTGACGCCGCGGGCATGGAGCACCACCAACAGATGATAAAGCACGTCGGCGGCTTCCGCGATCATGCGGTCTTTATTCTCGTCGACCGCCGCGATCGCCGCCTCGACGGCTTCCTCGCCGAGCTTTTTGGCGCAATGGGCCACGCCGCGGTCGAGCAATTTGCGGGTATAGGACACGTCCGCGCTGGCGAGCGCGCGGTCGTTGACGCGCTTTTCCAAGTCGTGAAGGGTCAGTCGTTCCATGGCGCTTCCTTAGCATCTTTCACGCCGGGGCGGCGAGGGGCGGCAATTTGCAGCTGTTTCCGCCGCTCCGCGGTTTCTTGAGGCAAGCCAGTCAGGGATCGAGCCGGACGGCCAAGCCGGCACGCGCCATGTACTCCTTGGCCTGCCGCACCGAATATTCGCCGAAATGAAAGATCGAGGCCGCGAGCACGGCGCTGGCGTGACCGTCGCGAATGCCGGCGACCAGATGGTCGAGATTGCCGACGCCGCCGGAGGCGATCACCGGCACCGACACCGCGTCGGCCACCGCGCGCGTCAACGCAATGTCGAAACCCTGCCGGGTGCCGTCACGATCCATCGAGGTGAGCAGAATCTCGCCGGCGCCGAGCGCGACCACTTCCCGCGCATAGCCGACGGCATCGATTCCGGTTCCCTTGCGGCCGCCATGGGTGAAGATTTCCCAGCGGCCCGCCTCGCCCGGCTTCGACACTTGCTTGGCGTCGATCGCGACGACGATGCATTGGTCGCCAAATTTTTCCGCCGCCTCGCGCACAAAGTCGCGCCGCGCCACCGCCGCGGTGTTGATCGAGACCTTGTCGGCTCCGGAGGAAAGCAGCGCGCGGATGTCGTTGACGGTGCGAATGCCGCCGCCGACGGTGAGCGGCATGAAGCAGGCTTCCGCGGTGCGCCGCACCACGTCGAGCATGATGCCGCGGTCTTCGTGGCTCGCGGTGATGTCGAGGAAGGTGAGTTCGTCGGCGCCGGCCTCGTCATAGGCGATGGCGGCGGCGACCGGATCGCCGGCGTCGCGCAGATTGACGAAATTGACGCCCTTGACGACGCGGCCGTCCTTAACGTCGAGGCAGGGAATGACCCGGACCTTGAACATGTCAGACTGCTCGGGCGGCGCGGATCAACTGCAACGCCTCGGCCGCGTCCAGACGGCCGTCATAGAGCGCGCGGCCGACGATAGCGCCTTCCAACTTTTGCGTGCGCGGCTGCAACAACGCCCGCAAGTCGTCAAGCGAGGCGAGGCCGCCGGAGGCAATGATCGGAATGGAAATCCTATCGGCGAGTGCGATCGTGGCGTCGAGGTTCAGGCCCTTCAGCATGCCGTCGCGCTTAACGTCGGTGTAGACGATGGCGGCGACGCCGGCGTCCTCGAAGCGGCGCGCGATCTCGAGTTCGGAAAGTTCCGTGCTCTTCGCCCAGCCCTCCACCGCCACTTTGCCGTCGCGCGCATCAAGGCCGACGGCGATGCGGCCGGGATAGGCGCGCGCCGCCGCCTTGACCAGCGTCGGATCGCGCACCGCCGTGGTGCCGATGATGACGCGCGTAACGCCTTTGCCGAGCCAGGCATCGATGGTGGCGCGGTCGCGGATGCCGCCGCCGAGCTGCGCCGGAATCTTCACCGCGCCGAGAATACGCTCGACCGCCGCGGCATTGACGGGCTGGCCGGCAATGGCACCGTCGAGATCGACGACGTGGAGATATTCAAACCCTTGCTCTTCGAAGGCGCGCGCCTGTGCCGCGGGATCGCGATTAAACACGGTCGCGCGCGCCATGTCGCCTTGCTGCAAGCGCACCGCTTCGCCGTTCTTCAGATCGATGGCCGGAAATAAAATCACGGCTTCCACTTCAAGAAATTCGCGATCAGCGCCAACCCAAGTCTCTGGCTCTTCTCGGGATGAAATTGCGTACCGACGATATTGTCTCGACCGACGACCGCGGTCACCGGACCGCCGTAGTCGGCCTCCGCGACGAGATCGGCGCGGTTCGCGGGCTTGAACACGTATGAGTGCACGAAATAGGCGTGCAGCCCCGCCGGACCAAGCGTCAGCCCGTCAATCAACGGGTGCGGCCGCTCCACCTTTAGCGTGTTCCAGCCCATATGCGGGATTTTCAGGGTCGCATCGCTCGGCACGATCCGATCGACCTCGCCTGCGATCCAGCCCAGGCCTTCCGTTACCTGGTATTCGCGCCCGCGCTCGGCCAGAAGCTGCATGCCGACGCAGATGCCGAGGAATGGCCGCCCGTTGCGGCGCACCGCGTCCTCAATCGCCTCGACCATGCCGGCGACCGCATCGAGCCCGCGCCGGCAATCGGCGAAGGCCCCTACCCCCGGCAGCACGACGCGGTCGGCGCGCGCCACCACGGCCGGATCGTCGGTCACCACGATCGGCTGATCCAGGGCGGCATCGTGCGCCGCGCGTTCGAACGCTTTGGCGGCCGAATGCAGATTGCCGGAGCCGTAATCGACGATGACGACGCTCACCGCTGCGCTCCCGGGTCGGGAAATAGGCCGATGACGCCGGGACCTTCGGAAGGGATCGCGGAGGCCGACGCGGGTGGCGCCCGGACCGGCGCGGCGCGGCGCGCCGAACCGTCACGGCGGACCCAGGCGTCGAAAAAGCGCCGCTCGGCGTCTTCCAGGTCGTCGCCGCTGACGACGCCGACGTTGCGCCAGCGCCGACGGCTGAGCGCGAAGCGCCGCAGCGCGCTGGCTTCGAGCCCGATCAACAGCGAGATCAGAGTGCCAACTAGCGCGATCGCAACAGCCGATAGGCCGAGCATGCTCATGGCCGTGTCCAGCCCGGCGGTAACCAACAGATAAATCGCTAGCACCAGCCACAACCGGTGCCGCAGCATCCATAACGGGGTAAGCACGAAGGCCCACCAATAAAATCCGTCGCGCACAAAGACAAAGCGTTCCGGCTCAGCCAACCCTCCGGCAGCCCGCAGCGGCGGCTCATGGACGGTGTAAACAGGCATCGGACGTCGTCTTTCGAACGCTTCTATCTATGGCTGAATAGCCGGATCGGAAACGGCCGCCGGCCATCAGGCGCTCAGCGTGCCTTTGGTCGACGGTATTTCATGCGCCGCTCGCGGATCAACGGCGACTGCCGCGCGCAACGCCCGCGCCAATCCCTTGAAGCAGGATTCGGCAATATGGTGGTCGTTGCTGCCGTATAGCGTGGCGACGTGCAGCGTCACCGCGGCGTTCACCGCGAAAGCCTGAAACCATTCCTGGATGAGCGCGGTATCGAACGCTCCGATCTTGGCGCGCACGAATTCGACCGTGAACACCAGAAACGGCCGGCCGGATATGTCGAGCGCGACGCGGGTGAGCGCTTCGTCCATCGGCACGTGCACGTCGGCATAGCGGATGATGCCCTTCATGTCGCCGAGCGCTTTTTTCAGCGCCTGGCCGAGCGCGATGCCGACGTCTTCGGTGGTGTGGTGGTGATCGACATGCAGATCGCCCTTGGCCTTGATGTCGATATCGATGCGCGAATGCCGCGCCAACAGTTCGAGCATGTGATCGAGAAAACCGATGCCGGTTGCAATCGCGGCGCGGCCTTCGCCGTCGAGATCGACCGTGACCTCGACGTCGGTTTCCTTGGTGGTCCGCTTGACCGACGCCTTGCGCATCGCGCTCTCCGCCCATTGATCGCGGGCCTTTTATCAGGGCTTGATCCGACCCGCCACTGGCGCACGGTGCATTTGCATTGCCGGCGGCCAACTCCTAAATCATGCGAAGTCCATAGGTTTTCAGCGCATGCCGCCCTCCGAATTCGCCTCGGCCGGCTCCTGGCACGGCACCACCATCCTGACCGTCCGCAAGGCAGGAGTCGTCGCCGTCGGCGGCGACGGTCAGGTCTCGATCGGCCAGACCATCGTCAAAGCCAATGCCAAAAAGGTACGCCGGCTCGGCGGCGGGGCGGTGATCGGCGGCTTCGCCGGCGCCACCGCCGATGCTTTCACGCTGTTCGAGCGGCTGGAGTCCAAGCTCGAACAATATCCCGGCCAGTTGACGCGCGCCGCCGTCGAGCTCGCCAAGGATTGGCGCACCGACCGGTTCTTACGCCGGCTCGAAGCCATGATGATCGTCGCCGACAAGGACGTGTCGCTCGTCCTCACCGGAACCGGCGACGTTCTGGAGCCCGAAGCCGGCATTGTCGGCATCGGTTCCGGCGGCAATTATGCGCTCGCCGCCGCGCGCGCCTTGGTCGACGGGCCGCTCGATGCCGAGACGATCGTACGCCGTGCGCTGGACATCGCCGCGGATATCTGCGTCTACACCAACCGCAATGTCACCATCGAAACGCTGCAAACGTGACCGACTTTTCCCCCCGCGAAATCGTCTCCGAGCTCGATCGTTTCATTGTCGGACAGAGCGATGCCAAGCGCGCGGTGGCTATCGCGCTGCGCAACCGCTGGCGGCGCTTGCAGCTCGACGAACAGCTGCGCGAAGAGGTGCTGCCGAAAAACATTCTGATGATCGGACCGACCGGGGTCGGCAAGACCGAGATTTCTCGCCGCCTCGCCAAGCTCGCCGGCGCGCCGTTTCTTAAAGTCGAGGCGACGAAATTCACCGAGGTCGGCTATGTCGGCCGTGATGTCGAGCAGATCGTGCGCGACCTGGTCGACATCGCCATCGCCTTGACCCGCGAGCGCAAGCGCAAGGACGTCCAGGCCCGCGCCCAGAAAGCCGCCGAAGACCGCGTGCTCGACGCGCTGGTCGGTGCCGGCGCCAGCGCCTCGACCAAGGAGACCTTCCGCAAGAAGCTGCGCGCCGGCGATCTCGACGACAAGGAGATCGAGATCGAGGTGCAGTCGTCCGGCAGCGGCCTGCCGATGTTCGAGATTCCGGGGCTGCCCGGTGCGCAGATGGGCGCGATCTCGATCGGCGACATCTTCGGCAAGCTCGGCGGCGGCCGCACCAAGACGCGCCGCCTGCTGGTGAAAGACTCCTACGAGCTCTT
>Ga0187783_10002077_pt1 | contig 14902 bp, 21 predicted proteins | sample 1015_SJ02_MP02_2_FD_132471 | JGI IMG/M metagenome (GOLD analysis project Ga0187783, IMG submission 132471) | Tropical peat soil microbial communities from peatlands in Department of Meta, Colombia - 1015_SJ02_MP02_20_MG | ecosystem: Environmental > Terrestrial > Soil > Wetlands > Peat | place... | reverse complement strand
GATCGAGTGCGCGATCATCGAGCAGGTGCGTGCGCGCAAAATCAGAATCACCGCCGCAAACTTCACCTGGAACTACGGCCGCTCGCTCGCTGAGTTCCCGAACCCCGTGCACATGGCGGTGCGCGTGGGGTCGAAGTGCACGAGTACAGATTGGCTTCAGGTCTGCCTTCACGACTCCGGGGACCGCGTCGCTCGCCCCGACGTGCTTCGGGAGATCGAGCGCATCGTGGAAATGCTGGCGCCGACGCGGTAAATGGCCGACGCCCATATTCCCCCTGAGCAAGTGCGCGTAAACGAGAATTTGCTGCACGATCGGGAACGAGCTTTTCACTCCAACCACACAGCAGGCGCAACCGCGCCACGCCCTTGGGAACCACGAGCCCGAACTCACCCAAGAGCACTCGCACGTTCCGTTTGTAGTGCGACGGGATGGTCCTCTCTCCGCTTTCTCGCGACGTTTCCAATCAGGCCACTCAGCGGGTGCCCTTCCGCTGTGAAAATTTAGCGAGCGCGCGCCCGTTACCACTTCTCTCCGCGCGCTATGCTGTCGCGGTGAAGCCAAAACATGAAGCGGAATTGTTCAAGGCGGCGTTGCGTGCCGGGATTCGCTACGCCGAAAGTCGTGGAGCCGTCGAGTTCGAGCCGACCGATTCGGCTCGCGACAAGGCGCTCTATGTGTACCGGCTACTCGTTCATGACAAGATCATCGCGCCGATGCCGGAAGACCAGGTGGGCGAGAAAACAATTCGCCACAGGCTGGCTTCATGGTATGCACACCTGCCGGCGGGGCACCCGCTGTTGGGGTGACCTCAGAAAGCGCGGCAAATGCCAGGATGCGGCAGGCGGCGAAAGTCGCGCAGCTGGGCCTGCGATGAGATAGACTGGGCGTGGTTCGTGAATTTCCGCCTTGTCTGCCCTTGGCCTTGCGCCAGTCCGGCGCGCACTTTCTGGCCAAAGACCGCCACCTCAGAAATATCCGTGACCGGGAGGCAGGTCTGCCTGCTAGTTTTCACATCTCTTATGAGTACTTAATAGTGACCAAGCTCTACGTCGGAAATCTGCCTTTTACCGCAACCGAGGACGCCGTGCGTGCCCTGTTTGCACCACACGGAACTATCGAAAAGATCTCGTTGATCACCGATCGCGACACCGGCCGCCCGCGCGGCTTCGGCTTTGTCGAGATGTCGAACGCCGACGCCTCGCGCGCCATGCAGGCGCTCAACGGGGCAAATTTCGATGGCCGCTCTCTCAAGGTTACCGAGGCGCAGGCGCGGGACGGCGCCCGCGGTGGGGGTCGTGGACCGCGACGTTACTGACGCGCGCGACCGACGGACCCACGGGCTGCGCTGGCGAGACGATCTGCCGCGGCCACCGTGCGGCCTGCGCGTGAGCTACGCGCTCACGGCGCAGTACGAGCCCGACGGCGCTGCAGAGTCACGACGGCATGGGGATGTGGCGTTCGAGGCCTTCGGGGTCGGACAAGGTTAGCCCATGACCGATCGCTTCCGCAGACGATTCCAGCAGACGGAGGCCAGACATGTTGACGGCACGCATGTGCGATGACGGCGCAAACACTGGCAAGTGGTACGCAGTGGTGATCGACCGGCACACAGTGCGGCGAGCGGGCTACTGCGCGCTCGGCTGCCCCGGCCACGATTCCTCGGATGAGGCTCTCGCTCATCACCTACAGTATCAGCTAGATCGCGAGACTGACCTGTGGCTCGAGCGCCGCGACGCGCCAAGGGATTGTGAAATCTGCGGTGGGCGGACGACGCTGCGCGCCCGCCTCGGGCGCGATACCCGCCTTTTCGTCCTATGCCGCGACCACCAGTCGACGAGTAGTCTGCAGAAACTATATCGGCAACGCCTTGCCGAGCAGCCAACACTGCCTCCGGGCTAGCAGCGGCGAGCGACGCATGGGGTTTCGAAAGATTGGAACGTTCCATCCCGCCGAGGACATCCGGGTGCTGACCTGCGATGTCTGCGAAGGCGCCATCGGGCACAAAGACGGCCGCCGCCCGCGGCCATACCTGCGTGTCAAGCAATGTCCAAGCGCAGGGTCGGATGCCCACAGCGGTTTAACTTCCGGCAGCGAATCATGAAGCTCGCCTTGCTAAGCCCTGTCGCCGCACGCCAGGAGCACAGGGACCGCTTGCGTCGCGATCGTGCGGCCGCGCCCGCGCTCCGCGCGGCATTTCCGGACGTGCAACAGCTGCGCCTCGACCTGAAATTCGAGAGTAGGACCTCGAGCACGCCGGCTGTTCAGTCGCACGTTCTGCACCCGCCGGCACCGGCGTTCTTCGTGTTCCCCTGCCCTTATGCGGACTGCGACGGACGGTTTGATCTCACACCTGGCGTCAACGCGGCGCTGACAGATTCGGCGCATCAGGCGGAAGGTACGCTGGAGTGCTCCGGCGTGCGTCCTGGGGATCGCGGCTCAAGGCAACCTTGCCAGTTGCGGCTCACTTACGCAGTCACCGCGACGTACCGGCGGGACACTTGAACGCCCGTCCCTTGCGGCGATCCGCATCCTCACCTGGACGTTCGCGACACCGGAAACCGGCGCAATCGCGACTCGCCCTGATTGCGGGAGGTTCTCCAGTGCGAGCGTCGTTCGCGCGCGCGGGCACATTGAACCCGGACGGCGGCGTTACTGCATGGCCGGGATCGCAAGCAGATCTGCTGAATTGCCACAGCGGTGCGCTTCATGATTCAATCCGCGCCCCGTGAGGCCGTTAGGGCAGCATGTCCAAAGAAGGCGCGATCCAGATGGAAGGCGAGGTCCTTCAGGCCCTGCCCAACACGACTTTCCGCGTGAAACTGAAGAATGGCCATGTGATGATTGCCCACATCTCCGGTAAGATGCGCAAGCATTACATCCGCATCCTGACGGGTGACACCGTTACCGTCGAATTGACTCCCTACGACCTGAGCAAGGGCCGCATCATCTTTCGCGGTCGCTGAAGGGCCCGGAGATAAGCCTCTCAGATTCGGCCGTTCGCGCGCTGCAAAGCTGTGAGTCATGGACCTGATTGAATACTTCAAGCGTCAAAAACACCGATGCGAGCGAGAACTCAAATACGCCGAGGCAGCCGGCTTTCAGATCTGCGAGAAAACTGCCCAAGGCGAGCGAGACATCACCCAGGAGCATATCCGGCAACTGTGCGAATCGCGCGATGAGTATCAACGCATGATCGACTACTTGAAGAATCGCACGGAGTAACGAAGACGCCGGCCGAGAGTGGCTCGCCGGCGCGATCATCATGCGCCGCACCGGCAGCAAGCATGACTCTGGCGGTCACACGCGCCGAGGCCAGGGGTTAGACCTTGGCAACTGAGACCGGTCTGGGCGATACGGCAGGGTCACCAAACAGCTAAACTTGATTGAGGCACTGCCGGCATTGAGAGGTCTACCATGAAGGTGCTAATGGTGTTGACTTCGCACGAAAAGCTCGGTGCGACGGGCGAAAAGACCGGGTTCTGGCTCGAGGAGTTCGCGGCGCCCTACTATGTGTTTAAGGATGCGGGGCGCGCAGATCACTCTTGCCTCTCCCCTCGATGGCCGGCCGCCGGTGGATCCCCGGAGCGAATCCCCGACATCCCAGACCGAAGCCACGCGACGTTTCAACGCGGACCGAGTTGCCCAGGAGCAGCTCGCCCATACGGTCAAGGTCGCCAACGTTTCCGCGTCCGACTATGACGCTGTGTTCTACCCAGGAGGTCACGGCCCACTGTGGGACCTTGCCGAGGACCGTGCGTCGATTGGACTGATCGAGCGTATGTTCGCGGCGAACAAGCCAGTGGGAGCTGTTTGCCACGCACCCGGCGTCTTGCGCTATGTCAAGGCCCCGAACGGCGCACTGCTCGTTGATGGAAAGAAAGTCACGGGCTTCAGCAATTCCGAAGAAGAGGCCGTTGGCCTCACGAAGGCGGTGCCGTTCCTGGTCGAAGACATGCTCAAGAGCATCAGATCACAAATTGGATTCCGCGATGGAGACGGCCTGCGGCGGGGGCGAGCTCCTCGAGCAAATTGAAGTTCTCCACGCGCGCGAGGTTGGTCAACGTCCACTCACGGCGGAATGCGGAACTGCTTGGGCAGCGCATCCACCGGTGCGGATTCAAGCACTGCCCTCTCGAATAACCGCTTGGGGTCCAGCCGATAGGCGGCGGGAGCGGTGGCACCGCCCTTGAAGGTTACAACGCCTTCGTATCCGAACCACTGTTCTCCCGACATGCAGTGAACCGCGCAGCCACGGTAGCCGAGAAGCGGGGCACGCGGCGGCGGTGTCGAGCTTGCGGGGAGCCGCTCCCAGAGTTTCTTTACCTCCTCGAGCCGCTCGCCCTCAATCTCCCAGTGCGGATCCGGGCGGCCGGAATAGACAAGTACAGTAACTATGCAACGGTCCGGCGTCATCGGATCTTGATGTATCCCTGCATCACGACCATGAAGGTGTCAGAACTGGCTATAGATTGCGCGGTTTCCGTCCCCGAGTCCGGGCAGCGGCAATTTGACTGTACGTAGGCTTTCATGTGCCTGCGCGAAAGTTTGAGGACTTTACTCCAATGCGCTTCGCCACCCCTAAGACGATGCTGAGTTTTGCCTTTTCGCGCTGCACGGGCCTACGGCGAACCCGAAGTAGGTCAGAGTCGGAGATCGGTACCTTAAAAGAATCAGTCGAGATGAGCACGGATAACAATCTCCGCTGTCGCGCCCCAGACCTAGCTGTCCCTTCTCTCGCTCTAACGAACGTCCGATTCATTTCAGGAGGTCGGGTTATCGGGGAGTTGCTGCTCGGTTGAGCTCACCCTTCGATCTCGCAGCCTTCGCGCCAGGCTGCATCAGAGCTGTCCGCAGCGCGCGAGAACGCCCCGCAAATCGTGCAGCGCGGGGAACACTTCGTTGTTCCAATCCGCGCCCTGAGCATCGTAGGCACGCTGCTCGTATTCGACGATCTCCTTGTCCTCGCGGAAGATGTTCTCGGTGAACCAGGTGACGAACGGCCACGCCAGCTGGATCAGTCCTGGGATGGGTGGTTTCTTTACCGACAAGTAACCATAGGTGTGGTTACTGCGCTGCTCGGCGTCCCAAGGCGTGTAGCCGAGCCACACATCGAGCACCGGGTCCCGTGTCTCCTCGATGTCCCGTCCCAACCATACCTTGAGGCTCTGCGAAGGGTAGTCGGTGCGGATGCGCATGTAGTCGCGGAAGTCCCTCTTCTTCTCGCCGCGTGCACGCATGAGATCGACGATGACCTGCTCGCCGATCGACTGCTTGCCCGCGGTGCGCTTAAAGCTGTACTCGACCTGCGCCCACTGCTCGCCGTGGTCACGCCCGAGGCACTGCGCGCGGATCGAGCCCATCTGCTTGCGATGCATGAATTGGTGGTTCATGTCGAAAAGGTTCTCGTGCATGAATGTGTAGTGGCAGGCCACCTCGCGGTACAGCTTGCGGGTTTTGTAGTCCTTGCGCCGGAACGAGCCGAGGCTCGCGGGCAGGCGACCTGGCGCGAGTGTGCGTTCGCCAGGGAACACGAGGACAATCCCGTCGACTTCGCTCACTGGATAACTCTTTACGCCGTTCGGCAGCCGCTCCTTGCCGAAGTAAGGCGCGCTCACACACTTGCCGCTGCAGTCGTACGTCCAGCCGTGGTAGTGGCACTTGATCTGATCGCCCGCTACCACGCCGAGGTGGAGCGGCACTTGGCGGTGAGCACAGCGGTCCTCGAGCGCAAACACGCGACCCTGCACGCCGCGGTACAGGACGATCGGCTCGCCGGCGAAGCGCCGGCCGACTGCCCTCCCGGGCGGCAACTCATGCGACCAAGCGACCGGGTACCAGTAGTCCGGGTGCGCGCCGACGCGGCGCAGGTCGACGGCATTCGCTGTGGTCGCGTGCGGCAGGATCGGGGTCAGAGTGCCTTCCGTCATGGTGATTTCCGCGCTGTGTAAGAGGACGTGGGCGCCTGGCGCCGCTACTGTGAGCCCATCATCGGGCCTTGGATCAAGCCACAGTTCGGCCGGGCCCGACTGGCTCAAAATGTCCAGTTTCTTGGCCGGTATAGCGGCAGGCGGACCGGCGAGGCACACAAGCCCGCTGGCCAGACCGTAGCTCGACAGAGACCCCAAGGGCGATGTTCCCACATTCCGCGGCGGAGCTGCGACAAAGTCGCTGAGAACCTCAGCGCCAGCGGCCTTTCCGAGCTGCAATAAGGACCTTTGCCCTGCTCGCGCTGAGTAGGCTTAAGGCCGCAGCGTGACATCCGCGCAGTCCTGGCTCTTCTTGTCCAGGGGGAGTCTCACCAGATCGCGGCGCGCAACGAAGTCGACCTTTTTGAGGTCGAACCTGCGGACTCGGCGGTTGTTCTGGGTGTGGTAGTACATCACCAGGTTGCTGCAGACTCGGCAGAGCGTAAAGGAGCGCAGCCAATACGCCGGAGGCGACCACCAGCGCTGCGGCGAGGCGAAGGAACCCATCCGTCCATTGAGAGCGCTGACCATCCGGTCGCCTCTGGCGGCAGAACACGGTATCCGCCGGGCAGCCCGCATCACATAAGCAATCCAGGTTTTGTCGATCCAAAGGCTCGCGCCGTTGAGCAAGTCGTACTAAGCGCGCCGCCGCGGGCTGCAAAAATGAGACAACGCTACTATCCCGGCGAACCTCTACTCCCGATTACGACCGGGTTGTCAGGCCACAAGTCTACCTCGCTCCTCGGGCGGTCTTGGTAACTCCCTCACGGTGCTCGTGGCTTGTACTCGTGATGTCCGCGGGCGTTCCAGCTGTACTGTTCCATCGTGCCGCAGTGCGGGCACCTGACGCGAGCAAGATGGTCGTCGGGCTCCTCGAGGACCGGCCTGTCCCCCGATGCGACGAGAGCGATCACCAGTCCGCACTTCTCGCACAACCAGCCTTGGTACCAAGTGCCGGGGACCATTAAGAGTTTCGCAATAGGTTCGTACTGGTTCACGTTCGCCGGCCAGCTCATAGGAGCCGAAATTATGGGTGCGCTCCGATGAGGCCGTCTAGTCCATTCTCGGGTCACGGCGCTACAGGGTCGAGCGTGATCGCCTTTCAAGGGCAGCGCTTGAAAGGCGAACCGGCTCGAGCGCACACAGACGGGCATTCGACGCGTCCATCCGCCACGAAGCGACAATGCCGGACGGCGGCGGCGCTTCTATTCGGATTTCGGTTCAGCGAAGCGAGACGAACTCTCGAGGTACTCCGCGAGCAGTTCGTAGTCAGTCGCTATGCAGTAGAGCTGCTCGCGAACGGCTGCGTGCTTGACCGTGGCAGCGTGAGAGCCGATCGCATTGGCTTTCTCGCGGTACTCACTGGCGCGAGGAATCTCCGGTGGTGAATCGGCTTCGCCGTCAGCCATCAACTACTTGCAGAGTCGAAATCAACCGTGAGATGAACGCCGTGTCAGCGCATCACTTTGCGTCAGCGCTGACATTCCTGCGCAGGTCGCTGCGACTACGTCGCCGAGTTCGACTCGCTTCTGGAGGCTAACCGGCCAGAACTGGTCACATCCCACGCAATGAGCTTCGATCGGATAGCCGCCATAGAGAAGCGTCATCAGGTCCGCGACGGTAAACCCCTCCTGCTGCTGTTCGCGCTTGCAGATTGGACACGTCGCGGCAAAGACAACGGCCTGGCTCACGATGAGAATTGAACGTACGCCCGGAGGAAGCCAATAACTGTCGGGAAGCTACCGGTGGATATGTAGGAGAACTCCTACGTCGCTCGAGGCTGACACTCGTCGTCGGCGAAACGCCCGTCTGGTGGCTCTTCAGCCAACGACGCGAGAGTTCACGCCAGCATGGCCCGTTCCTGCGCTGATCGGCCAGCCCCTGTCACAGACAGTACGCTTCGATAGGGTGAGCGGCGCCCAGGGCCGAGAAAAGATCGGCACCGCCATGCCCTCGCCCAGGCCCGCTGTGTGCATCGCCTTCTATGGTCACGAACCGGCCCCACAACCGGCCACACGGCTCGACTCCGTAGATCTCCACAGACCCGACGTTCGGACCCGACGGAAACGTCTCGGGATCGCTCGCCTCAAGTTAACTTGGCAGCGCCGCGAGCGCGTACTGTCTTACCGCGCTCGCGGCGCATAACGCTGCAGACGGCTTATTGCCACTTCTTTCCAAGCTGGTCCAGACCCGCGCGTTGCAGATCCTCTGGCGTCATCGTCGGTAGAAACTCGACACTTGCATCGAAGTGAAGGAACCAGGGCTCGGCGAAGCGCGGTATTTCGGAAGTATCCAACATGTTGACGATCAGGAACCCGCCGCGTTTTCCGTCCTTCGCGCAGAAGTAAACTGCTTCGGGCCTCGCATCGTCTAGGATTCGACCAAGCTTCTGTCCTGCCGTCCCATCACGCACAGCTTGGTTGAACTTCTCGACAGGCAGTGAGATATGCATTACGAATCGCATGGTGGCCTCCAGTTCTCAGGAAGAGCGTAGTGTGTATGCGCCGTGTCAGCGTGCGTCAAGTTAAGCACCACGTCAGCTGGGGTTGGCCGTAGTGGTTGAGCGCAGCTATCCGGGGATAACTCCTGCCGGCGATAGTCCAACACCCTAGGACCCCAGATAGGCCACAATCTCGTCGATGGCCAGACGCGCGCTGGTCACCGCCGGGCCAGTAAGCCCCTGTGTCGTGAATCAAAGTCCCGACGCGCGCGAGGTAATCAGTAAGCTCCGCCGGCGACAGCGTATCCAGGTCGGGCCCCTTCGCCACTCCTCCAAGTTCCACACTGCCCGCGGACGCTACGTAGCGCTTCTGCAATCCGCGGAGATACAGCAATCAAAACGGAAAGTTCAGGCCGGTGAATACTGCGACGCCCTCGTTGCCGTAGCCGATGTCGACGTAACCGACCACAAAGGGCCGGGCGACGCCGCGAAAGCCGATGCCACCGACTTTATGCAGCTGTGTCAGTGGCCAGGTGCCCATTCCCTCGAAGACGCGACCGACATCAACGAACGGGGTCAATTCAAGATCAGCGTGCGTGGCAAAAATTTGTAGCGACCAGATGCGCTGACGGAGCTCGGCGCTTGCGGAAAATGAATTCCGGTCGCAGAACCGTCCGGCGCCATAACCGCGCAGCGGCTGGGTGCCGCCGATTTCGCTTTGTTGTCCACCGATGCAACTCAATGCCCAAAACGGCAGTTGGTCAGCCGCACTGGGCAGATAGCGCAGGGCCGCGTGCATTGCCAGGTTGGTGCTGCTTCCGAGGGTCCAAAAGACGCGACCGTCTACACCAGCCTCGCTGTAGAGCGAATCGTCCAGCAGTCCTGCCTGACCGGCGATCCCTGCGTACGTCACCCACTCGACCCCGGTCCGGGGCGCGGTGAGAGCGTCGCGCGTGTCATAGACGATCGCCAGCCGGTTGAGCAGCGCCTTGGTGGTACCGAGCCCGGGTATGCCAGGAAAAAGCGTCTCGATCGACGGAATGCCAGGCAGGGTGCCAGGAAGTATGTCCACGATGCGCATACGCGCCGTGTACTGCAGCTGCCAGGCGCGGTTGAAGTTCAGGCCGACCTGCGCTTGCAACGACCCTTGCTCGTTCGTGTAGTTGGTCTGGGAGCTGGCGGGTGAGTCGTTGCCGACACCGTAGAAGCGTGGTGTGCCGTCACGGTCGTACACGAGGCTCGTAGCGAACGACCAGCGCGTCTCGCGCAGGCGTCCCTTCTGCAGCTGCGCGATGAACGATCGCTCCACGCGCTCTTTGATGCCGGCGACAATCGACCACTGTTCGTCCGCCGAGGGATAAGCATAGATGCGTCCATGCACGCCATAGCCGAAGTACGTGTTGTGCATAACATCGGGTGCGATGATGCGATTGATATCGTCGTGTTCGTCCGTCCTTACCCAGGTGGGGATCAGGCCGACGGTCGTGCCGCTGTTCGGATCAGTCGCGATCTCCGGTATCGGAATGAAGGGCGCAGTCGCCGGATTGAGCCATCGCCCGAGATCGCTGCTCGGTCCCGCGGGCGGGGCGGGCGCAGGTAATAGCGTCTGCAGAGGTTCGGGGCCCTGTACCGGCGCCTGCGCCTGGGCCTGCTGGAGTTGAGCCGCCGAGAGCAGTGCCGCGAGAAGGCAGCCGCACCTCGTCAGCGTCACTCGCCGCGTGCGCTTCGCGCGCGGCGGCCTGGGACTTGCATTGCTAAACCGCGCCACGTCGGTACCTGCAGTCGTGGCAGCACCTCGTGCTCGGCGCGGAGCACATCCGCGGCGAAATCGATCTCGATCCAGGGCACTCCGGTGACATCGATGACTTCGAAGTAATGACTGCCTTCCTGCAACAGGTCGCGAATAGCTTCCTCGTGTGGCAGGTCGGCACCCGAGCTCTCAATATAGCCCGCGACCAGTTGCGCGAGCCGGCATGCGGCGGGCTCATCGAGGCGAAAGAATCCGATTGACTCGCCGATGGTGTCGTGTTGCAACCCGGGAGCGAGTCGCTTGCGCAGCTCGATCGGTTCGCCATCCCGTACGCACACCTTCACCGGCTCATCCCCGTCCTCGAATTTCCGGTCGAGGAGCAACCGGTTGGCGGGCCCGGCGCCACCGACGAGCGCCGCCATGATCTGCTCGTGATACAGAACATCAGCATCCATGAGCAAAACCTCGCCTCCCCGGGTCATGGCATCGGCGACGGTATGGAGCGTAAGCATGCTGCCGCGGTCGTAGCGCTCATTGATGATGAGCTCCGGCCGCCAATCCAGACGGTCGAGCTCGGCCTCGATTAGATCGCGGCGAAAGCCGACAGCGAGAAGGATCTCCTCGACCCCGAACTTCGTAAGCAACTGGTGATGCCTCTCGAGCAGACTCATTCCGCCGATCCCCAACAGGCACTTGGGCAGCTGGCGGTCCGGGGGGTATTGCAGGCGCAGGCCTTGGCCCGCGGCGAGGAGGATGGCGCGCAAACAACTCTCCTTTCTAAGTAAACAGCAGAAATATCACAACTGGGGCTGCAGCGCTGCCTCGAGCGCGGGCGATCCGCTCAGTCGCTCATGGAGTCCGGCGGACGGCGGCGCTAATGCCCTCCGATGCGTGAAGGTGCAACAAACCGGGCACTCCGAGCAGGATTTCGCGTGCCCGCTTAGCGAGCGACAGGGCCAGTGCCGTGTCGGGGTGGAGCCCTGCGAGCGGCGCGAGCAGCAGGTATCCGCCTTCCTGTACTCCCAGCGCGCCAGGGATGGCGAAAGCCGCACCGCGAACTGCCTGGCCCACACTCTCGAGCATCAGGGCAACGCCCCATGTGACCGGCGTGCCAAACAGCTGCAGAACCAGATACACCTCGCCGGTGCCCGCGATCCAGCCGGCGAGATTCAGCAGAAAGCTGGCGGGCGCCCGGCCGCCATGCTCATAGGTCGTCTGTACAGCTTGGTCGATCGCTTGCGCTCGACCGCGGAGCGATGACCAATCGCGCTTACTGCAGAAACGGGAAATGGCGCGCATCGACCATGCGAATAAGCCCCGCCGCTGCAGGACGTAGAACGCCATCGCCGGTAAGGCGAGCATGATACCAGCCACAAGCAAGGCAGGGCGTAAGGCGTTCTGTGCATGGGGGCTCACTTGGCCGGCGATCAGCGCAAGTCCAAGCAGGGCGAAGGCTAGTTGCGCGAGCACCTGCAATGTTGTGCTCACAGTGACTGCGGCGACGGCGTTTTGGACCAAAACGCCCCGGCGCCAAAGCTGCCGGATCATCACGACCGGCCCTGCAAGCTGGCCGAAAGGCAGCAGACTGCTTGCAGATTCCCCTGCCCAGCGGGCCAGCACCGTGTCGCGCCAGGAAGTGCGCGCCGGAAGAAGGACGCAGATCGCCGCCGCATCGACCGCGAGCGGCACCAGGTGAAACAAGGTGACGAGTAGCAATCCCCAACCGGCAACCGCCAGAGTGGCGTACACCGCGGGAAGGCTGTGCGAGACGATCTCGCCGGTAAACAGCAGTACACCTGCCGAGAGCAGCCAAGGCGTCGAGCGTTTCATGTGCGTCCTGAACCGGCGTTCGAGCGTTGCTCGGGCAGCGACCGCACTCGATTGCTGAAAACCTGGCGAAATCCAAAGTACGCGACCGCATCCTTCATATTCGAGACGAAGCGTCGCCAGCCCCGCATGTTCGCGTCGGTCACGTACTCGAAGGTCAGCGAAATCCGCTTTTCGCCTGCGCCCAGCGGGGTAATTCGATGGCGCAGAGTATCGCCATTGAAAAAGACCAAGCCACCAGGTGGAATCTGCACGGAGCCCGATACGATGTCCACGGTCTTTTCGCGTGTGTGTAGCTGGTATTCGAGCCGGCACGAGGACTCATCGATGACTCCAAGCAGCAGCGTATAGCGCCGGCCCGCGTAGTAGGAGGTGTCATAATGCCAGCCAATGTGGTCGCCTGGCTGCGTATAGAAGTAGAGAGCGTAGGCGTGCGGGTCTCCGGAGGGTGATACATGCAGCCGCTCCCCAGCCACGCGTTCCAGCCAGCCCATGAGTGCCGGCGAGCGATACAGCTCCGCCACGAAGGGCGCGGATCGGTCCAACACATGCCGGCTGACGCTGCCGCCTTGCTTGTGCCACGGCAGATAATTGCGATTGACCGCGCTCCCGACGGCTCCCACGGCAGCCGACAACTGCGCAGTGATTGCCGCGGGCAAAAACTCAGGCAGGTAAAGAAAGGCCCCCTGCTGCGTAAACTTGCGCTGCAGCGGCACTACCTCGAGCTCCCGCAAGCGCGCAGCCATCGTCCAATCGATGTCCGACTGAGGGTGCATATTCGGAGCGCTGCAACCCAAGCTCGCGGGCGCGCGCTTTGTATCGGGGGCCACGCTCGTCAGGCCAGCCCCGCATCGGAAGTCGACTGAGCCGCCGGTTTGCGGCTGCGCAGCAGGCGGTAGTAGTCGAGTACAACCCACGAGGCGAATAGGGGAGCCCCGACCGAAGCGGCAAGCAGCAGCGGAATGACTCCGTCGCATAGGGTTACCAAGGGTAGCAGGTACAGTACGTCTTCGGTCTCGAAGCCGCCGAACACACCTTGTCGGCTCGCCGCTTTACCGGCCATTTCCTCGATGCGCATGCGCAGAAAAAAGATCAACGCGATCGCGGCACCGGCGATTGCCCCCAGGAGTACCGGCGGAATGTTCAGCGGGAAGCCGGCCTTGCCGCGGACACCGACACCCATTGCTACAAACAACAGAACCGTGACAACTGTGTCGCACGCCAGATCGTAGAAATGCCCGAAACGACTGGTCTTGCCACTGATGCGGGCCAGTTCGCCGTCGGCGTGGTCCAGGAAATTCGACACCACCAGCAACAATGCCGCGACGTTCGACCAGCCATACGTGCCGGGGATGAATGCGACTGCGGCAGCCAGCCCCGTTGCCAGACGCACGCTGGTGAGAGCGTTGGGGGTGACCGGGGCGTCTCGGAGCGGCAGTACCAGGCGGCGCGCAAGTCTTGCGTCCCACCGTGATGCCGCAGCGATCCGCGGCGAAACATTTGGCAACTCGGACATAACGCTCCATGCAAAAGGAGGTTCGGCGCGATGGCCGTGTGGCTATGTTACGCGTTTTTCTCCAGGAGTCGGTCGACGATCGTTTCAAGCCGCGGTGCGCACCGAAAACGGCGCACCTGCAAGCGGTCAACGTCTACCGGAAGTCGACCGGTAGAGGACCAGCGACGAAGTAACGGCGGGGTTTCTGTACTATTTCCAGTCTTCGGGGAGACTATCACCAGAAGTCCTCGGTGAAGGACGCCGGTCCAGGCGTTCTGACCGTCTCCTGGAGGAGATGGTCGGTGTCTGGGGGTCCGCTAACAGCCGCCCGTCGCCATAGCGCAATAGCGGGCGCTGGGACAATTGTGGGACAGTCGGATCGTGACGTTGCGTGATATCAAATGACATCACGTGATACCAAATGCCTGTTGCAACAGGCTTCGTACCTCGCATATGGTTGATCTGTATGCCCCATACCCCCCGTTTCACACGGCAGGGGCCACTGGTTCGATCCCAGTACCGCCCACCAAATAGGAACTTCGGATAATTTCCTGCAGCCGGCTGTCTTGCGCTGGGACACCTGGCTTAAGGTTTAACTTGATCTTCTGCGCCAAGCACGCCAAGCATTTGCCACCAGTCCTGGCGCGCATAAAGAACGCGAACAATGGTCACTCCGCGTTCGTGAGGAATATAGAAGATCAGAAAGTTCTCGAAGTCTTTTACCGGCCACTTCCGAATTCCGGTGAGATCAGGATCTCTTACCACGAGCGGCGATCCTATCTCCGGCTGATCGAGCACAAGCTAGCAGCTTCTATCTGCCTGTGACAAGAAGCGTTCGACGAGTTCCTCGCCGCCCTCGGCAGCAAGATACATAGCGTGTTCGACGAGATCGCGCCGACCCGCCGCCCGTTTGTAGAGCTTCGGCACTACCGCTTACGTTTCGCCGCTTGCTTCACGCGCGCAAGAACCTCGGCGCGAATAGCCTTCCAGTCATCACCCGTCAAAGGCGTCTCCTCCGACCGCAATCCCTCGCGCAGCAGCGTCGCGAGTTGCTCTTCGGCCTTGCGCTTCTCATCGTTCCGGATGAGTTCGCGAACGTACTCACTGGCGCTGCTGTAACGACCGGCGGCGATTTGACGGTCGACGAAGTCTTTTAGCGGTTCCGGCAGCGAAATGTTCATGGTCTGCATGCGAGCCTCCACTGGAGGGATGCTAGCATCGATGGCATATATTGTCGTTTATTGCCACAGCTAGGCCGCACGATTGACGGGGTCAACCCTTAGCAGAATATAAGGATATCAATAGCCTACGCTTACGTACGCTCCCCTAAAGCGTCGGGCGGGCGTGCGAAGATATGCATCGCATATGACGCGCTCGAGGGACGGGATTCTTCAGGAGCTCAGACGCGCAGAAGCGTCGCTTC
>Ga0187783_10002076_pt1 | contig 14903 bp, 15 predicted proteins | sample 1015_SJ02_MP02_2_FD_132471 | JGI IMG/M metagenome (GOLD analysis project Ga0187783, IMG submission 132471) | Tropical peat soil microbial communities from peatlands in Department of Meta, Colombia - 1015_SJ02_MP02_20_MG | ecosystem: Environmental > Terrestrial > Soil > Wetlands > Peat | place... | reverse complement strand
TACCAGCCGCGGTCGCGGGCCACATAGAAGCCCGCCGCGTTCGGCCATGGGTGGACGTAGTCGAGCATGACGCGGACGGATGTCATGGCGTGCCTTTCTGGGGGGTCAGGTCGGGCAGGTCGCCGACGCCGGCGACGACCAGGCTGAAGCTGCCGGGCGGGCGGATCGCGGTGAAGTAGGCGCGCTCGGCCGCCAGCCAGCCCTCGTCCCACTCCTCCGGCGAGACCCGCCGGCGCAGCCGGGCGAGCCGCTCTGGCTCGGGTGTGGCGACCAGGACGGACTGGTCGACCAGGTCGCCCAGCTGCGGGGCCGCCGAGAACACGCCCTCCAGCACGACCACGCCGCGCGGCTCGACCGTCGCAGGGTCGCCGGCCGGGGCGCCAGCCTGCCAGTCGAAACGGCGGAACGTGGCTTCCCGGCCGGCCCGCAGCGGCTCGAGCGCCTCGGCGCGGATGCGCTGCCAGTCGTAGTAGCAGTCCACGGGCATCGTGCGGCCGCTGGTTGCCCCCTGGCCCACCGCAGGCCAGCGGAAGAAGTCATCGGTGTGCACCAGCGCCGCGCCGGTCGCGGCGGCCACTGCGGACGCGATCGTCGACTTGCCGGAGGCGCCGTGCCCGTCCAGCGCGACCACCAGCACCCCGGCTGCCCCGGCCTGCCAGCCGGTGATCGCGGCGATCACCTGCGCCGCGGCCATTCCGGCCTGCGGGCAGGCCGGAATGCTCACCGTCGCCTGCGGGCAGGCGGCCGCCGGCCTGGTCGGCGATGGCCAGTGCGGCGCGGTACGTATGCCGGTCATCGGGCACCCGCCCTTCGGATGGAACCGCGGCCACCTGCGCGCCGGGACGCGCCGGTAGCCTCAGCCACGTGGATAGCACTGAACTGCCGGAAACGCTGGTCTCCCCGGCCTGGCTGGCCGGGCATCTCGGGCCGCCCGTCGTGGTACTTGACGCGACGGTCATCCTGCCCCCTCCCCGCCTGGATGGCGACTACCGGCCGCACGATGCCCGCGAGCGGTTCGCTGCCGGGCACATTCCCGGCGCCCGCTACGCCGACCTGCTCGGCGACCTCTCGGACGCGACCGCGCGCTATCACTTCGCCAGGCCCGCCGCTAGCGAGCTTGGCGCTGCCCTGGAGCGGCTCGGGGTCAGCGACTCGTCGCTGGTCGTGGCCTACGACAGCGAGGGCGGCGTGTGGGCCGCGCGGCTGTGGTGGATGCTGCGCTGGATCGGCGTTCCGGCAGCCGTCCTCGACGGCGGCTACCGCGCCTGGCTCGCCAGCGGCGGGGCGACCGAGTCCGGCGTGCCGCCCGCGGCCGGCCCGGGGGCTGCCCATGCCGGGACGCTCACCCCGCGCGAGGCGCCGGGCATGTGGGCCGACAGGGCCGAGGTGTCGCAAGTCGTGACCGGAACGCGGGCCGGCACACTGGTCTGCGCCCTGTCCGCCGAGCTGTTCGCAGGGACCACGCCGACCAGGTACTCCCGGCGCGGCCATATCCCCGCGAGCCTCAGCATCCCGGCCCGCGAGCTGCTGACCAGTGACGGGCGGATGCGGGCCGGCGCCGAGCTGCGGCAGGCCACGGCGGGCGTGCCGGCCGACGTTCCGGTCACCGTCTACTGCGGGGGCGGCATCTCGGCCGCTGTCGTCGCGCAGGCGCTGACGATCATCGGGCGCGAGGACGTGGCGATCTATGACGGCTCCCTGGAAGAGTGGTCGGCGGATCCTGACCTACCGCTTGAACTGGGCCGATAGGATAATACCCTAGGTTCTCTATCGACGTAGTAGCCTATATCGGGGCGCGATGCCTGGACCGGCCAGGAACGCACCAGCCGCCCGCACTGGGCTGGGCGTGCGGCAGCCCGTTTCCTTCCTGGAAGGGCATGCTGGCGGCGGGCAGTGTGGCGAGCCCGGCAGCGAACTGCCAAGCTAAATGGCGGCCGGCGCTCGCGCGCCGGCAGCTGGGAGACGCGCGATGACCGAAGCTGAGGACTGGGTGGTGGTCGGCCTGGACACGGGCGGCACCACCATCAACGCCACGGTGCTGGACGCCGCGGGCCGGTTCCTCGTCAGCGAGATGGCCGAGTCGCCAAGCTCCGTACGCGAGGGACCCGACAAGGCCATCGAGGCGCTCGGCCGTTCGCTTGACGCGGTCCTGGACCGCACCGCGGTCCCGCCCGCCGCTGTCCGCGCCGTCGGGCTGGACACGCCGGGCCCGGTCACCGCGGATGGGGTCATCTGCTCCAGGGGCGCGACGAACTTCGCCGGCCAGGAGTGGCGGGGGTTTGACATCCGGCGCGCGCTCGAGGTCCGGCTGGAGAAGCCGGTGATCTTCAACAACGACGCGAACGCCGCCGCGCTGTATGCCCACTATCAGCACTTCGGCCCCGCGGCCGGGGAGCGCTCGTCGGTTTCGGTCATCGTCGGCACCGGCCTGGGCGGCGGAGTCGTTGAGGCCGGGCAGGTAATCCGCGGCGCCGCGGGGATGGCAGGAGAACTCGGCCACATCTGGCTTCCGCTTGACGGCCTGCTGGCACCAGGTCAGCCGGTGCCGGTGTGCAACTGCGGGCTGTCGGGGGACGCCGAGAGCATCGCCTCGCTGACCGGGATCGAGAAGAACCTGCTGCCGTACTGGCTGACCAGGTTCCCTGGCCATGCGCTGTCCGGGCAGCCCGCCGAAGTCGCCGCCAAGCTGGTCCGCGGCCACGGCGAGTCAGGCGATCAGCTGGCACTGGAGATCTTCGAGCAGCAGGCGATGGCGATCGGGCGGCTGCTCACGATCGCGGCGAACTTCACCGACCCGCATGTGTACCTGCTCGGCGGCGGGGTCGTGGAGGCCGCTCCGCACTTCAGGGACTGGTTCCTGGACCGGGTCCGCGCGCACACGGTGCTGCGCGACGAGCAGCAGCGCGCTGCGTCGGTCGCGCTCGTACCCGACCTGGACATGGCCGGCGCGAGGGGTTCGGCCATTGCCGCCCGTGCCTGCGTGCTGGCCGGCCTGGCGGCCGGGTAGCGGGCCGGGCAGATCGTGGACCTGGGACTGGCGGGCAAGGTCGCCCTGGTCGGCGCGTCGAGCAAGGGCCTGGGGAAGGCGTCCGCGCTGGCCCTGGCGCGGGAGGGCGCGCGTGTCGCCATCTGCGCGCGCGGCAAGGCCGACCTGGAGGCGGCTGCCCGCCAGATCTCCGCCGAGACCGACGCGGAGGTGCTCGCGGTGCAGGCCGACCTGGCGACCGCGGACGGCGTCACGCGCGTGATCGAGGCCACCGCGGCCAGGTTCGGCGGCATCGACGTGCTGGTCAGCAACGCAGGCGGGCCGCCGCCCGGCGTTTTCGCCGCGCTGACCGACGACGACTGGCGGCAGGCGTTCGAGCTGGTCACGCTGACTTTCGTGCGCCTGGTGCGAGGTGTCGTGCCGTACATGCGGGCGAACCAGTGGGGCCGCATCATCGCCATCCAGTCGAGCTCGGTCAAGCAGCCGGTGCGCGGCCTGGACCTCTCCAACGGGATCCGGCCAGGCACCGCCGGCCTGATGAAGTCGATCATGCACGAGCTGGCCAGGGACGGCGTCACCGTCAACCTCGTGCTGCCCGGCTCGTTCCGCACCGACCGGATCCTGGCCATGCGCGGCGGCGAGGACGACGCGGCGCTTGAGCAGCGGCTCGCCGCGGCGGGAGCATCGATCCCGGTCGGCCGCCTGGGCGAGCCCGCCGAACTCGGAGGCCTGGTGGCGTTCCTGGCCTCGCAGCAGGCCTCCTACATCACCGGCGCGGCCTATCAGGTCGATGGCGGCGCCATCCAGTCCAGCCTGTGAGGTCAGTCCCAGCGGGATGGGCGGGACCTGGATGAACCGCGCCGCCGCCCGCGCAACCGCGCGATGACAAGGGCGGGTACCAGCAGCGCGAGCCAGCCATGGTGGTGGCTGCCCACCCCTACCCCCACGGCGAACGCGGCGACAAGCACAGCCGCCGCGATGGCCACCATCGGCACCGGAACCCGCCAGGCGAGCCAGCCGGACCTGGTCGGTACCGGCTGGGGTCCCTGCGGGGCAGGCTGCGCGCCCCGCAGGCCGGGCAGGTCGACGGTGAGCTCGTCTAGCTCGCCCAGGGTGCGCGCCGCCAGGGCCCGCCCGGTGCGGTCCTCGAGTTCCTCGGTCGTCAGCCGCCCCGCCTGGTAATTCTCGCTCAGTGCCGTCACGACCGCGTCCCGGTCGGCATCGGACGCCCTCATGGCCGGAACCCGGTTCCCGCCCGGCGTTGCGCTCATCAGTTGCCTGCCTCTGCCCCGCCCCGCTGCCTGGCCGGGCGGGCGGTCGATGTCTGGGGTCGTAGCCCATCTGCCCGGCTACCATGCTGCCGCGCTTCCAGGCCCGAGGCCATCGCCCGGCGTCATCAGCCGGGGATGACATCTGTCATGCCCCGTCCCCGGCTCGCCTCGAAGCCGGTACCGGATGTCTTAGTTATCCGGTGTGATCCAGATCATAGGCGTTCATCGGACATGCAGGCATAGGGCGCTACTTTCAGGGTGTTCACAATGAGTAACCGACAGCACCGAGATGCGTGATGGCTGCCCCCGCGCAACGTCGCCATGACCCGCGTCCCATCCGCATAGCCTGCCGCGGCCAGGTGCAAGACACCGGCCCGCGTGTTCTCAGTGACCGCCGTGCGCCCCCCGCGCCCGACCGAAGGTTCATCGTGCGCCCCCACCTTTCCTCAGCACAGTCCGTGATCCGCAGCGCCTACCGCAGGCACGGCCGGCCCTCGCCGCTGGCCCTGCTGGCGGCCGGTGCCACCATCGTTGGCGTCGTCGGAGTGTCAACAGGCGCCTCGGCAGCCACGTCCGCCTCAGGCCCCGTGCCGGCGCCCGGCATGCTGGCCCGCGCCGCGGCCACGCCGGCGCCAGAACTGACCGGTGCCGCGACAGCCCGCGCCGACGCCGGGTCACCGCTCGCGCCTGCCAGTGCCGCCGCTGCCGCCGCGCAGCCCGCCGCGAGCAAGTCCCCGGCCGTCTCGCCCGCAGTGTCACCGACCGCGCGGACCGCCGCGACGGCCACCCCGACTGCGGCAGGCCAGGTCACCACCCAGCAGGACGCCAGCGCCGCTCCGGCCGCCACCCAGCCGGCGCCGCGCAAGCAGTACCCGTACGAGATCTACGACTCAGTCACGCCGGATGCGATCCCCGGCAGCCACGTCGTCGCCACCTACGCCACCGGCCCGTTCGCCGTGCCCGGCGCCGAGGTCGCCGGGGACAAGGCCGTGGTCTGGATCGACACCACGGGCACCGACCCGCACGCGGCGGCGCTGGACATCGAGCCAGGCGACGTGACGCCCTCACAGGCGGCAAGCTGGGTCGCGGCCAGGCTGGCCTACGACCCGACCGGCACCGCGATCCTCTACACCATGATCTCCGAGTGGCCGCAGGTGCAGGCGTCGGTCAGCACGCTGCCGCAGTGGATGCAGTCGCACGTGCGCTGGTGGATCGCGGACCCGACCGGCTATCCGCACATGGTGCCCGGCGCGAACGCAACCCAGTGGTACTGGGGTGCCAACTACGACATCTCCACCGCGAACCCCGGCTTCTAGCGGCATGCCCCGAAGGTGCCCGGCGCGTGCGCCGGGCACCTTAGGCCTTCCGGCCGGTGCCTGAGTAAAGCAGTTGACTTCAACAGTGCTTGAACTCCTAGCCTCGGTTGCATGACCGCCGAGACTGACGCGAACGCCCGCGCCGAGATCGCCGGGCCCGAGCCGGCGGCAGAGCACGGGCTGTGGTCGGCGCCGCGACGGGCGCTGACGGTCGGCCTGGTGCTGACCATCACGTTCATCGCGACCGAGGCGCTGGCGGTCGTCACCATCATGCCGGTCGTCGCGCGCGATCTGCACGGGCTCGACCTGTACGGCTGGGTGTTCAGCGCGTTCATGCTCGGCGACATCATCGGCATCGTCGCGGCCGGGCGACAGGCCGACCGGTACGGCCCGGCGCGGCCGTTCATCGCCGGGGTCGTGCTGTTCGGCACCGGGCTCGCCATCGCGGGGCTTGCGCCGAGCATGCTCGTCCTGGTTGCCGGCCGGGCTCTGCAGGGGATCGGAGCGGGCGCGGTTCCGGCCGTCGCGTACGTGGCGATCGGCCGCAGCCTGCCCGAGCGCCTGCGGGCCAGGATGATGGCGGTGCTGTCCACTGCCTGGGTGCTGCCGGGCCTGGCAGGCCCTGCCATCAGCGCGGCGGTGGCGAGCGTGCTGGGCTGGCGGTGGGTGTTCCTCGGACTGCTGCCCCTGGTCGCGGTCACCGCGTCGATGGCCATGCCGGCCCTGCTCAGGCTCGGCCAGCGGCCAGCGGCGAGCGCGGGCTCCGCGAGCGCCGGCCCTGCCAGCAGAGGCGCAGATGAAGCGACTGGCTCAGCGCCGGCGGGGACCGAGCACCGCATCGGCCACGGGCTCGCTGCCGCCGCAGGCGCCGGGCTGATCCTCGCCGGCCTCACGCTGGCCGCGGGCGGGCATCTCCTCCTGGCCGGCCTCGGCGTGGTCGCCGTGGGAGCCACCGTCCTCGGACTGGCCCTGCGCCAACTGCTGCCGGCGGGCACGTTCTCGGCCCGCCGCGGCCTGCCAGCCGTCATCCTCTGCCGTGGTCTGCTGACCTTCGCCTTCTTCGGGGCTGACGCCTACGTCACGCTGACCATCACCACGATCCGCCACCACACCCCGGTTTTCGCCGGCCTCGCCGTCACCGGCGCCACGCTTTCCTGGACGGCCGGCGCGTGGGTACAGTCACGCCTCAACGGGATCTGGGAGGCCCGTCGGCTGATCCGCTCGGGGCTCGCGTTCATCGTGACCGGGCTGGCCGCGATGGCCCTGGTCCTGTTGCCCGCAACGCCGGTGACGGTCGGCCTGGCCGCCTGGACCGTGGCCGGCTTCGGCATGGGCATGGCGTACGCGCCGCTGTCGCTGCTGATGCTGCGGGCCGCGCCGACCGGCCGCGAGGGATGGGCATCGGCGTCGCTGAGCCTGTCCGACGTGCTCGGTACCGCCATCGGCATCGGGATCGGCGGCGCCGCCGTGACGGCCGCAAACGCGCATGGCTGGCCGCTGGCGTCGGGAGTGGCTGTGGCGTTCGCGGTGGCCGGCCTCGGCGCGGCCGTACTCGCGGTAGCCAGCCGTCGCCTGCCGCTGGTGCTGACCGGCATGGCTCCGGCACCTTCGCAGCCGGTGCCAGAATGACTATCGGCCGGGAACCCTGACCGGCACCGCGCCGCGCGGGCGACCGGAAGAGGAGCGGCACATGGACAGCGCTGACCACATCGTGCTCCGCGACGGCAGGCGGCTTGACGTGCGAGTCACGGGACCGGCCGGCGGGATCCCGCTGATCTTCCACCACGGCACCCCCGGTGCCTACACGCCTATCCGCGCGCTCGAGCGGTCCGCGCACGCGCGGGGGCTGCGGCTGGTGACGACCTCACGGCCCGGATACGGTGACTCGACCCGCCAGCCGGGCCGCGACGTCGCAGACGTTGTCGCCGACACAGCCGAGGTCCTCGCCGCGGTCGGCGCGGACCGCTGCCTGGTCGCCGGGTGGTCGGGCGGCGGCCCGCACGCTCTGGCCTGTGCCGCGCGCCTTGGTGCCGCCGCCGCGGCGCTAGTCATCGCGGGCGTGGCGCCCTATGCCGCCGACGGCCTGGACTGGATGGCCGGCATGGGCGAGGACAATGTCACCGAGTTCACCATCGCGCTGGAAGGCGAGGACCGGCTGCGGCCGTACCTGGAGCGCGAACGGGAGCAACTTAAGGCCGCGACCGCCGCGGACATCATCACGGCGCTGCAGACGCTGCTGCCCGAGGTAGATCGGGCCGTCCTCACCGGCGAATTCGGCGAGGACATGGCGGCGAACATGCGCGAGGCGATGCGGACCGGGGTTGACGGCTGGCTCGACGACGACCTGGCCTTCGCAGGGCCGTGGGGTTTCGACCTCGCCGAGATCGCCATGCCGGTGCTGCTGTGGCAGGGATCGGATGACCTCATGGTGCCATTCGCCCACGGCCAGTGGCTCGCCGCCAGGGTACCGGGCGTGCGCGCGCACCTGGAGCAGGACGAGGGGCATCTGTCGGTCGGGCTTGGCGCCATCGACCGCATGCTCGACGAACTGGTTGCTGCGGGCGATTCGGCTGCCGCCCTCTGACCGCAGCGCGCCGCCGTCGCGCCTCGTTTCGATGCGAACGTCATATATTGGCTTCGCGAAGGGAGTGGCCGGTGGGAGCTGACGATGTCGCGCTGGACAGGATCCGGCAGAGTCTGGCCGCCGAGGATTATCAGCTGGCCGTGACAGTGCGCGACGGCACCGCGCATGTCGCGATCGCGGCCGGGCCGTCCGCCTGCGCCGAGTGCCTGGTGCCCAAGGACCTGATGCGCGCGATGCTCGCGCCGGCCCTGGGCGTGCAGCCGGAGCTCATCGAGCTGGTCTATCCCGCGGAGCACTGACAGTGGAGATCACGCTTGCGGGCAAGGTGGCGCTCGTCACCGGAGTCGGCCCGAACATCGGCAGCGGCGTCGCGCTGGCCCTGTCCAGGTACGGCGCCAAGGTCGCGTGCAACGACGTCGCCGACTCGGCGATCAAGGCGTGCATCGCGCGGATCGAGCGCAACGGCGGCGAGGCCATGGCCGCGCCAGGAGACGTGACGGACGAGGCCTCGGTAGAGGGCTACATCGCGGCGGTGCTGGAGCGCTGGGGGCGCATCGACATCCTGGTAAACAACGCCGCGCTGCTCGGCGGCCGCGGAGTGCTTGACGAGTCCGCCGCGGACTTCGAGCGTGCCGTCCGGGTCTCCGCGCTTGGCTACTTCCTCAACACCAAGCACGTTGGCCGGGCGATGGCCGAGCGCGGCATCAAGGGCTCGATCGTCTGCATCTCCTCCTCGAACGCGTGGTCAGGGACCGCGGGCATCATCGCGTATGCCTTCCACAAGGGCGGCGTGAACAACTTCGTGCGGGCAGCCGCCATGGACCTGGCGCCCTACGGCATCCGGGTCAACAGCTTCACGCCGACGGCCCCGAATCCGGACAACCCCGAGCTGCTGGCCGAGATGGCCAGGGCCGGGCTCGCACCGGGCGGGGTGCTCACGCACGGGCGCGGCGGCGGGCTCGGCGGGCCCACCGGCGACGAGCCGTGGCGCAGGCCGAGCCGGTGGACCGGGCAGCGGCCGCCCATGGTCCCCATGGGCACGACGGGGACCCCGACCGACATCGGGCACGCGGTCGCCTGGCTCTGCTCCGACTACGCCCGGCTGATCACCGGGACCGACCTGGTGGTCGACGGCGGCGCCCGCGCGAAGAATTTCGCCTACATGCCCGCGCCCGCCGATGAGCTGGCCGGACCAGTCCCGGTAATCCCGCTGGACGAAACACCGGGCTAGCCGCTCACCAGGCCGAGGAGCCTGGCGGCGTTTTCCTTCATGATCAGCGGCCGGACCTCGGGCTTGATCGCCAGCTCGTCGAAGTCCTTGATCCATCGTTCCGGCGTGATGACGGGGAAGTCGGTGCCGAAGAGCACCTTGTGCCGCAGCAGGCTGTTCGCGTACTGCACGAGCTGCGGCGGGAAGTACTTCGGCGACCACCCCGACAGGTCGATGTAGACGCGCGGCTTGTGGGTCGCGATCGACAGCGCGACGTCCTGCCAGGGAAACGACGGGTGCGCCAGGATGATGTCCATATCCGGGAAGTCGGCTGCGACATCGTCGAGGTAGAGCGGGTTGGAGTACTTCAGCCTGATGCCGCCACCGCCACGGGCGCCCGCGCCGACCCCAGTCTGGCCGGTATGGAACAGCGCGATCAGGCCGTGCTCGGCGATGACCTCATACAGCGGGTAGGCCGCCCGGTCGTTGGGATAGAAGGCCTGGGTGCCCGGGTGGAACTTGAAACCGCGCACGCCGTACTCGGTCACCAGCCGCCTTGCCTGCCGCACGCCGGCCGCGCCGCGTGCCGGGTCGATGCTGGCGAACGGGATGACCACGTCGGCATGCTCCGCCGCCAGCTCGGCGACCTCGAAGTTGTCAGGTACCGGCTCGTCGCCGGTCTGCGAGATGCTGTCCACGGTGAACGTGACGCAGGCCATGGCGCGCTCACGGTAGTACGCGGCCAGCTCGGGCACCGTGTACCTGGGCATGGTGCCGATCCGGAAGTACTCGCCCATGTCCTCGCGGCCGCCCGCATCGGGCTCGGCACCGGCGCGGACTGACTTGTGCACGTGAGTGTGCACGTCGAAGGCGGTGAGCGTGCTGACATCTATCGTGGCCACGTCAGATTCCCGTCCGCTTGGGGATCAGCCGAGCGCTTCGACGTAAGGCGCGCCGGTCCGCTCCCGTATCACCTCGGGCGCGATGCCGGGCGCGCACTCGGTCAGCCGCAGCTCGCCGTCCACGTTATGGAATACGCCAAGGTCGGTGTAGACCCGGGTGACGACCTGCCGCCCGGTCAGCGGGAAGGTGCACTGCCTGACGATCTTCGGTCGCCCGGCGCGGTCGACGTGCTCCATTGCCACCCAGACCTGCCGCGCTCCCGCGACCAGGTCCATCGCGCCGCCGACCGCCGGGTTCTGGCCGGGCACGAACCAGTTCGCCAGGTCGCCGCGGCCGGAAACCTGCAGCGCGCCGAGCACCGTGACGTCCAGGTGGCCGCCGCGCACGACCGCGAACGAGAGCGCCGAGTCCACGATCGCGGCGCCGGCGATGAGCGTGATGGGCTGCTTGCCGGCATCGGTGAGGTCAGGATCCTCGTCACCAGGGCCGGCCAGCGGGCCCATGCCGAGCACCCCGTTCTCGGCGTGCAGGATGACCTCGACGTCCGGCGGTATGTACTGCGGGATAAGCAGCGGGATGCCCACTCCGAGGTTGACCACGAACCCGTCGCCAAGATCGGCGGCAAGCCGCCGCGCGATGCCGTCCCGGCTGCGCCCCGGAATGGTAGCGGCGGTGGCTGCCTGCGTCATGACGGCTGCCCCGCGATCGACGGCTGACGCGGCGACAGCTCGGACTTGAGCAGCACCTCGTCGACGAACACTCCGGGCAGGTGGATGTCGTCGGGCTGCAGGTCTCCGGTCCCGACCAGATGCTCCACCTCGGCGAAGGTATACCGCCCCGACATCGCCGCGAGCGGGTTGAAGTTCCGGGCCGACAGGCGGAAGCGCAGGTTACCTTTCCGGTCGCCCTGGTAGGCCTTCACCAGGGCGAAGTCTGCCACGATGCCGTACTCGAGCACGTGCTCGCGGCCGCCGAACTCGCGATGCTCCTTGGCCGGGATGCGCTCGGCCACCTCGCCGGCCGCACTGTAGCCAAGCGGGAAGGTGCCGTCGGACAGCATGGTCCCGGCACCGGATGGGGTGTAGAAGGCCGGGATGCCAGCGCCGCCGGCCCGCAGCCGCTCCGCCAGCGTGCCCTGCGGGATCAGCTCGAACTCGACCCGGCCCGCGAAGTACTCGTCGTAGAACTCCGGCAGCACGGGAAACGAGGCTGTCACCCGCCGCAGCCGCCCTTCCACCAGCAGCCGGCCGATGCCGGTGAAGTCACCGCCGACATTGTTGACGATCATGTGCAGGTCCCGGCGATCGAGCTCGCACAGCACGTCCAGCAGCGTGTCTGGCCGTCCTGAGCTGCCGAAACCTCCGACAGCCACGGACGCGCCTGACGGGATCGGCGCCAGCGCGGCCATCGGATCGGCGCGGAACTTGTCGATCACGCAGGTGCCCTTCCGCAGGACGAGTGGCCTGGCCGGATGCCGCGGAAGTTAGCACGGCCGCGCGCGGGCAGGGAACCGGCTCTTCCGCCTAGCAGAAGCCGCCCACGCCGGTGGCGGTGCGGCTCAGCCTGGCCTTCCGTCGTGCAGCGAAAGGCCAGCCCTTTCCCTTCCGCGAAGTGAAAGGGGTCTGGCGCCGGCCGCAGACCGCGCTCCATCGTGGAGTAGCGATGGGCGATCGCCCAGCACGCAGCCGCCGCCCGCGCAGCCTGCCGTCTGCCACAACCGCGAGAGGGATCCGTATGAGCATGACCACCCGGGCCGCGGTCTGCCGCGCGCCGGGCAAGCCATGGGAGATCGCCGAGCTTGAGCTCGATGACCCGAAGGCCAACGAGGTCCTGGTCAAGTTCTACGCGGCCGGGCTCTGCCACTCCGACGACCACATCCAGAAGGGCGACGCACCGATGCGGATGCCCGTGGTCGGCGGCCACGAGGGCGCAGGGGTGGTCGACGCGGTCGGCGAGGGCGTCACCAGGGTCTCTGTCGGGGACCATGTGACCTGCTCGTTTATCCCCGCCTGCGGCTCGTGCCGGTACTGCTCGACCGGCCGCCAGAATCTCTGCGATGCGGGTAAGAACGCGGGGACCGGCATGTTCCCTGACGGAACCTTCCGGTTCCACGCCGGCGGCGAGGACTTCGGCGGGCTGTGCGTGCTCGGCACCTTCTCGCAGTACGCGGTGGTGTCCGAGTTCTCCGTCATCAAGATCCCGGCAGAGATCCCGTTCGACGTAGCCGCGCTCGTCGCGTGCGGGGTGCCGACCGGCTGGGGCTCGGCGGTCCGTGCCGCCGGCGTGCGCCCAGGCGACACCGTGGTGATCTACGGCGCGGGCGGCGTGGGCAGCAACGCGGTACAGGGTGCCAGCCTGGCGGGCGCGAAGAACGTCATCGTGGTCGACCCCGTGGAGTTCAAGCGCGAGATGGCCGGAGTCTTCGGGGCCACGCACACGTTCGCGACTGCAAGCGAAGCGCACGACTTCGTCGTCGGGACTACCTGGGGCGAGCTAGCAGACCACGCGATCATCACCGTCGGCATCCTGGACGATCAGGTGATCCACGACGCGATCCAGGTGGTCGGCAAGAGCGGCCAGGTCACCATCACCGCGGTGGGGAAGGGCTGGATCGACGAGAACCCCGGCATGCTCATCGGCTACCAGCGCCGGATCCAGGGCTCGATCTACGGCGGCTGCAGCCCGCTCGTGGACGTGCCGCTGCTGATCGGGCTGTACCAGTCCGGCGACCTGAAGCTCGATGAGCTGATCACGCGCCGCTACCGGCTCGACGAAATCAACCTCGGCTACCAGCACATGCTCGATGGCAAGAACATCCGCGGCGTGATCATCCACGAGCACTAGGCAGCTCGGCCAACGCACCCAGAGGAGCTGGCGATGACCATCACATCGGCCGACGCGACGAGCCCGCTGATCATCGATAACGCGCAGCTCATCGCCGGGGAGTGGGTACCCGCACGTGACGGCCAGGTCATCGACGTGGTCAACCCGGCCACCGGCGGCGTCCTCGGCCAGGTTCCCCGTGGCGGCAGCGCCGACGTCGACCTGGCGGTCGCGGCAGCGCAGCGGGCATTCCCGGCCTGGCGCGACACCGACGCGACGACGCGGGGCCGGCTGCTCAGCCGGTGGGCGGAGCTCATCGACGCCAGCGCAGCCGAGATCGCGCGGCTGGAGTGCCTGGAGGTAGGCCATCCTTCCTGGGGGCCACCGCCAATGGCCAGGATCCTGCGGTTCGTGGCGGGGCAGGCCGACAAGGTGAGCGGGCTGACGCTGCCCACCATGTCGCCCGACGTCATCGGTCTTACCCTGCGCGAGCCCTTCGGCGCGGTCGGCGCGATCATCCCGTGGAACGCGCCAGGCCCGATGTTCGTCACGGACGTGGGGCCGGCCATCGCGGCGGGCAACACCATCGTGATCAAGCCCGCCGAGGATGCGCCGCTGACCGCACTGGCGCTTGCCAGGCTGGCGCTGGAGGCGGGGATCCCGCCGGGCGTCGTCAACGTCGTGACCGGCTACGGCGCCGAGGCGGGGGCGGCGATCCCGGCGCATCCCGGCATCCGGCGGATGAGCTTCACCGGTTCGCCCGCCACCGGCGCATCGGTCATGGCTGCGTGCGCTGCAAACCTCACCCCGCTGCACCTCGAGCTTGGCGGCAAGTCCCCGCAGGTGGTCTTCGCCGACGCCGACCTGGACGCCGCGGTCCCGGCCATGGTGGCGGGCATCACCCTCAATACCGGCCAGATCTGCGCGGCGGGCTCCCGGGTCGTCGCCGACCGACGGGTGCATGCCGAACTCGTCGACCGGCTGGCCGCGCAGATGCAGAAGGTGTCTGTCGGCGCTTGGCACGAGCCAGTGCAGATGGGCCCGCTGATCAACGCCAGGCAGCACGCGCGCGTCCTTGACTACATGCGCCTTGGCCGCGAGGAGGGCGCCGACCTGGTGACCGGCGGAGGCGTGCCGGAGGGTGCGGGTTTCCAGGCAGGCTACTTTGTCGAGCCGACGCTGTTCGACCAGGTTGAGCCTGGCATGCGCATTGCCCAGGAGGAGATATTCGGCCCGGTGCTCTCGGTGCTGACGGTGCAGGACGAGGACGAGGCCATCGCCGTGGCGAACGGGACCAGGTACGGCCTGGTCGCCTCGGTCTGGACGCAGGACGTGGGCCGCGCCGTCCGGATGAGCCGCAGGCTGGCGGCGGGCCAGGTGCACGTGAACGCCGCGCTGGGCGCGGGCGTCATCGGCGGCCCGTTCGGCGGCTACAAGCACAGCGGCTTCGGGCGCACTATGGGTGCAGACGCCGTGCTGGACTACACGCAAGTCAAGACCGTGTCCCTGCGCGGCACCGGGAGAAGCTCGTGACCACGGGTAGTCGCGGCCGGCTCCGGCTGCGGGTCCTGCTGGAACCGCGGCACGGCGCACGCTACGAGGAGATCCTCGCGCTGGCGCACGCGTGCGAGCGCGCGGGCTTTGACGCGTTCTTCCGGTCTGACCACCTCATGGGAGTCGATCCGCAGGACCGCAGCTACCGGCCGACCGACTCGTGGACAACGCTGGCCGGGCTTGCCCGCGATACCGAGCGGATCAGGCTCGGCACGCTGGTGACGGCCGCAACCTACCGCTCGCCCGGGCTCCTCGC
>Ga0187783_10002075_pt1 | contig 14916 bp, 15 predicted proteins | sample 1015_SJ02_MP02_2_FD_132471 | JGI IMG/M metagenome (GOLD analysis project Ga0187783, IMG submission 132471) | Tropical peat soil microbial communities from peatlands in Department of Meta, Colombia - 1015_SJ02_MP02_20_MG | ecosystem: Environmental > Terrestrial > Soil > Wetlands > Peat | place... | reverse complement strand
CATGGGAAAAGAAGTGGTGGTGATCAAGGAGTCTCCGGGGTTCATCACCAGCCGCATCAACGCCATGATCGGCAACGAAGCGTTCTACCTCTTGCAGGAGGGAATTGCCTCCCCCCAGGACATCGATAAAGCGCTGAAACTCGGCTTGAACCACCCCATGGGGCCGTTCGAACTGGTGGACCTGGTGGGGTTAGATACCCGTTTGCACATCCTCGAATACCTGCACCGCAGCTTGGGCGAGAAGTACCGGCCCGCGCCTTTGCTGGTGCAATACGTCAAGGCGGGGCGGTTGGGCCGCAAAAGCGGTCGCGGTGTCTACGAGTATCCGGAACCGAAAGCCCGGCCGGAGAGAGCACCGTCAGCCCGAGTCGGCAACCCCTAGCCGACCCATGTGTGACCGGAGCCTCCCCCGCTCGCGGCGGTGAGACCCCGGCCCGGAAAGCTCTAGTTCATCTTGTTGATGTCCTCTTTCGCCTCCAACTTCTTGAGCAAGGGCTCGAAGAATATCTTCCAGTTGTCCGGCGCCCCGGCCAGCGAGATCTTCATTTCCTTGACCGCACTGTCAAAATCACCTTGCGACGCATAGATCCTCGCGGTCCCATCGTGGACTACCCAGTCGTTCGGATCTTTCTGGGCGGCCCGGCGGTAAAAGTCGAAGGCCTGGTCTTGCTTTCCCTGTTGCTGCAGCTGGCGGCCATAGTAATAAAGCTGGGCGGCGGTGGCCCTCTGGATGGCCTGATTCTTGGCGGCTTCCGCCTCATCCTTGCGTCCCATGGCCTCGAGAATGCGCGACTTGGTTAAGAAGTTGTCGAAGCGGGGTTCGATGCGGATCGACGTCTGCTCATAGTTCAGTGCATCGTCGAGGTCATATTTTTGGGCAAGCAGATAACTCGCCGCGTCATCCCACGCCTCCCAGGTGTATTGGACCAGGCCTTGGAGCTGAGTGTGTAAACTGGTCTGGACGACTTCGTGTACATTCACACCGATCTTGATAGGAACCGCCAGCTTTTCCCAGCGCATGGCAGCCACGGCGGAATCCGCCTTCACCTCCTCGAAATCGTAGCTCAGGGCCTCATGCATATCCGAAGGTTGCGGTTTGACGGTGACGCGGAGTGCGTCGTCGGCCTCCCGGTAGGTGAAACTGCCCCAAGCGGTATGGACCTTCGAGAAAATCACGGTCCACTCGTTTTCTCCAGGGATCATGTGCAACCCGTAGATGCCCGCCGCCAGGGGTCTGCCCTCAATACTGACGGGATTGGTGAAAGCAATGGTTGTGTTCTCGTTCGCTCCCGCCCGCCAGACTTCCCCGTAGGGCACCACTTTGCCCCAAACCGTCCGGCCCTTCACCAGCGGGCGATGATACTCGATGGTGATATTGGTGATGCCAATGCGCTGAGTCACCGCTGCTCCCTGGCTGTCTCGCGGTAAGTCGAGGACCGGAGACTGGGAGAAGCCGGCAGGAATGCCCAGCGAAAACCCTGCAATTGCGAGTACGACGGAAAGCCAGTACTTCAGCATGTGATGCCTCCCACTTCTTGAAATGAGAAACGGAACTTTAGACGGGAGGTCATTCTTCGCGATAGCAAGTTGTAAAAGTTTGTGAAGCCCGCGCTAGCCTCCGATCGACCAGCGTCTAATCTGTAGCATCCGATGGTAGAGACCGGTTTCCCGGGAACTTAGGTCCGTCCGCGTTCGTATCAGAGCGTGGGGGGCGCTCCACCCGCCGGGCGATGCGAGCCCAGGGGTGACGGGCGGTGGCGCAAACATGAGAGCACTTGCGGACATCATTCGCCAGTCCTTGGCGACTCTTTGGGCCCACAAACTGCGCTCCTTCCTGACCATGTTCGGTATTGCCTGGGGGGTGGGTTCGCTGCTTCTACTGGTCGGTCTGGGCGAGGGCTTTCGTAGCGGGCAAGCCCGGCAGCTGGCCACTCTCGGTCAAGACATCATGTTTGTGTTCCCCGGACGCATCCCGGCCATCGCCGGTAACCTCGAGTCCGGGCAGACCTATCACTTCACCTATGAGGATTACCAGGCGATCAGGGCCGAAGGGCGCAGCCTGCGGGCGGTTTCTCCGGTCATCAATCGCGAGGACATTCGTGCGGTCAGCGATTACGGATCGACCAGTGGTCAGGTGTTTGGGGTCGCCCCCGACTACAGTCAGATTCGCACGGTGCCGATTGGCTCCGGGCGCTGGTTCAACGACGAAGACAATCGTGAGCATCGCCGGGTGACGGTGGTCGGCTGGGAACTGCTCAAAAATGTATTTCCCGGAAGGCCGGCCGTCGGTTCCACCATCCTACTGAACGAAATTCGCTTTGATGTCATTGGCGTGCTGGCCAAGGTCGGTCAAGACGGCAACAACGGCACCAATGGCCGCTTCTTCGTTCCCCTCGAGACCATGCGGGAGCTTTTTCCGCTTACTGGGGACAACGTCGAGAACGCCATCTCCTTCATCAACTACCGCCCCTTGAACAAGGCAGAGCACCTTCAATCCAAGCAGGAGATCCACCAGATCATCGCCCGCCGCCACCGTTTCGACCCCAGTCTGGAAGACGCTTTTGAAGATTGGGACACGATCGAAAACTCGAGGAAGGTAGACATGATTTTTGACGCCATGGACTCTTTCCTGGGAATTGTCGGCCTGGTCACTCTAGGCTTGGGCGCCATCGGAATCGTGAACATCATGCTGGTTTCGGTGACGGAAAGGACCAAAGAAATTGGTCTGCGGAAGGCCTTGGGCGCCAGTTATCGCAATATTCTGACCCAATTCTTCGTCGAAGGGATGTTTCTTACCGTGTTCAGCGGGGGCATTGGCTTGCTGCTGGCCGGCGCATTTATGACCTTGCTCGCGCAATTGCCGTCGCCCGAGGGATTCGATACCCCTCGCATCGTGCCCTTGTCCGCCGTGGCTGCCATCGTTTCGCTGGCGATTGCGGGCATCGCCGCCGGGTTATACCCGGCGCGCAAAGCGGCCCTGCTGGCTCCGGTCGAGGCGCTGCGGCAGGAATAAGTAGCATGGTTCGGGACCAAAGGCTTCCCTATGATGGCTGACCTGTTTATCCAGGCATACCGCGGTTTGCGATTCAACCAACGTCGCAGTTTGCTCACCATGCTTGGCATGGCGTGGGGGATCGCCACCGTAGTCCTGCTGCTGGCCTACGGTTCTGGGTTTGAACGTGGGCTGTGGGTGGCCTTCCGCTCGTTCGGAACCAACCTGGTTTTCCTATTTCCCGGGCGTACCTCGCTGCAGGCAGGTGGCACCAAGGCGGGCAACGAGGTGAAGCTGACCATCAACGATGTCGATTACATCCGCGCCGAAGTCCCGCTCCTCAAGCGACTTTCCCCGGAAGCGTTCAAGCAATCGACGGTCGCTTTCGGAATCCGCAGTGCGAGTTACGGGGTCAGCGGGGTGTACGCCAACTATCCCCGCATGCGACGCGTGGAGTTCGCCGAAGGCACGGCATTCAGCGCGACGGATGAGTTCACGCATGCCCATGTCGCCTTCGTCGGAGCCGACGTCAAGAAGAAACTGTTTTCCGGGCAGAATGCGATCGGAGAAGAGATTCGCATCGATGGCATTCCTTATCACATTGTGGGTGTGCTCAAGCACGTCATCAATAACAGCGATGAGAACTTGAACGGCCACGTCTACGTTCCCTTCAGCACCTTCGCGGACCTCAAGGATACGCATTATCTCAACTCCATTGTGATGGAATATGAGGGAGACCATGGCAAAGTCGTCGAAGCCCTTCGCCGATCGATGGCCTTTCATCACAACTTCGACTCGAAAGACAAGCGTGCCGTCTTCGTATTCGATGTCTTTGCCGACCTTGCCGATCTCGAGGCCATCACCATCGGCCTCAAGATCCTGCTCGGGTTCATCGGACTGCTCACCCTCGGCATCGGTGGCGTCGGCTTGATGAACATCATGCTGGTGGCGGTTACCCAGCGTACGCGGGAAATCGGGGTGGAGAAGGCCTTGGGCGCGCGCAAATGGCAGATCCTTTTTCAGTTCTTGGCCGAAGCTTTGGCCATTACGGCTCTGGGCGGCTTATTAGGAGTGGCCCTGGCCTACCTGATCTCCTGGTCGGTAGGTTCGATGGTGCTGTGGAGCGCCTTTGAGGAAAATGCCAGCGAAGGCGACATCCGCCTGCTGATCGATTCGACCACCCTGATCTGGTCGACTGCGATTCTCACCTTCGTCGGCATCGTGAGCGGGATGCTGCCGGCCGTGAAAGCAGCAAGACTCGATCCCATCGAGTCGCTCCGCTACGAATAGCGCCACCAGTTTGGAGTTCTAAAGAGTGTCGAGGCTCCTTGGGTCGAGGTCTTCGACAAATGATTGGTACGCCTAGTCAACTTGCTTGCCGCCGAGCATGGAACGCTGGCAGCATAACTTTGCGATGAAGAAGAAGACGAACCCACCTGAGACTGAACCTCTCAAAGGATGGCAACCGATTGCCTCGTTTCTAGGACGATCGGTCTCGGTGGTTCAGCGTTGGGCGGGAATGCCAGTGCAACGCAAGGCCGCTACGTCTACGCGTCACGGGAAGACGTGAATGGTTGGTTGGGGCGACAGTCGAGTGGGGAACCGATTCAGATCGCGAACTGAAAACGCTGACCTCGTGAGCGAACCCCGGCGCGGGCTTTCCTTTGTCAGAAACCAAACCGGGCAGGAAAACCAAGAGGAAGGCCGCCCCGATTTTCTATGCGTGCTCGGCATGACCCTAACTCTGCTGCTCACCTAGCTTCACGGGATGCTCCGGATACCGTGGCTTGGGCACACTAATCCAACCGAAATCGACTCGGCAGAGCGAAAAGTTCGTACCCGCTCCACAGCTTTGCACTCGACCCTGGCGCCACCGCTACAATATTGACGTGACTGCCCCCTCCCGCTTGCAACGTGTACTTGACCAGCTTCGTCTCTACGAACATCCACTGCTCAGCTTCAGTGCGCGGCAGAAGGGCGAGGGCGTGGAGGTCATCATTCAATTCAAGAAGCCGCCGGTTCCGGTTCACGATTACTACTTTGAACTTCATCCGCGCGACCTGGACCACTCCCAATTCGAGTGGAGCTTTCAACGCCAGTTTTATGACTGCCTGCACGATTACCTGATCGAAATGTTTACCCGCACGCCCCAAAACCGCGTTGAGCGCCAGCGAGAGAACCTTTGAACCTTCGCCAGAGAATCGTCGAGGAGATTCGCGAGCTCGGGCCGATTCCGTTTTCGCGTTACATGGAACTCTGTCTCTACCATCCGGAACTCGGCTACTATTCGCGCCCTCGGGAACAATTCGGCAAAGCCGGGGACTTTTATACCGCGAGTGATGTTCATGCGGTGTTTGGGCGCCTGTTGGCCCGGCAGTTCGAGCAGATGTGGCGGCTGCTGGGATGTCCGCGTCCGATCGAGATCGTGGAGCTTGGTCCAGGACGGGGATTGTTGGCGCAAGACGTCTTGGACTGGTCGGAGAAGAAATTTCCCGCCTTTTTCGAGGCCCTAGGGTACTCGTTGGTCGAGCGATCTCCGGCATTGCGGGAGCGGCTGGAGAAGAGGCTTCACCGCCATTTCCAGGCGGGGAAGGCCTGGTTCACATGGCTTCCGCCGGAACCTCGACAGCCGACGGATTCGACTTCTCAGCCTCCGGTCATTCTCTTCGCCAACGAATTCTTCGATGCGCTGCCCGTCGAAGTCCTCAGCGCCGAAGGCGAGTTGCGCATCGCGGAGCACGAAGGACGCTTCCTCGAAACCTGGGTGTCGCCTTCCGCAGAACAGCTTAGCTTCCTCGACCGTTATGGAGTGCATCCGGAGTTGGGTGAACGAGTGGAAGTTCCGCTGATTGCCCAGCGCCAGATGGGCGCGGTCGCCTCGGCCATCCCACGCGGATTCTTAATCGCCATCGACTACGGGTATACCCGAAATCAGCAGCTTGGCGGCCGCTATAGCGGCACGATCGTGGCCTACCGCCGGCACGCAGTCGGCGCTACCCCCTATCAGGCGCCGGGGGAACAAGACATCACCGCTCACGTGAACTTTACCGCCCTCGCCGCCGCCGCCGAACAGCAGGGGATGCGGGTTCAGCCGCTCCTCACCAGTGCCCAGTTTCTCATGGGGATTGGGGAGCGGAACCAGTTCGCGGATGCTTTCGACGAATGCCGCCGACCGGAGGAGCGGACAAAAGTCGCCTTGCAACTGAAGCACCTGTTAGCCCCAGCCGGCATGGGCGAGACCTTTCAGGTGCTGATCGCAAGCACGGGCGTAGAACCTGATAAGCTGGCCAGTCTCGATGGCTTGCAGCTGGGAAACCGCCGCTCGTAGGCGAGCAATGTTGATCGGTGATTGACGTCGCAGCCTGCATTTGTCTGCTAGGCTTAATTAGAATTTCTCGACGTCTTCCGTCAAAGACAGGCATCCATCATGCAATACCGCAAGATTCGACCAAGCGCAGTCGTCGGCCAATACGTTGAGTTCTATTGGATTCTGGAAGACAGGGGACACGGCGGCGGCATTCAGAGGATCGTTCCGGACGGCCGCGCGGCAATGATTCTTAATTTCGCCAACCCGTTTGAGAGTCAAAGCAGCGGAAGCTGGCAGCCTCAGCCCGCATGCTTTCTGATGGGGCAGATCACGGGCCCACTGTTGCTTCGTCCTTCTGGCTCCGCTGGGATCGTAGGCATCCAGTTTCGTCCGCACGGAGTGACCCAGTTGTTGCAATTGCCGATATCGGAGCTGACTAATTCCGCGGTTGCGCTCGAGGATCTCTCCTGCCGCTTGTCCCGGCAACTGGAAAGGCTGCGGGACTTCTCCTCATTGGAGCAAGCGGTTGCCGCGCTCGATTCCACTTTGCAGGGAATCGTTCGACGCGTTCCTAGCGGCGACGATCCGATTTCCTACGCCGTCAGAGCCATCGAGCGCACCCGCGGGTTGATCAGCATGGAGAATGTGGCAGAGCGCGTAGGTTGGAATGCGCGTCAGCTACAGCGTCGGTTCAAGAGCGCCGTAGGCATCTCGCCCAAGCTTTTCGGCCGCATGCAAAGATTTCAGAGAGTTTTCTGCGCCATGGAAAACCTTGCTCTGGACTGGGCGTACGCCGCGGCGGATTGCGGCTATTACGACCAGGCGCACCTGATTCGGGACTTTCGCGAATTCAGTGGAAGAACCCCGACCGCACTGCTGGACCAGGAGATCGACTTGTCCCGACGATTCATCGATTCCCCCGCGATGTCGCATTTTTCCAAGACTGGTAGGAACCGTTGCGAGTAAAGTTCGCTCACAGATTTCCGGAGACGACTATGAAAATCGCTTTTGCTCGACTGGTGGTTACCGCGACCGCCCTCTCCAGTGCTGTCTGGTTCGGGTTCGGTATTTCGCTGGCCACGGCGCAATCATCGGAAGAGTCAAACCAAAATCGGAGTGTCATCGAGCAGCAAATCGTTGCCAAAGAACGCGAGGGATTGGAGGCGCTCAGGACCGGGGACCTAACCCACTTTGGCGATCTCACGGCAGAGGATGCGGTTTTCGTAGATGCGCAAGGTCCGGCGACGAAGGCAGAGGTGCTCAAGCATGTGGTCGGGTTCAGGATTACGGAATATTCCATGGATAACACCGAATTCCGGGCAATCTCGGCCAATACTGGGCTTGTGACCTACAAGCTCACAGAAAAGGGAGTTTCCCACGGCAAAGAATTTGCCGCGCAGGCGTACGTGTCTTCCATCTGGACAGAGCGAAATGGCAAGTGGGTTTGTCTCTTCAGCCAGGAAACTGCGGCCAGATAGCCGGCTGCGGGTAGATACGCAACCCGTCCGCCGGAAACATAGGTAACGTTCCTATAGTGCATTGGGACACAGACACCGATGTGCATTGCACGGCGTGCGCAGATGGGCAAGAATTTTGCCATGGGCCAACTTAGGGGCTTGCTTACATCGGCGATCTGCTGCCTCGCACTCGAGCTCTGCGCAGTGTCGCAGACGGTCTCCTACAGCCCGGGTTCCCAGGAGAGCCAGCTGGTCTCTCTCGAGCGCCTCTGGAATGAAGCTCAGGTGCACCGCGATAGTCAGGCCCTGGCCACGATGATCTCCGACAAATTCGTGGACACGGAGTGGGACGGTGAGGTCAATGACCGAGGAAAGTTTCTCGCCGATATCGCCGACCCAAAGTTCGAGGCGACGTCCCTCACCATGCAGGACGTGAAGGTCAATCTCTTTCAAAATACCGCCGTGGTGACCGGGACCTATCACGCCAAGGGAAGTTACCAGGGTAAGTCCTATGACCACCTCGGCCGCTTCACCGATACCTGGGTCTTCGCCGATCAGAAATGGCAGTGCGTGGCCAGCCACACCAGCCTTGTGCAGAAGTGAAGAGGGCTTTCGGTCGAAACCTTCTCTACGGCCTGGTCATCTCCTCGGGCTTTACCAGCTGATCAAACTCCTGGGCGGTGAGAAAGCCCAGTTTCAACGCCGCCTCGCGCAGGCTGGTATGCTCCACGTGCGCCGTGTGGGCCACCTGGGCGGCCTTGTCATAGCCAATCTTCGGGGTCAGCGCGGTTACGAGCATAAGCGAGTTCCTGACGTACCAGTCGACCTTGGCGCGATCGACTTCAATGCCCCGAATCATGTACTCGACGTAGCCGTGACTGGCGTCGGACAGCAAATCAACCGAATGAAGGAAATTGTAGATGATGACCGGCTTGAACACGTTGAGCTCGAAATTGCCCTGCGCGCCGGCAAATCCCACCGCCGCCGTGGCTCCATGAACCTGGGCGCACACCATCGTCATCGCCTCACACTGCGTCGGGTTCACTTTTCCCGGCATGATTGAAGAGCCCGGCTCGTTTTCTGGGATGGACAGTTCTCCCAGCCCGCAGCGCGGGCCGGAAGCCAGCCAGCGAATATCGTTCGAAATCTTCATCAGCGAGGCCGCCAGGGTTTCCAGTGCGCCTTGGGCGAAGACGATTTCGTCATGGGCCGAGAGAGCCGCGAACTTGTCGGGATGCGAGCGGAAGGGAAGTCGGGCGAGTTCGGCAATCTTGGCGGCGGCACGCTCGGCGAATTCCGGATGCGTGTTCAAGCCGGTGCCGACCGCGGTTCCGCCGATCGCCAGCTCATAGAGCCCGTCCAAAACCAGCTCGAGACGCCTGACGTCTCGCTCCAGTAGGCTGGCCCAGCCACCGAATTCTTGCCCGACGGTCAGGGGCACGGCATCCTGCAGGTGAGTGCGGCCGATCTTGACGATGTCCTGAAACTCCCGGGCCTTCGCTTGAATTGCGTCGTGAACGCTCTGAATCGCTGGAATTAACCGGTTCTTCAACTGCTGGGCAGCGGCAATGTGCATGGCAGTCGGAAAGGTGTCGTTCGACGACTGCGACAGGTTGACGTGGTCATTGGGATGAATCGGCTTTTTCGACCCCAGCTCGCCGCCCGCCAGCTCGATGGCGCGGTTGGCGATGACCTCGTTCACGTTCATGTTGGTTTGGGTGCCGCTCCCGGTTTGCCAAATGCGCAGGGGAAACTGGTCGTCCCACTTGCCGGCGATGACCTCCTCGGAGGCCTGGACGATCAGTTTGGTTTTCTCCGCCGACAATTTGCCCAGGTCTTGGTTAACCAGAGCGCAGGCCTTCTTCAGAATGCCGAACGCGTGGATCAGTTCAGGCGGCATGGTGTCGCGGCCGATGTTAAAGTGCAGCAGCGATCGTTGCGTCTGGGCGCCCCAGTAAACATGAGCCGGGACCTCGACTTGTCCCATGCTGTCGGATTCAAGGCGCGTGCGACTGGCAGGCTCGGCGGAGGTGAGCATTGGTATGTCCTACTGGTTGAAGTAATGAGCCTAACCGAAAATTATAGCAACTAACGTCTACCCCTTCGGCGTAGGGAGAGCCGAGGAAACCGCTCACGATAGGCTTTTCCGCTCACGCGGTGGCAAACCCCGGCTCCTATGACCGCTCTTCGAGTGAGCCCATGGGATCCAGGTTCCCGGCCAGCACGGCGCGGCTGGCCTCCGAAACCAGCCCGGCAACCCGATCGGCGCGCTCCACTTCACTGCCGAGGAGGGCAGCGGCTTTCATTCGGCAAAATCTGGTAAACTTCAAAATCCAACGGCAGCCCTCGCGAATGAAGTCCCCAACCGTACAGATTCCGGAAACTCTCCCGCGTGCTCAACTCGACTCACGCTCGAATAGCCGCGTCGACGTTTTGGTGATCGGAGCCGGGCCTACGGGCCTGGCCTGCGGCATCGAGGCGCAGAAGGCCGGATTCAAGGTTCTGATCATCGACAAAGGCTGCCTGGTGAACTCCCTTTTCAACTATCCAACCCAGATGACGTTTTTTACTACCCCGGAGTTGCTGGAGATTGGCGACATCCCGTTTTCCACCGCGAATCAGAAGCCGACGCGGGAAGAAGCCCTGGAATACTACCGAAAGGTTGCCGAACACTACCGCGTGCCCATCCTGCAGTATCAATGGGTAAAGACCGTGGTAGGGCGCGACGGAGATTTCGAGATCACCACAACCGACCGCCTGGGCCGGGTGTACGACCACCGCACGCGCAAGCTCATCGTGGCTACCGGCTACTACGATCTTCCCAATCTGCTCAACATCCCCGGCGAAGACCTGCCCAAGGTATTTCACTACTATCGCGAGCCTCACCCCTTCTTCGACCTGGACGTCGTGGTTATCGGAGGAAAGAACTCCGCGGCCATTTCCTCCTTGGACCTATGGCGTCACGGGGCGCGCGTGACCTTGGTGCACCGGGGATCGAGAATGCACAATCATGTAAAGTACTGGATTTTGCCCGATATCGAAAATCGCATTCGCAACGGTGAAATCAAGGCTTATTTCAACAGCAGCGTCGAGCAGATCGGACCCGACTACGTCGTCCTGAATACCCCGGAGGATCGGGTTCGCCTGAAAAACGACTTTGTGTTTGCGCTCACCGGCTATCATCCGGATTACGATTTCCTCGGTTCGATGGGCATCGAGCTCTCTCCCGACCACTGCCGGCCGGTGTGCGATCCGATCACCTTGGAGAGCAATGTCCCCGGCATTTACCTCGCTGGAGTGATTGTCGCCGGCTCACGCACCAACGAGATCTTCATCGAGAATGGTCGTTTTCATGGCCAACAGATTGTCGAGCACCTAAAGCAGAAGCTTGGCCCGAGTGGCTAGCCAGGCGCGGCAGGCACAGGTTTTGCTTTCTCCCGGAGTTCCCCCCGGCACCCGGCTTGGGACCTGGGAAGGCTGCGCTCGGAAGGGGCGGTTCGTGATGCTGAAGTCCGTTTTCGGGTGTTTTCTGCTTAGCGGGTGTCGATGTCAAAGCCGAGAATTGCGTTGACCTCGATCGGCTGGTCACCGCGAAACGCGGGGCGGAATTTCCAGCTGGACAGCGCTGCCAGGATCTGGTCGGTGGTTGCGCTGCTGCCGGTTTGTTCCCGCACTTGGGCATTCTTCACCAATCCGGTGCGATCGAGCGTGCAGGAAATCACCAGCCTGGAGAGCTTGAGATGGGCGGGCAGATAGGCGCGCAGCGGTTGTGGGGCGACTAGGTCTTCAGCGTAAGGATGCGTGGCCGAGCTCGGATCAGCGTATTCCATCACCGCCGTGCCCAACGGAGTGTTGATGTAAATCGAGTAAACCTTATCGCCTTTGAGTTCGCCATAGAGATTGAAGGCGCCTCCGGAACGCGGGCTCCCGACTACGGTGATGTCAGGACCTTCACTGCCTTTCATAGTTGGGGAGCGGCCAGGGATGGACGGATCATTGCCGCCTGCGCCGAAGCTAGGCAGGGTGATCATGTTACCGCCGTGCACGGAAACCCCCGGCATCGGCGGTTTCGTAACCGCTCCCGTTCCGGCGCCGCCCTCACCTGGATAGGGAGAGATGCTATTCCGAGCGGCTAGGTCGCCACCTGTGCCGCTTCCTTCATTGCTAGCCCCCGAGCCTCCGCCCTTCATGGCCGCCCCGGAACCCGGACCGCGCGCGATATCCGTCCCGGTTCCCGGACCGCCGATTCCGGGCTGGGCTCCTCCCGAGGGTGCGAGGGTCAGAGCTCCGCCCGCGGCCGTACTCGGTTTCCCCAGTTTCGATCCGGGCTGGCTGGACACCACGATGCCCGAGCCTCCATCCGTTCCTCCCGGGTGGCTCGGAGGCGCAGCGACCGAGCCGGCATCGAGCGGCCCCCCCCAGCCTGGACCTCGGCTCCCTTGACCCTGCCCAAACGACGAAGTATCGGCAACCACGGTGGGGGGCGGAGGCACGACCCCCGTTCCTCCACTCAATTCTCTCTGCCCTCTACGAGGAAGCGTGTCGCCGCCGATTTGGACAGGAGGCGGCACAACTTTGCCAGTTCCCGGACTTGCCAGTCCAGGAGATCCAGTCCGAATCCCGCTCGTCTGGACGGGGGGTGGCACGACATTCGCCGAACCTAGAGCCGGCACCTGGGAGTGAACCGTGGTCGCCGCATTCCACTGGACTGGCGGCGGAGCTACATCCTGGCTTCCCAGCCCACCAAATGGATCTCGACGCGCGGAGCCATTCCCCATCTGGACGGGAGGCGGCACCACCTGCTTCTGTGGCTCACCCGGCCCGAATCCCGGACCCCGAGCCGCCACCTCCCGGGTCACTTGGGTGGGGGGCGGAGCCACCACACGCGGCGCGGGAAGCGTCAATTGGGAGTTGAACTGATTCGCCTGCTCGGGCGCCGAGACAGGCGGCGGAACCACCTGCGTCAGTTGGGAACCGGGAACCTGCACGCTGCTTACCTCTCGGTGCATTCCGGAGGGGCTGGGTGGAACCACCAGCGCATTCATGCTGGGGGAATTCCGCAACTGTTCGCGCCGTGCTTCTGGACTTGGAGGCACGACCGTGTCCAGCAAGGGAGCCACCAGCATGTTCTCACGGCGGACTTCAGGAGTAGGAGCGACCACCACATTCGTGGGACTCGGAGCGGTCAAGGTTCGCCGGATACCTTCGAGCGGAGGAGGGCCAGGCACACTCTTATAGGCTAAAAGGTTCTCGACCGCCGTGCTGGACTGTGGCAGATTCAAACTGGGGACATCGACTACTTTCTCCCGCAGCACATTGCCGCGCGCTACCCGGATCACTTGCGTGCGATGAGCCGCCGTCTTTCCGCCTGCGCTGCCTGCCCTTCCCGCTTCGGCGCCGCCCCGATCCTCGGTTTGCGGCAACTCGTCCCCGGAGAAATAAATCACGTCATATTTCGACAGGACTCGTGGCGGCTTGGGACTCAGCGACGGCGTCCAGGATGGCAGCACGATCAGCCCCATGAACAAGATCGCCTCGACCATCCAGGTTGCGGCGATGCGGCGATAGGGCAACCTGCCGGTTCTGGCTTCCCCGGCCAGAGGCGGGGGCGACTTCATGAGCGCCGGCCGGATCGAGGTGACGAACTCCGACCAAGGGTCGGACCACGCGACCAGAAGTTTGGGTGCGGAGTTCATGCTCGATTGGCCTCCGCGGCTGGTCCCACCGCAATCTCGATTTCATCTCCGATGGCGGTTCCGCTGGGGCGCAGGGTCTCCGGCGGCAGTTCGAGAACCGAGGCTGCCCGGAAGCGGATGCGGCCTAACCGCCACGGCTTAAGGTGGTAATCCATGTGCACCACGAACCGATTCGAGTCCAGATACACGACATCGATCGGGAAACGCATGGCCAAAGTGTGCACTCCCCGGCAGGGCACGATCCATAAACCGTCGCCCGCGCGAAACTGCGAGTCCTCGGTGCACATGAGACCGCGCAAGCGGGACCAATGGGTCCCGGCGATCGACAATCGCGTGGCCAAATAGGCCTGCCGCGTGCGATTGAACGCGTATCGAGTCGTGTCCGGTCGCGGCATCATCGGTTGATTCAATTCCCCCGGCAGTGGCCTCAATGGTGATTGGTTAACGCCCCGCCACCGGCTTGAACGTGCGTATGAGCTGGATGAAGGCTGGGCCAAGAGTGACAAAAATAATCGAGGGGAGGACAAACAGCACAAGGGGGATCACCATCTTGATGGTGGTTTTGGCTGCCTGCTCCTCTGCCCGCTGACGGCGCTCGGTGCGCAGCGAATCCGAGTGGACCCGCAGAGCTTGCGCCACACTGGTTCCGAAGCGGTCGGTTTGGATCAGCGTTCCCACCAGCGAGCGAATATCGTCGACGCCCGTGCGCTCCACCAGATTGCGCAGCGCTTCGGGCCGCGGCTTGCCCGCCCGCATCTCCAGATTGACCAAGTGAAATTCGTCGCTCAGTTCGGGATGTGCGTGATGCAGGTCCTGGCCCACTCTCATCAGCGCTTGATCGAGCGCCAAACCTGCTTCTACGCAAATGACCGTGAGGTCGAGCGCATCGGGCAATCCCAACTTGATGCGGTGCTGCCGGCTTTGGATCTTGCGCTTCAAGGCAAAGCGCGGCAGAAAGAATCCGATGCCCGTCATCCCGACCAGCAGAATCGGCGAGTCCAGTCCGCTGGTGGCAAGCCCCAGCAGCAGGCCCACGAAGGCGCAAGCCAATCGGCTGCCCATGTAGATGGTCAGGTGGTGGGCGTCGCGATATCCCGCCTGGATCAGCCATCGCCGGGTGCGGGATACATCGGTGGGCGACAAGGGGATCGCTTTGCTCAGCGGATCTAAGGCATGCTCCAGGCGCTCCTTCAGATCCGGCTTCTCGACTGGTCCCCTGCGTTGCCAGCCGAGCGCGCGCAAGCGGGCGCCCAGTAGGGAAGACGGAGCATACATGGCGGCCCCGAAAGAAAACACCACCAGTGCAACCGTCAGAAAGATCAGAATGGTGAGCGCCAGGGCCATCGCTTATACCTGAATGCGGATGATATTGCGAATCACAAAATAGCCGAGCGTCTGCAGCACAATGCCGCTGACGATCAGGGTATGCCCGATCGGATCGGCAAAGAGCGGGCGAATAAATGT
>Ga0187783_10002074_pt1 | contig 14916 bp, 14 predicted proteins | sample 1015_SJ02_MP02_2_FD_132471 | JGI IMG/M metagenome (GOLD analysis project Ga0187783, IMG submission 132471) | Tropical peat soil microbial communities from peatlands in Department of Meta, Colombia - 1015_SJ02_MP02_20_MG | ecosystem: Environmental > Terrestrial > Soil > Wetlands > Peat | place... | reverse complement strand
CAGCGCCAGCGAATCGCCATCGCACGGGCGCTTGTGAATCGTCCCTCCATTTTGCTTGCGGACGAGCCCACTGGAAATCTCGATAGCCGTACTTCAGTCGAGATCATGGAGATTTTGCAGAGTCTGAATGAGGAGCAGGGATTGACGGTCGTGCTCGTAACGCACGAACCCGACATCGCCCTCTATTCCAAGCGGACGCTCGAATTTCGCGACGGAAAGCTTCGACGAGATTCTCCAGTGATGGGGCGGCTCCTCGCGCGAGAAGTGCTGCCCGCTCTTCCGACGTTGGACGAAGAGATGGGGGAGCCCGCCCCCACGCGGGAGACATCCAATCCCACGCAGGACTGACGCGTTGCCTCGGCGGCGGATCTACAAATTGGAACGGAAACTCTAATCCATCGCAAATCTTGGTTCGTCAGAAAGGAATGTCTTCGTCGCCGACCTCGGGCGCTGGGGCCTCCTCGCCAAAAGGCGTCGATGGTTCTGCATCGAAGCTTGAACCGCCGCCGCTGGCGCCTGCGCGCGCACTCGCGGCAGCCGAATCCGCCTTTGAGGTGAGCATGCGCATCACGTTGCCGACGATCTCAAATGTCGTGCGCTTCTGCTGCGTTTGCTGATCGTCCCATTGGCGAGACTGGATGCGTCCTTCGATGTAAACGAGCATGCCTTTCTTGAGATATTGCTGGGCGATTTCCGCGAGCTTCCCCCATAACACGACGCGATGCCACTCCGTGCGCTTTTGCCGTTCGCCGTTGCGGTCTTTATAGGATTCGTCGGTCGCGAGGGTGAAATTGCAGACGGCTTGCCCGCTAGACGTGTAGCGGACTTCGGGATCACGTCCGAGCCGCCCGACCAGAATGACTTTGTTCACAGACATTGCTTCTCCTTCTTGCCCGCGGTCAATCCCCCTTAACGGGGACACTCACGCGAGGAGGCTTGCGGGGTAAGCCGTGATCGATCGTTGTTGGCGACCATAACACGCCGTGCACGAACGCGCAAACCGTCGCGCCGCGGCCATGCCTGGACGAAATCGCAGTATATACTTGTTTAACTTGTCGTAGGGACGAGGCCGTGCGCAAGACAGGAGGAAGGCGCGATCGTGGCTACCGGGACGTGGCTGATCAGTCTCTCTGTGCTCGTGACGGTGACTGTCGTCCTTTCTCTGCTCCACATGACGAAAGTAGGCGAACTCTTTCATTCGCATGTGCGCGATCGCCCCAAGCGCAGACTTCTGCTGGCCGCGATCGGATTCTTCGTCACGTTCGCCGTGGCGCGCGCCACAGCATACGCGGTGTACCGTAACGTCGGCCCATTTCATTACGTTTACATCGACGGGACGCATGTCCACCATCTGGTGTGGGGAATCCTGATTCTTCTGGCGGTCGGATTTTGCTGGTTGATAGAAGTCGGGACGGGAGACAAATCGTCGTCGCTTTTCGTGAGCGGTTTGATGTCGTTGCTCTACGGAGTCGGCGCCGCCCTTACATTGGATGAATTTGCCCTCTGGCTGAACGTTCAGGAGGGGATCTATTGGACCAGCCGAGATCGAGCCAGCCTGGATGCCGTGGTTCTCTTCGGGGTGGCGCTCCTAATCGGCATCTGGGGAGGGGACTTCGCGAGAGCTCTCGGCGTTGAGGTTTTGCACTCGAGGCGGAAGCACCGGCAGAGCGGCTAGACAAAATTCGGGGAAGGATTCACGCAAAACGGGCGGGTTAAGGATGCGCAATAATGGCGAATCCTCAGGTGGTAACGCCGAGTTCCTTGAGTTTCGCGCGGGCGCGGCGGTCCTCGTCGGTATTGGGGAAGAGGCGAACGACAGCTCTCAACTCGCGGACAGCGGCCGTCTTCTGGCCCAATTCCAGCAGCGCAAGGCCCTTCTTGAGGTGTGCGGAAGCGAGCTTGAAGCTCTTTGGATAGTTGTCAATCACCTTGGTGTAGGCAGTCACTGCGTCGGCATATTTCCCTTCAGAGTAAGCGATCTCACCCAGGTAAAACTGTGCGTTCGAGGCCAAATCCGTATCAGGGTAATACTTCAAATAGTCCGAGAACTCTTCAGCAGCGAGGTCGTTACGCTTGCCGGTGAGATCGCGTAGCGCGTCAGAGTAAAGGACATCGGCAGAAGGCGGCGGAGCGCCGGCTGGAGCGGTCGCCGCGGGTTCCGTTGGAGCCGCCGGGTTCGCAGGGGCATTCGTCGGAGGGGCAGCGCCTGGCCCCGATGGAGTCGGCTCCGATTCCGGTGGCGGTTCATTCCCGGCGAGCCTCGCTGCAACAGATTGGAGCAGATTCTGCGTGTCCGTGAGCTTCTGATCCAGTTTCCCGATGCGAGCCTGCAGATCCGCGACATTGTCTGAAACGCCCTGGACTTGCGTTCCCATGGAATCCAGCCGCGCGCCCGAGTTTGCTTGGAGATCCTGAACGCTCTTTTCAAGCGTTGCCATCTGGGCGTTGTATTTGTTGACGGTGTCCGAGAGCTGATCGAGCAGCGTCTTTTCGACTGCGAAGCCCTGGGCAATCTGCGTTTGCATCTGCTGCTGATTTTGCAGCAATTGCGTGACGTTCTGCTGGAGCTCGATAATCTCGCGCGCCACGGCGTTCGCGGGCGTTGGAGCAAAGATCGCCCCGCCGATTGCTCCCGCAACCATGGCTGCGGCAAGCATCAGAATCGTTTGCTTACGCACGACAAATCCTCCTCTGAAATTGGACGCCTGGCTGGGCAATTCGTTGCCGCGGCCCGGGCCGCACGGGGAAATCAAGGAGGGGCTGGGTCATCCGCGGCGTTGGTCGCCCGAAGAAACGCCAAGCCCCTCACAAAATGTTTCTCTACTTGGCCAAAACAAAATGGCCGCGCCGATTCTGCTGCCAGCACGTTTCATCGTGCTCGGTGCAAAACGGCTTTTCCTTTCCATAGCTGACCGTTGTCATGCGATCCTCGGCAATTCCGAGCGACACGAGGAACTGTTTGACGGCAGCCGCGCGCCGGTCACCGAGCACGAGATTGTATTCGGTCGAGCCGCGCTCATCGCAATGGCCTTCGATGATGACTTTGACCTCGGGATGATCGCGCAGGAATTGCCCCGTGGCCGTTAGTGCCGCGCGCGCGTCGTCGCGGAGATCGGCCTTGTCGAGGTCAAAGTACGCGTCCTTGACCTGCTGATCAAAGAGATCTTCGATTGAAGGCGGCGGAGTCGGGGGCTGTACCGGCGGTGGAGGCGTCACGGTGATGCGCGTGCTCGCGGTTGCATTCCCGCCGGGACCGGTCGCCGTGATCGTGTAGGTAACTGAGTCTTGGGGCGAAACGGTAGTTGTGCCTTGAGGCGCGACTGTTCCCACGTCAGGCGCGATCGTCAGATTTGTCGCGTCCGTCGAGGACCATGTGAGCGTCACTTGCTGTCCAGCCTGAATGATTGTGCTTGATGCCTGAAGTGTGACCGTCGGCTGCGCTGGAGCTGGGGGCGGCGGAGCAGCCGGCGTCGGAGGCGGAGCTTGCGGCGGGTGTTTGCAACCCGCCGTAACCGTCGCGAGGGCGAGCATGGCCAGGATGGCGGCCTTGCCATAAGAACGAATTTGCATCTTCACATCCTCCTTTGAGCCAAACTCTATACCGAGATTAAGAGTGCGAAGGCACATCTTACACTCATCGATTCTCCTGCTTACGAATTTCCATCGACGCCGCGACGTGGCGCTCGCCCGGTCTGGGGTGGGCGCGCCGAAACCGGCTTCGATCTACAACGGGGCCGGGAAAATGCCGAGATTTCAGGAATTCCATAAGTTACTTCTGCGACCAATTTGGCGATTCATTCTCGCCCACTGTCGTCAACTGGCGTGCATCGGAGCCGTCCGCGAGCATAGTCCAAATCTGGCGTGAGCCAGTTCGCGTGGACTCAAACACAATGTGCCGTCCATCGGGCGCCCAACTTGGACGCTCGTTGCGGCCTGCATCGCGCGTGAGTTGAAGCAATTGATGCGACACGACGTCCATGAGATAGATGTCGTAATTTCCGTCGGGTCGGCGCCAAGAAAACGCCAGCAACTGGCCGTTGGGCGACCAAGCCGGATCGATCACGTAGCCCATATCGGGTAAGTCAATCTTCGTGATGTTGGAGCCGTCCGCGTCCATGGTATAAATCTGCGGCGTGCCGCCACGGTCGCTGACGAACGCTAGTTGCTGGCCCGTCTTGAGATTCCACGTAGGAGAAGTATTGCCGCCCGTCGAGTAAGTCAGGCGCTTCGGCTGACCACCGTCTGCGCCCGCGATGAACAGTTCCGGATTGCCGTACATGCTTGAGGAAAAAATGATCTTGGAACCGTCCGGCGACCATGCGGGGGCGCTGTTGGTACCCCGGAAACGCGGCCAGGCTAGCAGTTTATTGAGGAGCATCGAATACATGCAAATCTGCGCGCTAAGATAAGCTCCCGCGGGCGGATAACAGGTGAATGCGAGTCGGGTTGCGTCAGGCGACCAGCGGGGCGTGAGCGCGATCGATCGCATGTGCGTGAGCTCCTGCTGATTCTGCCCGTCGTAATCCATCATCCAGATTTCCTTATTTCCGCTGCGCGAGCTGACAAACGCGATTTTGGTTGTGGCAATCCCCGGAAGGCCGCCCGAAAGATGCTCGATGATCTGTTCGGCGAATTGATGCGCGAACTCGCGCACCTGGGAATCCGTCGCATTTCCGAGGTAAACCTTGCCGAAGACCGGCTCGAGGTTCGGCGAGCGCACGTCGCTGAGCCAGCCGGCCACCTGCACATTGTTGCCGGTGACGGTTAGGTTCCCGTAGGCGACCAACTGCGCGTTGGCTGGCGGATCCGTCCAGGACTGCGTACTCAATTCGGTGGGGACCGCGGGAGATTGTGTCGGATTGAAGCTCTTGCTGACCACATCCACAATGCCGCTGTATTCGAGATCCGCCCGCACCACATCCGCAAATTCGCCGGAGAAGGTTTGCGACGTTGGGTTGCGCGGGGCCCAGTCCGCAATGCCGACGCGCGCCTGCGTGACACCGAGACCCGTGCCAGTCTTGAACCAATCCTGCGCAGAAAGAGGGCGACTGGAGAGTGAGACAAGGAGAGCGAGCAGCAAGAATACGAGCGAACGAGCCGGCGAACTGCTTCGCCCAATTCCTGGATAGCGAATAATCAAAAGTCCCCCTCAGTTTGCCGCTGACGCGGACGAATTCACCCTTCAACGGCGAAAATCAAACCAAAATTCCACGGACACGCTCGAGCCGGAGTAATCCGACGGAAGTGGCGCGACCGGGTTCGAGCTTTGAATCGCGCGCAGCGCCGAATTGTCCACCGAAGCGTTTCCGCTGGATTGCAGGCGTTGAATGTTCACAATCGTGCCGTCGCGCAAAATCTGAAACGCGAAATCAGCGCGCGGTGCAAACCGGATTGAAGGGTCCACCGTGGATTGAAGCCAATTGCTACTGATGCGATTGCGTACGGCATCCACATAGGAGGGGAAGCGCCCCGCAAAATTACCGCCGTTCAATCCCCCGAATTGCAACGCGCCCTGTGTCGCTCCCGCCATCGTGAATTGCGTGTACGGAACGGATGGCGAGCCGCCTTGTCCGTAGGGAACGGCGTTTTGCGGGGGCGGAGTTGTGTCTTCAAGGGTACGCGACGGCCGCGTCACGTAATGCGGCTGCTGCTCTTTCTTGAATGCAGGGACTTTTTCGGCGGGAGTGGCCGGCTCCTTCGGCTTGGGCTCCTCCTTGTACAATCCTTTCGACGTGTCCACGACGCGGTTCGTCGTCACGACCTCGGGGCGGGGAAGCGGGACGCCGCCCACGTTGCTTACAAGCCCCACCGTCACGGCGTTGTCGCCAGCGCTTCCCCAGCCCTCGCCCGCGTGATTGAGAACCGTCGAAACCACAAACAATGAAAATAACGCGCAATGAAACGCCGCGGATAAAAGAAGCGGCCCGGCCAGATGATCGTTAGCGCGTTGGAGGGCTTGGGCAGACATGAGTTCAATCAGTCTTCGGCCGCGAGCTTAAAGGTTCCGTGACGATGCTGATATTTTGGATCCCCGATTGGCGCAAGGCGTCAACGACCGTCGCGAAACTCCCAAAGGGGACAGATTCGTCGCAGCGAAGGAACACTGCCTGCGAGCCCTGCATCTGAGCGTGAATTTTATTGCCGAGGTCGTGGATGTTCACGGGCTCATTGCCGAGATAGACCCGCTGCGCGCGATCAATCGTCACGACGAGCCGTTCTTGATCGATCTCCTGAACGGTCGTCGTTTTCGGCACATCCACTTCAATCCCCGACTGTAGAATCGGCGCCGTGATCATGAAAATCACCAGGAGGACGAGCATAACGTCCACGAAGGGAACGATATTGATCTCGGAAAGTGAAGTTCCGGTTTCGCGTGAGAGTTGCGGCATCGCTTGTATCTTCCGCCGGGCGCTCCCGGCCAGCCGAATCGCTCGCTACTGGTTCAATTTCTCGACGCGGGCGGCCACTTCGAGAGCAAAGTAGTCCATCTCCGCAGCAAAGTCCTTGATGCTGTGCAAATAGTGGTTGTAGGCAATCACAGCGGGGACCGCCGTGAAGAGGCCGGCGGCGGTCGTGATTAGCGCCCCCGCGATGCCGGGCGCCACGGCGCGTAAGCTCGCCGCGCCCGCGACCCCCAATCCAGAAAACGCATCCATCACGCCCCAAACCGTCCCGAACAATCCGATAAACGGTGTGACGGAGCCGGTCGTCGCAAGCCAGGGCATGAAGCGTTCCAGCTTCTTTACTTCTTCCGCGCTCTCAACCTGCATGGCAACCGTCACAGCATTGAGGCTGGTGAGCTTTCCGTGAGGGTTGCTGGAGCGCATCTGCGATTCGAGCTCGCGAAAGCCGGCCGTGTAAACCGATTCGAGCGGCGATCCCGTGTTCCCGATTGCACGCGGATCCGGAAGCGTTGAGCTCGTGCGAAAGACGCGGAGAAAAAGCGCGGTGCGGGAGTTGATGCGGGCGAAAATTCTGGATTTCTGGAAAATTAAGGCCCATGAGAAGAGAGAAAAGAAGAGAAGAATCAGAAGGACGGCCCGTGCGACCCACCCTGTCTGCTCCAAAAGATTGGCGAGCGGGCCCGACAGCGGAATCAACGCAATCAGTCGAATCGTTTGTCTCCCTCAGAAACTGAAAATTTATTGTTCGCATGTACCGTAGCACAGGGGCAAAAAACGGTCAAAGGGTTGTGATGCAAGATGCCCGAGATTGGCTGCATTTCGCGACATATCGTGACACGATATAGGGTAGCCGACATCGACACTGAAGGCCAAATTACTTGGTGGGATGTTTCCCAGCGGCTTCGGTCGCGACTTTTACCAACGCGTTGAGTCAGGAATTCGTCTAAACTCATGGGCTTAGGTCGCTTTGCGTGGATCTCCAGTCGATTGTGCGAGTTTCCTTCTCGGCGTTGGGGCGCAACAAGATGCGCACGGCGCTGACGATGCTTGGTATCACGATCGGGATTGGCGCCGTGATTTGCACGGTGGCAATCGGCCAGGGCGGTTCAGAGCAAATCCAGCAACAACTCGCGAACCTTGGCGACAACCTGGTGTGGATCGAGGCCGGCGGCCGCAACGTGAATGGCGTCCGCACCGGAAATGGCGCGACGAAGACGCTGACTTTGGAAGACGCGACCGCCATCCAGAATGGCGTTTCCGTCGTCAAGGCGATTTCTCCCAGCATCGATAATCGCGTTCAGGTGGTCTACAACAGCCTGAATTGGAATACGACCTACCACGGCGAGGGGCCCGCGTATTTTCAGGTGCGTAGCTGGCCTGTGGGCTCAGGGTCGGCGTTCACTCAAGCGGACGTGGATTCACTCGCCGACGTGTGCGTTCTCGGCCAAACAGTGGTCGACCGTATTTTTGGAAACGAGCCGCCCCTTGGAAAGACGATTCGCGTCGGCAGTCTTCCGTTCACGGTGGTGGGCGTCCTCGCAGCGAAGGGACTTTCCACTTATGGCCAAGACCAGGACGACACCATGGTCGTGCCGATCTCGACCGCGATGCATAAACTCGCCGGCGTGAGCTGGCTCGACGACATTTACGCCTCCGTTGACTCGCCCGAAGACATTCCCGTCGCGCAAGACCAAATTACGCGCCTGCTGGAGCAACGCCATCGCATCCGTTGGGACCAGCCGGACGATTTCAATATTCGCAGCCCGCAGGACGTCCTGAATGCCCAGGAGCAGACGAGCCAGGCGTTTACTTTCATGCTGGCGAGCATAGCATCGGTTTCGCTTATCGTCGGCGGGATCGGCATCATGAACATCATGCTTGTTTCGGTCACGGAGCGCACGCGGGAGATCGGCGTGCGCATGGCGGTCGGAGCGACGGAACGCGACGTTCAATTGCAGTTCCTGTTGGAGTCCGTAATGGTGAGTCTGCTTGGCGGGATCCTAGGCGTGGTTAGCGGCATCATCGGGTCCGTGTTATTTGCGCGCGGGCTCGGATGGGCAATGTCGGTTTCGGTTTGGTCGGTGATTCTGGCGACGCTTTTTTCCGCCGCGATCGGAGTGTTCTTCGGCTATTACCCCGCGCGAAAGGCCGCCGCGCTCGATCCCATCGACGCATTGCGCTACGAGTGACGCACTCCGGGCCTCATCTCCCACCTGTGGTACGATGAATCGCGAATTCCATGGCGACGCATTTTGATGTTCGATTGGAGACGCTTACCCGGCGCGGCGAATCTGCGCTCGCGCAACAAGGAATCATGCGTGATGGCCCGACCTTTTATCTCGAGACGTTTGGCTGCCAGATGAACGTCCATGACTCGGAAAAGGTCGCGGGCGTTTTGCTTGGCCGAGGCTACCGCCAAGTGGAAACCCCCGCCGAAGCGCAACTGGTCCTTTACAACACATGCAGCATCCGCGAGAAGGCCGCGCAGAAAGTTTTTGCGCGCCTTGGCGACATGAAGCACTTGCAGGGCACTGGAAAGTGGATCGGCGTGCTCGGGTGCCTGGCGCAGCAGGAAGGCGAGGAGATTTTTGAGCGCGCGCCGTGGGTGAGTTTGGTCTGTGGCTCGGCGAGCTACCGCAAATTGGCCGTGCTTCTCTCTGAGCTTGAAGGCGGAAACCGGCGCGTCGCCGGCCTCGAAACGGACACAGACGAAACATTCGAGACGGAGATTACCCGGCGGGACAATCCAGTTCGTGCATACATTACGATCATCGAAGGATGTGACAAGTCCTGCGCGTATTGCGTCGTGCCGTTCACTCGCGGGCCGGAGCGGAGCCGGTCGAGCGCATCTGTCCTGGACGAGGTCCGACAGCTCGCCGATTCCGGCTTCACGGAAATTCAATTCCTCGGGCAAACGGTCAACTCGTACTGTGATCCTACGCCGCGGCGAATGAGCTTCGCGGAACTTCTCGTCGCTTCAGCTCAGATTGCAGGCATTCGGCGTATTCGCTTCACGACCTCGCACCCGCGCGATTTCGGACGCGACATTGTCGACGCGATAGACTCGACTCCACAGCTTTGCGATCACGTGCACTTGCCGGTGCAATCCGGCTCGACGCTCGTCCTTCGCGCCATGCGCCGCACATACACGCGCGAAGAGTACCTCGACATCGTGGCAATGCTGAAATCTGCGCGCCGCTCGATCAGCATGACAACTGACATCATCGTCGGCTTTCCAGGTGAAACCGACTCCGACTTCGAGGAGACGTTGAGCCTCATGGATGAGGTGCAGTACGACGGGGCATTCTCATTTCAGTTTTCGCCGAGGCCAAATACGGACGCGCTGCATATGCCGGACGCGGTGCCGGAAGATGAGAAGGGAAGGCGGCTCGTTTTCCTGCAGCAGCACCAGCGCGACATCCAGCAAGCGCGCAATTCGGCGCTAGTCGGTGAGAGGTTTGAGGTGCTCGTGGACGGCGCGTCGCGCCGCGAAGGGCAATGGGCGGGTCGCACATCAAGCAACCGTATTGTAAATTTCGCTTCCGCCGAGCCATTGCGGCTGGGAGAATACATTCAAGTCCGAATCATGAGCGCCGGGCCAAACAGCCTTGTCGGAGAGCGCGTCATTTAGTCCTGGAGGCGTCGGTGGAAGTAGAGATGAAGATTCGTGGCTTGATGATGGATCCAGACACGAATATGCCGATCGTCGTTCTGAAGGACGCGCACGGCAGTGCCGTTTTGCCGATTTGGGTTGGGATTTACGAAGCAAATGCGATTGCACTGGAAATTGAGAAGGTTCAGACGCCCCGGCCCATGACCCACGATCTTCTCCGCAACGTCCTGCTGGGACTTGAGGTTCGAGTGCAAAAAGTAGTCGTGAATGATTTGAAGGACGATACGTTCTACGCGCTGATCTGGGTCGAGCGCGCGGGGCAGATGATGTCCATTGATTCGCGCCCCAGCGACGCGCTCGCGCTTGCGCTGCGCGTGGATTGCCCGATTTTCGTTGAGGACACCGTGCTGAAGACTTCACGGGCCTCGGCAGCCGTTTCCGAGAAGACGACCAGCGAGGAATTGCGGAAGTGGCTCGAGAATCTGTCCGACGACGATCTCGGCCGCTACAAGATGTGAGGGTTCGCCCAGCCCAGCAATCTTCCTCCCGTTCCGATTTTCCTCTTGCGCCGCGACAATTCCGCAGGTAGATTGAACCAGCTTAGTGGTCCGGGCCAGACATACCACTAGCTATTGGGACGCAGTTCCAGCGCGCTTAACGTAGTGCTCTGCGCGCGCGACGTCTCGGGAAGGCAGTGCATTTGCCCGCCATGCGGGCCCATATGACGACGATTCTGTCGATCGCCAACCAAAAGGGCGGGGTTGGGAAAACCACTACAGCCATCAATCTCGCCGCCGCGATTGCTCAGCGAGGGAAGCGCACACTGCTCGTCGATCTGGACCCCCAAGCGAATTCGACGATTGCATTCTTCGATTCGTCTGAAATTCAAGGTTCTATGTACGACGTGCTCGGGGATCATCGCGCTGAATTGGCGTCGGTGATCTTGAAGACGAAAACGCCGCAGCTTTCGCTCGTGCCGTCGAAGCTGGCGCTCGCGAAGCTCGAGCAGCAGCTCGCCGGGCAATTCGACGCGCCGTTCAAATTGAAGGACGCGCTTACGCCTGTGCAAAAGGAATTCGATTTCATCGTCTTGGACACGCCGCCGGCCCTCGGCATCCTGACGGTCAATGCAATGGTGGCGTCCACGCATCTGATCGTGCCGATTCAAGCGGCGTATTTTGCCATCGAAGGGACGGACGATCTGCTCGAAACGTACGAACGAATCCGCGCTCGGCCCAACCCGCAGCTCAAGGTACTCGGCGTGGTCATCACGCTTTTCGACAAGCGGACGAATATCTCGCGCGATACGCACGAGCAGATTCGCTCCGTGTTCGGCTCCGTCCTTTTCAAAACGCGGATCAGCAAGAACGTTCGGCTGGAGGAAAGTCCGGCGTACAAGGAAACCATTTTTACCTACGCACCGAAATCGCCGGGCGCCAAGGAGTACACGAAGTTCGCCCAGGAGGTCATTCAACGTGTCGAAGAGGATCGGGTTGCCCGTCACACTGAAGATGCGGCATGACGCGCACTACGTCGAGTCGCTGACGAGTTTCAGCGGCGCGGCCGTGGGCCGCATGATTCCGCTAAGTAAGATCCGGCCGAACTCCGACCAGCCTCGGAAGACGCTGGGCGATTTGCGCGAATTGACCGATTCCATCCGCGAAAAAGGAGTCCTCGAACCGCTGCTTGTGCGGTACGTGCCTCGCGAAGATTGCTACGACATCATCTCCGGTGAGCGGCGCTGGCATGCGGCTCAGGCAGCTGGTCTACGCGAAGTGCCCTGCATCGAGAAGATTGCCGATGACGCGGAAACCCTCGAGCTGGCCCTCATTGAAAACTTGCAACGCAAAGACTTGACTCCTTTCGAGGAGGCGGACGGTTTGCAGCGGCTGGCCGATCATTTCGACTATACGCACGACGACATCGCGAGGAAGATCGGCCGGGCTCGCTCCTCGGTGACGGAGACACTTTCATTGGGTGTCATTCCCGATGGGTTGCGCCGTCGCTGCCTAGAACGGGGCATTGTCTCGAAGTCGCTGCTTCTGCAGGTCGCGCGCCAGCCCAACGAGAAGAAGATGGCGGAGGCAGTGCAGCGCATCGTCCTGGGCGGCTTGACGCGCGACGAGGCTCGGCGCGAGCGAAGGGAAGAGAAGTCGCTTGGGCCTCGGCCTCAGCCTTTTCTATTCAATTTTCAGCCGGAAGATGAGTCCTTCCGGCTGCGCGTGCAATTCCGCAAGAGCCAAGTGACGCGCGATGAGGTTGTCGCCGCACTTCGGTCCGTCGCAGACGCGATCGAACAGGCGGATGAGCCGCCTCTGCGCGCCGAAGGCCACGCCGGCGGAGCCGTGGCGTAGGCGAATCTCGTCCGAGACCGTTTCCACATCTGACGTTGGCTGAGCCTCACTTTTTGCTGATCCCGCAGGGTGATCCATTCGGGGCTTTGGGCTTCGTTTTCTGCTCGCCATGCCAATTAAAGCCTAAAATTGAGGCATGGAACGTAAGATCTTCTGGGGAACCTTTGCGGTCCTCGGTCTGATCGCGGATTTCCTGCTTCCATTTTGGTGGGCTGTCGCGGCCACGTTGCCGATCATGTGGTTCAGCTGGTGGGTCGCTTATCGCAGCGAATGGTTCGGCTAAGACCGAAGAATCCCCGACATTTCAAATGATTTCTCAGGGTGCGGTTGCAAACAGCACCCGCGCGAACTATGAATTCGGGTCCGGATCTTCTCCGGGGCAAGGAGAAAGTTCCTTCAGCGCGGCGAAGCAATCCGCGTCGAGCGCACGGGGGACTTCCTGCCCGATGATTTCGAGCGCCCGCTCTACGGGCAAGCCATCTCGATAGGGCCGGTTTGCAGTGAGCGCGTCATACATGTCCGCAACCGTAAGCGCCCGCGCCGGCATCGGCAGCTGGGTGGCCCTCAAATTCCGGTAGTAACCTGAACCATCCAGCTTTTCGTGGTGCGCGCTCGCGATGTAGGCAAGATGTTGAAAACCGTCGATGCGTTCGAGTATGCGCTGCGTGTAGTAAGGATGGAGCCGAACGGTCTCCCACTCATTGGCCGTGAGCTTGCCCGGCTTGTCGAGAATGTTGTTGGGGACGCTGAGCTTTCCAATGTCGTGAAGCAGCGCGGCGCGGCGGAGCATGGTAGTTATCCCGGTATCAAAGCCAAGTTTTTCGCCGATGGCCAGCGTGATGCGAGTCACGCCGCGTGAGTGCCGGTGAGTGTACGGAGATTTTGCGTCAACGACCGCGGCAAAAGCATCGCAGATGTTGTCCACGCGCGAATCGTCCGCGATCAACTCATCGCTGTGCGGCTCGTTCTCGATCACCCATGATTGAGCCGTGCCGTCCTGCATTCGCCCCCACATTTCGGTTTCGCCTTCCAAGGTCATCAGCGCGGTGACGAGCTCGGGATCGAACCAGCCTCCGCTGCGCTCCTCAACTACCTGCATCGCCTCGCGCAAGCCGTTGACGGACATGAACACTTCCAGCGTCTGGCAAAGGTTGAGGATGCGCGCGAAGAGAGGAATTTCGTCGCCGCGCAAGCCGTCGGGATATCCCTTCCCGTCCCAGTGCTCGTCGAGGCGATAGATCGCCTGGCATGTGATCTCCGAGAATCCCATCATGCGCGCGATTTGCGCTCCGCGTTCGCACCGAAGCTGCATGAACTCTCCGGTCGTGGCGTCGCGCTTGACGGCTATGTTGGCCAGCGTGAGCAGACGTTCAAACGTCGGACGTCCCGGCATGACGTTGCGCATCAGGTAGGTGAGTCCTTCGAAGCTAACTCGGGTCCAATCCTGAGTCTTCACCTCTCGCTTGGCTCGTAGTTCGTTTCCGCCGAAGACCTCAAACATTCGGTGGGCATTGCTGCTGCACCCGGCGTCCTTGAGGAGGAGAGAGTAGTAAAGGTCGCGTTTTTGCGAATCGGGGATGCCGATGATATCCGCTAAGCGCATGCCCAACATACAGCAATTCACGGAATGGCCCATAGGCTGGCCTTCTGTAAGGTCGAGCGCGAACGAGAGCGCGGAAATGACGTTTGAAAGGCGAAGCGCCGGCGCTCCCGCATGGACGTGAATCTGGACGTGTTCCATGGCAATTTTCAAACTAACGCGGCACAGCGGGGCAGACAACGCATGCTGTTAGGGGTTGAAGTCTAAGAGCCAACAACTCGGGCGGCAGATGACGACGAGTATAATCCGGGGCCTCAAGAGTTGCGAGGTGCCTAGAATATTTCAGAATGGGAGATTAGAATGAGCCGACATGGCAGCTCCTCGATTCGTCCACCTGCATCTTCACACGGACTACAGTCTCCTCGACGGCGCTTGCGGGATTAAGAAGCTCATAGAAGAAGCGGCGCGGCAGGAGATGCCGGCGGTCGCCGTCACCGACCATGGCAATCTGTTTGCGGCCGAGGAGTTCTACCACACCGCAACAACGCATGGCGTGAAGCCGATCATCGGCTGTGAGGCTTATGTCGCGAAAGGGAGCCGCTTGGACCGGGGAAATTCCGAAGGGAACGGACGCGAGGCGACAACGGACGCAGGGCAGCGCGGATCGAACCACCTCGTGCTGCTCTGCCAGAACGAGACGGGCTACCACAACCTCATCAAGCTGGTGACCGCCGGGTTTCTCGAGGGCTTCTACTACAAACCACGGATTGACTACGAATTACTCGCCGAGCACAGCAGCGGATTGATTGCCCTCTCGGCGTGTTTGCGGGGAGCCGTGACCGAGAGCGTTTTGCGCGAGCGCTACGACGAAGGCCGTGACGCCGCCTACAAGCTTCAGGAAATTTTCGGCAAGGGAAACTTCTTCCTCGAAGTGCAGGATCAAGGCATCGAGGTCGAGCAGCGCGTGAACAGAGACTTGGTGCGGTTGGGGCGGGAAACCGGAAT
>Ga0187783_10002073_pt1 | contig 14921 bp, 10 predicted proteins | sample 1015_SJ02_MP02_2_FD_132471 | JGI IMG/M metagenome (GOLD analysis project Ga0187783, IMG submission 132471) | Tropical peat soil microbial communities from peatlands in Department of Meta, Colombia - 1015_SJ02_MP02_20_MG | ecosystem: Environmental > Terrestrial > Soil > Wetlands > Peat | place... | reverse complement strand
GATACGACCGGAACTTTCTCGACCGGGGGTTTGGGTATCGCCTGCACCGGAGGCTTCGGTGGAGCCGGAGCCGGCGGCGCGGGTTCTGGGGATTGCGCTGGAGCAGGCGCGGTCACGTGTGTCGCTGCCGATTCCGCCGGCAGACCGTCGTCATCAGACTCACCGGCATGGATGCGATAGGCAATCCCGATAACGACCGCTAGAATCACCCCTGCCGCAGCGGCAATCGCATACAAGAACAAGCGAGGCGGAGTCCCTTTAATCTGCCTGACTGCCTGCTTCGCGATTTCCTTCGGTGGCGTCTTTGGTTTTGTGGCCTCTGAGCGATTGAAGACCGCGGCTTTCACCGGATCAGCCGGCTCCGGCGGAGGCGGAGGAGGAGGCTCCGGCGCCACATACACTTCTTTGAGCGGCGGTAGCTCATTGATATCGGAGAAGCTGTCGCGACGTTTTTCCGCCGGCTTGCCCTCTCCCATCAGCGGATCAACCGCAAACCTTGGAGTTTCTACCTCGGACGGATCGTCGACCACGGCCGGCGCAGCAGCAGGACTGGCGGGAATCGTTGCCTTCGTGGGCTCCTCCTGGATTTCGACGGAAGAACTATCGGAGGCAACAGCTTGCCCCGCAAAAGAGGAACGACTCGCACCCCCCTGGGACGCCGCGGCAGCCCGAGCTATTTCCCTCACAGCGGAAGTGTCTGCCGGCTTTGGCGGGCTGGCTACGGCTGGTTTGCGAGGGGAAGGAGCCTTCACCGCGTTGTTCTTGCATTTCTCCAAATCCCAGATTAGCTCTTGCCCCGACTGGTAGCGTTGCTGAGGATCCCTGGCTAGGGCCTTCATGACGACGGCCTCAAGCCCCTCATTGACCGTGGGTTTGATTTGGGAGATTCGAACCGGCGCGGATTCGAGAATGGCTTGCCGCACCTGGTCCGCATCCTCGCCCGCGAAAGCTTTGCGCTCGGTGATCATTTCGTACAGGATGGTTCCTAGACTGAATAGGTTCGAGCGGGCATCGACGGGATCTCCATTCACCTGCTCGGGAGACATGTAATGTAAGATTTGCGGCGGCTTGCCATTGGCCTGGGCTGCATAGAGCCCAGTGCTCGAAATGCCGTAGCCCAAGACTTTTACAATCCCGTCCCACTGCACCATGATCTTGGCCGGCTCGAGGGCGTAGTGAAATATTTTGTGCGACGAAGCGTGGTCGAGGCCCTGACAGCTCTGCCGGGCAATATCCTGAAGATCCCAGATGGAGAATCCCTCGTTGCGTGCCAGCATGGTCGCAACGTCGTTCCCCTGCACGTATTCCATGGATGCGCACAGCATGCCCTCGATCTTCTCGGCGGCATACAAGAGGGCGATATTATGACTGTTAAGGACTTGGCTGGCTTGGCTCTCGGCGACTACGCTCTCGACGAGCGGCTCGCCCTGCTCGCCCAGCACTTCGAGCCGAATCGCCTTGAGTGCCACGATCCTTCCGGCGTCTGGATCAGAGGCCTTATAAACAGAACTTGCATCCCCACGTTGGATTTCGCTGAGGATCTCGAAACGACCGACTTTTTTCGACATTGCTCCTAACCTCGCAGAGGCAAAGAACGGCTTACGGCCAAGTGGTTGGCGAGGGACCTCGAGGGGAAGAGCGCACTTAGGATAAGCCCCCTTTCGCCAAGATGGGAGTTACGAAAGTGCGTTAGGCGGGGGTTATCTGGCTTCGCTCCCCGGCCCGAGCACACCGGGGTGGCGCTAGGTTCCATTCCTGCTGGCCTTTCGGATCGATCTTCTGGTTGGGATAACTTTTTTCTCGCCCCGTCGTCATTCCCTGATGGACCCTTGTCCCGACTCGTGTCGGTCATCATCGGAAAGGGCGCGGCTCAATCTGACTGGATTAAAGGCAGATAGCGGAATGGATTGGGAACATTGGTTGCCGCTCTTCCGTACCATCAGATATGCTTAATGCCAGGTTTCGATCCTGCCCGAGCGGCGTGCGACTTTCTCCTGGAGTTCGCCTATGACCTTGGCTCGGTTTGTCCGCAAGAATGCCTTTCGTAACAAGCGCCGCAGCATTTTGACCCTGCTCAGCATCAGTTTTTCCCTGTTGCTATTGACCGTCATGATGACGATCTGGCGCGCCTTCTACATGAGTGATGGCAGCGCCGAGTCTGCCCAGCGCTTAATCGTGCGCCACAAGGTCTCTCTCGGCCAGTTGCTCCCGATTGCCTACCGGGACAGGATTCGGTCGATTCCGGGGGTCAAGAGTGTGGTCAATGAAACTTGGTTTGGCGGACAATACAAGGACGACAAGCCGGAAAACTTCTTCGCGCAGTTCGCCACCGATCCCAATGAAATCTTCGACGTCATGAAGGATTTTCACATTCCGCCGGATCAACTCGAAGCCTGGAAGAAGGACCGTGCCGGGTGTGTCGTGGACGCGGAGTTGGCCAAGAAGCATCAGTGGAAGATCGGCGACCGGTTGAACATCAAGGGAACCATTTGGCCGGTCGATCTTCAGCTTACGATTCGCGGAATTTTCACCACTGATACCCGTAGTGAAACGATCTATTTCAATAACACTTATATCGACGAGGGTTTTCCGAGATTGAAAGGCGCCGTGGGCTTTTTCGGCGTGTTGGCGGATTCCCCCCAGAAGGTGCCGGAAATAGCGAAGGCAATCGATGACATGTTCCGCAATTCCGACCGTCCCACAAAATCCGAGAGTGAGAAGGCCTTCAATCTCGATTGGATCGCGATGCTCGGCAATGTAAAGGGTTTCATCTTGAGCATCTGTGCGGCCGTGGTTTTTGCCACGCTGCTGGTGTCGGCGAACACCATGGCGATGTCGATCCGGGAACGCACGCGCGAAGTGGCCCTGCTCAAGACCCTGGGCTTCACGCGCGGTACGGTGTTGGCGCTCTTCATGGGCGAATCCGTCAGTCTGGCGGCCGTGGGCGGCCTGGTCGGATCGATTGCAGCTTCCGGGCTGGTCTATATGATGGCGCGCTCTCCTCAAATGGGCTTGTTCCTGACGGGGGTAACGATCAATCTTCCGACCATGCTGGTGGCCGTCCTGGTAGGAGCAACCGTGGGCCTGGTGAGTTCCTTCGTGCCGGCGTTCAACGCCTCCAGGGGCAACATCGTCGAAGGCTTGCGGCATATCGGGTAGCGCGGAGACCCTCATGGCGGTTCCCATTCAATACAACATCCGGAACCTGATGATGCGCAAGAGCGCTACAGTCATGACCGCCCTGGGGATTGCGCTGACGGTCACCACCGCGATCTTCATCCTGGCTCTTCTGGCAGGTCTCAATGCCGCATTTCGCGGAAGCGGTGATCCGCAGAATGTCCTGGTGTTGCGGAAGGGATCGACCGGGGAGCTGGCAGCCGGCGGGGTGGATCGCGATGCTCTACCCATTATGAAAGACCTGCCCGGGGTAGCGCGCGATGCCGAAGGCCAACCTCTGGTCTCAGGGGAAGATCTCAACGTGGTCGTGCTCCCGAGAAACGATGGTACGGGTGAAACCAACGTGACGGTGCGGTTCCTCACGGCCACGGGCATTGCCATGCGGCCGGAGACCAAACTCGTCGCCGGGCGCTGGTTTACCCCGGGACAGCATGAGATCGTGGTCAGCCAGTCGATTCACAATCGCTTCGCCCAAGCCAACCTCGGCGATACGATGTGGATCGGCAAAGGACCGTGGACGGTGGTGGGCATTTTCGATGCCGGCGGCACCGCGCACGACTCGGAAATCTGGGGCGACATCAATCAGCTGGCCGCCGATTACGATCGCACCTTCTACAATTCCGTACTGCTCCGGGCAACGGATCCGGTGGCGGCCGACGCGTTGAAGAATCGTGTAAGCGACGATCAAAGGCTCAAGCTCAACGGCATGCTCGAGACCGACTATTGGGCGAAGCAGACCAGTTCCGGCAATCCCATCAAGTTCGTGGGCATAATTGTAGCCGTGATTATGGCGATCGGCTCCTGCTTTGCAGCCATGAACACAATGTACGCGGCCGTGGCGTATCGTTCGCGCGAGATCGCGACGTTGCGCGTGATCGGGTTCTCCCGGCCGAGCATTCTGACTTCGTTTGTTGTGGAATCGGTCTTGCTGTCGCTGCTTGGCGCGCTGCTGGGCATCGTATTAATGCTGCCCTTCAACGGAATGACGACCGGAACCAACAATCCGGTCACCTTCAGCGAGGCCGTGTTCAGTTTGCGCATGACGCCGAGCGTCCTAGGCTGGGCCGTTCTGTTTGCCGTCGTCATGGGCCTGTTCGGAGGAATTGCCCCGGCATGGCATGCGGCCCAACGACAGATTCTCGCTTCCTTGAGGGACTAGCATGGTGAAGATGGGGGTAGGGCCGAGTGCATCCCGGCGCGACTGAGACGAAGAGGCTATGGCGCTCGACACCAAACACGCGGACTTAGAGGGATTGCGCATTGACCGCTCCGCGCCCAGTGGAGAACCTGCGCCCTGGGCGCGCCGCTACATCATCACGGGAATTGCCGTCGTGGCGTTCGTCAGCGTGGCGGCTCTGGCGTATCGGCTCTTCGCTCCCACCATCCCTGAAGTCGAGGTGGCCCGTGCCCAGGTCGAGAACAGCGGGGATCCGAGCGGGGTGGTACTGACGGCCAGCGGCTACATCGTGCCCCATCACAAGATCAATGTGAATTCTAAGGTCACCGGTCGGGTAGCCTGGATCGGCGTAGAGAAGGGCGACAAAGTCAAACAAGGCCAGGTGCTGGTCCGACTGGAGGACAACGAGTTCCGCGCTCAGTACGACCAAGCCAAAGGTGCGGCGGAGAACGCTCGCGCCTATCTAGAGGAACTCGAGCACGGGTCCCGCCCGGAGGAAATCGATCAGGCGCAACACAATCTGGATGAAGCCCGCGCCACACTCGCCAATGACAAGCTCACCTTGGATCGCAATCGCGAGCTGTGGGCGCAAGGGGTGGTCTCGAAGCAGGTGTTCGACGACGCGACCGCAAAGTATGAGGCGGACCAGCAACGGGTGAATTCTTTGGAAAAGGCGTACCGACTGGCCAAGATCGGTCCGCGCCAGGAGGAAATCGAGCGTGCCAAGGGGGCGCTGCTCGAGGCCGAGGGTCAGCAAGCCTATACCAAGTCGTGGTTAGATGCGACCGTGATTCGTGCTCCGGTCAACGGCACCATTCTCGAACGTACCGCGGAGCCGGGCGAGTTGGTCACTTCCCAATTCGCCAGTCAGGCCGAAGGTGGTCCGCAGGGAGAAGTGGTGGCACTCGCCGATCTCAACGACATTCAAGTGGAACTCGACATCGCCCAGGACGATTTCGCCAAGCTCACCCCCAAGCAAAAAGGCATCGTCACGGTAGACGCTTATCCGGACCGCAAGTATGACGGTGAGATTCACGAGATCTCGCCCGAAGCCAACCGTCAGAAGGCGACGGTGCAGGTGAAGGTGCAAATCCTGAATCCCGATGAATACCTGCGCCCGGAAATGAATGCCACGGTGAAATTCCTGGCCGACACCATGAAAGGTCGGACTTCCGACTCCGGGGCAGTGGTGGTGCCAACCTCTGCCATTCACGACCACAACGGCAAGAAGGTGGTCTTGATTGCCTTCCAGGGCAAAGCCATCGAACGGCAGGTCGAAGTGGTTGCGCAACGCAGCAGCGGCTTTACCGTAAAAGGACTGACGGGAGGCGAGAACGTCATTACCGCCGCTCCGCCAAGCTTGAAAGATGGAGACAAAATCAAACTCAAGGGACAACCATGAGCACCGCCATGGCGATCAATACGGCTACCGAGACAAAGGTGGTTCAGGCCCGGAATGTGAGCAAGGTTTTTCAGCGTGATGCCTTTCAAGTCAAGGCACTCGACGATGTCTCGCTTGAAATCGCCTCCGCCGAGTTTCTCGCCCTGATGGGGCCTTCGGGCTCGGGCAAGACGACGCTATTGAACATGATTGCCGCCATCGATCGTCCAAGCTCCGGCGAGCTGCTCGTGCTGGGGGAGAATGTGTTCCGCTTCAGCGATGGCCAGTCCGCGCGCTGGCGCAACCGGCACATTGGGTACGTTTTCCAGACCTTCAATCTGATTCCGGTGCTGAGCGCGTTTGAAAACGTCGAATTGCCCCTGCTGCTCACCAAGCTCAATGCCCGCGACCGCCGCGACCATGTCATGACAGCGTTGCGACTGGTCGGTCTTGAGGAACGGGTCCACCACCTTCCCAAGCAGCTTTCCGGCGGCCAGGAACAACGGGTCGCGATTGCGCGTGCCATCGTGAGCGATCCAACGGTATTACTCGCCGATGAACCCACGGGCGATCTCGACGGCCAGTCCGCCACGGAGATCCTGGAGATCCTCAAACGCCTGAACGAGGACTTTCACAAAACCATCGTCCTGGTGACCCACGATCCGCACGCGGCTTCCTATGCCCATGTGACCCGCCATCTGGAAAAGGGAATGCTGCTTCCCGCATGAGACTCCGGTCTTGGCTCGAGGGACACTCGTATCCCCGACTCAACCCCGCAGAAGAAATTGGAGTGGGAGCGAACGGAGAAACCCGAGATCCGACAAATTCTTGACGATTTCCCTGGTCCGTGCGATAGGCTAACAGTGGGATCGATCCCGTCGGGGGACAATTGTGTCGATCAAGGAACCGGCTGAACTCGAAGGTCTGCGCGCGGCGGGAACGATCGTACGGCTCATGATCGAAGCCATGAAGCGCGAGGTTCGTGCGGGAATCACCACAGGAGAACTGGATGAGATCGGGGCGATGGTCATGCGCCAGAATGGAGCGAAATCGGCGCCCGCCTTGGTCTATAGTTTTCCCGGAACAAGCTGTATCAGTCTGAACGAAGAAGCGGTTCACGGTATACCCGGCAACCGTACCGTCCGAGAAGGTGACCTGGTGAAGCTCGACGTCACGGTCGAGAAGGACGGTTTCATGGCCGACGCAGCCGTCACCGTTCCTGTCGGTGCCGTGTCGGAAGAAAACCAACAGTTGGTGGACTGCGCCGAACGTGCATTTTCGAAGGCGATGCTGGTGGCGCGAGCCGGTTTTCGCGTATCAGAAATTGGCCGGGTGGTGGAGCACGAGGTCAAGCGCAGCGGGTTTTCCGTGATCCGCGATCTCGGCGGACATGGCATTGGCCGCACCATTCATGAAGAACCGCGAGTGCCGAATTACCCGGATCCGGCGGCTCGACAGATACTGACCGAGGGGTTAGTAATCACGGTGGAGCCGATCATTGCGGCTGGATCGGGACAAGCCGTTTTGGGTAAAGACGGTTGGACGGTGCGCACCGTCGACGGGAAATCTTCCGCGCACTATGAACACACTCTCGTGATCAGCAAGGGCCAACCCATTCTGTTAACCGCGGCCTAGCCAATACCCCTGGTTTGTCGATCGGTCGGAGAGACCCGGCAGCACAGCTTCCGCGATTTCCGGCAAACACCACCAACTGATTGTCAGCTAGGCCTTGATGTGACAACTCGCGAGGCCACGCTTCTCGAGGTACTGCTGGTGGTAGTCTTCCGCCTCGTAGAAGGTCGATGCGGGAACGATTTGGCTAACAATCGGCTGGTTGTAACGGCCAGACTTCTCCAGCCGTTCCTTCGAAGCTCTGGCTGCGGCCTCCTGCTCTGGACTGGTGAAGAAAATGGCGGAGCGATACTGCGTACCCCAGTCTGGCCCCTGGCGATTCAGCTGGGTGGGATCATGGTTCTCCCAGAATACGTCGAGCAGCTTCTCGTAGGAGAGCCGGCTCGGGTCATATTCCACTTCGACAGCTTCGGCGTGGCCGGTGCGATCCGTGCACACATCCTTATAAGTGGGACTCGGAAGCTGTCCTCCGGTGTAGCCGACCCGGGTTGAAATCACGCCTGGTAACTGCCGAAATGTTGCCTCGACTCCCCAGAAACAGCCCGCAGCAAAAATGGCTTTAGCCATAAGAATAGCTCCCTTTAAGCCAGCCATTGTATGAGATGAGAACAGAGGGTGAAAAGTGGCAGCCCTGTGCTTTCGAGCGAGCCCCGCCGGCTCTGCTCGCGGGTGGGCTGACGATGAACGGCCGAAGCGGTTGAAAGTGCCACAAACCCAATGTTGTCAGTGCTGCCGCGGCCATTCAACCCCCGAGGGTCTCCATTTGACGGAGCCTAGGCACGCAGGGTAGATTTCCTAGAAGGGTTCCCCCCAAAGCCGCCGAGGGTTGCCAGCCATCTTTCAGCCGAAACGCCATCTCGAGTCCATTTTGGTGCTCCTCGCCGTGCTCCTCGTGGCTTCGAGGGCGCTAGCCGCCAATAGCTTTTCCCCGCCGGTACGCCTGGGATTCACCGTGGGCGATCAATGGGAACCGGCGATTGCAGCCGACGGCTTCGGCCACGTGTATGTGCTCTACCCGCAGTATGGCTTCCTGCCGGACTGCCAGAGCTGTTCGATGCCTTCGATGACTCTCGTGGTCAGCGAAGATAACGGATCCACCTGGCAGCCACCGCACGCCATCGCTCCCCATACGACCGGCCAGTTTGATGCGCAGATCATCGTGGACCCCGATGATCACCGAACCGTATATGCCGCCTGGCTTCAGAACGAAAACATCGATGCCATCGTGGCCAAGTCGGTAGACTTTGGGCAAAGCTGGTCTCTGGTCGTTGCCGACCGTGGCAGCCAAGACGCGGACAAGCCAATTCTGGCGGTGCGCGGCCGTGATGTATATCTTGCCTTCAACCGGTCGCGCAGAATCCGTGTCGCTTCCTCGCACGATGGTGGCATCAGCTTCAGCTCGGTCGACGTGAATCAGGGCTTGCCACTGGTACGGGCTCTGGCCGGCGGGGCGACAGTCGATCCCGATCAAAATGCCTTTATCGCGTGGGCAGGATACACCCGGCGTGACGGGGTGAGGGGACGAGTGAATCTCTATACCAGCAAATCGTCGGACGGCGGCAAGACCTGGACGACAACCTTGATGGATAGCTCGGGCGCACCGCCCGACTGCTCGCCATTTCAGTGCGAGTGGGGTTATCTTGGCGCCCAGATCACGATGGCATCGGATGAGGCTGGCACGCTCTATGCGCTGTGGAACTCGGGAAAAGCCGACGCGGCTCCCGAGCGAATCTATTTTGCGCTCTCGACGACCGCCGGTGAAACCTGGTCCCAACGAACTGGCGTTTCGCTTGCTCCATCGGGCGTTGAGCACGCTTTTCCAGCATTGGTGGCAGGTTCGGCGGGTGACGTTCGCGCCGCATGGATGGATACTCGCATCAGCCCTTTGTGGAACGTTTACTACCGCAATTCGACCAATGGCGGAGCCACCTGGTCGACCGAGTCCAGGTTGTCCGGTTACGTTCCTGGCTATCGCTACATCCGCCCGAAAGGCTTCAGTTTCCCGTTCGGTGACTACTTCGAGATGAACATCGACAACGAGGGCCACACCCAGGCGGTGTGGGGAGAAGGCCTAAATTTTCGCGCGCCAGGGTCCATCTGGTACAGCAACGGCCATTAGAGTTCTCAATCCTTGAGCTTCGAAGATCAACTGCGATTCGAAGACGGCTCCTTTCGCACAGATGAGTTCCTCGGGGAGAAAACCCGGCAGGCGAACCTGCCGGGGGATCCTCTCACCCAGTTAGAAGGTGTAGCGCAGGGCCAGCTCCATCACCCGAGCATTGGAGAGCGTTGAGGTGAAGTTGCCGAAGGTCGAGGATTGCGAGAGATAGGTATTGCCGGCTACGACCATGGTTCCCACATCGAACCGCGGCGTATTGGTGACGTTGAACACCTGCCAAGTCAGCTTCACACTCTGGCTTTCGGTGATCGGGAACAGCTTCATCAAGCCCATATCGATGTTGAAGGTGCCCGGACCGCGAAAGATGTTCCGATTTCCTCTTTCGCCAGGGAATTCCGCCCGCAGCTGGTTGATGGCAGCATTCGGATTGGTGGGGTCGGTAATGCCGGGATCCTTAAACACGTTTGGCGCCGTACCTCCGGTGAGCAGCGGCACAGTGAAACTTCCGGTTTCTGGCTTCTTGCCAACCAGTACAGCCGGAGATTGGAGATTGTAGTCTGTAGCCCATTCCGGGCTGAAGGCGGAGAAGGGATATCCACTCGACCAACGCCACAACCCAGAGAAGCTCCAGCCACCGAGAAACCCATTCGCGATGCGGCCCATACCGCTGCCAAACTGTTTGCCTTTGCCGACCGGCAATTCGTAAACCCAGTTCGCGTTAATCGCGTGCGTGGTATCGAAGTCCGAAACCCCGCGGTTCTGGTTCGGAGCCCAGGAGTTGATGATTTGACTGCCCAAGCCAAAACCCTCGAATTCGTTGATCCGTTCGGCATTCGATCCTAAGTCAATCGATTTCGAATACGTGTAGTTGAGATCGAACTCTAACCCTCCTGCATGGCGGCGCAAGCTGAACTGTCCGGCGTTGTAGGCGCTGTTGCCAATACTTCTCCAGGCATAAAGGGAGGAGAATTGCGGCGAAAAGTAGGCATAGGGATGGACTTTGCCGTTAATCGTCGCACAGGAAGGAAAACAACCCGCGCTAATCAGACCGGGCACGTCGGCATACTGCAAACCGGTGATTTCGTCTCCCTGGTTGTAGCAGAACAAGTCATACATCGCCTGGGTCGCAGTCACGTTGGTCGGGGCCGTTCCCAGGCAGGGGACTCCCGGATTGTAAACCCCGAGCTGGGTCGTTGCTGGTCCGGCGGCTCCCGGGAAAAGATCCTGCCAATATTGATAGTTCTTGGCTCCAAGCAGTCCTGGAGTGACGTTCTGAATGGGTGTCCCGGCGTAGTACTGCCTGGCCAGAGCTTGCACGGCGGTGAAATAATCCACCCCGGTCTTTGGGTCTACCAGGTCCGTCGGCTCCGCCAAGTCTTCTTCCTGTAATAGACGATGCGCGAAACGGCCGACATAGGAAGCTTCCAGCACAAACTTTCCCGGCAGCTCTCGCGTGAGGGAGAAATCCACGACGTGGGAATATGGCGTCTTCAATTTGTCATCGAGGCCCCAGTAAATGGCGAAGCCACCGTTATCGATTCCGAGCGGGGGAGTCACCGGAAACGGACCCTTGGGAGGAGGCTCGACGATCGGACAATTCACCGAGCACGAAGCGGTAGGCGACTGGCTTATGGTCGGGATGTTGTACAGGCCAGTGAAGCGCGCCGACCCGTCCACGGTTTGAATCGCGGCGGCATTTGAGATGGAAGTGGTCAAACCGAAGGAGCCGTTGCGGTCGAAGGTGTTGGTGATGCCTTCTCCAAAGTGATCGAAGTAGATCCCGTAGCCTGCGCGGATCGAAGTTTGTCCCGCTCCACCCCAAAGCCTTCTACCCCAACCACTGTCAGCACTGGGCGAATAGGCGAATGCAATGCGCGGCGCAACGTCTTTGTAGTCCCATGCCCAGTACGGTTGTAAGCCGTTGGCCTGCCCGGACAGGGCATACTCGAGGACTGGGTTATAGACCTGTCCATGCAGCATCGCGGTCGCCCGATTCTCATACCAGTCATGAAGACTCGTGGTTGGAGCGACTTGTGTGCCGGTGGTTTCGTAAGGCGGTTGCAGGAGACTGTAGCGCAAACCATAGGTGAAGGTTAGGTTGGGCTTGATCCGCCACTGATCCTGCCCATACACCTCAAACTCGTGAGCGCGGAAATGGCGAGGGTCGAGGATCCCTTCGGGTTGCACCACGAGGTTCTTGTTCAATTGATAGTTGGAGAAAACCTCCGTCACCAGACCGGCAAGGGCTGTCATAGCGAAATCGTACTCAGCGCCAAAGGATGGCTCGACCGCAGGATAACCAAAGACCGCGGGATCCAAGCTGACTCCGCAGTTGGCTATGCAAGCGTCGGCCAGCCAGTAAGCATTGGTTTGAGCAAAGAAGAACGATGCGGCATTCGAAACGCGCTCGTTGTCAACCTTACGGATGTTCCCGCCGATTTCGAGCGTGTGCGCGCCCTTGACCTTGGTCAGATCGTCGATCCAGTTAAAAACGGGAACGTTGGTGTTGATCGTGGGGGTCTGGGCCGTCAAGTCATCCATGCCGCGAAAGTTTACGTAGGCCAGGGTCTGCAAGCCGGCCTCATCGAGACCCTGACGGATATAGCCAAAGTGGAAGTTGTTGATCAGCGTAGGGCTGAGGGTTGCCGTGTAACCAGCGCTGATCCCTTTGTTGTTGTCGCGCAGCACCGTCTGCTGCGGTTCGCCTGGAAACTGCTCCCCGCCGTTGCCGGTAACTGAAGTACCACTCGAACTGACATAATCCGCCTGGTTATCGTTGTTCAGAACGCCGCGCACGAACAGGCGGTGCTTGCCATCCGCTGTGATGTTGTAGTCGATCTTGGCTACGTAAGCATTGAGCGACGTTGGCAGCGGGGAGGAGAAGGTAAAGCCGCGAAAGTCGAAGCCATCGCCCACGCTGTTGGTGTTCGGTAGCGGATATTGCTGAAAGACCTGCTCCACTAAAGGATTCGCACCCGGCCCATTCGGACAGCTGCCTAAAGCGGTGCAATTTGGATCCATGCCGACAAGGTCCGCCGAACTTAAGGTTTGCACCCCGCTGGCCGGGCACGGGGCATTCGTGGCGCCCACGCAGGGATACTGCATAATGCCCTGCCGCAGGTTCGCGCTTGGCACCACGCGGGTAACCTGCAGATTCTCACGCTTTCGTTGTCCTTCGTACGCCAGAAAGAAAAACGCCCGGTCCTTCTTGATCGGCCCGCCCACGAATGCACCGAATGTGTTTCGCAGGAGGAAGGGCGGAACGTTCGGCTCGTCAGCCTGGAGTTGCGCCTGTTTGCCAAACCAGTCATTCGCCGTGGTAAACGTGGGGCGCCAGTACTCATAGGCTCCGCCATGAAAGCTGTTCGTGCCGCTCTTGGTGACGAGCGAGACCTGGCCGCCGGAGGAACGGCCCGTGTCAGCATCGGAATTGCTGGTCGTGACTTTGAACTCTTCGAGTGAATCCAGAGGAACTCGAACCGCACCTTGGAAAGCAGTACCGAGAAGCTGGTCATTATTATCGACGCCATCCAAGGTGACGTTCGTCTGATCACTGCGAGCACCACTCACGGCCCCGCTGCGACTGTCTTGCGTAGAGAGGATCTGAGGACTGTTGCCGGTGAAGACCACACCCGCTTGAAGACTGAGGATTCCGGTAGGATCGCGTCCCTCAAACGGAAGGCTGGCGATCTGGTCCTGCTCAAAGGCGTGTCCCAGCGTGGCATTTTGGGTATTCACCATAGGGGTCGTGGCAGCCACCTCGACCGTCACATTTTCCGCGGCAACCTTCAGCGTAACGTTAAGCGTGGTAGGAGTATCGACCAACAACTTAACGCCCGTCTGTTTGACGGCAGCAAATCCAGGGGCTGTCGTCGAAAGCTGGTAATTCGCTGGAGGAAGCTGGGGAAACTGGTATTCGCCTTGCGCGCTCGTCTTGGTGGTTCGGGAATAACCGGTGCTGGGATTGGTAATCGTAACTGTAGCGTCATTAACCACAGCACCTTTTTCATCAAACACGGTTCCGCGTAGAGAACTTGTAGCCACTTGTGCCGGCAGCGGGACGAACGACCGAGACAACACTATGACTAGGGCGAGAAGCTTGACGGTGCGCATCGGTGAGGGTGCTCCTTGGGGTTCGGTCCGCAAGCGTATGCTCAGCCAAAGCGATAACTAAGCAGGCTTGTATCCTTAGCTTATGGGGCCAACATTATGCATACCCGGATGGAGCTTTTCAAGAATGATCGGGGGGCCGAATCCCCCCGTGGCAGGGCAGATTATTGGGCCTGGTAAGAACGTGCGTGCGGTTGGAAGTGCTGCCGGGGTTGTTCGGTATCCGTTTCAGGAGTTTCATCCCAGTATGCGTGACTCTCACCGAGAGAAAATTTTCTCCAGAGGAATTCTCAGAGAGGTGCAATGGGCTGCTGCGTCGAACCAGCGCTCGGGAACTGATACGAGACAACGAAACAAGCTCTACGCCTGAGCCGTCCCTACATTGCCGGGCTCTTGGGGAAGTGTCAAAGGCTCGGAATCCGCAATCCACTGCCATGCCCGTCGACCGTTCTGACGAACCGTGCTCTCCGCCTCCCCGTATTCGACTAGACGGTTCAGCACCGTGGTGATCGACGCCAGCGGATCCTTATGCCGAACGAGCACGGCTGGCATCCGTTGTTGAATCCGTTCACAAACCTCTCGCACGGTAAGCGGTCCTGCCGATTCCATCAACACCACTCGACAAGCTTTGGTGAAACCCGGCTGACGCCCTCCCGTCTTTCGTCCTACCAGCGCGAGCAAGTCATCGTCTAGGACCTCGTCCCCGAATAAGTTGGCGAGCCCGGCAATGGTTTGCTTCAGCGTACCAATGCGTTTCATGATGTCGGCACGCTGCCGCATGAGTTGCCGCAATTCTTCGTGCGCAGTTTTTACAACTTGCTGAACATGAAACTCACTATTGTTCAGGAAACTTGGGATCGTCCCATTGTCTACCTGCTGCCCGTCCCGCATACCAACCTCCGACTCCTATGTGCGCGATCCATTTCTGGAAGCCCGCATTGCTTGTCCCCTAGATACGCTCGCGTCCGTCGAATGGTTCCATTGAACCTGAGTGTTCTCAAATGGAACATTGGGTGTCCGTTTGTGGGACGCAATGGTTGCCCTCGCACTACAGACGTCAAATACTTAGACGCAAGAAACCGCGAAAAGTGAGGCCTGGCACAAAAATTGGCGCTATTTAGGCAGTGCACAAACAGGTGCATTTCCGGAGCTGAAGCTCCAAACAGCGCCTGTTTACCGATGTAGTGTGCCCGAGAGGCGGTAGGGAAGCATCGTTGCTTGCCTAAGTGGCGAATCAGAGTATCCGCAACTCCTAACCCAAAGCCACAATCTCCCGGCCATCAAACATCGCAATTCGTCGAGCAGCCTGAAGTCGTGCGGCCTAG
>Ga0187783_10002072_pt1 | contig 14921 bp, 13 predicted proteins | sample 1015_SJ02_MP02_2_FD_132471 | JGI IMG/M metagenome (GOLD analysis project Ga0187783, IMG submission 132471) | Tropical peat soil microbial communities from peatlands in Department of Meta, Colombia - 1015_SJ02_MP02_20_MG | ecosystem: Environmental > Terrestrial > Soil > Wetlands > Peat | place... | reverse complement strand
TCGTTTTGCCAATTTGCCACTTTTGTATTCCGCCTGCTTCCGCATCGCCTGTCGCGCCAACCGCTCTTGCTCGGCGGCGCGCGTATAACGCTCGACCTCGGCAAGAGTCTTGTGGCCGGTGATCGCCATGATCTCGCTCGCCGAGCATCCCGCCTCGGCAAGTCGCCGCGCCGCGGCCTTGCGCAGCCCATGCGGCTTGCAGCCGCGCGGAAGTCCGGCTGCGCGGATGGCAGTCGTCATCATGTTGCCGAAGCCTTTTACGGAGAACGGCTTGTTGTAGGCGGTGCAGACAATCGTCGGATGCTCGCGCGAAGCGGCGGCAAGCAGCGCGGCCAAATGGTCGTGCAACGGGATGGTCAGCTTGGTTTTTGTCTTCTGCTGCGCGACCCTGATCGCGTCGGCGACGAGATCCGTCCACAGCATGCGATGAACATCGGAGCCGCGTTGACCCGTGTACAACAGCAGCGCGAAGCCAAGACGCTCGCGTGAGCCGTTCGGCCACCGCGCCTCAAATGTTGCAATCTCCTCCTCGGTCCAGGTGTGGATCTCCTTGGTGCGATAGCCCTTGACCCCTGCGGTGGGATCTCGATCGGTCCAGCCCAGCGCCATCGCGTAGCGCACCAGCGTCCGCAGTCGCTTCAACAAGATGAAACCGGCTCCCGGCTTCTGCGCCATCCTTCCCAGAATGATGTCGACATGCTCCCGCTTCATCTCCTTGATCCGGCGGCGACCGTGTTCCTCGAGGAAGCTGTCGATCACCCGCCGATAGGCGGTGCGGCTTGTCGGCGACAAGGCGTGAAACTGGGGCGATCCGAAATAGCGGACCGCAAGGGCGTCGAATGTTCCGGGGGCAACCTGGCGTCTTAGCACCGGCGAGTCTTTCGGCGCATTGGCGAGCGCTGCCGCGTAGGCGTCCATGAATTCGCTCGATCCCGGCAGACCGGGTAAAGCCGTGCGAATGCCAAGCCGCCGGAAATAGTACCGCATGCGTCCGGTCTGATCCCGAAAGGCGTTTACGTATTTGAGTCGGATCAAGCCAAGTCCGCCCATGAATCGGGTCCTTCCGTTTCTCCGTCATGATGGGGAAGCGCCTTGAACGCCGCCCGCAACTCGTCCACGTCCCAGATATTACGGCCATCCAAGCGCCTGGGGGAGGGCATACGCTTTTGACGGACCAATTCCCGGAACTTGCTCGCAGAAATGCCAACGGCAGCAGCAGCCTCTATTTCTCCCAGGCCGAATACCACGGGCAAGAGCGGCAGCGTGTCAGCACGTGTAGTTGAACGCCTCATGTTTCAAACCGCTATCTTACCGGGCCTATACTCGAGGCGGTTATAGCGACTTGGCATGCACGCGGAGATGTTCTCAAAAAAACTGGAGTAGTCCCGGCTGTCCCGGGCAATCGGCGACCCAGCAGGGAAATCGGCGAGGTAGGCGCTTGAGCTTATGTTGCCGTGACCGAGACCCCGCACCGCTCGAGCAGGGCGACACAGTATCCGTATTTACCAGATGCGAAATTGAAAGGTATCGCGTTCGCGTTAACGTGCAGCCGATTGACATCTCAATAGATGTCTCGCCTGCCCGATGCCGGCCGAAGTCATGCGCGAGGCTGCTTTTGGGAATCACCATTTGGGTGTAACAGGACCTACGTGCGAACAATGCGAATCGGTGGCTTTTTGGGTCACCGGATAGAAATCAAACGGTTAGTATCGCTGGCCAAAGGGCGGCTTTTGAACGATATCGTTGTCTGGCCGGGGCAAGCCGTCCCCTTGGTAGGGTATATGGCGTGGCCCAACGACGATGCTACACGGAGTCGTTGGATTAACGCGCATCGCTACAGGGACGGTACAGTAACTAGCGCGCTTGCGCTTGAGCTCAAAATCAAACAGCAGCATTGGGCACGCGTTGCCGACATAGTTCACCTTCATTACGATCTTGCTCTCGGGGGGCATCAAAAGCGGCGCGGAGGAACAAGCGTCGGAAAGGCAATTTCGCTGATTGCGACTACGGCTAAAAGCAAGGGGACCGGAACGTCGAGACTATGGGAAATCTGGAAGACCCATAAGGACGTTGCGCACCTGGTGACGGCCGCAGTCCTGATCTCCGCCGACGTTCAGACGCGGCATCGGAAATCGCCGTACGGATTAAGGCTGACCCAATTTCAACCGTATCGAATTGCGATGCTTTTGCCGGAGGTAGTCCTTTCTGTTGCGATGACTATTCAGGATTATGGGCTGCAACATATTCCCTATGCACGTACCGAACCCTTATTTGATCCCGAAACATTGTGGCGTATTCCGTCCGACATCAATGTTGCACCCGTCGCCTTGCCCGTTCGCAGGATAACCACGGCCCACATTGCTGTGCTCAACGCGCGTCGCGCTGGAAATCGCGGCAAAGCCAAACGTCGCGACACTACTCCAGTTCTTGGCTGAAGTTTTCGATCCGGGCGCCAGGATCGCTATCTCAGGATCGCTATCTAAAGACGTGAGACGTGGCCCCGAACGGGCGACGCAGCGTCGTTGCGCGTCATGCTTATTCTGCGGAGGCCGCTCGGGAAAGGAGTGAGTGCCAATGAGTGTCAAACGGCACGAGCCAAGAATGAAATTCTACACCATCGCGCAGATCGCCCAGTGCGTCGAAGTGTCGACGCGAACGGTCAGGCGCTGGATCAAAAGCAAGGCTCTCGGTGCGCATCGGGTGAAAGGCGTGCTGCGGGTTTCCGAAGCGGATTTCCGGGCGTTCTTGAGCGCTCACCGAGACCACTAAAGCAGCGTCCGCTCGTGTCCCCCAAAGACAAGCAATGTCAGGCGCTTTTGAAGCTTCGGGAGAACTACCATGAGATCAACGTCCCATATCCTCTATAATAGCATTCCCGAATGGCCGCCCCTGTCCGCGCCTGTCATCCCGAGACCGCCCAAGACAGAGCGGCGGTCTCCCGAAAGGAAATGTGCCATGAGTGCCAAATCCCAGTCTCAACAAAAGGCGCCCACGGTGTCGTCGCCGCCGACCTTGGCTACGGTCAAAGGGGCGCTCGACGAGTTGTCCGGATTATCGGCGACGCGGCTTCGCGACCTGCGGTCGGGAGTGAGCTGTGTCGCCGAATTGCTCGGCAACGAGCCGTCAGCAATCCCGCTGGCGATGGAAAAAATCCAGGTCGGGCTCGCCGCGGTCAATCCGGTAACCGTCGGCATGACGCCCAAGCGCTTTGCCAACATCCGCTCGGACTTTGTTGCCGCGGTGAAGGCGAGCGGCGTTATCCCTATCAAGCTCGATAGCAAGGCAGCGCTCAGTCCGGCGTGGTCTGACCTGTTGCAGGGCCTCAGCAAGGGACATCATTTGGGACTGTTGCGCCTAGCGCGTTACTTCAGCAGTCGAGGCGTCAAGCCGGAGGAAATAAGCGACAAGGTCATTGCCGAGTTCATCGCGGCTGTGCGGGAGGGGTCGTTGCACAAAAAGCCAAAGGTCCTTCATCGGCAAGTGACGCGGATTTGGAATGAGGTTGCAGCGCTCAAGGGATTTCCCGAGGTCACAGTCCCGTCGTTCCGGCCGCCGGCAAGGCGGATCAAAGAATCGCTTCTGCCTGCTTCGTTCATCGAAGACGGGAACAACTACTTGGTCTGGTGTGCGGTCAGCGATCCGTTCGCCGCCGACGCGCGAAACAGGCCGCTGGCGCCGCGCACGTTGAAGCTCACCAAAAATCAAATCCTCGCAGCGGTATCCGCGCTTGTCAAATCTGGTGTGAAACCAGAAAAAATCAGATCGTTGGCCGATCTCGTCTCAGTGGAGAATTTCAAAAACATCCTTCGGCAGCGCCTAGCGGATGCGGGAGGTCAAAAGAAGTCGTTTGATCATTATCTGGCGCGCGCTCTGGTGCGTATCGCAAGGGAGTGGGTCAAGGTCGACAGCGATGTCCTTATGGAGCTAAAAAAAGCAGCCAGCAGGTTGCCGGCTCCTCCCCAGGATGACCTCACACCCAAGAACCAGGACTTTCTTCGTCAGTTCGATGATCCACAGGTGCTGCGGAGATTACGCTTCGTGCCTGAAAAGCTGTGGAAAGAGGTCAAAAACGAAACAAAGCAAAAGCCCAATTTCCGGACACTGGCAAAGGCGCAGGCGGCCCTGGGGATTGGCCTTCCGCTCTACATGCCAATCCGCTCTGAGAATCTTTGGGAGCTGGAGTTCGACAAACATATCTTCCTGAAGTCCGGGCCTGGGGCGGTGTCGACGCTGGAAGTGAGCGCAGACGAGGTCAAGAACGAAACGCCTATCAGTTTCGAAATTCCCGATCACTTGGTGAAAATGCTGGTGGAGTATCGCGATCGGATCGCCCCGGCCCACATCGGGCACCGCCCGGTTCGGCTCTTCGTCCATCCTGACGGTACGCCCAAGGCGCAGAGCACAGTTGCCTACCTAATCCGAACCTACGCCAAAAATCGGGCCGGGATTACGCTCACCCCCCATCAATTCCGTCACCTCGCGGCCAATATCATCTTAGAGGCCAACCCGGGCAATTACCGCGGCGTGCAGGACAGTCTTGGGCACAAGAGTCTCAAAAGCTCAAGGATCTACAGCGGGCGCAACACCAGGCGAGCCGGTCGACACCAGCAATACCTTATCGACCAAGCCGTCGCACGGCAGATGCCGCAATCGAGGCGCCGGCGCAGAAAAGGGGAGGGTGACTGATGCCATTGGTGTCCAAATTGCAGCTTCCCTTTGAGCGATGGCCGAAGGAGGACCGTACGCGATGGGATGACGCCTTCCGAGAAGCTGACATATTCGACGATGACAGGAGAGGAACTCATCTCGCCGAGGCAACGCGAAAGGCGCTTCGCGTGGCCTACGCGCAGTACTTGCGCTTTCTGTCGGACAACCATCCACGCCTGCTCGCCGAGGCGCCAGAGGCGCGGATCAACCGAAATCTTATGGCAAAGTACGTAGAACTTCTGCGAAAGACCCATCGGGACATCAGCGTGGCCACCAGCTTACATCACCTTCGAATGGCGCTTCGTCTGACCTGCCCGAAAGCGGACTGGTCCTGGCTCCTTACCATCACCAAGCGCATCGCGGCCTCTGCGCCCGTTAGGGCAAAGAAATACGGGCAAGTGAGTAGCGCAGAACTCTATCTTCTTGGTCTGAAACTAATGGATGAGGCAACTACCGAAACAGCCGACCAAACCGAAATCTCAGAGGCGTCTGCGCTAAAGTACCGGGACGGAATGCTGATAGCTCTTCTGTCATTGGTTGCGCCTAGGCGACGGACGGCAGCTGCTCTGCGGATAGGTAAGCAACTCATCAAAAGCGGTGAACTATGGGCGCTCACCATTCCCCCTGAAGACGTCAAAGGAAAACGCCCTCTCGATTTTGCTCTCTCTCGGAACTTTTGCTATCATATCGACCTATACCTCCAGAAGTATCGGCAGCGCATTCCCGGTGCTGGGAGCCATAATGGCCTTTGGCCTTCAAACAAGGGAGGGCCCATGACCGCAAACGCGATCTATGGCACGGTGTGCAAGAGAACGAGGAAGGCCTTTGGATTCTCTGTAAATCCCCATCGCTTCCGCCATGCGGCAGGAACGCTGTGGTCGATCGAAGACCCCAAAAACGTTCGCGGCGTGAAAGACCTGCTCGGGCATGCCTCCTACGACAAAATGACAGAACCTCATTACATCATGGGTCAATCGCGAATAGCAGGTCGTTCATTGGCGAGGGCGATCGATGCGGCGACGAAATAATTGTCTGCCGTAGGCTCATTTGGACCAGGGTTCTGCGCAAATGAACCGCTCTTGCCTGAGTTCGGGCTCGCCATCAAATCTATACGCGGCAAGCCGGCCGTTTGCGGCCACTGAAGCATCGACGCATGCATGAATTGGCGTAAGGGGGACTAGTGGCCATTCCATCCAATAGTGTCCAAAAAGAACTGGCCGGGAGTCCTCGTCGCGATTGCCCAGCAACCCCGACGGGATGGGCTCATGAGGTAACTGCACGCGAAACTTCTCTGGCACAAGGGTAGCCTCACGCCATGTCAGCTCCCCGTCGCCCGCCCGCCACCAGGATAGACACACCTCCGAGCGTACCTTCCCGTCCTGGTCAGTCCAGTTCATGTTATTGGGCAGATCTGCTTCAAGGCCATTGAGCGGCATTTCGCGAGCGCGTCTAACCGGATCACCCTTGCGTGCTGCGCGTGCGAGGCCCTCTTCAGTGAGTTCTCTCTTGTCATTTATCCACGGTCTCAATTCGTGCATCGCAGTACGGCTCCAGCCCGCATGCGCGACCCGCAATTGCTCAAGCTCGAGCCAGAGTGGCAGTCGACGCAGCCACTTGAGGACGAGCTGCCCTTCCCTGGGATCGCGTTCCATTTCGGCGCGGGTAGCGGCCGTTAGGCGCAAGTTCTGCGGCGTGTGCGGCCGCAAATACGATCCTGGGCTCGCCGGATCGGGAGTGGCAAATATGGAGTCCGGCTCATGATCGACGTTGACCCGCTTCGCGAACACTCAGGCTTGGTCTGTGACTACATATTGTGCCGCGGGGCGCTGGAAGGTTTCTGCGATCCGCAGCCCGGCGCCCTTGGCGAGTCGGTTGGTGGCGAGCCGTGGTCATAGGAATTTTGGTGGTAGGCGGAAGCCACCCATTTCGGCCGCGAGCAACCGCGCGAATTCGATTGTGGTCTTGTCCTGCATGTAGGCGCCGATGATTTTCACGCCGACCGGCAGCCGGCAGAGGTAAAGCCAATCGGAGCCACAATTCTGCTCCTTAAGCCCATGACAGGGTTCTATCGGGCCGGCTGCTGCAACGCGGGGCCAGAGGACGTCGGCAACCACACGGTCTGTGCGAGGATGACCGCCGAGTTTCTAGAGTTCTCCAAGTCACACGGCAACGATTTGTCCACGCCAGCGCCCCGTGTCGGATTCCCGGGCCTGAAGCCCGGGGACCGCTGGTGCCTGTGCGCGCCACGATGGCGGGAGGCCCTTATGGCGAATCGGGCGCCTCGGGTGGTCGTGCGCGCTACTCAACGAGGGCGTTCTGACCTATGCTCGCTCGCCGACCTAAAGCGCCTTGCGGTAGACCTAACCTAGCGGGCATGTGTGGGAGGGTCATCCAGAGCAGCGGGCCGAGTTAAGTTGAAACACGGAGGGCGACCGATGTTGCGCCCGCATTGCGGGAGGGATAACGGCGGAGCGAATTCGTTTTGCGGAGGCTGCGGCGCGCCGATCGGCCCTAAACGTTTGGCCTTCGGTCGCGTCAATCGGACAGATAGTGCATTCACGTTGGCAGGTGGCTGACTCCATCGGAAGCCCACCCCCAAGTTGCAAGGGTCGCATCATGCTACAAACTACCATTTTTCTAAATGCCCCGGCCCGCGCTGGGCCGGTGTCAGGTCTATCGGTTCAATGGAGCACAACAAATGGCAGACTCAATACCGCTCTCTAACGTGTTTTCCGTTCCAAATAACTTTCAAATAAACGAGGTAGTCGATCCGACGTTGAAGAGACCGACCAGGGCGGCACCCTCTCAAAATCTTGGACCTCTTGTGGTATTTGTTGGGACCTGGACCGGTCGGGGTTTTAACACCATCTTTCGCCCCGACAATATGCAAACGCCAACGCCTTTTGTTCCTCCTATCGCCTCTGATAACGTGCTAGAATTAAATCTTACTGAGGAAACGCTTTCTTTCTCGAATAATCTGGGTTCGATTCCTAACCGCGGATCTGGGAAGCAGGGCGATATTTTTCTTAACGCCGTACCCTATTTGCAAACAATCAACGACGTCACCACCGCGCCCGCCACAGGGATTCATTTTGAGCCGGGAATGTGGCTTAGGGTGCCCGCTACAACCCATCCAAGTGAGCCGGAGACTATTGCGCGAATGGCTTCGATTCCGCATGGAGCGACGATTGTCGCGCAAGGAATATTACTTTCGATGGTGCACGGGAAGCCAACTATAGATCCTATCGATATTACGCCCTTCCGAGGTGGGAATCCGCAAGCCAAGGTTAGGCTCCCGAGTCAAACTGCAACTAATCGGACGACTCCACGCATTCCGCAGGATCTGGCCAACTTCATCGCGGCCGGCACCATTACTCAAGCGATATTGGATGATCCGAATACGGTCATAAGAAATCAAATTCGAAATCAGCATATTTCCGAAACGCTTGTCATAGGCATTTCGACCAATCCAGCTTCACCATTGTTTGGCGGCCCCTTACCTGCCGCTTCACCTACGACCCAGCCGCCGCCGCTCGTACCATCGTTTGGTGGTGGTCCGTCTAATATCGCATTCCTCCTTGGTGTTCCCAACCCGCCGCCCACTGCCTTGGGGCCGAACGCACAAACCTTACAAATGGACGCAGTTTTCTGGATCGAAACCGTAATATATCGGGTTGCTGTACCTGTCATGCCCGCCGGGTCACCTCCTTTGATACTTCAACCAGTTCAAACGCCCCCTCCGGTCCTACTCCAGCCCAGTTTTCTGGCATCGATTCCCTTTGAACCTGGCAAGGGTTTTGCTGGCGGAATCGTCGCTATCGCAACGACCCAAATACAATACTCGCAGAAAGTGATCCTGAATTTCGATGGCCTCAGCTGGCCGCACGTCTCCGTCGCCAGCCTAGTGCCAGCCGAGCCAATCCCCATCCCGGCCGACTTGCTGCCGCTAACCTAAAGGCTATTTTGGGCGCCGATCTCGGCAAAAAACCTGCTACATCAGTGCGCATTATGGAAACGGTGTCACGCAGAATTTGGCAAATTCGCGTCGGACTAATCGGAATTGTTAGGCAGATCCCCGGAACGCCGGCAAAAACTGAGGTAGTCGCCGCACTTCAGGTATTGGGTGCACCTTCATCGATAGCAAGAAATCATAAAACACAACGGAGAGCGTTGTAGAGACCGAGACCACCGCTTTCATCAGAACCTTGCCATGCCCCGGATGCTTCCACTATGGGAGTGCCCCGTCGAACATTTACAAGACCGTCGTGGAGACAGCTCCTGCCCGAGTATCATCCGCTTTTGGAAAAGCTCATCAGGCAATAGCGTAGGCCATTGTTGGCGAGGCCCTCTCGAACAAAAGCATGCGCGCGAAGTGACGCTTGGATCCTGGCAACCTCAACGGGCTCGACGGCGCCAAGCTCTCGATCCCGCGACTCGGTTTGAATCAGCGCGATAGTTGTCGTCCAAAAGTGCACGATACGGTGGGAGACATCATCGACCGAAACCAAGCGGAACCCAGATTCGCGTGCCGCAATCAGATATTCGTCCATCGTGCCGATACGAGTGTGCCAGTATTGGTTGAATGGCCCTTCATACTCGGGCCTCACCAAGAAACAATCGATGATGAATACGTGCCCTCCAGGGCGCAACAGCAAAGCCAGCCGTCGGAACCATCGCTTTCGAGGGAGGTAGCAGGAACTATCCACCGCCACGGCACTGTCGAAGCAATTCTCACCCGGCATTTCCGACGCGTTGCATAGCAACGGTTGGACTCGCGACGCCACCCCGGCTTGCGCCGCGAATCCTGCCACCAAGTCCACGTGGGACGGAACGCAGGTCACAGCGGCGACTCGCGCGCCGAACTGCTGCGCCCAGAAGATAGCGCCTCCACCAAGTCCACAGCCGACATCAAGCACGTCCCCGCAGAGACGTGATGACGCATCCCAGAGCTCGGCTGCGCGCGACAGGCTCCGCTCCTGCGCGGCAACTAGCTGTTGGCGCAGGAGCGTTGCTGACCAGCTCGGGTGCGGGAGATCATCAATCAGCCCCGCATGGTAGTGAATGCGCGGACCCGGGCCGTAACGCTGCAACATCGCAGCAGTCTTACCCTCGAAGTGTGCGATTACGTCGCTGAGGGTCGCGCGCAACATCCCGACGTGCGTTCCCGCCCCGCCCCATCCGGTCGCATCCTCAGTTGTCGACAACATTTAGCCGGTACGCTTATTTTGGTCACACCAATATGCACGTCTACCTAGTCAACTAAGCCTGCCAAAAAGATGCAGCAAACGAAGACTGTTGCCATGTAGTGGATCAGGAGCGACTGAGAAGAAGTAGTCAAGCCCAATCGCTTTCCCAGCTCCTATTTTGTAGGTTCCGTGGCCGTAGATCGCGTGCGTCGAAACCCTTTGGTTGCCAGCCGGCTGGTCTGGCTGAAACGTTAGCTTACTGGGAAAGGCCCACATCTTAAAGTAATCAAGGACTGCAAGGGCGCCGAACTCATATTTGGCACTGTTGAGGTGCGTTAGTGCTGCGTAAGTATGTATTAGTGGCGTCAGGTTTTTTATATCCCAGGTGTTAAAGCACTTTACCGCGTCGTCAAAAACGCCTTTTGTGGTGTGAGGGGGCGCCATGATTCTCTCCCTGCTTTGCGTGCAAACCTTTGTTAATTTGTTTGCTCTGCCATGCGCCGAAATGCTCTCCAGAAAATCGGGCGATCTAGAGAAGAGCATGGTCAAAACTTACCTCACTTGGTCTTAGCTCAGCAAGCAATTTCTCCGGCTCGTCTAAACGCGCATTTCCGGCGACGCTCGACCTATTCGCCCGGCCGATCCTCAGCTTTGCAAAGCCAACACGTCGCTTTCACGACAACTCTGTTAGCAGCGCCTTAGCCTCCTTAAGGTCTGCAGTGTCAAATCCTTCAGTAAACCAGCCATAGATCTCAGCCAGGATTTTCCGGGCCTGCCCTCTTTTGCCTTGCGTCTGAAACAGGCGGCTGAGCCCCAAGGTGGCACGCAGTTCCCAAGACTTTGCGCTTTGACGGCGGGCTATTTCTATAGCGTCACGAAAGTACGCTTCAGCGGTTTTCTGGTTTTGGGCAAGAGCCGTTTCACCGTCACACTGCTTGAGCATGAGTTCTCCCTTGAGCCTAAGCACCTCTGCTTCCCAGCAACACTCGCAACTCGAGTCAATTGCGGCTTGCGCTTCGGATAAGGCATCGAGTCCTTTCTTAGGCAGTCCCGCTCGATCGTATAGCTCAGACAGCAGGGCCAAATAATATGGCCGCGTGATCTCCCCACCGGCAGTGCGAAAGTCATTAAGGCCCCGACGCATGTTCTCGATCCCGATCTCCGAGCCGCTCGTTTCAGCCGAGGCACGGCCCAGCATAATCATGGCCATCGCTTTGAAGAACGGAAACTCATTTTCGGTCGAGAGGGCGAGTGCCGCTTCTGCCCGCACCTGCGCCGTTTGTTGGTCTCGCAGCAGCTGATACAACACGGCCGCAAAGACCAAAGCCTGCGCGAGAATGTAAGGGCGCGATAGCTGTTCTGCTAAAGTCAAGGCTTCATTGGCCTTCTTCAGGGCCTGATCCGGCCGACCAAGTAGCCATAGAACAAAGGCCGCTTGCGAGCGGCACGCCACGTTGGAGATGAGTGCCCTCGGGCGGTGCCGACTAGGATCATAGATGCTCGCGACTTGCTCTAGATGTTCCAGAGAGGCACAAAGTTCCCCGAGCGACATCAACGTGACTCCGAGTGCGTGGTGGGCGGCTATGAGGAGTTCCTGATCACCGGCTGGCTCCGCCAAGCGGTGGCACTGCTCCCCGAGTTCGAGCGCGGCCTTGTGATCGGCTCGGGCCTCGTAGAATACCCATAGGCCCCATAGTGCCGGGAATAGTTGGCGGCTCGTACCCGCCTGCCGGCAAAGTTCACGTGCCCGCGAATAAATGGTTCCAACCTCGACTGATGCGAACCCCTTTGTGGCGGACAATGGCGTGCCGATAGCGACCAAAAGCGCAAGTTCACGCTGCAATCGTTCGGGGGATTCTGGCATCGCCTTTAGCAGTTCCAGGCCCCTTGTTAGGTGATTGATCGCCTCCAAATTGGCCGAGCGCTGAACTGCCTTTTGGCCGGCCGCTTGCCAGTAGGGGATAGCTTTGGCTCCCAGATTTGCCTCGGTGTAGTGATGAGCTAGGATCTGCGGCTGAGCCTCTGCAATCTCCGAAAATCGCTGCTCCAAAGCCTGGGCTATCTGGAGGTGATACTGCTGCCGTTTACTCCGTGGCAGTGACTCATAGGCGGCGTCCTGGACTAGCGCGTGCTTGAATGTGTACTGGGCATCGGGTGGTGCACCGCGCCGATAGATCAGTTCGGCGTCCGCGAGTTGTGCCAATGCATTGTCTAAAACAGGCTGCGGGATCTTGGCAACGGCACCGACCAGCTCATAGGAGAATTGACGCCCGATCGCGGCGGCGATCTGCGCTACCTCGCGCACCGGCTGCAGGCGATCAAGCCGCGCCAAGAGCGACGCCCGGAGTGTAGTGGGAATTGCAAGCGGCAACTGTGACCCCGAGGCCGGCCGATAAGTTTCCGACGCAAGAGCGCCGGTTTCGATCACGGCCTTAGTCAGCTCCTCGATGAATAGTGGCACACCATCGGTGCGATCGATGATCTGTTCTGCCACCCCCTTCGGGAGCGCCTTGCCGGCGGCGAGGTACGTGATTATTTCCTCTCCTTGCCCAGGCGCTAGGCGGTTGAGGCTGAGCAGGGTTACCTGTGGGTAACCGACCCAGCGCGCCGCGAACTCTGGCCGGAAGGTGATAATCACGAGGAGGGGAAGCGTGGGCACTCGATCGATGATTAGATCAAGCAGCTCGAGCGAGGTGGGATCGCTCCAGTGTACATCCTCGCATACCATCAGCACGGGCTGACGCGTCGCAAGCCCTGCCACCTGCGCCACTTTGGCCTGCATGATTTTCTGCTTGAGCCTCGACGGGGTGAGTTCCAGCGGCGGGTACCGCCGCGTTGTCGGGATTGACAGTAGCTCAGCGAACAGAGGCGCGACTTCTTTAACACGATCAGTCCCCTGGGCCAGTACGGCCTCCAATTTTTGTAGCCGCTCTTCGGCCGTATCCTCCCGCCGGAAAGCGGCTGCATGTTCGAGCTGCGTAATCGTCGGGTATAGTGGGCTGTCTTGCTGGTGAGGCGAGCAGAAATAGCGTATGCGCGTATGCGAATCGCCGCTCACCCGTTCCAACAACGCCCGGACGATGCGCGATTTGCCAATGCCGGCCTCGCCGGATATCAACACGACAGAGCCATTGCCAGTCTTCGCCTGCTGCCAGCGGCGCATTAGCAAACTCATCTCCTCTTCGCGATCGACCAACGGAGTGAGCGTCGCATGCAACGCCTCGAACCGGTCACTCACAGGACGAGCACCGGTCACCTGCCACACCGGTATCAAATCCGCGAAACCTTTGATGGATTGACTTCCTAATGCGCGGTACTCAAAAAGTTCTCCGAGTATTTGATGGGTGGTCTGGTCGACTATGATTGTGTCCGGCTCGGCCATTGTCTGAAGCCGCGCTGCAAGATTGGGCGTCTCCCCGACCACCTCGTGTTTCTGTCGCCCGCCACCGATGACGTCACCGACTACCACTAGGCCGGTGGCGATCCCGATCCGTACGTGCAAAAGGTTCACCGCGACCTTGTCTAACTTTGGTACCTCTTTTACCAAAGCCAGCGAGGCGCGGGCGGCACACTCCGCATCATCCTCATGTGCGCGAGGATAGCCAAAATAGGCGAGGACGCCGTCACCTAAATAGCTGGCAACGAAACCACCTGCCTGAGCGATGACCTTCTGACAACATTGCTGATAGGTCGCTATGACTTCACGCAGATCCTCGGGATCGAGTCGGGTCGCGAGTGCTGTCGAGCCCACCAGATCGCAAAACATTACCGTGAGCTGGCGTCGCTCAATGCTTTGTTGCGCAATCGGCTCAGCTGATGCAGCGAGGTCCAGCTCTGCGATAGCGCGCAGCATTTTGCGTCGATGTCCGAGTGTGACTCCGAGGTCCTTAAGATCCTGATCTGTCAGATCGCGGAGAATGCTCGTATCAATATCGTCCTCGGCAAACCGACCGGCATACTCAGACAGACCGAGCGATGCCAGCCACTCTTCGACCCTCAACATGACGACCTATCTTACATTAAGACGAGTAGAATCGTGTTAGCGTTGGGAGATGCTAAGGCCTACCTCCAGGCTGGGTTTCAGAGGCCGAAATAGCCGGTGTCTAGTAGGAATGAAGTCCGCTTGCTGCAACAATTATACATTATCATCGTGTAATCGTCGTGTACCTGCGATCGGTACGTTCAAGGACGCCCGCGCCGGAGCGCGGCTTGAAGGCGTTGCGTTCATGGCGTTCCCTGTTCGATGGAGGATGCAGTCGTTTGGCGGCCGCTTGTAGTTGGACGCCGCCGTGCTGGGCAATCAGGGCGCGCAGCCTACTGTGAGAGCGACGTCCTCGACGCCCACGGCGTCGTCTAGAGGTATTTCGGGGCTCGATCAGCTCCGCGGAGCTCGATTAGAGCGAAGGGCAAATCGTGAGTTCGTTTCAACCCGGTAGTCGACAAACCCCGCAGCTGCTTTCCGCATTCCGATCGCGGCAGGCGTCAATGACTAATTTGCGGTCAACAGCAATAGGCGCGGCATCAAGAAGATCAGTGCCGAGCGTTTGAGCCGACAGCCCCTACCGCATCTTCTCGACGAAACTCGCCGTCGTACTTCATGATTTCGTGCATTAGCTCTTCTATCATTTGTTGGCGGATCGCGCCATCTTGACGGCAAGTAAGTTCCGCAACGATCTTCGCGGTAGCGTCAATCACTTCATCCGCTTCGCCGGTGTCGACCTGGTCTGACCGGCCAGCCGGCGCCGGATGTTCGGCAAAGAAATCGTCGATCAGCTCTACCATCATGCAATGAAGGCATGGCCGTTCTTGGTCGTTTTGGGCCTCTGTCATGAATGTTTTTCCCTTCGGCAGGAATGTAGAGAACCGGCTTGGTCTTGCAATAGCCGCCGCGCGCGATCGTTCAACGGCGGCGCGGTATGCTCAAATCAGCACCAGTCCATTTCAAGTGTCCCAATTGCGACGCGCTGTATCATCTCGTCAAAATCGAAGCCGAGCCAGATACCATTGACCGTTGGGTCACTTGCCGTG
>Ga0187783_10002071_pt1 | contig 14925 bp, 13 predicted proteins | sample 1015_SJ02_MP02_2_FD_132471 | JGI IMG/M metagenome (GOLD analysis project Ga0187783, IMG submission 132471) | Tropical peat soil microbial communities from peatlands in Department of Meta, Colombia - 1015_SJ02_MP02_20_MG | ecosystem: Environmental > Terrestrial > Soil > Wetlands > Peat | place... | reverse complement strand
TGGAGCACACCCGAACCAGATCGTAGACGCGGAAATCAAGCAGGCGGCTGATATGCAACTATCGGCGAAAGGTCTGACCAAGACCGACAGCGACAAGGCCGATCTGTATGTGGGTTATCAGACTGCGGTCGAACAGGACAAGCAGTGGAATGCCTGGGGCACCGGCCGCGGCTTCGGGGGGGGCATGGGACAGGCCACCCAGTCGACCATCAACGTCGGGAGTCTTGTCCTCGATATGTATGACCCAACCACCAAGCAGCTGGTGTGGACAGGAACTGCGACTAAGGCGATTGACCCGAGTTCGAAGCAGGAAAAGAACCAGAAGAACCTCGATAAGGCCATGGCGAAGCTGTTGAAGGACTTTCCACCCAAATAGAAGTAACCCGGCAATTCCGCACGAGAGCAGTGGGAATCACGCTATCTTGTTCTCCTTCGCTTTGAAGCGTGATTTCCCTCTGCCGTTTGGCGACCGACGTCTCGGTTTCTCGCAGTGCGCTTCTTGCCTACCAGTCCAGGGCCTAGGCAACTGTTAAGGAACCATCCCGCATTCAAACATCTTGTTAGCAATGGGACCGGCAATCTTATTCAGGAAGTGCCGTTGTCAGAGTTGTTCTTGAGCTCTTCGACAGCCTTTTGCTCCATCGGTGACGGTGCCGCAGGCGGTTGCTGCTTCTTCGCTTTCAGGTCAGCACAACCTGAATTTTGATATTTCTGGATTACTTTTTCAGCAATCTTGTCAACGATTGGCTATTGACTGGGAGGTTGAGCCGCCTGGGCATGTGACAGCTGAGATGCAGCAATGACCAGGTAGCTCATCAGCCACAACCTGAAAACAGACTTTCCCATGGTTCCTTCCTCCTCGACCACCCGGTCACGAAGAAGCACGTTAAAACTCGCGAAAGTTTATGACGAGCACAAGGTCAAACAAACTGTCACTAGTAACAGCTGGCATCGTCATTAGGAAACAATGGTGACCGTAAGCCGCGACCTAACTGGATCCCAAATGCAATCGCGTCCACGAGGAGATTTTTCGTTCGAGGAGGCACCGGCCTATGTCTGGCATCCGAAGTCTTGGCCCCACTTTGCAGAGCACGAAATTCGAGAAACGGCGAGTGGAGAGAGTGGAGAGCGAAGTCTTGCGGCATTCCATCCCTTTATGGTATCTGAGTACGTCTCCGACGACCTGATACTGGACTAGGGCGCGCCGGGGAGGAAAGCAATCGTCCTGAGTGGCAGCTTGCTGAATTCATTGGCAGTGATGGCTCTCGTCGCAGTTCCCAGCACGGTGATCTGGTCGTATTTTGTCAGTGGAGTGGTTTTTGCAATCGGCCTGGTCACGATTTTTCTCCGCGGCGACTGGCTCAAGGCGCAAGGAGTCGACAAGCTGATTCTGTTTGGGCCGCTTTTCTACGCGGCGCCTATCGCTGCCTTCGGCACCGAACATTTCACGCTGACGGAGGCCATCGCGTCGTTCATTCCGGCGTGGATTCCGTGGCATGTGTTTTGGGCATACTTCGTAGGGGGTTGCTTTATTGCAGCCGCGCTGAGCCTGGTGACGGGCATTCAGGTGCGTCTTTCGGCGAGTTTGCTAGCCTTGAACTTTTTCCTTTTCGTCGTGCTCATGGACGCCCCGGCCTGGGCGCAAAATCCGCGAGATCGGTTTGGGCTGGCGTTAATGCTGCGGGAATTATCCTTCAGCGGCGGCCCTCTGGCGCTGGCAGCCAGCCTCACCGGGCAGGGCCGCGAGCGCAGCACGCACGTCCTCACGACCATTGCGCGGTACTTCGTTGGTGTTCCCGTGCTGTTTTTCAGCTTCGAGCAGTTCCTACACGCCGATTACGTTCCCGGCATTCCGCTCGAGCGCGTGACCCCCCAATGGATTCCCGTACACGCCCTTTGGACCTACCTGGCGGCCGTGGTTTACGCGGTCGCAGGTATCCCGTTGCTGCTTGGCAGGAAACCCCGCGCCGCAGCCACCTGGGTGGGCCTAACCGTGCTCTTGCTGGTGTTGGTCGTCTACCTCCCGATCGGAATCGTGGACCGCGCCAGTCTCGGCAATGGCCTTAATTATTTGGAGGACACACTGATGTTTTGCGGAACCGTTCTTATGCTAGCCGGCGCCATGCCGCGCGAAGCGTAGCAGGCTGTGCGTGCTTGAATTCAACGAAAGCTCGCCGCGCATCTCTAATTTTTCGCCCGAATGCAATTCCGGATGGAAGGCTCTCGAACAGGGTCGCCACCGCCCGGAGAGGCAATGGGCTATTGTTTTAACTTGAGAGTTTCTCTTTCTCTTCCTCGGAAAATATCTATCTCAGTAAACGGCTCTGGGACCTGTATCGGAGAATGTTTCACCGGCTTTATTTCTACTGTAGGTCGTGTCAATGTACCACCGAACAACATTGTATTCCGTATCGGAGCACGTTTCTCTTGGTCAGTGTCCACCGGGTTGCGCAAAACTAATTGGATGTGACCTTCTTGACTGGCGAGCGCCAGCTTTTCGGCGTCCTCTGGGGACGCCTCCAGCGTCACAACGGCTGTATTCTGTGCTCCAGTTACCCCGCTATCGGTGCTTTGTCCGCTTGCCAACACTGCGATGTCTTGTAGGACAGTTATCGTCTGAAGTTCACTAGACCCTGCAGAAAAGCCGGTAACCAGTACATCCACCCTTGCGCGTGGCGCAACAAATCCGGCAACATTTGTAACATCGTTGACCCTCACTGCCACTGCGCGCATCCCCACCGCAATCAACGCTGGTAAACCTGCGCCCGCCTCTTGGCCCGCAAGTTTCTCCCTCACTACAAACTCACCCCTGCCGATCGGAAGTACGACTACACCACCCGCAATCGCTGAGGTTTTCGTGTGGAAGACATGGAGAGGCAGATTCCCCGGAGGGTATCTCACAACGTTCAGATCGTGATCTGAAAGCTTCGCCCCGACTTGTATATCCTTAGCAGCAACCACGACGTCCACGCCGGTGCTTGCCGCCGGTATCATAGCCCGCACCTGCTTGTAAACGCGGAGGCTCGATAGGGCCCCTAAGGTTAGTGCCAAAACCCCAATGACCAATAATCGTCTGCGGTTCATCTTTCACTCCTTTGCCAGTCCGGAACGCCATAAAATCTGAACCCAAATGTGCTGCCTGAAGAAACCGAGGCAGTTGTCTGGCATTATGCCTTCGAGGCTTCTTTGAGACAAACGTTATTCTGCTGAGAAATTGAATCCTTGATACCCGTCAGATTCACCCAATGCAATCCCACAGGTTCCCTCGCATGCTGGTATCCCTGGAGAATGCGAGCTGATCCGCCCTTGGGGGGGTAGGCAAGGCATAATCTCCATTGACGACCCAGGTCTGCTCCGTGTTGGTCCGGAATCGCGATGGAGGAAGAGGAAGCCATGTCGTTCGCTGGTTCGAGCTCGGGTAAAAACTAATAATTTGTGACCGAAATCAGGAGCGTATGAGGAATTGGTTCTTGGCGGCGATGTTACGCCGGACTGGTGCACCAGGCATAAACCATGGGCGCGACCACCATCGCGTATCCGACGGCATTCATCTCCGCGCGCATGCGGTCCGCAACCGTAGCCGGAGCCAGTTCGCTTGCGCCGGGGATTCCATACTCCAAAGCCTTGGGCAAAAGATTCGACAGAGTCTCCGCCACATACGGGTAGAGCGGCGAGTCCGGGTGTCCGTCCATGATTGCTTCAAAACGCATTTTCGGAAGCGGCAGACCCGCGCCCTGAAAAACTTGGTGCATGCGAGGCCCCAGGTCGACATGCGCTCCGGACCGGCGCAATGTCTCCACCACACAAGTAATTACCCTTTTCGTGGTGCTATCCGGGCCGGGGGGTGTCTGGAACCATGGCTCAATGAACGCCACGATGCCGCCGGGGCGGAGATGCTTGGTCAAGTGAGCGAGGGCGGCTGCGGGATCAGCTTGGTACATGAGCACCAGGCGTCCCACGATGGCATCCAGTGGCGCGTCGGGTCGATACTGTGTGAAGTCGGAGTGCACGAACTTTATGTTATGGAATTTTGCCTCGGCAGCCCGCTCGCCAGCATGCTGCGTCGCATCGCGGTCGAGATCGAGTCCAATCACCTTGCCGTGCGGACCAACCATTTCTGCCAGCAGCATCGCGACATCACCGGCGCCAGAGCCTAGATCGAGCACTGTCATACCGGGCTGGATCCCTGCTTCACGAAAAAGGCGCTCGGTCATCGGCCGCATGATTTCGGCTTGGCGCCCCAGGCGGGCATATTCCTGCGGTGAACGGCCGAGAACGTATTGATCGTGTGCGGCGCTCATTCTAGTAGGCGCAACCGAGCGTGGGCAGTTATGATACGACAGACCACGGCAGTTGGGGTAGCCGGGTGTCCTGGCAAGATCGCGACCTGGTATCGGTTTTCGCGCTACCTGACCGGGAATGCAGATACCTGGCACGAATGCCGGGAAGGTGGGAGGCGAGGCACTCGCGCCCGAAAACTGGCTGGTGGCACCCCGTCACCTGGGACCGAATTCGGATCCCAAGGGCTTGTCTTCTCACATCGCCGCGCAGTACAGGAGTTCCCTGTTCACCAGGTGCCGATGCGCAAGACAGCTCCGGTCGCAATCCGCAGGGCGTTTTGCGGATGAATCATCATCACATCGTCAATCCAGGTATGGGCATACTCCAAATCCAGAACCCGCCAGGTAAATGGGCGCGCCACCACCACCTCGAAGCCGGAACCCATCTTCAAGGAAGGACCGTTGCGGTTGACTTCGACCGACCAATCGCTTCGCAGCGGGTAATGAGCCAGCGTCCCGTTGCCGTTATTCCATTGCGCTAACAGTTTCCTCTTCAGTGCCAGGTCGTCGGTTTCGTGCGAAACCTTATTGCCGCCAAACATTACCTCCAGGAAGGGAGAGACTTTCTGCGAGGCTCTCGGCGTCCACCGCATTCCACCCCCATAGAAGAGCGAGTCTCCGCTCTGATTGGCGGCTGGCATGTGCATAATCAGGCAGCCGCTGACTTCCGCCACGTACTGCCAATGGGAATTAATGCGACCCGCCCCCTTCCCCCCACCCCCGACACAACTGCCACCTCCCAGAAAGCTTTCGTAGAACGGGAAGGCGGTTAATTCGATGGGCGCCTCCTTGGGATAGATACCAACGTCTGTCTTTTGCGGACGCACGTATGCGAATCCTTTCTCACCCGTCTCCCGATAATTCTGAACCAGTTCCTTACGGATTAAGCGGTTTTCTCGGAGGATCCCAATGCGGGTTTCCCGATGCCACGGTACACGAAAGGCCATCAGGTTAGCGAAAGACCTGCCCGGGTTCAGGAAACACCGGGTGAGAAGGAGGAGCGGGACGTTGGTGGTGCGGTTCTCAAGTCCCGTGATCAGGTAGCGATCTGCGACGTCCTCTCCCAGCATCTCGACCGTCCCGAGGGTTGGTGTATCCGTGAGAGTAATGAACCCGGGAGAGGTGTGGAGCATGACGTTGCCGATCGAAGCCTCGCTAATGGGCCCGATTTTCCATTGCGTGTGCCAAACCGCGGCAAAGGCCAACGAACGCAGAAGACTAACGAAGTATTGCCGACCATCGCCCCACTGAACAGCGCGATATCTGGGATCGTTCTGCCGCTCAATAAAGCCGAAGACAGAACCTTCCAAGGTGTGACCGACATAGGGCGCCATGAACTTATCGCCATCGCTCCAGCCCCGCAGCTCAGCAACCGAGTGTAGATAGTCCTCGAACCAGTGCCCATTGAGCGCGTCTCGTGTTCCAGCCTCGGTCGTGATATTGAAGCTGTGCTGGATCCCGGTGAACAGCAGCGCCTCCTGATTGGCAACCCGGAATTTGACATTGACATCCGGTTTTGTCGCATTTTGCGGTTGGACTAGTTCGACCGATCCTGCGCTCCGGTCGGAGTCTTCCGAAGATCGGTCGATGGTGGTTGGCATGCCGAAGCGGAATTCGAAGGGAGAGTTCGAGGAGAGCTGTACATCGTCAACGGTTTCGATCGAACTGACTTGCGGAAGTCCGTTCTCGCTCCGGGTGGGTGGTGTAGGAGGCGCAAGCGTCTGTCCGTAAACGGCAAATGACACAAGCAGCAGACCGCAGACACCCAGTCTTCGATAGCTCTTGGCATCAATCTTCGTTCTCTTCACGTCCTTGTCGTGACCTCGCGATTGTCGGCGTCGTTTCCGGTCCGTGCCCAAGCGAACGCATAGCAGACAATTGGCCGTCCGGGCCATGGACGTGGGCACCAAGTTTTCACACCGAGATCCGCATTCCCCGGGCGTAAACAAAATCGGCCGCGGGGATGTTCACACCGAAGTTGTGAAAGCTATGCTTACCAGCTCGCTACCAGCCTGGGACAGAAACGGCGCTCGCGAAACTGGTAAAAACGACAGTCTAAACACGATTGGAGATACGGCACGCGTGCTGAATGCGAGCGGAATTATAATCGATGCTGCAGAGGAAATGTTAAGCCGCAACCCGCGAGTACAGGTTTCCTACTCCACCTCGAGCGGCCACCCTGGGAAGCGCGTCGACGCGAACCGGGAAAAACAGAATGCGTTTGCCGGTGCGGCAACAATCTCAGGTCTCGAGCAACACGCATCCAACCGATCGGCTAAGCCACGCACCTCTTTTCTGTGGAAAATGGTGGCCATCAAGGGCTCCCCGTCTAGTGCTGACCATCCTGGCAAAATCGCGGAGAGTCACCATCCAGGCTCCAATTGGTGCTCCTCGGGCGGCGAGTCGAACTGAAAGAACTTCTCGATCTTGAACCGAAAATTGATCAAGGAGATTGCGGTGCGACCTGTGCGGTCAGGGTGTGCTCCGATCCAAGGCGAGGTGCGGAGGTACATCTACGGGTCGCGCGCACGCACGTTCCATCCCTCGCGGTAGCTGGAACTTTGCCGCACTATCCAAGTAAAATCGCCTCCAGACTGCCGTTAGGATGCGAGTGCGCGCCTGCACAACACTACAAGATTCGGGGATTGCCAGGCGAATCGAGGCGGAGGTACGAACGCGCGCGTCCGGTTATGGCAATCCCGCAATCGTCCGGTAAGCTAATGGTAATGTGACTGCTCAGACTCAGATCCGGATGCCAAAGATTGCCTTTGGCGAGATTGTCCGCGTTGCCTACAGCACGTTTCGCGCCGATAAGGTGCGGTTTTCCCTGACAGCTCTGGGAATGGCCATCGGCACGGCTTCATTGATCCTCGTGGTCACAATTGTCATGACGGGCAAGCAATACGTCTTTGATCAGATTCAAGGCATCGGCGTGAACATGATCGTTATTGAATATCAAGGGGGAGAAAGAGGAAGCGATTATTTGACGGTCGATGACATGCATGCTGCTTTAAACCAAGTGCCAGGCATCGTGGCTTCCTCGCCGGTGGTGCCGCTCACTGCCCGTATCCCCATCGGTTTCGGCAACGAGCGTGACCTGCAAGTTCTGGGTGTGTTGCCCGAATACATCGCGGTGCGCAATCTCGTGGTGGTGTCTGGACGGTTTCTCGATGCACAGGACGAGCAGGCACGGAACAAAGTCGGGGTAATCACGCAACTGCTTGCCGAACAACTCTACGGATCGGTGGAGGAAGCGGTGGGAAAAGTGGTGAAGTTGAGCGGCTTGCCGGTCACCATCATCGGGACTTTCCGAGAGAGGGTGAACACTTTTGGAGCGTCAGAGGTGACCAACAACACCATGGTGATTCCCTACACCGTAATCGGGTATTTCACTGATTCGCCCGTGGTGAAGCAGATTTATTTCTCAGCCGCGGAACCCTCGAGTGTGATCCCCGTCACCAGGCAGATCGAAAGAGTTATCCGCGCCCGCCATCGGCCGGAGTCGTCCTATTTCGTGCAGAATCTGACCGAAGTGGTTGCAATGGCAGATCGAACGGCGAATGCTCTCACGTACGTAACGCTGCTGATTGCCGCTATGACGCTCCTGGTGAGCGGCGTCGGAATCATGAACATAATGTTGGCCACGATAAGTTCACGTATTCCTGAGATTGGCATACGCAAGGCACTCGGGGCAACCAATCGTGAGATCCGCTTTCAATTTCTCGCAGAAGCGGTCCTGATTTCGCTGATTGGAGGCTCTGCTGGAGAGCTTTTCGGACTGGCCGTGCCGTTATCGGTGCGCTTCTTTACGGAATACCGAATCCCTATTTCGGCGCTCTCCGTCGTGGTGGCGATTGCAGTCTCTTCCTTGGTAGGCATTCTTTTCGGAACTGCCCCGGCGACGTTTGCGGCCAGATTGGACCCCGTGGAGAGCATGCGCCACGAGTAATTGCCTTTCTAGCTCGTAGATCCTCTAACCGACCTACTTTTCCGCCTCGTGAGATCCTCCCGCTGATTGGATGGCTACGCGCGGTTAGTCTCTGGCTTCCTACCCATGAAATGGGGAACGCGTCTTGAAGGCCTACGCTTCCCGATAGTTGAGCAGAATCGCCCCCATTAAGGCAAAGCACAACGGCCAGATCCATGACACGACGGCTTGGTCTCGCTTCGGCAGTCGGAACTCGAGCCAACGGGACCAACCGGTCAGAATCGCCAGTAACGCCAGAGGGACATGGCTCATTTCAGCCAGGAGCTCTTCTTTGATGTTGTTCAGCGAGTGTGTATGAGTCACCAGCAGCATCCCGCCTGCGACGCACACAGCAGGAAAGACCAGCGGTGCATACTTCCACTTTGAAGTCCTCAACTGCACACGCCACTCGAAGACAGCGAACGCCACCACCAGCAATACGGCCATTCTATGCTGCAGGACTTCCGCTTCATCGAAGCTTTCCCAGAAACCATTCGGGCCGAGCGGCCAATTCTCCGGATCAGCGCGGAGGAAAATGAATGCCCCCATCAAGATAAACAACAACGGCCAATGTTTGGCTAAAGGAATGCGCCCGGTTCGCGCCAGCAACGCTGCAATCCCGATCACCAACAACAACAATCCCATCCAATTGTGGTTGTACTCGGACCAGGCAATATCAGAAGGAGTATTCGGTGTGTGAATCTTCTCCCCGGGCACATAAGTCACAGGCAAGGCTGCAGCGGCTTGCTTATCAAGTGGCCGGGTGGCGGGTGTCAGCTCGCTCACCGCCGGGCTATGGAGCCGCGGCCATCGCGGCGTGATGCGATGCAAGATCGTGGCCCCGTCCACTCGCTGCGCGCGCAAGTCGACCGCGGGTGGTTGCGTTGTCATCGACACCGCAATCAGAATAACCGCCGTGGCAAGTCCGATCTCGGTCGCAACAAAATAGCGCAGACGGTTCGTGATGTCCTCTTTATTATTCCGGTTGACGATAGAGCGATTCACGGCGCCGAGAAGCAGCAGTACGGCAAACAAGGCCACTTTCGATGCCATCATGATTCCATAGGCGGTTCCGTAGACGGAAAACAAAGAATCGAAATAATACAGGCAAGTCCCGACGCCCGATGCTACTAGTACGCCGACGCAGATCATGGCGACAGAAGAGAAGCGCCGTAGCATATGATGCTCGGCCTCAGGATTCGGGTGAGCACGCAGAGAGAGCAGCAAGTAGGGCAATGCTCCGATCCAACATCCTACCGCCACCAAGTGCAGTGCCGTGAAGCTCATCAGTACGCCTCGCGACTCCAGACGGGAGGCTGCATGACTGGTTGCCACCATGGCGGCGATCACGCCGAGCGCGAGAGGGAGGAGAACCCACCGGGAGTAGCTCGCTTTGTGGGGAACAAATACAATCAGCAGCCCGCAAACGATCGAGACAATGCCCGCCAGGAAGAAACTTGCTCCCGCAATTTCTCCCAGTTGGAATCCGCTTAGCTCGATCAGTAGTCCCGCTTCGCACGTCATGTAGAAAGCTTGAACCACGATCAGAAGGATCGCGGCAATCCTGAGCATGCGTTCGCAAGCGCTTTTCGCCTCCGACGGCTTCGCCCCTGCTCCCGACGAACCTAATACGAGCCCGGAAAACACCACGCCCCCCAGGACCAGCGACTGCAGCATGATCGTGGCCGCTCGGAATATGACCGAGAGAAAAGCGAACAAGTTGATGATCTGCATGTCTAGCTTTTTACATTGAAGGGAATCTCACCCCTCGTAATGTGCCCGTCTGCCGCCAACACCTGCCATCGCAGCGAATATGCCCCAGTCTTCAGCCCTTCGGCCATGGCTTGCAACATGTCTGGGGAAGGCTGGGTAGTGGACAATAAGGTCGCCGTCTTGTCAGGACCGACCAGTTCCAAGCGCGAACGCTTAGCATCGATCCTCACATTGAAACGCAACTTGATCGGAATTGAAGGACCTGCGACGGTTGAGTTGGCGGATGGAGACTCTTCCACGAGAATCGCGTGGGCATACGCGCGGTTGGAAAACAGAGCAAATGCCACAACGAGCAATAATGCGAGTAGCCGTCGACGGTTTTGTCCCACTGCGATGAGAGCACTTAGAGAACGAGGTCCAGCCGCGATGCCCACGTAGCTATCCACGAGATTAATTAAATCAGAAGAAGGCTCCGGCGTAACTAGAAGAATTGCAAGCCAAAAAAGGGTGACTTCTTATGCTGGATGCGGGAGAACTCTTATTGCTGATGACGGTCGGATCAATGCGACAGCACGAGCCGGCGCTGACTGAAGTCGATTTGAATCAGACTAAACTCCTGGAGAACGTCTTCCCCTAAGATCCCATCAATGTTCTGACCCAAGGATCCGGAAATATCGGGAACGTCATCCATGGCCAGGAACCTGTGATCACGCCACACCGCGTCCCCGACTTTCACCGTGGCCTTGATCCAAATCGCATTCCCGACCCATCCCGATCCCTTGCTGGCGTTTCGAGCGTTCTCTAGAGTCAACAACTGGGTGTTGAGCAGTTTTGTACTTAGGATAGTATGACTGCTGCCGGTGTCCATGAGAAGCATGGCTGGATGGTCGTTTACCTCCGCTTTCAATAGGATCAAGCCAAACCGACGGCTCAATTCGATAGGAATACCCACGGTCCTAGCGTCACCCCCCCATGCGGCAGGCAGTTGAGACGACGCTGACACCAGCGTCAGGGCCAGAGTAATGGAAACGACATAGCGTCGGCGCAAATTCAATTTGCCGCCCCCCACGGGCGTCCGTAATGCCTAAAATTGGACCCGAAGCCCAGGGAGTTCAAGACACCTGCTCCTTCCCCGGGGGGGAACTTTTTCTTCCCCTGGCAGAGAAGCTGGATTTTCGAGGGTTCCCGGTCGGTGATAGACTTTCCGGCAGTCCTCACTGGAGTGAGTGCAGTTGGAACAGCTTGCCCGGCGACCGCGGTTCTGCTTCGGAACATTCGAATTCGATCCCCGCACGGCAGAGCTGAGAGAGCGAGACCAGGTCACGTCGCTTCAGCAGCAGCCTGCGGAAATTCTGCTGGCTCTACTGGAACGGCCGGGGGACTTGGTGACCCGCGATGAACTCGTGCGACGATTGTGGCCGCATGGCACCTTCGTGGACTTCGATCGCAGTCTGAACAAGGCCGTCACCAAGCTACGAGAGGCCCTTCGAGACTCGGCGGAAAATCCTCAGTTTATAGAAACTCTCCCCCGTCGAGGATATCGATTCAAAGCCGCGGCCTGCGTTGCCGGCAGCGGCGATGACACTCTCCGGCTAGCGGCGATTGCACCAAGCACGATCACCTCCGCCGCCGATCCGTTTTCGCTGACAAGAGCAAACCCCGCGGCTAGCCCGATCGGGGAGAAGGAGCGGCCGGGCTCCGGGAAGATGTCCACCATCTTGCTCGTCGCAGCGGCAGTGCTACTCCCGATTAGCATTGCCTGGTACGGGTTCTGGCGCCTGGGGTCAGGCGGAAAGGCGGAAACGTTGCAGCTCACTCGGCTGACCGACAACCGCAAAACCGAGCGGGTTGCTATAGCTCCGGACGGGCGTTACGTGGTGTATGCGGCACAAGCGACTGGAGGGCTGGGACTCTGGATTCGCCAGGTGCTAACCCGCAGCGGTGACGTCGAAATCGTGCCTCCTGAGGCTGTCGACCTGGTCGGTCTGACGTTTTCCCCGGATGGCAACTACGTGTATTTCGTGCGGGGAAATAAGGATAGTTCGGTTGTGCATTCTCTCTTCGCGACGCCGGCGCTGGGTGGGCCGGTAAGGCTACTGCTAAGAGGGATTGATTCTCCAGTGAGCTTCTCTCCCGATGGTCGTCAATTCGTCTATACCCGCGGCGCCCCTGACCCGAATACCCTGGAACTGCGAACGGCGCAGGCAGACGGAAGTGGTGGGCGGCTCCTGGCCATCCTACACGGGGCGGCCCCTTATCACCAAGCCGGTCCAGGGTGGGCGCCGGATGGTCGTACCATCGCCGTTTCGGTGATGCTCCGCGGAAAAAATGTGCGATGGGCTCTTGAGGTGGTCTCGGTGTCGGATGGGACGGTTCACGAGATTCATTCAAGCCCCTACAAGATCGGTCGCCCTCTGTGGCTGCCCACAGGAGACGGGCTGCTGGTAGCCTTGGATGATCAGAACAACCATGGACAGCTCTACTTGATGCCGTTCCCCTCGGGAAAGCCCCAACGGCTCACGAATGATCTTGCGGATTATGACAATGATCGCATCGATCTCACCCGAGACGGCAAGACAGCCGCGATTGTGGCGTGGGACGAGAGTGGCGACATCTGGTTGGCGCCGGCCGCTGACCTCGCCGAACCCCGGCCATCGGTGTCGAGCGGGGTAGCTCTGCTCAGTATCGCCGCACGTCGGGATGGAAAGATTTTGGCAACTGACCTAAACAATCAACTCTGGATCATGAATCTCGACGGGAGCCAACGGGCTCTCTTCACCGACTTTCATCCCGCCAACGCCCCCATCGTATGCGGGCAATCTGTGATGTTTCTTCATTCGAGCATCCAGGGCGACTCGCAAGGCTTGGTGCGCGCCGACGCCGACGGCACCAATGTTCGAAAGCTGTTGGCGGAGGACGTGAGATCTGCCGCCTGCGCTTCTGGCGGGAAGTTCGTCTATTACGATACCCAGGATTCCGTTCCGAAGATTCGTAAAATCCCGATTGAGGGCGGAGTTCCTGTCGACGTGGCAGTGCTCCCCCGCAATACGATCGCGGGGCAACTCGCCCTGTCCCCCGATGGAACGCGCTTGGCATGTCTTTACCGTGAATCCGTTGATCCCGCTGCGACTGTGGAGAAACTGGCCGTAATACCTACGGATGGAGGGAGCCCCCCTGCCAAGGTGTTCCCCATGCCAGCGGGAGTTTCTACCTTGCGCTGGTCTCCCGATGGCAAGGCTCTGCAATACATCGTTTGCGTATTTTGTGCGGGTACCGCCACCAACATATGGGAACAGCCACTGAACGGAGGAGAACCTAGGCGGCTAACTGATTTCACTTCCGGCCGGATTTTTGATTTTGACTGGTCTGCCGACAACAAGAACTTGCTAATTATCCGCGGCGACCTGAACGGCGATGTCATCTTGCTGAGGAATTTCCGTTGAGCAATTTCCCGCTGAGGCGGGATTTGATCCTGACGGCAGTTTTTTGGAAGCTGAGTCGCCGGTAAGTCATTTGGAGCTGAAGGACACCTCTCGCCGTTCAGCAAAAGCGGATGCAATGACGCTTAACGTTTGAGGCGAATCGGTGACGCACGAAATGCGGCTGGCACGCTCAAAGTTTGCATGGCGCTACGTAGGTTTCCACAGGTTCCACGTTCTCCCGAAACGTCTGGAATCAATAAGAGGCCTCAGAGGGCGGTCTTGTCGTTCGAGAAGGACCGGTAGGTCTTACCATTGGCGTTTTGGCTCAGGAGAGTTTCCTCACCAAGCTAGACTTCGAGCGAGAAACACTCGGCGAGGAATGATGCACGCGCCCGGAACCGTGGCTCGGTTTCACTTCCAAACCAAAGCGCAGTAAGTGCTGCGTGAGCCAGCTCCAACAACTCTGGTGACGAGGAAGTTGGCGAACATCCACTGCTCGGCCAGATCGTATTGTACAAGCACAAGATCCAGATCATGCTGGGGAACCTGGGTTTTGACTACGCCATTGATTGCCGCACTCGAATGCGATCATAACGTAGATATAGGTACTCGCCCTTTGATTTTGCACTGAGGAGTCGAAACCAGGGCGCAAGGTTCGGCCCAAATTCGACGCCTTGCACAATTCCTGGCCGAGTTGTGTGCTCCCCGCGGCCAGCGATTTGGGGTGACAACGTAAGAAAGAGTTCATCTGTGGCCCCTGCCGCGAGAAACTTGCCAAACAGTGTCGGTCCTCCTTCGTGCAGTAAGATTTCTACTCCGAAGTGCGAGCGCAAGAATTGCATCATGAGCAGGGGATCTATGCTGCCGGCGGTATCAAGAGCGTCAAGAGCGTGTATCTCCACAGACCCTAACCTTGCAGCCCCTGCCTTTGCGAGTTCGGACTGTCCGGCCAGAGTCGTAAGGACCACTGTCCGTACTTCCGGGGTGCGGAAGATTGCTCTTTCCAGCTCCAGTCTGCCACTGCCGCTGACAACAACGACGAGCGGATAGGAAGGCTTGTGGCGCACTTTCAGCCGGTAATCCATGAACAAATGCTTCGCATCGGGGTACGTGTATTCGGGAATCCAAAGACCTTCAGGGCTCACATCGTGAACGGTGCCGGCGCCGACCATGATGGCATCGACGGAAGCCCGTAGCAGGCCCATGATGAAGCGATCCGCTGGGTCGGAACCGCTGATCGTTGACCCGCCAGAACGCCCCTTGACCTTGAAGCTGGAAACCCCATCCAAAGTGCAAACAAAATTTGCAATGATATAAGGCCGTTGAGCGAATCCGGTCGGAAAATGCAGATCACCATCGTACAAGTCGCGCAGTCCTTGCGTAAGCGCCGGCTGAGCGTACTCCGAGTCGCGCTCGATGAGAGTCCGTACGAGCGCCATTCTTTGCTCTTACGCTGCCGTCACAGGAGTGGCGGTCCGCCGAT
>Ga0187783_10002070_pt1 | contig 14935 bp, 17 predicted proteins | sample 1015_SJ02_MP02_2_FD_132471 | JGI IMG/M metagenome (GOLD analysis project Ga0187783, IMG submission 132471) | Tropical peat soil microbial communities from peatlands in Department of Meta, Colombia - 1015_SJ02_MP02_20_MG | ecosystem: Environmental > Terrestrial > Soil > Wetlands > Peat | place... | reverse complement strand
CCTCGCCGGCGGGATTGAGAAGCCCATGGTGCCCGTTGGGTGGGAGCCGCGCGGCCCGGCGCGCATCTGCCGAAGCTGGTGTGAGCCGTCCGGCGCCGACTGCATCGATGTATGCGAGCCCGCTGACATAATGCTTTACCGAAGGCGTTGCCTCATATTCGCGGTTTTTGATGATGCGGTCGGTGCTGGAGGTACTCGGACTTAGGATCTCGAAGATGATCACCGGATCGCGGACGACGGTGGCGGCGTTTGGCGCTGGCGAGTAAACAACGAAGCCATCCGGATAGCGGATATGGCCAGCAACCTCGATCTTGAGATCGCTGCCGTAAAATCTGCATGGTTTGCCACGTAAGCGTCCGCCAATGGTGATAGCGAGATTTGTTTGAATGGCCGAGTGCGCGGCGGTTCCGCCGGTCATGGCGACCGGCTGGAAGCCGTCAAATTCATGACGCAGCTCTTGGTTTGATTCCCAAGCGAGGAATTCGGCGTCATCGGTTTTCGCACGGCGAAGTTCATAGCTTTGATTTTAGCATAAGATAGCACGGCGATCCTCATCAATTTGGGCGAACGGGCAAGGATGCATGGCGCGACCGTCGGCGTCGCAAGCGCCCCTTCGGCCGCGGCGAGGAAGGCGTAGGCTTGCATCGCCATTTCGGCGGCGAAAGGGCGCTTGCGCTCCGCCCGGCTTTCGAAACCAATGGGTCCTCGAGATCGTTATCGCGCGCATCGTTGGCGAGTGAGGATGTTGCGTCCCTCACTTCGGTGACCTTCTCGCTATAGAATTCACCGCCCCGGATGGCGGCGGCGATCAGGGAGCCGGTGAGGCGCTGGAACTGCATCTGGCTTGCCCGCTCGTTCAATTCCTCGCCGAAGGAATTCGACATACGGCAGAGGGCGAGCTCGTGCGCTTCGCGAATACCCTTGAAATCCGGCACGGAGAGACCTAACGCCGCGCTGATGTTCTCGACAATTCGGAAATTCGGGCAGAGGAGCCTTGCCCTTTCGATGGTGATCGCCGGGCTCGCCGATTTCGTGTGTTTCGTGGAAGCGGCCTTTGCAGCGGATGTAACAGCCATGATCGTGATCCTTTTTACGAGTCCGAAGGCCGTTGGCATGATTGCCGCCGATCCCCTCGGTGCGGCGAAAGGAGCCGGGCCAAGGGGATCCGAACCCTCGACTGCCGCCTTCGAGCGGCAGCGTGGGCCGGAGCATAGCGGAGGACGGCGGTGGGTCTGCGCGCGTTGGTGGAACCGATTTTGTCGAGCGTCATCACTCAAAAATGCGCGCGATGGCGCGCTCTTTTCGCTCGGCAAAATTGGGGGACCGCGCGAAAAGACCCCTTCCGCCGTTGCCGATCCGCTTGACCCGGCTAAGCCGCATCCGGCCGAGGGGTCGGCGGCAATCAGCGATCGAGGCGGCCTTCAAGAGCGCGAAAAAAGGATCAAGCGGCGGTAGGCGCGATGCGCGGAAGTCCGTTTCCAATGCGAGCGTAAAACCGGCCGAGCAGGAGTGCAAAGGGCTCATCAGGCTTGGACGCCGTGCGAGGCGATATCGCCCTGGCTTCGGGTTGCATTTGCCGGTGAGAAGCGGAGCGCGCCGGCGCGCTCCACCGTGGCGATGACGGGTGACGGCCGCGGGCCAGCGGCTGCAAGCCTTCGCCTGCCCTGATCGGGCTGCCAGGAGGGCGATCGATGAGAGAAAAGCGCAAGGGCGCACGAGGGCCCGCGCCATTCGTCTGGCCAGGCAAGGGGAAACCTGGACGCCCTTTGATATAAGGATCGAAGAGCAGCTTTTGTTCTTTGGCCGCGACCGCTGGCACGCGCCGGCCTGAACCATCCGAGGCGAAAGGGGAATGCAATACAGGCCGTGCGAGGCCTTTCCGCGTTCCCCACGAAACGTTCGCCGCTTTTTCACGCTCCTCGTAGCCGTAACGGCACTTTCCATCGAAACTTGCGCTTGTTCGCGTGAGAGTGCGCGAGCGTTAAGACTCTTGCGAAGGAGGTTCGAAGGCTGGGGTTGCGGAAGTATTTTTGCGGCGGAGCCGAGAAGAAGGATGGCGCGAAGAGGTAACGCAGCCTCGCGGCTGCCCAATCTGCGGTGCTCTTTCAGGAGAAATTCACGGCATAAAGCTTCATCACGGTCTTTTGGTTGTCAATGGCCGAGCGGTACGGTTGACAAAAACGGAAGCCGCGATTGGTGGCAAGTTGCTGAGATCTTTTCGCAAGGTTGTTCTCAAAGAGCGTCTTTTCAATGAGATTGTCTCGGCACGCGAGAGCAAATTGTATAAATGTGGATAAAAGGACCTATCTTCGCTTAACATGATTTTCATCGCGGATACGAAGGCGGCTTCTTTTGTCGACAATGCGGAGCCACGGAGAGGTTGATTTTTCTCGCCGAGCGCGACTGACCTGGAAATCAAGTTGAATGCCGGCACCGCCGCGCGGATGAGCTTGCGCAGCGGCTACAGTGTGATTCGGAGAAGCGGGAATTCCAGGATTATTTATAGAGGTTTGGTTTGCCTGGGGCTGGTTGGATCGGCGGGACATGTGTTCGCGGATCCTGGTCCTCAGATGCAAACTGGTTTGCCGGTGCAGGTGCAGCCGACGGCGCCAGAGCCAGGGCTGCCTCAGTTTACCTATCCGTCGGGAAATCCCGACTCGGCGGGAGGAAGCGGAGGACCAGGCATGACAGCTGGTGGTAGCGGGTCGAGCGGAGGCGGAACGCTCCCTCCAAATCAAACTTTGGAGCAAGTTGCGGCGCAGAGCTATATTCAGGCTGCGGCGGAGGCAGCAGGAATATCGGCTGACGCACTTGCGGCGACGTGTTTAGCTGAGAGCAATTGTCAGAATGTAGGGCCATCGTCCGGAAGCTCGGCGTCGGGAGAGTTTCAGATGATCGATTCCACATATCTGGCGATGATCAAGCAGTTCGCTCAGGACAATCCTGGCATTGCGGTGGATACGAGCCTTGCCGGTGAGATGGATCCCGCCAATGAGGCCTACGCGGCCGCGCAATATTTGGCGGATGGCGTGCAATCCCTTCAAACGGCGGGGATTGCGGATCCTACCAATGTTGATATGCGCGGCTATTATCAATTTGGCGCTGGTTTAGGAGCTCAAATTGCGTTGGCGCCGGCCTCGCAAAATCTTGAGTCGATCGTTAATCTGACACCCGCGCAAATGGCCGCGAATGGAATTACATCAACAACGACGGTCGGGCAGTGGCGTCAGACTTATGCTAACCAAATAGGGTCAACGGCTTATCAAGCAGCTATTTAGCCTGTCAGGGAGAAGAAACATGTCAACATTTAGGACTACGGCAGGATTTGTTGGCTGCCTACTGAGTTGTTGGGTTGGTCCTGCTTTGTCATTTTCAGAGGTAACAGTAGTTAAGCCGTTGAGTGGATATGTGTGCATGAGTTTGAAGTCGGCACAGAAGCCTAATGGCTGGGTGACGGGGGCATTACAGAAGCCGTTTGGTGGGCCAGACAGCCCGCCAGTCTACAGCAGCCCATCAACCGAGTCTGCGCGGATTGGTTATGAAGTTACTCCGATTGTTAACGCGGTACAACCGCTGGAAACAATCAATGGCTTTCTTCATATTGGTTGGGGCCAGAATGCTAAAAGTGGATGGATTGATGAAAGCTTAGTTATGCCCTATCGGAGTCCAGCAAATCCAAATGCTAAATGCGCGGTGGTTCTGCTATCAAATGGTAGGATTGGTAATGAAGTAAAGTAGATGGGAATGTTCGCATTTTAAAATGGCGGCATTTCGGTCGCCATTCTCTTGGCTGTTATTCCCGGTTGATTGTTTGATTTGTCAGCCTGGATCCTCTTAGCGGTCTTTCCTGTCGTTACGATGGCTGAGTGGTGATTGGCCGCTTTGCGATTTTTGCGTTAATCTTGGTTTCCAAGTGAGTGAGTTTCCCCAAGCGGCGAACAGCATAGCTGCCAGGACTTGTGGCCGCATTCGGGCGCGAGTGCCCGGCAGGTTTGAAAGCTTCGAGCGCGTGGCCCCTCGCGAACAATGCGAAAGTTCATAGTGCGCGGAGGATTATCGATCGAGAGCGGCGCGAGTTGGATCACTTCGTCGCGGGCATGGCGCGCCCGCTCATGCGCCGTTTTAGCATCCGGGAAGGCGAGGAAGCCGAGGCAGCGGGCGGGGTTGCGGGCGCGGCAGTGAGATTGAGGATTGTTGCGCCGGCGGCGTGATAATCGGCGGCGACGATCTCGATTGGGGCGATGGACAGTGACTGATAGGGCGGCGTGGTTGGCGGGATTCCGACCGCCGCCATTGGAGCGCTGAAGGCGCCTTGGGAAAGCGGGCGGGCGTCGATGATAGGGAGTCCCGCGCGGGCGCAGGCTTCTTTCATGACATCCCAGCCACATCCCGTGAGGGTACTGCCCTTGTCGAAAAAGAGAGTATACCCCTTTGAGTGAAGAAAAAGGTGGCCGCCGGCCGTGGTGAGAGCCTTGGTGATCCAGGGACCGTAATCCAAAGAAGGCGGTGGTGACGAGAGACTAGACTACGGCGCGGCTCTTCAGCGCTACTATGCGTAAGGCGCACCCCGCGACTGGCAGAACGGTTTTGTCAGTGCACATGCCACCATGCACCCGTGGGAGGATTTCGCCGAAACTTTTGCGCACTATCTCCATATTGTGGATACACTGGAGACTGCCAGTGCCTTTGGCATTCGCGTCCATCCTAAGATCGATAACGGAACGCTCGAGGCCAACGTCGATTTTGATTCCTATCATGCACCTAACATCGAGACCCTTATCGACGCTTGGTTGCCACTCACTTTTGAATTGAACAGCATAAACCGGTCTATGGGTCAGCCAGACCTTATCCCTTTGTTCTCTCCGCCGTCAAAATAGATAAGCTCGGGTACATAGACGCTTTATTACATAGTCGATAGTACATAATCGACCGACTCCTTCTCTGGTTTCGTAGCTTCCCCACCATCATAGATTGCATCTTGCGCATCTCTTGGGTGTAACGGAACCAAATAATTCGATAGACGTTAGCGGGTCGCGGCTGATGAAGACCGTAAATTGGATATTACAATAGGTCGGAGGCGAAAACGGGTCTGGGTAAAGGTGCGCTGCTTTGGTTGTTGGGGTCCCACTGCCGATTATTCTTTTATTTATGCTGTTCTGGCGCTAAGCGAATTTTGCATTGGAGACAGTTTGCTGAGAACCGCGGCGCGCACCGAAGGCCGGATTGGCGGCCGCCGCAAGAAGCTCGACGACAAAGAACAGCGCGGATCGCCGAAAGCGTCCTTTCGGGACGGAAGTCCGACACCGAAATGGCTCGTCTCAACGGCATCAGCCAGCCGACCGTTTCACGAACCGTTGCTCAATATCGAGCAAAGAATCCTTAGCGTACAATTTTGAACAAATCGTGCAGTCACCCTTTAACGTCAACCCGGCATCGATCAAGCGTGCTCATGGCTGCTTGGCGGCTTGGTAGTTGTCCATGACCTGATCGTCGCTCAGCGCGTAAGGGTAGATCGCCACTTCATCCAGTCCGCCGGTCAAGTAGCTAGCAGCGGCCTCCCCAGATGTGGCGGCATCGCGTGTGCCCAGGCGCACGGGAAGGGCTCCGTGAACCGGTACGATGCCGTAGGTGCTGTAGAGCGTGCCCGATGCAGGCGGCCCCTGCTTCTTCACACCGTTCTTGTAAATACGGACGCCCGCCCCCGGGGTATCCATGTCTCCGGGGTCATAGATCGCAACAATGTGATACCAAGTCCCGACCACCAATGGATCATCGTCGTTTATCCCATACTGAAAAAACGCACCCGCACCTTCGCTGCCGTCGGGATTCCAGATATATGCGGAGACGCGGTTCGGTCTCTCCTGGGAGTCCCCGCTGTAGAAGCGCAGCCCCCACTCACACTGCCCTGAGCCCGACACACATTTGCCGAGCCAATGGATTAAGAAATCCGGACCCGATGGTTGGCCTGGGAAGACGAGGGCATCGGGCCTCATCCAGACTTCGACCGTCAGTCCCAAACCGCTCGTCGGTTGACTGAACACCGCTTTGTCCCCGTCCCCAGGATCAGGGATTTCGACGTAATCCTTCGAATCGGGACCGTTGCACCCGATCGCCGTGTCGGGGTCATTCACGATCGCCCCAGGCTGTCCGAAAGTTGGATTGCCCTTGTATGTTCCATCGCAACCGAAGCCCGAAGCATCAACGGCGGTCGGTCCCGCGGCTTCCCTCAGGGGCCAATATCCAACCGGTCCTTTCGCCAAGACGACACTACTATAGTTCGCGCCCATTTTTGCTCCCCTTTCACACCGAGTGAACATTGTGTTCAATACATTGCACCCAATATCGCATGCAACGGCCAAGAAAGGAATGAGAATTGGAATTTAGACCTTACCAAAATGTCAACTCTGCGCATCTCCGGACTGCCTCGCCTGAGAGGACAATAGATGCAAGTGGTCGCGGACGCTTTTCTTGAGCCGATCGAGATAACTTGAACGCGTGGGGGCATACTTGATAACCCGAGCCTTCTCGATGGTAACGAGACCGCTTTCCATAATCTCATCGAGCACCGGCAGAAAAGCCTTGATCTTCTCTTCGTTATCACAGATTTCGATGACCACGGGACGGTCATCCTTTTCAAAGAGATGGCCCACATCGTCCAGGCAGAGCCGCTGATCGCATCAGCCCTCAAGGGGGGGCGTCCTTGAAACTCAAGGGTGTTGCCTGGCCCGGTGAAACTATCCCCGCCAGCCTCGGTGATTATGCGACCGGTTAACGGTGCGGGACCTGCCAATTGACCTTCTGAAAGACAGCTTTTAGGGGGCTCTCCATCGCTTCCAATCGGCACAAAGAACGCCTACAATATGAACGTACGTGCACAAGAACGCTCGGTTCCCTCCCTCAAACCTTACCCAAGGCCAAGAGCTGGGCATACGCTTTCTCCACAAGCGCAGCCGCCTATTTCGGCGCTGCGCGGATTGGTCTCTGTACTTGCGCCGGCTTTGTTTGGTGTTGCGATCAGCGCCACTTGCTGATCAAGATCGGTGCTGTGACAGGCTTCGCACGAGGGTGTCTCGCCAGAGCGAACCAGGGTCTGAAATTGTTTTCCGCAATCGTGGCAGCGGTAAGCAAAGATGGGCATGATTAATCCCGAACGAAGAATTTCAAGAATTTAAGGGAATGTGCCAGTCGGCCGGAAAAAAGCAAGGGCGACCTCGTTACATAATTGGCGTCGAACCAGCTTGCTTCGTTTGAGGCAGCTGGGGAAGGAATTCCGGAAATCAAATACTCAATTTGAGATTTATTGTCTTTGCCCCCTGAGCAGACATCACGCCGCCGGCGTATGAATGTGCTCCGGGCGAACACCGAAAGCAAGCAGACGACCTGGAAGGCGCTGCAACAGCGGCCATTGCATAATTTTCATGAACAGTGGTGCCCTCGGCCGTTTGTTCTTGTTCGCGAGCGCCGGTCGGATCACACTGTTCTGCATGATAATCTACAGGCGCTGCGTTACGCGAGTGGGAAATTCGCGGCGCTGCTGGACCTGCTTGGAGCATGTCGATCGTGACTGTTCCGCGCCGTAACGGCTCGGCGAGGATGTTGGCGGCCGCTACCGCATCCCGCACCGCGAGGTTGATGCCGACGCCGCCAATTGGAGACATGGCATGTGCCGCATCGCCGATGCAGATGAGGCCCGCCCGTCATCGTGCGCCGAGGTGAACCGTTCCGCCATGGCTCCACCTTGTCAAAAGACCCCCGTTAGCGGAAACTTCCACCCGGGTCAGGAGCCATCTGGGCAATCCTGGGTTATCCCGATGAACCGGGAGCGCGAAGGCAGTTGGGACCCAACCGGCCACTTTTGATGACATGGCGGTGAGGAGGATTTGCGGGAACGTTTCCACCACCGCAGTGGTGGAGACGGTCAGTGCGGTCGGCGCGAGAACCAACGAATCAGGAGCTAACCGCGCCAGTCGACAGCGCACGCGTCGCCAGCATTCGGACGAGGAACTCTCGATATCAAGCAGAGTAATAGGGGCATGAAAAAACGTCATTTATCTAGCCGAACTCGACGGCATAGGGTGAAGGTCGAGCGCGATCGCCCGGCCGCCAATGTCAACCGTGTAGAAACAGAAAGGCACGTGTGAGGGATGTGATTGGCGCACGATCGAGTCGCGAAAGTAAAAGCATCAACCTATTGTCAACGATACGGGCTATGGCTTTGAGGGTGCCATCGAGAAGGCAAGCTGCGACCAAATCTGGCGCAAGTTCGAAGTGAACGTTTAGCGCCTCATCGGTTATCTAGACGGGCTGCAGCATATGAAAAATGGATTGAATGACATGCAGAATCCACTGATCGGCGCGTCGCTGGTGATAGCTGCAACCTTTGTGGCATTCGACTTCGACCGGTGCCTGGCCGCCGAAACGCTTCGGCCCATCGAAGTTCCTCGCGATCGCGCATTTATGGAAAGCATCACTGCGGGTCCGGACGGCTCCTTGTACGTGAGCAGCGTTGCGTCGGGTGGCATCGCACGGATCGAACCCGGTGCAACGAAAGCCGAGGGATGGATTGCACCGGCAGCATTTGGAAGCCGTTCGACCTTCGGCGTTTTCGCCGACGCAAAGTCAAACATTTTATGGGTGTGCTCGAACGATGTCTCAGATCGGGGTGTTCCTGGGCCAGGTTCCGCAAGCGGCAGCCGGCTAAAAGGTTTCGACCTTTCGACAGGTGACGGCAAGATAAGTGTCCCGTTGCCAGGCGAATCGAACCTCTGCAACGATATGACCGTTGCCAACGACGGGACGGTGTACGTCACTAATTCCCTCAAGCCGCAAATCCTGCAATTGAAGCCCGGTGCGAAAGCCTTAGAAGTTTGGGTCGAAAATAAGCAGTTTCAACCTCCGAGCGGCATTGGACTTGATGGGATCGCCATTGGCGGCGATGGCAACATCTATGTCAATACGTTTAGCGCCGGCGAGTTTTTCCGAATTGAAGTCAAGGACGGCAAACCAGGCGCCGTCACAAAACTTGAAACGTCACGCCCATTGAAGCTACCGGATGGGCTGCGACTCGTCAGCGGTCAGAGCTTCCTCATGATTGAGGGAGGCGGTTCGCTCGACCTCGTCACCGTGAATGACGATAAGGTTGCTATCGGAACCATCAAAGACGGGCTCAACGAGCCTACAGCGGCTGCAAAGGTGGGCGGAACGGCTTTTGTCACCGAAGGTCAGCTGCCACATCTCTTCAGCCCGAAAGAAAATGGTCCGCCGTGCCTTCCGTTTCAAATTGTTCCGGTCGCTTTAGGGGACTTAGGAACGAAAGGCTGAAATTTACAGTAACTGGCTATGCTACCCAGTTACGGCTCGGGTAACGGGATTTTGGGAGCTAAAAATGCAGAGGGCTCAGAAATGGGAATGGCGTGTGGTGTGTCTTGCCGCATGCGCCGTTGGACCTCAGGTCGGCCACCCTCCGGTCTTTGCCGAGGGGCTCGCAGAGAAAACGTCGTCATCGTGCTCTGGAAACGGAGGCGCTATCACACTGCCAAAGGGCTTCTGCGCGACGATTTTTGCCGACAACATTGGACACGCTCGCCAAATGGTCGTGGCTCCCGATGGGACGGTTTTCGTCAATACCTGGAGCGGCCGTTACTACGGCGACGATAAGCCTCACGCGGGCGGATTTTTGGTAGCGTTGAAGGACGCCAAAGGTGCTGGCGAAGCGGACGTGAACATCCGCTTTGGGCAGACTTTCGAAGAAGGCAGCCACGGCGGTACAGGTGTCGCGCTCTATAAGCATGGGCTCTATGCTGAAGTTAATGACCGGATCGTTCGCTATGACTTGAAAGAGGGCGAGGTTGCGCCAAAGGGTCAGGCGGAAGTTGTTCTCAGTGGCATGCCAATCAGTGGTGACCATCCGATGCATCCTTTTGCGATCGACGCAGAAGGCAATTTGTTCGTATCGATGGGATCGGCGACGAATGCCTGTGAGATGAAGAACAGGATGCCCCATTCGCTCGGCAATGAGCCCTGCACTGAGCTTGAAACCCGGGCTGGTATTTGGAAATATGACGCTAACAAAACCGGCCAGATCTTTTCGGCAAAGGAGCGTTTTGTCAGTGGCGTCAGAAATGGCGAAGGATTCGATTTCGACACATCAGGCCGTTTGTTTGTCACCCAGCACGGTCGCGACCAGCTGCATGAGGATTGGGCCGAACTCTACACAATGGAACAGGGATTTGAGCTTCCGGCTGAGGAAGTGATGACCGTCAAAGAAGGTGCCTGGTACGGCTGGCCGAATTGCTATTTCGATCCTACGCAGAACCAATTGGTGTTGGCACCGGAGTATGGCGGCGACGGTGGCAAGATGATTGGTGTTTGCGATAAGGCCGAACCACCATTGGTCGCGTTTCCGGCGCATTGGGCGCCGAATGATCTTAAGCTCTATAAAGGCACGCAATTTCCAAAGGCCTACGTTGGCGGTGCGTTCATCGCTTTCCATGGCTCATGGAATCGCGCTCCTGGTCCGCAGCAAGGTTACAACATTGTCTTTCAGCCGCTCGCTGACGGCAAGCCCTCAGGCAAGTTTGTGGTCTTTGCCGATGGCTTTGCCGGGAAGTATAGGGATCCAGGCCGTGCGGCTCACCGTCCGTCTGGAGTTGCTGTCGGAGCTGATGGAGCTCTCTACATCTCTGATGACAAGGCGGGGCGTATTTGGCGCGTCACATTCAACGGTGATCCGAGCGTTACAAAAATAGAGGCCGCGCCGTCACCAACTGCGGAAGCCACCACATCGCCGGAAGTCCTTCCTCCGGAGGGTATCCATCCTGGCGCCGGTACAGAGTTAGCTGCTTTATCGGTTCCGGTGGGTGCGACAAGCGGCGAGGTCACTTTAGGCAAAAAGATTTTTCAGGGCGACGTTGCAGGCGCAACCTGCGCCGGTTGTCACGGTGGGGAGGGCGTCGGCACGCCCGTCGGTCCTGCCCTGAACAGCGGGACTTGGCTCTGGGGCGATGGCGGCCTCACCTCCATCACGGAAACGATCAAAAATGGCGTGCCCGATCCGAAGCAGCACCCGGGTGCCATGCCACCGATGGGCGGCGTAAAACTTTCCGACGAAAATCTTAAGGCAGTCGCAGCTTACGTGTGGTCCTTGGGCCACCAGGGTGAGACAAAGTAGCCTTCTGAGGAGTGATGTCATTAAGGATGCTTAGCGCTCTCACTCCAAATACGCGCCTAAGCGTTGGAACCGAAGGTAGAGCCACTCACAAATCCTTTAAATGAGACGGGCCGGCTCCTTCGTGACTTAAAGACGAATGACCTTGCAAAGACCGTCGAGGAAACGAACTCGCCTTTTCTGATAACTCCTCAATCGGGAGGCTCAAATGTTTTCGCGCCGTTCCCTACTGCTGTCTCCTCTTGCTTTCGACGCTGCGTTCTTGAAGCCTCACAGGGCAAGCGATTTTATCGACTCCGCCGGGCGCAAGGTTCAGCTCTCCGATTCCATAAAATGGATTCTTCCGGCTAGTCCCCCGGCAGAGGCGCTGCTTGATAGTCTTGCCCCAGAGAAATTGGTTAGATTGATTGGGCTTTGGACCGATGTCAAAAAGCTTCTCGATATCGAGGCAGTCAGCGCTCTTCACGCCGATCTCATTGTCGATTATGGTGCCATCGACGAGCGCTACACTGCATTTGCAAACAAAATTCAAACCGAAACCGGCATCCCTTATCTTCTCCTTGATGGCAGACTTGTCAAAGTGCCGCAAATCATAAGGCGGTTAGGTTCGATCGTGCACAAAGACGGCCGTGCCAAGGAAATTGCCAAGACGGCCGAATATGCTCTGAAACAATTGGCGCCAACCATGCAAAAGCCAGTTCGGGAGCGCATCTCCGTGTATTACGCACGCGGCAGCGATGGCTTACGCGCGGTCTGCGCGGGATCAAGCCTCGAAGAGGCAATCGTTCTTGCCGGCGGGCGCAATGTGGTTTTGCCTGGAAAGGAAACATTTTCGGTAATGAGCGCCGATGATGTTGCGCGGCTGAAGCCTTCGGTTGTCATTCTTGCCAATCCAGCAGCGGCGGAACTCGGCGCACCTTTGCGCCAAGCTCTACCGGCAGAAACGCTTTTTCTCGTTGATCCTGGCTTGCCGTATGGCTGGGTTGAACGCCCTCCTTCCCTGAACCGTCTGAGTGGGGCGCTTTGGCTTGCATCACGCCTTTACCCAAAGGAAATTTCCTTTTCGGCCGACGATGCCCGAATTATGAACCTCATGCTGTTCGATCGGTTTCTGACCGATCCAACGATCAACGAATCGATTGGTTGACGCCCACTATGGTAGTATCGGCTGGCACTTCGTCACCGAACAGAGATTGCGCAAAGTAAGATCGACCGATTCTCGTATCTGAAGGGTAGGTATGTTTCCATCGCGTCCTGGCGGGGGTGTCGAAGAGGAGTATCGCTTATTAGATAGGCGTCGATCTCACCTGATGCAAAGGCAGCCACTCTGGGGTTTGGTTGCGCGTGAGAGTCGCAACCAGAACCTAACAGGTCCGCACCGCACCACGACGATTGAACTCTATCCAGGTCGACACCCATAGCTTCTGATCGAGGTCAAATCCCCGGCCGACGGACTGCCTGGGCGGTGGCAAAGGTGGTCAAGGGCTCATCCAGCGTTAGACAAACCGCCAGTATCTGCTCACGCAGCCAACGATGGGCCGGATCATTCTCTCGTAATGGGTGCCACACCATCACGAGATCGTAGGCAGGCAAATCGAACGGGATAGGGAATATTCTCAGCGGTGCCAAACCGATGAATTGCTTGGCAATTCTTTCGGGCAATGAGAGCACCATATCCGTCTTGGCGACGATGAATGGCGCAGACAGGAAGTGCGGCACGATGAGGGCGATACGGCGCTCGAACCCCTTCTCGGCTAGCCATTCATCTACCAAGCCGGTGCGCGTTCCCGTGCGCGATATCAGCATGTGCTTCATGCATATAAATTCGTCGAGCGTCAGGCGGCTGCCTCTGTTTTTCGGGTAATTTTTGCGCACCAGACACGTCATGCGATCGTCGAACAGCTTCTCGACAATCATTTGCCCCGATGGTTTTAAGACTGTCTCGAACCCCAGCACGACATCGAGATCATTGTTTTCGAGTTCCTTCTCGGGAAAAGGAGTTTCAGTTCGTTTGACATGAATGTCGACACCCGGCGCGTGTTGAGCGATGCGCTCTACAAGCGCGGGAATCGCCAGGAGGTCCATATAGTCGGTCGCCGCGATGACGAAACGCCGCAAGCTGTTCGCGGGGTCGAATTCTTCGCGAGCGCTGATCAGGCGCTTTACGTCGCGAAGGACAGCCCTGACTGGATCGATCATCGCCAGCGCCCGATCCGTTGGCTTCATGCCGGAAGCGGTCTTGACCAGCAAAGGATCATCCAGTTGCTGCCGCAATCTCTGCAGGATGTGGCTCATCGCAGACTGGCTAATGAACATGCGCTCCGCCGCACGTGAGACGTTCTGCTCTTGCATGAGAAAATCGAAAGCTACCAACAGATTCAGATCGAAATTGCGTAATTCCGACACTTTCAATCACCGCCGGGTTAACGCTCGTGTTCTCGAAAGATCTGATGCATCAATAGAGAGGTCCTGACCTGATCGTGTTTCATTCATACCACCATTAAACATCGTCATTTCACCAGGTGCCTATAGTTGGCTAGATTACTGTTCCCTGCGGTTGCGTTCAGGCTAGAACGTAAATGTTCGTCCACGCGGCGGGGCCCTTACTCTGCAATCCAGTAAACAGCCGATTTCGTCGGAGGACTCCCATGAGTATTGCCGAATTCGAAGCTCCGCCGCAACCCTATACGGGGGAGAAAGCGAGGCTCACACGAGCTTATGACTATCTCATTCTGGTGCTGGCCCTGTTTTTGTTCATAGGCGCATTCCATCTGCATGTGGCACTGACGGTTGGAGATTGGGATTTCTGGCAAGACTGGAAGGATCGGCAATGGTGGCCGCTTATCACCCCACTGATGATGATCACCTTCCCAGCGGCTGTCCAGGCGGTGCTCTGGACAAACTTCCGCCTCCCAATGGGTGCGACGCTTTGCATATCCTGTCTTCTAATAGGGACCTGGATCGCACGGTTCTTCGCCTATCACCTTTGGAATTATTTCCCGATCAACGAAGTGCTTCCAGCAACCATGTTGCCAAGCGCTCTGGTCCTCGATGCCATCTTGATGTTGACGAATAGCCTGACCATCACCAGCATCTTCGGCGGATTGGCATTTGCGCTATTATTTTATCCCAGCAACTGGCCAATTTTCGGCATGTTCCACGTGCCTGTTGATTATGGTGGCACTCAGCTGACTATCGCCGATCTGTTCGGTTTTCAATATATCCGTGCGGGCACGCCCGAGTATCTGCGGCTTATCGAAAGAGGTACGCTCCGGACCTATGGCCAGTACGCGACGCCGCTGTCGGCTTTCTGTTCGGCACTCCTGTGCACCTTAATGTACCCCCTCTGGTGGTATATCGGTAAGGCATTTGCAACCACCAGGTTCGTGAAGAATATCTGAGCGGAGGATACGTCCATGATGATAACCACGAAGACTGTGTTGGGCATCTTCTGCTTGGGATTGTCCTGCCTGACCTTTGCTTCGAACGTGGTTTATGCCCACGGGGAAAAGGCTTTGGAGCCGTTCGTTCGAATGCGCACCATTCAGTGGTATGACGTGCAATGGTCCCAAGACAAGTTGAGGATCAACGACGACGCGGTTATTACCGGCAAGTTCCATGTCGCCGAGGATTGGCCGCGCGGCGTGCCCAAGCCGGATCTGACCTATCTCAATGTCGCGTCGCCGGGACCTGTGTTTATCCGCACCGAGCGTTATCTGAACGGGCAAGCTTCGGTCAGTTCCACCACTCTGAAGCTGGGCGGCGATT
>Ga0187783_10002069_pt1 | contig 14941 bp, 10 predicted proteins | sample 1015_SJ02_MP02_2_FD_132471 | JGI IMG/M metagenome (GOLD analysis project Ga0187783, IMG submission 132471) | Tropical peat soil microbial communities from peatlands in Department of Meta, Colombia - 1015_SJ02_MP02_20_MG | ecosystem: Environmental > Terrestrial > Soil > Wetlands > Peat | place... | reverse complement strand
TAACGACCCGGTCGAAAATGCATCCCCCAGTATAAGACGGTAAGCGAGGCGGCCGGCGATTCAGAGCCGGGGCTCGTCGTCGGTCTTCTCACGTCGGGGCTTCGGTGCGGCGGCCGCCGGCGGCGCGGGGGGTTCCGGAACTTTCGCCGCCGCGGGCTTGGCGCCCGCCGCCGGCGGGGCGGAAGCGACCGGCGCGTCCGCCGGGACGGTCTCCCTCCGAGGCGGCGTCGCGGCGGAGGCCCCGGTGGGCTTCGGAGCCGTCCCGGGTCGAGCCGACGCGGCGGGGTGGTCCTTGCGAGGAGGTTCCCCCTTCCCCACCGGCGGTTTCGACCGCGGGGCCGGGCCGCGGCCCCCGGACCCCGGGCGTGCGCTCGTCCCGTGGACGACCGCGCCGGGAGCGGCCCGCGTGTTGTCCGTCGAGATCGGCCGGCCGCACTTGGGGCAGTTCGGGAACGACCCGATGCAGTGCTGGCAGAGCGGGGCACCGCAGGAGTGCAGCGCCGAAGCGATGCCTCCGCATCCGACGCAGCGGGCCGGGGTGTCCCCGGGCGTGGACGGCATGGTAGAGGGTGCGTCCGCGGGGTAGCCGCCGGATCCGATGCCGGCGTCGTCCGTTCCCGGGCTCGAAGCCAGGGCGGGGATGTTCTCCGGAGCGAAGTAGACGTCACCGGCCGCCGGGGCGGGCGCCGCCGGTGCGGACGGCCCTTCCGGACCGTCCCCGGCCCGGAACTCGGGGGAGTACGCGCCGAGGTCGAGCGACGGGAGCGGTGCGTGCACCGCCGAGCCGGCCTCCTCGACGACCTTGATCAGGCGGGCCTTGTAGATCCCGACGCGGAGATTTCGGACGAGCTGGAAGAGCGTGCGCTGCTCGGGGGGCAGCATCAGCGCCTTCCGGGCGAGCTCCTCGACGTCCGGGGTCAGCTTGAGGTTCTCCGGCCGGAGGTCCGCCTCGAGCACCGCCTTCAGGTACCCGAACAATCGCTGGATCTGCTCGAGCGTGTAACTCGGCGGACAGAGCACGGCGACGTCGGCCATGGAGAAGCCGCGGCGCTCGATCCCGGGCGGCCGCCGCTCGAGCGCGCGGGTCACGAGGTGGTACGACGCGTTCTCGAGGTCGTGGACCTCGGCCGCGTCGACCCGGTCCAGCCGGATGTCCGCGGGGCGGCTGATCGCAGCGAGCACCGGCTCGAGGAACTCGTACGGGACGTGGAGCGTGACGAAGAGATCGTTCTTCGCGACCGTGCGGTTCAACTTCGCCTCGAGCATCAGCGCCTCCCGACCGAACCGCTGGATCTCGACGTCGCGCGTCTTCTGGACGGCGAGCTTCTTGCCGTCCTTCGCCGCGGCGAAGTCCGAGTCGAGCGCGAGGGCCCGGTCGAAGCTCGCCTGGGCGTCCTTCGGGCGGGCGGTCGCGAGCAGCGCGAGGCCCCGGCTCGTCCACGCCTGCTTGTTCGTGGGGTCGGCCTCGGTGGCCCGCTCGTAGAACGACAGCGCCTCGTTCGGATGGTTCAACCGGTCGGCGACGAAACCGGCCCGACAGAGAATGTCGACGGACGCGGGAGCGAGGCTGAGCGCGTGGGCGAAGGCGTTCGCCGCATCCGGCCACGCCTGGCGGGCGACGCCGAGCTCGCCCCAGCGCACCCAGAGGGGGACGCTCTTCGGCAGGACCTCGACGCCCTTCTTGAGCGCCTCCGACGCCGGCTCGAGCTGCCCGAGGCCGCTCTCGGCCTCGGCGAGCAGAAGGTAGAGCGATTCCTGCGGCGGGAGCTGCGGGATCGACTGGCGCAAGAGCTCGAGCGCGTCCGCGTGCCGGCCTTCGTCGAGGAGGGATCGCGCGGTGCCGGCGATCGCGAGCGGCGATCGGGGTTCCCGCTGCCGGACCTCGTCGTAGACGGCACGCGCATCGGCCGGTCGCTCCAACGCGCTGAGCACCTCGGCTCGGAGCAGCAGCGCCGCGACGTTCGCCGGCGCGCCGGGGGGCGATGACTTCAGGCCGTCGTCCAGCACCTCGAGCGCGAGGTCCGGACGGCCCGAACTCAGCCGAAGCCGCGCCCGTCGGATGGCGATCTCGACGCGATAGACGGGGTCTATCTCGGCGGCCCGCTCGTACGACCGGTTCGCTTCGTCGGCGAGCCCGAGGCTCGCGGCGAGGTCGCCGCGCTCGAGGTGGAGGGTAGCGTCCTGCGCCTCCGGGGCCGAGGTCGCGAGCAGCCGGGTGAGGGTCTCGTACGCCTCCTTCTTGTCGCCGCCGTCGTGGTGCAGGCGGTACTTCTCGAGCAGCGCGGGTCCGTTCTCCGGTTCGAGCAGCAGGATCGCGGTGAGCGAGTACAGCAGTTCGGACGGCCGACCGAGGGCCCGCCAGGCGTCGCCCCGGGCCTTCCACGCGGCGAGCTCGTTCGGGTCCTCCTTCAGGAGCTGGTCCGCGAGCGTGACGACCTCGGGGTACTGGCCCGCGAGGAGGAGCGTCTCCGCGAGCGCGAGCCGACCGTGACGGTTCTTCGGTTCGAGCTCGAGCCCGCGTCGGTAGTACGTGACCGCGTCCGGGTACGCCCCCTGGGCGCGCAGCGCTTCCGCGACCTCGAAGTACGCGTGAGGGTCGCCGGAAGTGCCCTGCACCGCGACCTGGAGCACGGTGAGCGCCTCCGGTCGCCGACCCATTTGCAGCAGCAGTTGTCCCTTCTTCCGCAGGAACATCGGGTTGTTCGGCTCGCGCTGCAGCAGCAGGTCGAGCAGCTGCAGGGCGCGGACCTCCTGGTTCGTGTGCGCCAGGACTTCGACCGCCCCCCAGAACAGGTCCGCGTCCTCGAGGCCGCCGGCGATCGCGCGCGAGTACGCTTCGTTCGCCTCGGCGTTCCGACCCGTTTCGCGGAGGGCGTGACCGAGCTCCTTCAGCACGTCGTTGCGGGCGTGGTTCTCGGGCCGGTCCAGGAACGACCGGTAGGACCGCACCGCGCGGTCGTGGTCCCCGACCAGCCGCGACGCCCGCGCGATCCCGAGCTCGCTGACCGGCGCGGCCTCCGCGTCGGTCGACGCTCGCTCGTACGATACCAGGGCGGCCCGGGCGGCCTGGTCTCGTTCGGCCGACCCCTCCGGGCGGTCGTACGCCAGCGCGAGGTACAGGTTCCCGCGTTCCACCGCGATGTCCGTCCGGGTCGGGTCGAGCCGGAACAGCTCGTCGAGGACGGGCGCGAGCTGGGGCGGGTCGTTGTTCTTCGCGAGGACCTCCTTCTTCTCGAGAAGGTACGGAAGCTCCCCCGGATGGGACGCGAGCAGGAGGTCGTACGCCTGAAGGGCGGAGGGAGCGTCGCCGGTGGCGGACAGCGAGCGGGCTAGCTCGACCTGGGCCGTGGCGTCGTTCGGCTCCTCCGCGAGGATCGCCTGGGCGAACTCTTTCGCCGCGTCGTCCTGCCCGGCCGAGCGCGCGAGCTCGAGTGCCTTGCGGAGGTCGCCGACCGCGTGCGGATTCGCCCGCCGCAGTGCGCGGTACGCCTGGATGGCGGCGTCGACGTGACCTTGCGCGAGCAGGAGCTCCGCGACGCCGCGCAACGCCTCGAGATGGTCGGGCTGCGCCTCGAGCAGCGACTTGCAGGCCCCCAACGCGACGTCCACGCGGTCGAGCCGCAGGGCGAGGTCGCGCAGCTCGATCAGGTTCTGGAGGTTGCGCGGGTCGACCTCCTGGAGCCGCTGGCGCGCGGCGATCGCGAGGTCCGGGGCGTCCGTCTCGAGCGCGCGGGCGATCTCGTCGAGGGCGCTCGCTTCCGGCGCGTTCGACCCCTCGACGATCGATTTCGCGATCGGTACCGCCTCGGAGTTCCGGTCGAGCCGGAACAGGGCGCGGGCGTGCAGGACCTTCGCCCGCGGGTCGTCCGGCGCGACGGTGTGCACCTTGTCGAGCGTGTCGAGCGCCTCGGGGAGTCGGCCCAGAGCGGCCAAGAGGTCCGCTCGCGCGACGAGCAGTTCGACGTCGTCCGGCGTCGACTTGAGCAGTTCGTCACAGGCGGCCAGGGCCGGCAGCTCGCCGCCCTGGGCGCGCGCGAGCTCGAGCTTCATCCGCAACGCGCGGTGGCTGTCCGGCACCAGCTTCAGGGCCCGGTCCACGTACTGCGTGGAGGTGGCGTCGAGTTGCTGGGCCCGCAGGTACGCCTCGGCCGCTTCCTCCGTCTGGCCCAGCAGCTTGAGCGCGTCCCCTCGCGTCGCCCAGAGACCCTTGTCGTGGGGGCTCGCCTCGATCGCCTTGTCGATGAGCGCGACGACCTCCGGGAGGTCCTCGTTCATCGCGAGGAGGATGAGCGCCTTGTGATGCAAGAGCGCCGCCGCTCCGGGGGTGAACTCGAGCCCGAGGTCGACCGCTCGCCGGGCGAACTGCGGTTGCGACGCGCGGTAGAACGCCATCGCCGTCTCGTCCAGCCACGGCGCGATCTCCGTGCCCGACTCCGCGAGCTCTTTCTGGTGCGACTCCACCACCGCGAGGAACGCCTTCAGGGCGCTCGTGTACTGGCTCCGATCCGACGCGCCCTCGGCGTCCTGGATGCCCCGGTAGCGTCGCCGCGCTTCGTCGAGAACGTCGCTGCCGGAAGGTACGGAAGGCGTGCCCGCGGTGGCCATCGACTCTCTTGCGACGAACGTCCCTCATAAAATATAGGAGTTTCACGCGAACCGCCCGGTCCCGCGACGCCGCGCGGGCGCCCGTCTTATCCGTTCGGTGGGCTCGGGGCGGACGTGCCCCCGTCCTCGACACGGTCCGCCGGCCGGAAGGCGATCTTCGACCCCGTCCACGGACCGATCGCGCTGGACGACGTCGCGCTCGCGTTGATCGGGACGACCGAGTTCCAGCGCCTCTGGGAGATCCGCCAGACCGGGTTCGCCCACCTGGTGTTCCCCGGCGCCAACCACACGCGCCTCGAGCACTCGCTCGGGACGTACTGGGTCGCCGGACGATTCGGCGAACGTCTCGGGCTCGACTCCAGCGCCGCCCGTCGGCTCACGACGGGCGCGCTCCTCCACGACCTCGGCCATGCGCCGTTCTCCCACACGCTCGACGCCCCGATGCGCGAGGTGCTCGGTCACGGCCACGAAGCGGAGTCCCGCGCCCGCATCGAGGGACCCGGCGAAGTGGCCAACGTGCTCCGACGGTTCCGCATCGAACCGTCGAGCATCGCCGACCTGGTCGATCCCCCCGCCCGGCGGAGCGCACCGTTCTTGAGCCGCGTCCTGCACGGCGCGATCGACGCCGACCGCATCGACTACCTGCAGCGCGACGCCCACTACACCGGCGTCGCCCATGGAGCGATCGACGCGGTGCGATTGCTGGACACCGTGCGGCGGCTCGGCCGACGCCTCGTGTTCGCGGAGAAAGGCCGCAGCGCCGTCGAAGGTTTCCTCGTCGGTCGGGCGCTGATGTACTCGACGGTGTACTTCCACAAGACGGTCCGCGCGGCGGAGATCATGGCCCAGGCGGCGGTCGAACGCCAGCCGGGGTATCCCGCGAGCGCGGTCGACACGTTCCGCTGGACCGACGGCGAGCTGCTCGTGCGGCTGGGAGACGCCGGGGGGCTCGGGGCGACCCTCGTCCGCTCGATCGCGGCCCGCCGGCTGTACAAACGCGCCTTCGGCTGGCGCGAGCTCGGCGGCGTCGCACGGACGCGCTGGCGGCGGCTCGCTCACCGGCCCGCGGAGCGGAGGGGATTGGAGGACGAGGTCGCGGCTCGTCTGCGAGCGCCGGCCGGCGCGGTCCTCTTCGACCTCTCGGGGATCGAGGTCCGCGGCGACCCGATCGACGACTGGGCGGACGTCGGCCTGGCGAACGGACCGAGGGTCAGCTACCCTTTCCGCGGCGCCGGCCCGTGGCAGGCGCTCGTCGAGCGGCCGCCCGCGGACTGGCCCGTGAGCGTCTACGTCGCGCCCCGATTCCGCGGCGCGGCCGCGCGCTGGCTCGAACGGGACCCGCGCCCGTTGCCGTGACGGGCCGGGGACGCAGCGCGTTCCCCGCCGTGGGCCAGGATCCGCGACCATTGCGGCGTCGTCACGGGCACGACGCTCAGGCGCGTCATCCGCAGCATCGGCAGCTCCGAGAGCGCGGGGTCTTCCTTGAGCGTCGCGAGCGGCACCGACCGGGGGAGCCGGTGGTCGGGCCGAACCTCGACGGTCCACGATCCGCGGTCGTCCGACGGGTCCGGACGCGGCGTTCCCGCGACGCGCGCGACCGCCACGACCGTGCGCTCGGCGCCCGAATGGTAGAACAGGAGCCGGTCGCCGGCCCGCATCGCCTGGAGGTGGCGCAGGGCGACGGCGTTGTGGACCCCGCTCCACCCGGTCGCCCCGTCGCGCTCCAGGTCCGCGTACGAGTACTCGCCCGGTTCGGACTTCACCAACCAGTAGGCCACGACGGCGGGAGGGAGTACGGAGGAAAAGAGTACGCGACCCGCCCGAGCGTCAGGCGAGCACGATCCCCTGCTGATTGATCGCGAACGGCCGGCGCTCGGGATCGTGCGCGGCGCCGCGCATCCGAACGATCTTGATCTGCCGCACCGAACGGTCGCCGATCCACTTGCGCGTGAGGAGGATCTCGCCCCGGGTCAGCACCTCTTCGGGCGTGAGCAACGCCGGGTTGCCCGGGGTGGACGTGATCAGGGCCGTCACGTTCTGCTCGGAAAGGAACCGCAGGAGCGACTGGATCTCGGTCCGCTCGGCCTGGATGTCCTGCGACGCCTTGACCGCGAACCGCCGCACCGACGTGATCGAGTCGACGACCACCCGCTTGAACGGTACTTCCGCCATCTGCTGCCGAAGCTTCAGATAGATCGACTGGATCGAGATGTCCTCGACCTCCGCCGGGCTGCGTTTGTCGGCCTGGGCGAGGTCCCGCATCGACTTGAGGTCGGTCATCGTCCGGATCTCCTGGACCGCCGCCTGGCGCTTGATCGCTCGGGTGCCCGGATTCGCGTCGAGGGTCTTCACGGTCGAAAGGTCCCAACCGAAGGACCGCACGTTCTCCATGATCTCGTACGGCGGTTCGTCGACCGCGACGAGAAGGACGTCCTCCTTGAGCCGAAGCCCCTCCAGGAGGAACGTGAGCCCCAGGAGCGTCTTCCCGCTGCCGGTCGCCCCGGTGACCAGGTACGGGCGGCCGGCGATCAATCCGCCGCCGAGCATCCGGTCGAGCCCCGGGATCCCCGTCGTCACCCGCTGCAGTAGCGCGGCGGGCGGTCCCTGCGTCGTCATCCGGGCTCCTTCGGCGGAGCCGCTTCGGAGGGATCGGGGGTCGGAGCGCTGGTCGCGGGCCCGGCCGCACTAGCGACGGGTTCCGACGGGATCTCCCCGGGCGTCGCGGAGATCACCGCGGGCGCCTTCCGTTTGCGCACGGCTCGGCGGCGGGGCTTCGCGGGGGGCGGCGGTTCGTCGGCCGAAGGCCCGAGGACCGGCGCCGCTTCCGCGGGAGGGCCCCCGACGGCGTCGCTGTCCGGGGAAATCTCGCTCCGAGCGACCGCCTTCTTCGTCGGACGCGCGGCGCGCCGCGCCTTCTTCTTGGGAGGGACGGGCGCGGAGACCGCCGGCTCGACCGCAGTCGCGGGCACGGGGAGCGGCACCGCCGACGGAGCCGGAGTCGCCGCAACGCGGGGCGGAGATGCGGGCGGGGGTGGCGGAGGGCCGGGCGCCATCGGCGCCGGGGAAGGAGGAGAAGACGTTGGAGGGGGCGCCGCGGCGACGAGGGCGGGAGGGGGCGTGGGGCTCGGTCGGAGCGGCGGGACGGTTTGCGCGGGGAGCGGAGGCGGGGCCGACCGCGCGGTTCCGGGGACCGACGGCCGGGAACCCGTCGGCGCGGGCGTCGGTGAGGCGGTCGTGCCCGGTGCCGTGGCGGGCCGCGGGGCCGACGTGCTCATGGGACTCGGGATCCGCGGGGGCTCCGGCGGTCCGGCCTTTCGAGGCGGCGGCGGGGCGGGTGCGCGCTGTTGGGTGACGGGCACCGGTGACGGCGGAGAGGCCGGGGTCGCCGGGCGGGGTGACGCCGCGGGTGGGGCCGGAATCGTCGGCTTCGGGACGGAGGGAGCGGTTGCCGCCGGTCGGGCAGCCGGAGCTCCGGGTGCCGCCGGACGGGCGGCCGGGGGCGCGCTGGCGGGAGTCGCTGCCGGAACCCCGACCGCCGCGGGACGAGGAGGACTCGCCACCGGCGGGGGAGAAGGAGCGGCAGCGGGTGGAGGCGGAGCTCGAGCCGGCGCCGCCGCGGGCGCCGGCGTAGCGAGCGTCGGCGCAGGGGCGGCGGCCGGAGCTGGAACTGGGGCGGAGACGGTTGCGGGTGGCGGCCCCATCGTCGCCCCTACCGGGACGGGCGAGGGCGGGGCGACCGACGCGGGTACCATGACCACGACAGGGACGCTCTCCGTGGGAGGTGCACGGACCGCGACGGGCGGGATGGATGTGGGCGGCGGAGCGACCGCCGGCACCGGGACCGGCGGTGCCGACGTCGCCGGCGGGGGCACCAGCGTGGGAGGTGCGACCGTGGGTGTGGGGACCATCGCGGGCGCGGCCGGGGGAGAGGGCGCCGGAGCGGCGGCGGGCGGAGCCGGGGTCGGAGGCGGTGGCGGTGGGGGCGGCGGAGGCGCCGCGGCCAGCACCCCTCGTACCTGCGCGAGCTGTTGCGCGAGTGCGGGGAGCGGCGGGAGCGAGGTCGGGGCGACGCCCCCGCGAGCGGTCTCCGTCCGCGCGACGACCCGCTTCATCGCCTCGGCCGCGGCCGGGGTCGACGGGAGACCGGACGGTGGGTTCCCCCGGTAGCTCCCGGCCAGGTCGAGCGAGGCCGCCGTGGCTCGGGTGATGGCGGCGGTGGTCCCGGCGAGGTCGTTCGCGACGGCCGCGACGAGGGCGGCCTCGACCGCGGCGCGGACCGCCGTCGTGTCGGCGCCGATCGCGACGAAGTCCGTGACCTCCCCGAGGAGCGGGTCGAGCGGGGAGCCGACGGCCGCCGGCTCCGGGACCGGAGCGATGACCGTGACGACCGGCTCGGGCTCGATGATCCGGCGCGTGTCGCGAGAGATCGTGAGGCCGACCGTGATGTCGAGGCCGCGCGGTCCGATCCGGTACGGGTGCAGCCGAACGTCGTGGGAACCGCCCCGGAATTTCTCGACACCGACCGCGCGGACGGTCACGGTGTCGAGCTCCCAGCGGAACAGTCGGATCTCCCCGCGGGCGAGGATCCGCTCGGTCGTGTCGACGTCCTCGAGCGGCGACTCGACCGTGAGGAACGTCGTCACCTGGAGGTCCGAGAGGAAGCGGAGGAACGTCTGGGCCCCGGCGACCTCGTTGAACCCCTTCATGCAGAAGTACTGGAGCGCGGTCAACGAGTCGATCACGACGCGCGTGAACCCCCGGCGCGCGACCTCGGCGCGGAGCATCTGCTCGAGTCCGGTGATCGTTACTTCGACGCCGGTCAGCTCCGGCGTGCGACGAATGACGTACGGCACTCGGGAGAACGGGAGCGAGGACCGGACCGCCGAGATGTCCTTGAACGGCACGCGCTCATACCGCATGACGTCCGGGATCGCGTCGAACACCTCGACGCGGTCGAGCTCGGGTTCCATGCCCCGGTGGTTGAGGCGCGCTTCGTTCGGCGGTTCCTCGAGCGTCACGAGCAGGCTGCGCTCGCCGCGCCGGACGCCCTCGCAGAGGAACTCGAGCGCGAGCGTCGTCTTGCCGGTCCCGGCGGGGCCGACGATCAGGTACGGACGGCGCGGGATCACCCCGCCCTCGAGCATCGCGTCGAGGCCCGGATTGCCCGTGGAGATGCGCGGCTCAGCTTCGGGAGCCGGTCCCTTCGCGGTCGCGGTGGCTCCTCCTGCGGGGCTCGACCATCGACAGAAACTTCCGCGGCGGAAGGATGGAGTCCCCGGCCTCAAGTAGTTTCGGTGCGGCCGGACGTCGGCGGTCGGCGGAGGACGCCGCAAGGGCTATCTTGCGGTACGGACCGCCGGCATCGTGCCGGTGACGACCGCGCGTGCTTCGGGCGCGCTCCGGATGCGGGCCCTCGCCGCCAGCTTCCCCACGCAGCTGCTCGAAGGCTTCCGGGCGGGGCAGGAGCTCGCGCCCCCGGCCGCCGGCCGCGCGACCCCGGTCTACGCGGTCGGAATGGGCGGCTCCGCGATCGCGGCGGACCTCGCGCGCAGCGTCCTCGCGGCCGAAACCCCGCTCGCGCTCACGTCGGTCCGAAACTCCGAGCTACCACGCGCGGTCGAACGGAAGAGTCGCGTCGTGCTCGTCAGCTACTCCGGCGAGACCTGGGAGACCCTGCGGGCGTACGACGCCGCGGGACGCGTCGACGCGAGTCGGATCGTCATCACGTCGGGCGGGTCGCTCGCCGCCCGCGCGGAGCGCGACGACGTCCCGGTGCTGCTGCTGCCGCCGGGCATGCCGCCGCGGACGTCGGTCGGTCACGTGCTCGGAGGGTTGCTCGGCCTCCTCGACCCCTGGTTCCCGGAGTCGAACGACGCGCGGCTCGGCCGGATCGTCGCTCGACTCCGTCGGCTCGCGCCCCAGTACGCCTCGGCCCGAGGCCCCGCCGCGTCGTGGGCCCGTCGTTTCGTCCGGCACCTCCCCGTCGTCTACGCGGAGAGCGCGTTCGCGGCGGTCGCCCGGCGCTGGGCGACGCAGGTCGAGGAGAACGCGAAGAGCCTCGCCGAGTTCGATGAGGTCCCCGAGCTGTTCCACAACACCATCGTCGGCTGGGACGCGGTACCCCGGCCCGAGGCCCGACGCTACTCGGCCGCCCTGCTCGAGTGGGTCGGCCAGCTCCCGTCGACCCGACGGGGATTCCGCCACCTGGAGCGGCTGCTCGTCCAGCGCGGCGTCCCGGTCGGAACCGTCGCGCTTGCGGCGGAGGACCGGCTCGAGGCGATCGCTGCCGGAGTGATGTTCGGGGACCAGGTCAGCCTCTTCCTGGCCGACCTCCGTCGGGTCGACCCGTACCCGACCGACGCGATCGGCCGGCTGAAGTCGTCGCTCGAGGCGCGCCCCGGCCGGTGATACTTTCATATGGCACACCCCCCTCCGCGCGCCGGGTGCTGAGGTAGCCTAGCTCGGCCAAGGCGCCAGATTCGAGATCTGGTGATGCGTATGCATCGCGGGAGTTCAAAGGGCGCGCGGCCCGTGCGACCCGCGTCGGAGACTCTCCCCCTCAGCGCCTCCCTTCCGACCGTCGTCGTCGTGCTGGAACTCACCCGCGCCGGCGCCGTCGAGCGGCGCGAGATCTCGGTGGTCGCGGGCACGCTCGTACGCGCGGCCCTTCGGGCCATCGGTCAGGCCCCGGAAGGGGCGGCGGTCCTGCTCGGGGAGACCCCGATCCCGCTCGACACCCCGATCGACGGACCGATGCGGCTGACCGTGCTCCCGACGTTCTCCGGCGGGTGACGTCCGGCCCGCCGCGACGTCCTTCGGCGGGGAAGGGTTAAGGTTCGGTACTTCGTCTTAGTACCTTCGGATAGCCCGTGCCTACTAGCTGCCCCATCTGCGAGCAACCGATCCCGACGACCGTCGGCCACTGCTCGGTCTGCGGTTTCCCCACCGCGCTCGCCATCGAGGGCCTCCGTTCGATGGGGCCGGACGGCGCGGCGTTCGCCGACCCGGAACCCGACGTGGCGTCCGCGATGGCCGGCCCGTCGTCCCCGCTTCCGGCGCCGTCGCCGTCGCCCGAAGCAGAACTCTGCTCGGCGATCAGCCGGGACATCCGGGGGAAGCTCGAGTACGTTCGGGACCTCGGACGGGGCGCGCCCGACGTCACGAGCGAGATGTGCCAAGCCGCGATCAGCGAGGCGGAGGGTCGCGTCACGGAGGCGCTCGAGGTCCTCCGACGCGCGCAGCGCAGCCTCGACCGGCAGACGGACGACCTGCTCCAGGGACGGTTCGGTTCGCTCGAAGCCCGGGAGGCGGCGCTGCGCGAGTCCGGGGTGCGGTTCGCGATCGGCGGCGACATGAACCGACTGAAGACCGCGATGGACGGCGGGCAGCGCGAGGTCGCGAGCGGCCTGCTCGTCGAGACCGAGCGGCGCATGACGCAGTTCGAGTCGGATTGGCGCGGATTGCAGGGGCTGTTGCGCCAGATCGACGGACTGCGCAAGGAGGCGGTCGACCTCGGCATCCCGCTCGGGGAGATCTCCGGCGAGGTCGCCGAGATCCGGGACCAGTTGCGCGAGCCCGACATCACCGAGGACGCGCTCGACAACGTCGCGCAATCCGCGGCGCAAACCCTGATGTTGCTGCACGAAGCGATCCCGTCGTCCCTGCAGGAGGAGCTCGGCCGCCACGAGGTCGTGCTCGACCGGTACCCGGACGACCACGTGCCGAGCGCGACCGCCCGTCGGCTCCACGCCGAGGCCGCGCGCCACCTCAAGAAGGGCCGACTGACCGACGCCGTCCAGAGCGTGCGCGAACTCCGGCGCGAGATCGAGCGGCTGGAGCAGTCGCGCGAGCTGCGCGACGTCGCCGTCGGGGCCGCTCCGTCGGAGGAGTCAGCGCCCGTCGCGGAGACGGAGTCGGAGACGCTCGACCGCCTGCTGAAGAAGGCGCGGAGCCTGGCCGGGCGGGTCCGCACGCTGCCGCCCGAGAGCGAGCTCGCCCAGGAGGCGGCCGCGCAGATCCGGGAGGTCACCGACCTCCTGCGCAACCGGGAGTTGCGCGGGGCCGACCAGGCGCTCGCCCGCCTCATGCGGATGCTCGCCGAGGAGCCGGGGGTGAGCTAGGCGGTGCCGACGGTCCCGCCGGTCTCGGTCACCGAGCTCCGCGCCCGCCTCGAGCGGATCTATACCCAGGCGCAAACGCTCGAGCTCGAGGGCCTTCCGTTCCCGATCTCGCCGATCCGCGAGTCGTTCGAGCAGGCCGTCCAGGCCGGCGCGACCGAGAAGGCCGCGCTGATCATCAAGGGCGCCGAGAGCCTCCTCGCGAAGGTCCAGCAGGATTGGACATGGGTGCGGGAGCTCCTCCGTCGCGCGGACGAGCTGCGCGCGATCGCGGCCACCCTCGGCGTCGACCTGCAGCACCTGGACGCCCGCGTCGGGAACCCGCGCGTCCGGCTGCAGACCGACCCGCTGAGCTCGGGTTCCATGGAGAAGGCGGCCGCCAGCGCGTCGCTCGCGCTCGCCGTGCTGAACGACACGATCCCGAAGTTCTGCGTCCAGGAGGCGCAGAACCTCGGGGAGTCGATCCGGCGGGCCCGCGACCGCGGCGAGGAGGTGCGCGAGGCGGCCCGTTCGTTCACCCTCCTCCTGCAGGCGATCCAGGACCAGAACCTCGCCATCTCCGCGCAACGGCTCGTCGAGACCCGACGCGCCGTCTCGCGGATCCCGCGGGCGCCCGCCCTCCCGGCGCCGAGCCCGCACGAGGAAGAGGAGATCCTCTTGGAGGCCCGCAACCTCGCCCGCCGCGTCCAGCGGATCAAGGGCAAGGCGCGCGACGCGCACAGTGCCGCCCGACTTATGGCGCAGGTCCGGGCGGCCCTGAGCGACGAGCGCCGGTACGGTACTCCCGAAGAGGAGATCGAGGCCCTCTGGCTGGAGGTCGACCGGATCACCCGCGAGCGCCGGCTCGCCGCCGAGAGCGCGGAACCGCTGCTGCCCCCACGACGGGACGCGGTCGCGGCGGACGGGGAGCCGAACGGGCTGCCGCTCGACGATCGGTTCGCGCCCGAGGACGAGCCCGACCACGAACCGAGCGCCGACGCGTCGGAAGAGGACCGTACCTCCCCCGCGGCGTTCCTGCCGTACAACCCCTACGTCCCCCCGACGCAGTCGCCGCCGGCCGACGCGGAGACCGACCCGGATTCCGTCGCCCGGGCCCGCGCGCGGGCGGCCCGGTCCCGTCCGTAAGACTCTAATACCCTTCGCAAGTGGTTTATACCACTTGTCGCGAGTCGGCGGCCGACCGGCAGCGCGCGAGGTCGGCACGGTGACCGCGGTGACTCCCGCCGGGAATCTCACGGTGCGGGCGTTGGGCCCGGACGTGACCCCGGAGGGGACGGCCGTCACCGACGCGCGGGGCGCCTTCCACGGACGCGTCATCCGGGTCTTCGGCCCGGTGGGGCGGCCGTACCTCACGGTCCGCGCCCGTCGCCCGCCCACGCCGGCCGAGGGGGTCGCCCTCGTCGACGCGACGCTCGTGCGCGAATAGGGGTTCGATCGGATGGGAGACAAGGACGCGCTGCCGGAACCGGAGAAGTCGCCGCCGCGGGCCGAGGACGTCGCGGTCGCGACCCGTTGCACGAGCTGCGGGTCGACGCACCTGACCCGGGACTACGAGCGGGGCGAGCTCGTCTGCGACGAGTGCGGGCTGGTCCTCGAAGAATCGATGATCGACCAGGGGCCGGACTGGCGAGCGTTCGACGCCGAGCAGGGCGAAAAGCGCGCGCGGACCGGCGCCCCCACGACCCTCACGATCCACGACAAGGGGCTCTCGACGGAGATCGGCTGGAAGAACCGGGACCCGTACGGCAAGTCGATCCCGACCCGCAATCGCGCGCAGCTCTACCGGCTGCGCAAGTGGCAGCGCCGCATCCGGGTTTCCAACGCGACCGAGCGGAACCTCGCGTTCGCGCTCGCCGAGCTCGACCGGATCGCTTCCGGGATGGCGTTGCCCCGCAACGTCCGGGAGACGGCCGCCATGATCTACCGGAAGGCGGTCAACCGCAACCTGATCCGGGGCCGGTCGATCGAAGGGGTCGTCGCGGCGTCGCTCTACGGCAGCTGCCGACAGTGCAACGTTCCCCGGACGCTGGACGAGATCGCCTCGAAATCCCGCATCGGCCGCAAGGAGATCGGCCGGACGTACCGGTTCATGACCCGCGAGCTCCACCTGAAGCTGATGCCGACGCGGCCGCAGGACTACATCCAGCGGTTCTGCTCCGAGCTCAAGCTGAAGGGCGAGATCCAGTCCCGCGCGAACGAGATCCTGAAGGAAGCGACGG
>Ga0187783_10002068_pt1 | contig 14942 bp, 15 predicted proteins | sample 1015_SJ02_MP02_2_FD_132471 | JGI IMG/M metagenome (GOLD analysis project Ga0187783, IMG submission 132471) | Tropical peat soil microbial communities from peatlands in Department of Meta, Colombia - 1015_SJ02_MP02_20_MG | ecosystem: Environmental > Terrestrial > Soil > Wetlands > Peat | place... | reverse complement strand
GCCGTGGCCCCGAAGACTTGCCCTTCGACAATCGGGGGGTGGATGACCGTACCGCAATCGTCCACGGCAACATAGTCGAGGATGCGAGGAATGAAGGTGTCGCGATCGACCTCGACCACCGCGATGTGAAGCTGGGAAGCATAGGTCAGGGTCAGGTTTCCGTACTTTTTCTCCTGGTCCGGCACCCGGAAGGGCGCGCGCCAGACATAGCGGCAATTCAGCGTAACGTCGTACAGCTCCGGGGGAAGGGCGGCGCTGTTGGCATTGACCAGATTCGCCAGTCCCCAGTAGCTGATCGGTCGGCCCGTGCTTTTGGCTCGCAGCTCCGGCCCCTGGGAGCCCACGCCGAATTCGAGATCGTCTTCGCCGGTTCGAAGCGCGAACGCTCCCAGACGCTTCATTTCGGCTCGTAGCTTTTGTGCGGCGCCATGCACCGCCGACAGCCCGGATACGGCGAACTGGCTGGCGTAGGTTCCGGAAAATCCGGTGTGCACGTTACGCTCGGTGTCAAAACCGGTTCGCACGGTGACCAGGTCGGGATGAATGTTGAGGACATCGGCGACCACCTGCGCCGCCGTGGTCTCGTGTCCTTGCCCCTGGGGACAGGAACCGACGGCGACAACCACTTCGCCGTAAATATCCAACTTGCAATTGGCTCCCTGCGAATTGCCGGAGTAGGGGAGGCCGGGATTTACGATTTGCGACTGACCGAAATTGTTGGTGCCGGAATCAAGCGTGGTTCCGATGCCGATTCCCATCAGGCGCCCCTCGGTGCGAGCGGCTGCCTGCTTCTCCTTCCACTCCTCCCACCCGATGCGCCGTTTCGCGACTTCGAGCATCGCGGGATAATTTCCCGAGTCGTAGACGCAACCATTGGGAGTGGTGTAAGGAAACTCGTCGGGGCGAATGTAATTGCGAAGACGCATTTCATCGGGCGCGATTCCCAACTGGTGGGCGCAGATGTCGATGGCGCGCTCCAGGAACCAGAGGTGCTGCATCCGCGAATAGCCGCGGTTCGGCCCCACCGGACACTTATTCGTGACCGCTTGCGTGAACTCAATGCGGGCGCTTCGAAAGCGATACACTCCGGGAAACACCTGCGACCAAATCACGCAACCGAGAGGTTCATAGCGGGGATAAGCCCCACAATCATCGAAATGCCGCGATGTGATGGCGGTGATGACACCGTTCTCGTCGAGGGCCACGCGGGTATCGCGAAACGTTCTCTCATTGCCATGGGCGCTCGCCGTCAGGTGCTCCGATCGGGTCTCGACCCACTTGACGGGCTTTCCACCGGCTTTTTTCGAAGCCAGGGCACATACCGCCATCTGCGGGTAACTGGTGATCTTGATTCCGAAGCTGCCCCCGATGTCGAAGGTTTCGACGCGGATGCGATCGATCGGAACCTGCAAGTGGGCGGCGAGAAATTGCATGGCGAACGAGGGGAACGAATTGTTACAGGAGTAGGAAATGCGCTCGTCCTTCGAATTCCATTCGGCGATGATCACGTTGTTCTCGAGCGGCGTGCTCGAGAAGCGATGGAAGTGCAATCGATCAATCCGCACCACATAAGCGGCTTGTTGAAACGCCTTCTCGACATCTCCGTATTCAAAAACACCCTTCCACACCTGGTTCGTGCCCGCCTCTGCATGGAGAAGGCTCGCTCCCGCGAGGGCCTCCTCCGCGTCGACGACCACGGCGAGCGGCTCGTATTCCACCTGGACCAACTCCGCTCCATCTTCGGCGATCGCGGGGGAAGCGCCCACCACCGCAGCGACCGGCTCACCCTGATAGCGCACTTTGCCGACGGCCAGCGGGTAATCTTTGATCTTGGCGAATGGCTCAGGACCGATTTCGATAAAGGGCTGGGTTTGGGGAGCAATCTCCCGGCCGCTCAAGGTGCATATCACGCCAGGCAAATTCTCGGCGGCCGCGGTGTCGAGGCTCGTGATCCTGGCGTGGGCGAAAGGCGATCGGACAAAACTCAGATAGAGCATTTCGCGCAGCTTGATATCGTCGGCGAACTTGCCCCGGCCGCGCAGGAGGCGGTTCTCCTCCTTGCGGGGGAGGGGCTGGCCCACCCAGATCCTTTTCTCGACGTCCGCGCTCACTAGGGTATCTCCAGTCTTGCCCGCCCGCGGGGCCACCCGCCGTCTGGGTAAACGCCTGCGCCTACACCGCCCGGGCTAGCGCCGCCCGCAAGCCGTCGATCAGTTTCTGCACATTCTTCTTAGCCAAAGGCTCGAGCAGACCCCCGGCGACCGATGCCAGCCGGCCAAAGACCTGCGCCTCCCCCTGCCAGACGACCCTGGTACCACCATCGACCGGCGCTAAGTCAAACCCGGCCGAGACCGATAGATTGCCTCCAGGCAGGCTTCCCTGACCTTGATATTGGGCGCGTTTGGGACGCTCGCTCTCGGCCAATGCCATGCGCACGTCGGCCGTGCCCTTGATATAGGAGATGCCCACGTTCAGTTGGACGGTGAAGTGGTTTCCTTCCGCGGCGGAGATGCTCTGAAAATCCGGCAATAGGGGCGCGAACTTATGTGGATCCGTCAAGAAATCGTAAACCTCCTCGGGATTGCGCTTGACCTCGAATTCGCCGCCCAGCTTGATCGCCACGCTCTAGGTCCCTCCCATACTCCGCGCGGCCAGCTGAATGGATTTGAAAATATTCTGATAGCCGGTGCAGCGGCAGGTGTTCCCCGCAATCGCCCTGCGTATCTGTTTCTCGCTCGGCTGCTTATGGCGCGCGAGGAGCTGGAGCGCGCACAGCAAAATTCCAGGCGTGCAATATCCGCACTGCAGACCGTAAGCGTCCGCAAAAGCCTTCTGAATCGGATGCAGCTGGCCGTTGTTTTCGAGCCCTTCGACGGTGGTAATCTCGGCTCCCTCCACCTGCACGGCGAAGGTGGTGCAGGACTTGACAGCAGCACCATTCAGCAAGACGGTGCACGCCCCGCAGTAGGTCGTGTCGCAGCCCACGTGGGTGCCGGTGAGATCCAGTCGCTCCCGCAACATCTCGACCAACAAGGTGCGCGGCTCAACCGTGAGGGAACACGGTTTTCCGTTGACCGTGACCCGGATTGCCATGGGCGCGATCGCTTCAGGCATAAATGGGGCTCACCTCGATGTGCTCTCCCCGGGCGCGGCGCACGGCAATCTGGATCGCACGCTTGACCAGTGCACCCGCCAGAGTCCGCTTGTATTCGGCAGATCCGCGCATATCCGACTGCGGATCCGCAGCCGCCCGCGCTGCTTCCCCGACGGCGGCGAGCACTTTTTCGCTGATCTTTTGGCCGCGCAGAACCGCCTCGGCCTCTTTCGCCCGGATTGGCGTCAGGCCGACACAACCCAAAGCGATGCTAATCTCCTGGCACACCTCTCCCTCGACCGTGAGCTCGACCGCAGCGGTCGCAGTCGGATAGACAGGCGCCGCCCGTTTGCAGGATAGGTAGGCTCCGCCGCTGCCCTTGGGCGGAAACTTGACGGTCACTTCTTTGATCAATTCATCGGGTTCGAGAACCGTGGTGTAGGCGTCCTTGACGAATTGCGCGAGCGGCAGGCTGCGCTCGCCAGCAGGGCCCAGACAGTGAACCTCAGCGGACAGGGTGAGCAGCGCCACAGCCCAATCGCCGCTCGGATCGGCTTCTGCCAACGATCCGCCGATTGTGCCCCGATTGCGCACTTGCACGTCGGCGATTCCGGCCGCGCAGTCGCGCAGCATGGGGACCTTGGCCGCGATCTCGGAGTTTTCGATCTCGGCATGACGGGTCATGGCTCCGAAGCGAAGTGTGCCATACTCTTCCGCGATGTAAGCGATCCCGGAAATAAAGTTCAAATCGACCAGGTGAGCCGGACTGGCAAAACGGAGCTTCATGAGCGGGATCAGACTCTGCCCGCCAGCCAGAAACTTGGCCTGTTCTCCGAGCTCGGACAGCATCGACACCGCCTGCGCAAGCGAATTCGGACGGTGGTAATGGAAGGCTCGGGGATACATGGCTCAGTGACTCGGCAACTCGTTCGGCGGGGTCCACGCTGCCCTACCCGACCCCTTGCCGCACACCTTCCTCCGACTTCCAGTTCTTGACTGATCCCACGATCAGCCAAGACCAGGACGAGGTTCGCCTTCGGCGATTAAGCTTAACAAAGGTCCCGACTCGACGACCACTGTGCCAAGACGGGGTCGACCTCCTATGCCCTCCGACGCCGCACCGACTGCTGGTTTCGCTTGGCCAGGACGGGCGGTGCGGGTTCCTTCCTGATCGTGGAGTGCGCCGCAGTTCTGGGCGGATCGTACCTGCGTCGGCCGCTGATCCGACGCGCTAGAAAAGGCGGAGAGAACCAGATGCGCTTGCCCCAGGAGCCAAGCGACAGGCGCCAAATCATTCGGAAGGAATCCCGATTTGCCGGTACTTCCCTCGAAAATAGAGCAGCGGATCGCCTTTGCGCACGACCACATCTTCTACCGCGGCAAGAAAGATGGTATGGTCGCCAGCGTCCTGGGCGCTGTGTAGGCGGCACTCCAGATAGGCCAGCGCGCCGTGCAACACCGGTGTGCCATGAATCGTGCGGTCGAAGCGGGCTCCGGCTTCTTGTTCCGCGCGCTGGTGGGTGGGCGCGGCGCGCGCGTAGTACTCGGAGATTGCCCGCTGGTTCTCAGCCAGGACATTCACCCCGAAACGCTTCTTGGCATGGAGATGGCCGTGGGTGCGCGCCCGGTGATCGACACAGACCAGAACGAGCAGCGGATCGAGGGATACCGAAGTGAACGCGTTGGCGGTCATGCCGTGCACTTCGCCCGCGTGATCCACGGTGATGACCGTCACTCCGGTTGCGAAGTTGCCCATCGCCTCGCGGAACTCTGCCTGACTGATGCTCATTCCATTTTCAAATTGCCGCACGCGCTGCCACCGATTGGCACAGCCCAGGAAGCCGTTGCCAGTCACCCCCGAATCCCTGATACGGTGCCCTCGATTGTAAATCCTTTACAATCGCTTGAGGTCCTTACAGATGCGCTTGCTATCCACAACCCGTCCGCAGCCCTATGGTGCGGAAGCCCGCGATTTGGCCTGCGACGAACCTCTTTCTCGCGAAGCTGCATATCGATGGATCGGTTGCGGGGACGAGAAGCTTTCCGCCCTGCTCACCGCCGCTCTCGCTGCTAAGCAGCGCTACAAATCTCGCGTGATCACCTATTCGCGCAAAATTTTCATCCCGCTGACCAACCTGTGCCGGGATTATTGCGGATACTGCACTTTTCGCCGCGATGCGGGCGAACCCGGCGCCCACACCCTGACTCCGGACCAGGTCCTCGAAGTGGTGCGGGCCGGGGAAGCCATGGGCTGCAGCGAGGCGCTGTTTAGCCTCGGCGATAAGCCTGAGCTGGTCTTTCCCCAGATGCGCGAGACCTTGCGGCGGCTGGGATACAAGTCTACGCTTGATTATCTGGAAGCCATGTGCGAGCTGGTTCTGCGCGAAACATCTTTATTACCGCATCCCAATCCGGGGCTGCTGAGCCCGGAATGGATCCGGCGCTTGGCGGCGGTCTCACCCAGCATGGGCCTGATGCTGGAGAGCACCAGTCAGGGTCTTCTCGCTCCTGGCGCTGCCCACCACCAAGCTCCCGACAAGGTTCCGGCGAAGCGCCTGCGCACGATCGAAGAGGCGGGCAAGCAGCACGTTCCCTTTACCACCGGACTGCTGATTGGCATCGGTGAAACCCTTGCCGATCGGGTCGATACGCTGCTGGCCATACGCGAGTTGCATCGCCGCTATGGACATATCCAAGAAATCATCATTCAAAACTTTCGCAGCAAGCCGGATATTCCCATGCGAGACTGGGTGGAACCGAGCCAAGGGGAAATGCTACGGACCATCGCGCTCGCCCGCTTGCTCATGCCCGAGGTCAACATTCAGGCTCCCCCGAACCTCTCCGCTCCCAATTACGAACGGTTGCTCGATGCCGGGCTCAATGATTGGGGCGGAGTCTCGCCGCTCACTCCGGATTACATCAATCCAGAACGGCCGTGGCCTCATCTGGAGGAATTAAGGCTGCGAACCGAATCGAAGGGATGCACCTTGCGGCAGCGCCTTCCAGTTTACCCGGAATTCCTATCGACCCTCGACGATCGTCCAAGCCTGCTGCAAACCAAGGTCAAGGCAGCAGCCGATGGGGAAGGTTACTCCCGGAGGGCCGCATGATCGTAGTTCTGACCGGCGGTACGGGAGGCGCCAAGCTCGTCGAGGGCCTGCTCGAGGTGGGCGCCGCCGAAGATCTCACCTTCGTAGTGAACACGGCAGACGATCTGGAGTGGTGGGGCCTCCACATCTCGCCCGATTTGGATTCGATCACCTACGCTGCGGCAGGACGGCTCAGCCAGGAGCGCGGCTGGGGGGTTCAGAACGACACATTCTATTGTCTGCAGGCGATGGCGGAGTTGTCCGAACCGATATGGTTTCACCTCGGCGACAGCGATCTGGCCGTGCACCTCGTCCGTTCGAAATTGTTGGCGCAAGGCAAGACTCTGACCGAGGTCACAGCCGAGATTTGCCGAAAGCTGGGCGTGCGGGCGCGCATTTTGCCCATGTCCAACTCCCGAGTGGAGACCCGGATCGACACTCCGGTTGGAGAGCTCGGCTTTCAGGAGTACTTTGTGAAACGCTGGTACCAGGACCCGGTGCGGTCGGTGCGATTAGCCGGGGCAGCACAGGCCCAGCCGGCGCCGGGTGTGATCGAGGCGATCCTCTCGGCCAGTGCGGTGCTGATCGCTCCGAGCAACCCCATCACCAGCATTGGCCCGATTCTGGCTGTTCCCGGAATCCGTGAGGCCTTACGGGAAACTCGCGCCACGGTCACGGCGGTAAGCCCAATCATTGGGAATGCCGCGGTCTCCGGGCCGGCCGGGACACTGATGGCCGCCCAAGGTTTGCCGGTCTCGATTGTAGGAGTGGCTGAAGCCTACCGCGATTTCCTCGACCTTTTGATTGCCGACCTCGGTGACAGTGAGGCAGCCCGCCAACTCGAAGGATCGGGCGTGAGCGTGCACTGCACAGGCACGATCATGAAAACCATCGAGGACAAGAGCAAACTCGCTCGTAGCCTGCTGCAGCTGCTCTCGGGGGAAAAGTCAGGCGAGGCCGTCTCGGATCTCCCATGATTCTCCTCCCCGTCAAGAGTCTCTCCCAGGCCAAACAGCGGCTTGCATCCGTGCTCAGCCAACCGGCGCGCACGGAACTGGCGCAGGCTATGCTCCTCGACGTGTTCGAGGCGCTGGGTAAGTGGGTACACCGGCCCGCAGTCAGTATCGTCACCGGCGATGCCTTCGCCCTCGAGTGGGCGCACCATTTTTGCTTCGACATCATCGTTGACTCCGCCCATCGAAGTGAAACCGAGGCGATTGAAAGGGCGACCCGGATTTGCGAGGCAAGGGGCGTCGACAACACGCTCGTGATCCCGGGCGACATACCGCTCGTCCAACCTTGGGAACTCGAGAAAGTTCTAGAGGCCGCGCCCCGGGAGGGCACGGTGCTGGTTCCGTCGGCTGACGGACGGGGCACGAACGCAGCCTTTCGTGAACCCCCCGGATTGTTCCCGTTACGATTTGGAAATGACAGTTTCCAGCCGCACCTGGCGGCCGCGCGCGCTACCGGGAAACCTTGTGTCGTCCTCTCGCTGGCCGGGCTGGCACTCGACGTAGATACGCCGACAGATTTGCGGCAGCTGGCGGAGGCTCCGGGAGAAACCCGTTCCCAACGGCTGGCTCGTCAACTAAACCTGGCCGATCTGTCTGCGGCTGCCAACCAATAGTCTCGACCGGGACTGACGCCGGCTAAGGCAGTTCCGCGTACACTAGAAGGCGACCAAAATGCGAAGCTTGTCGCAACTCGAGATCATCCCCGTGCCGGTTGCGGATGAGATCCGCCCTGGAGATTCCTTACTCGAAAAGCTTCTTTCGGCCCTTTCGCATCCCCAGCGAAAACTGAGGAAGGGCGACATTCTGGTACTCAAGCATAAGATTGTGTCCAAGTCCGAAGGACAACTGGTCAATTTGGACAGCATCCAACCTTCGGCGAACTCAAGGGCCTGGGCGCGCCGCTATTCGCTTGATCCGCGCGTCACGGAACTCGCCCTGGCACAAAGTCGGCGTATCCTGCGTCGCAGGCGGGGTGTTCTGATTACCGAGACCGCGCAAGGCTTCATTTGCGCCAACAGCGGGGTGGACGTTTCCAACGTGGACGGGGGAGGCACGGCGCTGCTTCTTCCCCAAAATCCTGACCGCTCGGCGGCACAACTGCATCGTGCGCTGAAAAAAGCCTTGCGGCTTTCCATCCCGGTTATCATCTCGGATAGTTTCGGGCGTCCCTGGCGCGAGGGACTGACCGAGGTTGCGATCGGAGTGGCGGGGATGAAGGCCCTTCATGATTATCGCAGACGGCACGATCTCCATGGCTACCCTCTGCGGGTCAGCGTGGAAGCCGTGGCCGACGAACTGGCTTGCGCGGCAGGCCTGGTCTGCGGCAAGCTAGCTCGCATACCCGCCTCGATTGTTCGGGGCTTTCGGTACCAGTCCGGCCGCGGTAGCGCTCGCGACCTGATTCGTCCCGCCGCAAACGACTTGTTTCGCTGAGGAGGCCTAGTGGCACGCACGCTGCTACAACCCGAATTGGAGAACTTTCCTGCTTTAGCCTGGCCGCAGATTGCCCCGCGTTTGAATTCGGCAGCCCGCGCCGCGCTCGAGGGGGTCATGGCCAGCCTCAACGGAGACGTGCTCACGCGCGAGCAAGCTTTACTGCTGGCGGAGGCGGAAGGAGATGACCTGTTAGGCCTGCTGGTCGCTGCCGACTTCGTGCGCCGTGAGCTCGTGGGCAATCTCGTTACCTATGTCGTCAACCGAAACATCAACTTCACGAATGTCTGTTTTGTAGGTTGCAAGTTCTGCGCCTTCAGCCGAGGACCGCGGGAAACGGACGCATATTTTCTAAGTCTTGAGCAGGTCGCGCAAAAGGCAATCGAAGCGTGGCGGATGGGTGCAACCGAGGTTTGCATTCAGGGCGGACTGCCCCGCGATCTTCCTCCGTTTTACTACCGCGATCTTCTCGTGGCGGTCAAGCGAGCCGTGCCGGGAATGCACATCCATGCTTTCTCGCCCATGGAGATCGTCTACGGTGTCGAACTTACGGGCATGCCGTTGCGGGACTATCTTTCGATGCTGCGCGACCATGGTCTCGGCACGCTGCCGGGAACAGCGGCGGAGATTCTCGATGACGACGTTCGGTTCATTCTTTCGCGTAACAAGCTCTCCACCGCACAGTGGAAGGAAGTGATCTCAACCGCCCACCACTGCGGCATTCCGAGCACGTCCACGCTGATGTACGGCCACGTGGAGACTTGCGCGCATTGGGTCGATCAACTCCTGCTCTTGCGCAGCATCCAAGAGGAGACCGGCGGCTTCACCGAGTTCGTGCCCCTGGGGTTCGTCCATCGCAACACTGTTCTGTTCCGCCAGGGTCTCGCGCGGCCGGGACCGAGCTTGGCCGAACATCTGAAGGTGCATGCTTTGGCCCGAATTCTCTTGGCGGGCGCCATCAACAACCTACAAGTTTCCTGGGTCAAGCTGAATCGCCGGCTCTCCCAGCTGTGCCTTCATGCTGGAGCCAACGACTATGGCGGAACTTTGATGGAGGAAAACATCTCGCGCGAGGCGGGAGCCACCGCCGGGCAATACACCAGCCCGGAGGAGTTCCAGTCGCTCATTCTTTCCGCCGGCCGTATCCCGGCCGAGCGCAACACTACCTACACGCGGATCCACATCCAATTGCCCGTCGAGGAGTTCCGCGATGAGCAGGCACTCGAAGCGGAGTTCGCGTGAGCAGGCCCATCGCCGTAGTCGGCGGCACCGGGCCGGAAGGCTTTGGCTTGGCGCTGCGTTGGACGCAAGCGGGAGAAACGGTGATCATCGGCTCGCGAGACCTCGAACGAGCTGAGGTCGCGGCCGCCAGAATCCGCGAAGCGGTCGGTCCGGCGGCGAAAGTGTCCGGCCTCGAGAACCGCGCGGCCTGTGCCGCAGCCGATCTTCTGGTGCTGACCATTCCGTTTCAGGCGCACGCCGCCTTACTCAAACAGCTCAAGTCTGCCATTCGTCCGGGAAGCGTTGTGATTGACACGACCGTGCCCTTGGCGGCCAGCGTGGGTGGACGACCCAGCCGTACTCTGGGTGTTTGGCAGGGTTCGGCTGCCCAGCAAACCGCTGAACTGATACCTCACGGCGTTTCCGTGGTCGCTGCCTTTCAGAATCTAGCGTCGGATGCGCTCGACCGTGAAGGTCCGGTCGATTGCGACGTGATCGTGTGCAGCGATGACGCCGACGCCACCCAGCTCGTGTGCAGCCTCGCAACCAGGATTCCAGGTGTCCGGGCGGTGGATGGCGGCAGGCTCGAGAATGCCCGCATCCTCGAACAGATCACGGCTCTGCTGATCGGACTCAACCTCCGTCACCGAGCGTGTTCCGGGATCCGCATCACCGGGCTGCCGCCAGAAGCATACCATTCCCCATGAGGCAGCGAGGCTTGGCTTCTCTTTGCCTGACGGGATGGATGTCATGGTGGGACGCCCGATTTCCGTCGATCGCCGGCTGAACAGTATGGACTCCTCTGCGGTCATTGAATTCCATCGCGTTTCCTACCACGCCGATCGGGGTCAAGCCATCCTCCGGGATTTGAACCTAGCCATCCACCACGGTGAGACTCTGGTTCTGCTCGGGCGCAGCGGTTCGGGGAAGACGACCACCCTGAAGTTGATCAACCACCTGCTTACCCCGACGAGTGGGGAAATTCGCGTGGCCGGCCGTGCCCTCGCCGAATGGGACGTGATTCGCCTGCGCCGCATGATTGGCTACGTGATCCAAGAAGTCGGTCTGTTTCCCCATTTCACCATCGAGAAGAACATTGGTTTGGTCCCGAAGATTGAGAACTGGCCGCGGGATCGCATTCGGCGTCGGGTACAAGAGCTGCTGCACATGGTCGGACTCGACCCGCAGCTGGCCGACCGCTATCCGCGTGAGCTTTCCGGAGGACAACGGCAGCGAGTGGGGGTAGCGCGTGCCCTGGCCGCCGACCCGCCGATCCTCCTGATGGATGAGCCTTTTGGCGCGCTGGACCCGCTCACGCGAGCCCAATTGCAGCGGGAGTTCCTGGCTCTCGAGGCGCGGCGGGGAAAAACGGTTGTGTTTGTCACCCACGATCTCAATGAGGCCCTTCTTCTAGGCACACGGATCGCACTTCTCGAAGCCGGACGACTGGTTACGCTGACGACCCGCGAAGAATTTCTGCGATCGTGCGAACCCGTGGTCGTCGCCTATCGCGATGCATTTCGGCCGGATTTCAGTGGGGAAAGAGGCGGAGCATGAACCTTTGGCAATTCATCCTGCACAATCACGCGGAGGTAATCCAGCTTACGCTCGAGCACATCTGGCTGGTGGGAACCTCGACCCTGCTTGCGGCCGCCGTCGGCATGCCCCTCGGGATTCTGCTGACCCGTTGGCCCTCGCTGCGTCCTCCCATTTTGGGGGGCGCCAATGTCATTCAGACGATTCCCAGCCTCGCCTTGTTCGGCTTCCTATTACCCGTGCCTTGGCTCGGAGCCCGCGCGGAGCGGCTGGTGATTCTGGCGCTCGTGCTCTACGCCTTGCTTCCGCTGATTCGCAATACCTATGCTGGCATTCAAAGTGTGGACCCATCGGTGATCGAAGCCGGAAGAGGAATGGGCCTCACCGACCGCCAGCTGCTCTTCCAGGTGGAGCTTCCCTTGGCCCTCGGAGTCATCGTTGCCGGCTTTCGTGTGGCTACCGTGCTGTCGATCGGCCTGGCAACGATTGCCGCCGCGGTGGGAGCGGGAGGACTTGGCGAATACATTTTCCGCGGACTCGCCATGGTGGACAATACGGTGATCCTGGCGGGAGCCCTTCCCGCGGCGGCGCTCGCTTTGCTGGCGGATGTCGGGTTCGGTTGGCTCGAGAAGCGGCTCAGCCCACAGCTTGCCCGCCGCGCCGGTTCTGCCTCTGCCACACCCTCCTAAGGAGCGGGTTGAGCGGCTCGAGCAGGAAATTGGCATGGGTAGGGGTGCTTTCTTGGCGATTCTCATGCGCAAGCAACCGATCGACCTGGCTCTCGCGCGACGGACAATTCTGCTGTGGGTCGTCGCCTTACTCACGGGCTGCCGCCCGTCCCATCCGAATCGGATTGTGATCGGGTCGAAGAACTTCACCGAGCAGTTGATCCTCGGCGAGCTGTTTGCGCAACAGATCGAGAGGAAGACCACCCTGGCGGTAGAGCGTCGCTTCTATCTTGCCGGCACCTACCTCTGCCACCAGGCAATTCTCGCGGGACGCATCGATCTCTATCCCGAATATACCGGTACTGCGCTCACCGCAGTCTTAAAAGAAAGGCCGGATGGTGACCGGGCACAAATTTACAACCGGGTCAAAACTGAATATGGCTACCGCTTCGGCCTAAGTGTGGGTCCGACGCTCGGCTTTGACGACACCTTCGCCATTGAGGTTCGCGGTGAAGATGCTCGTCGTTTGCACCTCGCTGCCATCTCGCAAGCTGCCACCTACACCCCGCACTGGCGCGCCGGGTTCGGTTACGAATTCATGGAGCGTCCTGACGGCTACCGCGGATGGATCGCGGCGTATGGGCTGCGCTTCGCCGAACCTCCGCGGATCATGGATCTTGGATTGCTGGATCGCGCGCTCCAAGACAAGCAGGTGGACCTCGTCGCGGGCAACATGACCGATGGCCTGATCGCGGCGCTCGATCTCGCGGTACTCGAGGATGATCGGCATTATTTTCCACCCTACGAAGCCGTGCCCATCCTCCGCCGCGATGTCGTGGCACGCCATCCTGAGCTTGGCGGAGTGTTCGATGCGCTTTCCGGAAAGATTTCGAACCAGGACATGCGAGAGCTCAATTACGCGGTCGACGGAGAGCATTTGGACGTGAAACAGGTGGTGCGCGGCTTCCTCGAACGCAAGGGATTGTAATCGTTCCGCGCCACGCGAGAGCTAGAACCGACCAGAGGGCGCGGCCGATCGGGGTTGCACCAGGCACATCTCAAGAAATTCCAGAAATTCTTTCATACCCTCCCTGGTCCTGGCCGAAAGCTTGAAGATGGGCATCTCCGGACGCACCGCCTGGACATTGCCGAGCGCCACCTGCCAGTTGAACTCAACCACTGCCGCGAGATCGATCTTGGTGACGATGGCCACGTCTGCACTATTGAAGATGGTGGGGTATTTGAGCGGCTTGTCCTCGCCTTCGGTCACGGAGAAAAGTACAAGTCGCAGCTCCTCGCCTAGGTCGTACGCGGCCGGACAAACCAGATTGCCCACGTTCTCAATAAAAAGGAAGTCCAATCGGTTCAGCTTCCAGCCTTCGAGAGCCTTCTCGACCATCGCTGCTTCCAGGTGACACAGCGTGCCGGTCGTGATTTGCTTGACCGGCGCACGACTGCGGGCAAGGCGCTCCGCATCATTCTCCGTGGCCAAGTCTCCAACCAGGGCCGCAACCTGATAGCGAGGCTGAAGCAGGGTCAGGGTTTTTTCAAGGAACTCGGTCTTGCCTGAACCCGGACTCGATACCAGACTTACGACAAATACTCCCGCCGCGCGAAAGCGCTCGCGCAAGTTGCGGGCAATCAGGTCATTCTGCTTGAGCACGTTCTTCCGGATCTCCACTAAACGCGGTTCCGGGCTCATCACTCCACCTCCAACGCAACCACCTCAAGTTCCTTGCCTTGTAAGACTCGCGGCGTTGGCGTTCCACATTCGGCACAACAGAAAAGTTGCGTAGAGCTGAGGGAACGCGGGGCCTCACAGGCGGGACAGAACACCACAACCGGCACATCCTCGATGATCAGGCGAGAGCCTTTCAAAGGAGTGTCACCGCAGGCCATTTCATAACAAGACAGTAGCGATTCTTTGACGATGCCCGCCAGCGCTCCCAGCTTCAGGTGCACGGCGTGGACCTGAACGCCGCGTTGTTTGGCCTCTTCCTGCGCTACTTCTACGATGCTCATCGCGATGGAAAGTTCATGCATGGTGATCTTAGCCGATCATGGTGTTGCCGTAGGAGCAGCTCGGTTGAACTGGAGAAAGGTCGCCAACGCCGCCTGTCCCAGGCTGATCCCTCCGTCGTTAGGCGGAACCGCGTGATTTGTCCACAGCGTGATCGGCTGGTTGCGCAAGATCGTCTTGAGATCCTCCACCAGCAACTCGTTCTGAAACACCCCACCCGACAAGATCACGGTACCCAGCCTGTGGGCGCGGCAAACCGCCAGCACGGCATCCGCCAGCCCTTGAGCCAAGCCGCGCTGCACTCCACGGGCGATCTCCGAAATCGGCCGTCCACGAAGCCGGTCCGCGATCAAGCAACGAAGCAGCGGCGCGAAATCGAGTTCGTTGCCAACGAAGGGAAAAGGATAGGGCTCTACGTCTCGCGCTCCACGCGCAAGGTGTTCCAGCCACATCGCGGCCTGGCCTTCGAATGTGATTTCGCGGGTGAAACCAAGCAGCGCTGCCGCAGTGTCAAACAAGCGCCCCATGGACGTGGTCGGAAAGCTTCGTATACCTCTCTCCACGATTTCGCGTGCGCTTCGATACAGGTCAGGAAAGTGGAAGGGCCCGGCGCTCAGCTCGGGCAAATCCCCGATCTGTGCAAGAAAGCCAGCGGCGGCCTGAACTGGATGTTGCGCCGCCCGATCTCCCCCTGGCAGCCAAGCGGGGCGCAGGTGAGCCGCCCGCGCAAACCCGCGCTTCACGCTTCCCACAAAGATCTCGCCGCCCCAGATGCTTCCGTCGTCGCCATAGCCGGTGCCATCGAAACTCACCCCCACCGCCTGCTGATCCCACGCTCCTCGCTCGGCCAGCACCGAAGCTACGTGC